>ENA-ORSY01001712-ORSY01001712.1-human-gut-metagenome-genome-assembly--contig:-NODE-1712-length-14539-cov-5.248067_pt1 | contig 14539 bp, 13 predicted proteins | sample MGYA00242193_ERZ509160 | MGnify/ENA primary metagenome ERZ509160 (study PRJEB26280, sample SAMEA2338670) | human gut metagenome | biome: human gut; feature: human-associated habitat; material: faeces...
AGAACCTCCAGTTCAAATATTCTGTCCCAAGTTGGGACGCAAAAAAATCTCACGGTGAGACGCGATTCCCGGTCGGGCGCGCACGTCTCCCCATGATCGAGAAGCCCGCGCAAGCGGGCTTCTCTGGTTTGCTCCCCTTGGCTGCCACACTTCCGCTGGGTGGCCGCTGTCAAGGCCCAGCCAGTGCGCACACTGGCTGGCTCTGCGGCCGATGCGTCAGCATCGACCGGCCTTGACTGCGGACAGCCAGCGGAAGATATTCCCCCGGAGGGGAGCAAACCTCTTTAACGTGCGCTGCGGTTCATATTCCGGGACCGAACCTGCGGTGTGATTGCACGTTCAATGCTGCCGCCAATCTTCTGCGCCATGTCCTGAATCTGTCCAAGCGCCTGACGCCGATCCTGCGGGTCAAACCCGTCATAGAACGCCGCCAGATTTGATACGTCGGGCGCTTCACACGGAACACCAAAGCGACGACAGATCATATAGCAGACGCTCTGCGCATCCAGTTCGTAATCCTCCCGCGAATAGTTCTGATTATAGCCTTTGGCATGAAAACGAACGTGCGCAATTTCAATGGCAATGCCTGCGAACGCTTCCGCATCGCCATACTTCGGATTGACCGCCATTTTCATCTGGTTGGGGTCATAGAGCGCAGGCATGGGGATACTCTCATCACTCACCAGCGGCACAACGGAGTAATTCAGAAGCGTTTTCAGTGCTTCCGTCATTTCCTTGCTGTCCGGCTGCAATGCGGTGTGCTTCAGGTCGCGCCCGCTTGTCTGCCGCACGTCGTAAACGTCCGTCAGTACATACCCTTTACCGAAAGAGGAACGGGTGTAAATTTTCACGCCATTCTTTTCCTCGGTTGGAGATACGCTGCGCATCAGACTTTTCCAACGGTCTTTTGTACCGAAAATGGTTGCACTCTGATCCTGCACCATGACGAGCGCGACATTGCCTGCGCTATAACTCGGATTGTCGGCTTGACAATTCAAGTACCGCAAATAAGCGTCCGGGTCGCTGGTGATCTGAACAATACCTGCGTCCTGCATGGCGTTTGTGTTTTCGCGGTCAGCCTGCCGCTGCGCCTGCCAGAGTTCCGTACTCTGGTTTTTCTCATTGATAATACTGCCTAAGTTTGCGATGATATTCACGCTCCTTATCTGATATGCTCCAGCTCTCGCTGGGGATCCGCTTTCGTCCGCTCTGCGGCGGCGCGTAAAGCTGCCAGCCGTCCGCGAACGGGTTGTTTTTCTTCACTACTGATCGAAGTCGTCCCCTGCGTCAAGCCACTCCTTTGCTTTTGTGAGGATGGTTCTCGTTGGGCAGGGGTCTGCTCTTTTTTTGGCTGCGCGTCCTCCAACTGCTTCGGCTGGTATCCCATCTGTTCTAAAATGTAGTTTGCTTGTGACAGATGATCGATATTGGTCAGGATTTCAAGGTATGGCGCGTCGCCTTTCTTGTCCAAAATGGTTGAAAATAACAAGCCGACTTTCTTGGCTCTGCGCTTGAACTCGTCAAAATCCTCTGTGCGCAAGGGTAGAACCTCGATGGGCCGCTGTTCGCTCAAAAGTCGGTTCATATTGACCTTGCCGTATAACTTCTTCTGATCTTTTGCCAGTGCATACAACAGCGCCGCGAGATTCTTTGCGCCCCGCGCAAGTAGTTTAATTGCTTCTTCCGAAATTTGTACGCCCTCTTTCATTACGAGATCAGCAGCTTCGCCGCTTACCTCCATGGCTGTGCCTCCTTTCCCGCGCCTTGTCCGGCGCATGATTTTCTGTTGGTGGTGTATTGTTTTCCCGCACCTGCCGCAGCATCCGCGGCGAATATTCCGCGATTTTGCCGCATAACCGCAGTTCCCGACGCAAGGGCCTGAGCTGTGCGGTCAACGCATCAATGTCCGCGTTAAGCGGCTCAGACGGCTGCTCCCGGCGTAGCGCATATAATTCTTTGCGCCGGTCTACGATTATCTGCATCTCATTTGACAACGCATCAGACAGCATTTCTAACTCTGGCTTTGTATCTATGTGATACTTCTGCAAAAGGAAGAATTGGTGCCGGTATTGCTTTGCACGGCGTATCTCTGCCCGCGTTTCAAACGGAACTTTTTGCGGGCGTTTCTTTCGCGGTGACAGCAGATACAGATAGTATAGGTATAGCGCCCGAAAACTGCCGCGCTTGACGGGCGGATAGCGGCGCGGATGACAGCAAACAGTATAACGCTTTTGTGCCGAGAATACTGGTGGCGTTGGTTCTGGTTTATGCCGCTGCTCGTTCAAGCGTTGCATCAGCTCTGCTTCCGTATAGCCAAGGCCAAGACTTTCCACGCGGACGAACCGCTGCCCGCCCGGTGGACGGACGGCGGTATGCTTGACATTTGGGCCGCGCTTGACAGAATAGCCCTGCCGCCGCAACGTTTCCAAAAATGTATCATAGGTCAGGCTCCCAGCCAGCGCAGCGTCTATGTCACGACGGATAAGGTCACGGATTGTACCGCTGCCGCGCTTCTCTGCGTTCCATGCAGAATACGACACACCTTTTCCATGCGGTTCGATTACGGAGTAACCGCGTTCCCGGCTGACTTCGTTGGAAATGCCGCGCAGATTATGGAAATAGCTTTTGAAATCACTCCGGTACTTTTTGCCGTCCATGAATGAAACGGAATTGAAAACAATGTGACAATGCAGATGGTCACGGTCGGTGTGCGTACAGACAACGGCTTCGTATTTGTCTCCTAACAGTCGCCGCGCAAACTCTACGCCCGTTTCGTGCGCCTGTTCCGGTGTGACCTCGCCGGGAGCATAAGAGTGGATGATATGGTAGCCTAAAATCCCACCGTACTTATCCCATCGCCGCTTGGTTTCCTGCATCTGTAAATAAGACTTATCCAGCGTACAGTTGATTGCCGTCTGGAAGCCCGCTTTGACAGGATCACAGATATAATCCACGGCGTTTCCCAAATCCGTTTTGCCGTCATTTTGAACGTAATCCAGGCAGCAATCCAGCCGAGAGTGAATGACGATGATTTTATCATATGCCATTATATCGACTCCCGCACCAGCTCCCACGCCTCCCGCGCAAACCGCGCGGCGTCGTGGATTTGTGCCTGTGTGACGTAGCCTTTGCCGTTCGCCCAGTGTGCAAGCTGGTTGATATTCGTGCCGATACCAGACAGCACGCGCAAAAGCTCCGCGTAGCAGTCCGGCGGACGCGGTTTGACGGTTTCGCCCAGAATACACTTGCGGATCATGGCGCTGGCAGACAGACCGCTGCTCTTGCAGAGCTGCATGAGCTGGCGGTATTCCGTATCATTCAGCCAAACGCCGGTGAAATGTGATCGACTGCGCAAAAAATCCCTCCTGACTTTTTTGAATTGCGTCTCACCGTGAGACGCAAAACGCGGGGGTTTTAGGGGTTCACCCCTAACAAGGGTCGTTTAACAAACGACATACTTGCTAAATCAGCACCGCAAGCGGTGCTGATTCCGTTACCGCTGCATGGTAACAGATTTTGTCCGTCGAGGGCGCTTATCCTGCTTTTCCATCTGGTGCTCCAGCGATAAAAGGCGCTGCAATTCCGCTTCACATTCCGGTACATATCGAATGTCGTGTGTGTTTTCCTCCAGCCGCAATACGCGGTGAATGAATGTTTCATGGCTGCTTTCGCAAAAATACTCGTCCTTATCGCGGTATTGCACCTTTGCAATGGGCAGCGCAGATTTGACCACACGCTGTACCTGTTTGGCATAGTCCAGATGAATGACCTTCCCCGCCAGCTTGCCGTCTCGAACGCCATCTACCACAACGCGGTACGCTTTGATGCCGTTCGGCTGGTCTGCGTAAAACGTCCACGTTTTGTAAGCGCGGCTGTCCTGCAAATACGTCTCGCGCTCCGGCACACACCATGTTCCACACGGACGGCTCATCCAGAGAAAAGAACGATGCTCCAAACTGGATTCCTGCGCACTGTTCCAGAGAATTTCTTTGTCAACGTCAAAATCTTCTTTGTAGGCAAGGGTGTTCCGCTGGACAATCTTTTCTAAAAAATTGAGGATGTCCGGTTGGTAGTCTTTTTCGTTTTCCATGCTTCGCGTTCTCTCCTTTGTGGTATATGGGATATGCAAATAATCCAGCACGTCGCCGCAGCCGAGTTTGTGGATGCAGAAATCGTATTGCTTTGGATGCGTGACCTCCATGCGCTGAAACCGGTTCGGCTCTTTTTCGAGATGTGCGCCAAACATACAAAACATACAACCGCTGCGCTTTACGCCGGTCGTTGTCAGCTTTCCGGCTTCCTCGAAAATCTCACCGTAGACAGACGCATACGAGAGACCCGTCATTTTGAGGTAGGCCAAAACATCCTGCTCTGTCCAGAATGACATCGGCTGGGAAGTTGGGTCGCGTTTGAGATACGCATTGCAGCCGGTTTTCAAATAGCTGCTCTGGCGGCGAACGCTTTCACTTGCCATCGTTCCAAGGATCATATATAGATGATGTTCTCTGGCGTACTTATGTAAGGGGTGCTCTTTCATTACAGCGCAACACCTGTCTGATATGAGAAATGGCGCATCCAGAAGGAAACGCCATTTTTCATATCGCTCGTTGTATTTTGAAGGTGTGCCGTCTGCGTTCAGGCCATTCAGGTGTCGGATCGCCCACGGACTGCCTTGCCGCGCGTAATAGATGCGTCTGGCAACATCTTTAGAGATGATAGGATAGCCATACGTCGTCAAAACCTTTGAAAACGGAATTTCCGGCCGCAGCCACGTCACATTCGGAACGGTCTTTACAAACTCACGGATTTCTGGGTACTCTAAGCCGGTGTCTACAAACACAGCCGGAACGTCCGGAAATGCCCTCCGCACCAAATCCAGAAGCACGGTAGAATCCTTTCCACCCGAAAAGGAAACGGCAATCTTGCCGCCATAGTGGTGATACCATTCCAGAATTTTAGCTTGTGTCACACGAATTTTGCGTTCCAGCGGCCACGCCTGCATGATGCTTAAATCCTGCCGGGTGTAAACGGGCATACGTCATGCACCTCCCGCTATCGCTCCAGCGTGGCAGACATGGTACGCTGCCTGGAAACTGCTAACGACGGACATTGCTTTTCGATGGCGTCAATCAAACCGGCGGCGCAGGAACGGATGGTATCAAGTGACGCTTTCAGCTCATCCAGTTCCTTGCCCTTGCTCCACCCGGCAACGTAGCCGAACGAATAATCAGACGTGTCAATGCCAAAATGCTGACAGACCACATACGCCACACTTTCTGCTTCAAATGTTAATATTTCCATTTGAGGCTTTATACTCATATTTTTATAATGTTGATTTTTTAAATTATTTTCCATAAATCCTCACTTTCTTGTAAAAAAGATGAGCATTATCAGATACGCTATTATCAGGTTTTCCCCTCGAATGGGAAAACGGAAAGGAGCGCATTTGATATGCAAATAAACTATTTAGATGCTATTTCATCAGTTCTCAATATGATGAAACAGCCAGACAGTGCATGTAAAAATATAGACATGCACAGAACCTGTTATGCTACACTCTTCAAGTACCTGATGGATAAGGGCATTCCTTTTTCAATGGATGCCGCACTGGATTGGCTTGAGATTAAAAAACGAGAAATTTCCTATGAGACGTGTTCTCAATATAGAAATGCCCTGTTCCGCCTCGAGCATTACCTGCTCTTTGGAGATATCAAAAGTTCTTTCTGCCGCTCAGAAGACAGTTTTTTCTGCCGGAGCGGAATATCGGAATCCTTTTTTCGCCTGACATATGAGCTGAAAGAATACTATGCGACCACACAGAATCCCTGCTATTACCATACGTATTCTGTTGCCATCAAGGAGTTCTTCAGGCTTGCTACTTCCCTGGGAGTTACAGAGCCAGAAGCAATAACCATAGATACTCTTATCGAATACTGGAATACTTACTGCAAATCCTGTAAATCTCTTGCCAGACGTCAGAACGCCGTATGTGCCATGACAGCACTTATGAAATATCTTCACCGCAGAGGTGATGTGCCAGAGTGTTACCAGCGGGTTCTTTTTGGTGAGAACGTTGAAATACTGCTTGAGATGAGACTTTCTAAAACAGGTACCGCATTTCATCCGAGTATACCTCTCGCTCTTAAAGCTGATGAATATCTTGACGCTTTGGACGATTGGAAATACATGAAATCATCAAAAGCTGTTTATCGCAATGATTTCACATGGTATTTCATGTTCCTGGAACTTAACCATCTGGAACACTCGGCAGAAACTGTGACATCATGGATAGATATACTCCCGGATTGCCCGAATCAGATCAAAGCCAGCAGTTCCGGATCAGCTCATCGTTCACACACTATCAGAATGTTTGAAAAGTATCTCCAGGGCATAATGGAATCCAATATAATCGCTGAGCCGATGCGTGCATCTGATCAGCTTCCATCATGGAGCAAAAGCATCCTTGATGGTTTCATAGAAAGCCGCAGGCGGGATGGAATGACCGATAAGACACTTACCATGTGCAGGGCAGCCGGATGCAGTTTTTTCAAATATCTTGAAGATAATGGAATAGATAATCCAGTCTCCATAACACCCGATGTGGTTAAAGCATTTCATAACCATGATGTCCACTCGACCCCGGAAAGTAAAAATGCATATGGAACCAAGCTTCGTCAGCTTCTACGGTACATGGCTGACCAGGATCTGATTTCACCAACACTTGCTTTTGCAGTATCTGCAAGCTGTGCGCCTCATCGCAGCATAGTTGATGTTCTGAGCGATGCTATGGTCGAGAAAATATATGAATATCGTGAGAAAGCTTCTACCCCTATGGAACTCAGGGACACAGCCATGGTCATGCTTGGACTTCGAATGGGTATCAGGGGAGCAGACATCCTAAAGCTTCAGGTAAATGATTTTGACTGGAAAAACAAAACTGTTTCCTTCATTCAGCAGAAAACAAGCAAAGCAATAACGCTTCCAGTCCCAACGGATGTAGGTAATTCAGTATATAAATACATCATGAATGGACGTCCGGAATCGGCTGTCACAGGCAACGGTTATATATTTATCCGCCATCAGGCACCATATATTCCGCTTAAAGTTACAACGGCGTGCCGTGGAGCTTTAAAAAGAATACTTGCTGAATATGGATTTGAATTATCTGCTGGTCAGGGCTTTCATATGACACGAAAAACATTTGCCACAAGAATGCTTCGGGCAGACAACAAACTTGATGATATTTCCAATGCTCTCGGACATGCACGTCAGGAAACAGCAGAGGTATATCTTGAACGTGACGAAGATAAAATGAGGCTCTGCCCTCTGGAATTTGGAGGTGTTTTATCATGACATACATTTTTGAGAGCGGTCTGGCACATCATATCGAAGGACTTATACAGCAAAAACGAGCTGATGGATATGCCTATAATTCCGAAGAAAAGCTATTAAAACGCTTTGATACCTTTTGCGTACAGAATTATCCGGAACTGACAACAGTCACCTATGAAATGGCAGCCAAATGGTCAGAAGCCAGACCGGGCGAAGGAGATGCCTATCATAATCGCCGTATGTCGATGGTGAAGGTGCTGAGTGAATATATCCTTTCCCTTGGTCAGGAAGCATACATTCCTAATTTTTTCTGCAAGGCTTACCGTCCGGTTCTTTACATTCCATCAAAAGAGGAAGTTAAGGAACTGCTACAGAAAATGGATATCCGCACGTCTCATAATTCAGAGCAATTTAGACTCGATAGAGAGTGCAAGATTCTTTTTCTCCTATATTTTTGCTGCGGTCTGCGTCTGTCAGAAGGGCGATTGCTAAAATGGGAGCACATAGACCTAGATAAAGGAATCCTTACTGTCCTTGGCTCAAAAGGTAACAAGGACCGCCTTGTATATCTTCCACAGGATAGCCTTCCGGTACTTAAAAACTATAAAGAACGTCAGGAAATGCTTTTCCCCGGAATTGACTGGGCTTTTCCGGGAAAAGATCCACATAAGCCTGTTTCGTGCTCTGGAGTAGAATCAAGTTTTAACCGCCATTGGGCTATGCTTCCGGTTGCCAAGACGATTGATAAACATCCGACACCCCACTGTTTACGCCATGCTTTTGTAGTAGAGAGATTTAATGAGTGGATGCATCAGGGAATTGATACAAACACTATGCTCCCATATTTAAGCAGATACCTTGGACACAAAAGTCCTGATGAAACGTATTATTACTATCATCTTGTAGAAAAGGCATTTGATACTATCCGAGAGAAAGATTCAGTGTCTGGAAAGGTCATTCCGGAGGTGATTCCCTATGAAGAATAAATCAGCAAAGATATCGACTGATCAGCTGTTCTTTTCTCACACATGGAACTTTCTAAACGTTTATTTGGTAAAGCAGGTCGGACGCAGTCAGGCTACAGCAGAATCCTACAGAGATTCCCTTACAATATTTAAAAACTACCTTGTAGGTGAATTAGGTAAATCCATAAGCACCTTTCAGTTTTCTGATTGTACCAAAGAATGTATTTATAATTTCAGAGAATATCTGCTTGCAAATGGCAGCCAGCCATCAACTGTAAATGTAAGAGTCGCGGCTATCCGTGCCTATCTGAACTATGCCTCGGATATGGACATATCAGTCCAGTCAGTTGCCCTGGCGATCAGTCAGATCTCACCATGCAAAACCATTAAAAAGGAAAAACCTATTCTGTCCGATGATGCACTTGCTGCAATACTGTCTGCACCGCCGAATACGAAATTCGGTGTACGAGACCGTGCTATTTTGATTCTTCTCTACGATACAGCTGTAAGAATCAGTGAGCTGCTTAATATTCGCCTATGTGATATCGCAATGGAATCAAAATATCCAAATATTTTCATAACCGGCAAAGGTAATAAAGAGAGAACCATACAATTAACAGCTAAAGCAGTCGAACACCTTAGGGAATATATACGTGTATATCACAGTAATTCTTCCAAAGAAGCATACTTATTTTCCACAACGATAAAAGGTGTAACAGACAGGATGTCCGTTGGAAATGTCCAGCGGATTATAAAAAAATATGCAGCTCTGGTCAGTGAAAAAGGGATTAGTCTTCCAGATTCGGTTCACTGTCACATGTTCCGCCGAACCAGAGCCACAAATCTTTATCAGGATGGAATCGCCATTGAGCTTGTTTCTACAGTGTTAGGACATGCCAGAACTGATACAACCAAAAGCTACTATGCAAAGCCATCTGTTGAACAGCTTAGAGATGCAATGGAATCTGTTCCAACACCTGTATCTGATGAAGCACCAATGTGGGAAGACAACGAAGATGAAATGGCAAGACTTTGTGGATTGCGCTAACGAATAATGCTCATCTTTTAGTAGAAAGACGTCTTATTTCTCAGCATTCTTTAAAATGATTAACATTTTGGAATGCTGAGTATAAGGCTTCGACCTCGCGCGTGTGCTGGTCTTTGGACGGCGGTTCGTTTTTCTTGCGCCGGTGGAGTGTGGCATGACTGATTTCATGCAGCATGGTTTTGAGCGTCTGCTTCTGGCTCATGCCGGGGCGTACCAAAATTTCTTCCGTGACGTGGTTGAAACAGCCTTTTGCTGCTCCATGCGGTGCTTCATACAAAATGGGAACCGGCGAAACGCTTGTGATCGCGTTCGCCAGTTCCTCAAAATGTGCAATATCGCCATTCAATTCGGATACGCCGATGCTGGGAAGTTCTTTGCCCTCGGTCTGTGAAATGTCAAAGACGGTGACAATACGGAATCGCATGAGCTGCACCAGTGTCCGCTCCCGGAGCGGTTTGCCCGCCGCATCAAGCACAGGCTTGCCGTCTTTGTCCAACTTATCCTGCTCAATGAACCGTCGATACGGGCACGGAGCGAGAATTTTCAGGCCGCTTTCATGTGCCTTTACATTGCGCCCAAACTCTTTCTTCCATGTGTGAAACCCGGCCACATGAGATGCAGCCGGGTTTTGCATGAGAATCAGCATAACGTTGCCGAAACTGTATGTGTGAAATTTTGACATGGCAGACAGATATTCCGCGTAGCGCCCACTGGTAAAAATCTCGCTGACACCCTGTTCCAGTTTTTCGGTCAGTTCTTTGAGACGTTCGTCCGGTGTTGCACCGGTCAGTTCAAACCCCATTTCAACGCTCCTGCGACGGTGGTTTGCGCTGCTTTTCGGGCGTCGCGTTTTTCTGCTTTGGCTCGACCTTCAATGTGACTGGTTCATTTCCGCAAAAGCCTACCAGAATCTCAGCCTTATGGAATTTCTTCTTGAAGCGTTCCATCTGGTCGGGAGGGAGCGAGCAAAAGCTGTCCTCCGTCAAACCGCACACGAAAAAAGGACCCACCAGACCACCATAGCCGCCCTCGACACTACGGTTGAAATCCATACCCAAAAGAAGTCCTTCATCGTTTGCAACAATGCCGACCGGTTCCTCGTATGGATAAATAGCAGTAATCAGGCCGCCGACGATCTCCTGCATGGCATGAAGCTCATGCGGAATCGTCTTTTCGTATGGCGCATAGCCCGGCTCGACGACAAGCACGGTCATTTGCTCTACGGCACTTTGTTCATCAGCCATACGGTTGCTCCTTTGCCCATTCCAGCACGAACACAATGCTCAGCACATCCTGTTCCGTGACTGGCTGGGAAACCGCAGATACTACGGCATCATAATCAATGAGTAACCTGCCGTTTTCCGTGATCTGCCACGGATTTGTCAGTGAAAATGTTTCCGTATCGCCAGTGTTCTTCGTTTCGGAATCGTTGATTTTGAAACCGAGCAGCTTGGCGTCTACCTTTTCGTGTGCCATGTCGGTTGTATAGGGTACAAGCTGCCAGCCATCCTTGGTAGAAATTGAAACACTGGACACGATGACATCACCGGTAGACGCATTGATGATCTCCGCTGCGCCAACATGAACTTCTCCACCTTCGTCTACGATGAGCGGCAGTGTAACAGGAACCGTGACCGAGAAAACCTCTGTAATTTCCCAATGCGCATAGTAGGTGCTGTCAGCATCCGTCTTGTAGATGGTGTTGGCATCGACCTGCGTGCCGCCGTTTACCTCCGTAAACCAACCGAGGAATTCGGCATTTTTGCGCGTCGGTTCAGTCGGCAACGTCAGCTTTTCCCCATAGGTCTGCTTCGTTTCCTCTGTCGTGCCATTGCCAAGATCCCACGTCAGCGTATAGCTGTTGGCGGTAAATTGTGCGTAGAACGTCTTTGCCGCTGTGATGGTCACAGTGTTGTACAAGCTGCCGCCAGAAGCGGACGTGTACCAGCCCTTGAAAGCATGACCGGTCTTGACCGGCGTGCTCGTCGGGGCGGTTGCCGTCGCATTCGGCTTGCCTGTCGTGGTGATGCTGGTCTTGCCATCAATGGTGCCGCCGTTCGTTCCGGCGTCCCACTTGATCGTCAGGCTGACAGTTGCACCGCAATCGTCGCACTTGCCGTCACCGTTCGCGTCGGTGTGGTCAGCGTATTCATAGCCAGAATCGCCGCAGGTCGAGCACGTCTTGGTGCGCTTATGCTGCGTTTCGCTGTCCGACACCCACGAGCCATAGGAATAGCTGTGATTGGCGTAGTCATAGGTCGACGTGCCGCAGCCAGAACAAGTCTTGCTTCTGCGGTGCTGGGTATCGGAATATTTACTCCACGCACCGGTGGCGTAGCTGTGATTGCCGTAGTCCGTTGTGGAATATCCGCAGGTGCGGCACGTTGCTGTGCGGCTGTGCTGACTGCTGCTGTAATTGTTCCAGCTTCCGTAGCTCATGCTATGACTGGCGTATTCGTAATCCGAGTCGCCGCAGTTGCGGCAATAGGCTTCGCGCCGGTGCTGCGAGGCTGAATACTGCTCCCAGCCTCCATAAGAATAGCTGTGGCCGGTTGCGTAGATGGTTTCGCGCTTGCTCTGGCCACAATCGCAGCTATATTCCCGGTAGCCGTTTCGCGTGCAAGTGGCATCATTTTCATAGTCCAAAACCCATGTATGGCTTCCGCAGTCCGGGCAAGTCCAAGAACCATACGAGCCGGAACCATGATCTTTATACACATAAGTCCCCAAATTCTGAACATAATGGCACTTGTAGCACTCATAATACTCCTGATGACCTCTGGATGTATGCGTCGTGGAAACGTAGGTGCCCTGCAAAGAATACTGCTTGCAGCTTGGGCAGGTGCCGACAATGCCTGTAGAAGCGGTCAGCGAAATGCCGGGGACTTTCTGGATGCCGGACACGGATGCGGTATTGACTGCCGTGTTTGCAGTGTCCGCATTGGGATACACGCCGTATAAATCGTAAAAATACCGGTTGCTGCGGTTGGAAGCCGCCCAATCATAGGTATAGAACGGCACCGTTGCTTCCGGGTAGCCGATGATGTAGGCGATATAGAGCGTGTCGCCGGAATCGGCTTCGCGCCAGAACGCATCCTCGCCGATGCTGTTCAAAACCGTTTCACCGTAGTACATGGTCAGCGTAGAGAGCTTCGGGCAGTTATAAAAGGCGTGCTTGCCAATGGTCGGCGCGAGCGGCAGTTCGGCGGTGGTCAGGTTGACGCAGCCCTCGAACCAGTATGCCAGATCTGGGATGGTCAGCGTTTCCACATCCTCAAACCAGACCTCGGTGATCTGGTCGCGGACAGCCGCCCACGGCTGATCGTCCACACTGGTAAAGACCGGCGCTTCGCCGCTGCCGGAGATGGTCAGCCAGCCTTTGTTATCAAGCTCCCAGCGGATGCCGCTGTTCTGGATCGTGCCGGAGGTGGCGGCTTCGCTGGAAACCACGGGTTCTTCGTCAGGCGCGCTGTCATAGATCGTGTGTTCGTCCGCTTCGGCGGCAAACACTGAAATGCTCAAAGACAGCAGCATACAGAGGACAAGCAGAAGTGCTGTGATTTTTCTGAATTTCATAGCTTAACCCTCCATGACGGCGGCAATCGTGAAAATCACAGTTGCCGCATTGACGTTGGTCACGGCTTCACTCGCGGAAACCTTTGCCTTGTAGCGAATTGCCAGCGACTTTTCTGCACTAATCGCTGGGAACGTGCCGTCGACAAGTGTCAGACTGCCAGCACCTTTTGTCGCACAGCCGTTGATACTGAGTGCAATACTGTTTTTGGAAGCCGAGAAATCGTCATAACTGCCGATCTCAAACGTGCCTGCCTGAACGTCTACTTTAGTCACGCGGATTGCACCGGTTTTGCCGGTGTTGGTAATTGCCGCATTATTTGCGCAAACGACGTAGCCATCTACCAACGAGACAGGCAACGCGGCAGGAACCGTGCATGAGATCGGAGAAACCGTATTGACTACGGTGAGCGTCACCGGCACGCGTGCTTCGGTCGTTTCCGCTGCCGACGCGCCCACGCTCAGTGACAGAATCATTGTCAGTGCTAACAGAAAAGTGATAAGTTTCTTCTTATCCATCACTGCACCTCCTTCGGCCACAAATATGCTGTGTGCAAAACGAGCTCTGTCTGCAAGGAGCCGATCTGCTTGCCGTCACGGTAAGCAGTAATTGTGACCGTACAATCCACGTTGCCGAACTCCGGCGCTTCCAGCAGCGTCAATGCCGAAATGCTCTTGCCTGCGGCAAGTTCAAAAGCGTCCGCGATCAGCGTATTGTCCTTGTTCTTGCGGATTTCTACCTTATAAGTGTCGCTCTTGCTGTTGTTCACGAACTCCGCTTTTACGCCGGTTTCTCCGACAATCGCGTAAAGATGAGCAGGAGCAGTAAGAGCAATCTGATTGTCCGCGACGATGGCATTGAGCTGCTTCTGGGCTTCGCGCAATCCTGAAACGTCGTAAAAAATGACTTCTGTTTCCTTGTACTGCTTCGCTCTTTCTGTAATTCGTACCTTGATGGTGTCGATAACAGCCAGCGTACTGTCGCGGTCATAAATGACTTTCACAGCATCATCCACACGCGCAACCACAACTGCGGGCATTTGCGTCGCATTGTTGCAATATACGGCTTTTGTGCCGCCGCCCCAGACAAGCAATCTGCCCTTGACGGTCACATTGTCCAGCACAATTTTACCATCCGCCGCGCCGCAGCCGATGATGAGGTCACCATCCACGGTCAGGCCTTTCAATTCCACATCGTCGGTACGAATCAGGACGCTGCCTTTGATGTCCTTGTCGTAGGTTCCTTTTACCGTGATATAACTGCCGATGATATTATGGAAAATCTGCGCAAATTCCGCGCGCGTGATGTTGTCCAACGGGGCAAGGACTTTGCCGCGGCCGTGAATGTAGTCTGCACCTACCATCGCGCGCACATAGGGCAGCGCCCAATTAGAAATCTCGCTGCGGTCGGAAAATGCAGACAGGTCTGTTTTGGAATACGAATCGTAGTCCAGTTCCAGCGCACGGGCAACGACCGTCATGGCTTCCTGCCGCGTGATAGGCGAATCTGGTGCCATAGACGAGTTGGAACGCCCGTTATAAGTACCCATCTGGACAGCGAGCGCAACATCTTTGTAGTACCACTTGGATTTTGCAACGTCCTTGTACTGCGAAATATCTG
>ENA-ORSY01001714-ORSY01001714.1-human-gut-metagenome-genome-assembly--contig:-NODE-1714-length-14522-cov-3.523675_pt1 | contig 14522 bp, 15 predicted proteins | sample MGYA00242193_ERZ509160 | MGnify/ENA primary metagenome ERZ509160 (study PRJEB26280, sample SAMEA2338670) | human gut metagenome | biome: human gut; feature: human-associated habitat; material: faeces...
AACCCGCCGCAGTGCCGCCCTGGCGCCCGTCATTCGAGGAGAGAGAAGCCACCATGACGCAAGACATCAATGGCGCAACGCGTCTAATTTGCCTGTTCGGCGACCCCGTCGCACACAGCAAATCACCCCACCTTCATAACCGAGCATTCGAACGCGCCGGCCTGAATTACGCTTATATGGCCTTCCGCGTTCCTGGCGAAGATATGAAGCAGGCAACCGATGCAATCCGTCTTCTGAATATGCGCGGCTGCAACCTTACTATGCCGAACAAGATTGCGGTTATCCCGTTCCTGGACAAGCTTGATCCCATCGCCGAGATGGTAGGCGCCGTCAACACCATCGTCAACGAAGACGGCGTTCTCACTGGATACAGCACCGATGGCTACGGCTTCATGAAGTCATTCGAAGAACACGGCGTCGACGCCAAAGGGAAGAAAATGGTCCTGATGGGCATGGGTGGCGCTGGAACCCCCATTGCCGCACAGGCAGCACTCGACGGCGTAGGCGAAATCGTGGTATTCAGCCCCAGCACGGGCAAATCATGGGATCGTGTTGCTGAAGAAGTAGCCCTCGTTGCTGAGAAAACCGGCTGCAAAATCAGCCGTCACGACGCAAACGATTTGGACGACTTGCGCGCACAGCTGGCTGACGCCGATCTTCTGGCAAACGCCACCCCCATCGGCATGGGCAAGCTCGAAGGACGGTCCCCTATCCCCGACGCATCGTTCTTGCATCCAGGCCTGGTAATCCAAGACGCTATTTACCAGCCAGCAGAAACCGAGCTACTGAAAATGGGCAAAGAAGCAGGCTGCACCACCATCAACGGCGAGGGAATGCTGTTCTTCCAGGGTGCCCGCGCCTTTGAGATCTGGACAGGCGTAGATTTCCCGCTCTCACCAGACGAAATGTAACAGGACAAACAGCGCTACAATTAAACGGCGGCGTGCAATGGGGATTGCGCGACCGCCGTTTTCTCATATTCAGGGGCCTTGGGCCTTTTCGCCTAAGTAAAACAGGAACTACCAGGAGGGACCATGGACTGGCAGGATGAATACGAGCGGAAGAAAATAACCGTAAACCAGGTATTCGAGCAGTACCTAACCGGCAACCAGAAAATTTATACGGGTGGCCTTCACGTACCCACCACCATCATCAATGCGCTGATTGACAGGGTTGCAACGGGCACCCTTACCGGCATTGATCTTTTCGGCAACTGGATGAACGGCGACATCACCTTCGCGGGGCTCGATGTAACCCCCGAGCAGTTCCGCTACCACACCTACTTCGCCGGGCCCAACGAGCGCACCGGCTTTGCTAACGGATCAAAGTGCGTTGCGCACATTCCCGTTCATTTCTCGGACACCAATCGCATGTTGGAAGAAGTTGGGCTCGACTACGCTGTTGTCCAAATGACGCCGCCCGACGCTCAAGGCAATTGCAACATTGGGCCCTTGGGATTCGAACAGGGCGCATTGCGTGGTGCAAAGCACATCATTGCGCAGATCAATCCGCGCCTTCCCCGTGTATTCGGCGATTCGCACAACTATCACGTAAGCACCATTGATGCCTTCGTAATGCAAGAAGAGCTGCTCGAAGATGTACAGGTGCCCGCACCGACGCCTGAAGAGGCAAAGGTTGCAGAGTTCATCGTCAATCGCGTAAACGATGGCGACACCATTCAGCTGGGCATCGGCGGCATCATCAACGCTATCGCCGCAGGTTTGGAAAGCAAGCAGCATCTAGGCTGCTTCACCGAGATGTTCTCGGACGCTTTTGTTGAACTGCAGCAAAAAGGCGTCATCGACAACTCGCGAAAGAACTTCATGCCAGGCGTTTCGGTTGCGGGGTATTCGACTGGCACACAGCGCCTGTACGATTTCATCCACGAAAACCCCAGCATGTACTACACATCCTACGAAACGGTGTGCAATCCCGCCCTTATCGCGAAGAACGACAACCTGGTTTCAGTGAACACCGCCGTAAGCATCGACCTTACCGGGCAAGTGTGCGCTGAAAGCATCGGCGCACGCCAGTACTCTGCAAGCGGCGGGCAGTTTGACTTCGTGCGGGGCGTGAAAAATTCGAAGGGCGGGCGCGGCTTTATTGCCGTAACGAGCGTGGCGCACACCAAGAACGGTCCTGTTTCGAAAATCGTGCCCACCTTGGCACCAGGCAGCGCCATAACCAGCCTTCGCAACGACGTGCATTTCATTGCAACCGAATACGGCGTAGTCGATCTGCGCTGGGCCGACATTCCCACCCGCGCACAGCGCCTTATCAGCATCGCCCATCCCGATTTCCGCGACGAGCTTACTTACGAAGCTAAGAAGCTCGGCTTCCTGTACTAACAACGTCTTCTAAGCACAATTCGTAAACCGCAGGTTCGCCGAACCGACTCGCAAAACACCGAAGGGCCGCCTCGACGCCAGCGGAAACGCCCCTGCTTCTTGCTTCGAAGAAACAGGGGCATTTCAATACAACGTCAGGGCAGCCCTTCGCGGTTCACTATTCTTTTTCACACGGCAGACTCCCTAAATCGGCTGCCGCACACAAGGTAGCGCTCTTTTCGCGGCTCTTTTCTACTGTGCGGTTTCACGCTTGCGGTTTTCCGGCTGCAAGATCAGCACGGCGGCAACAACAGCAACAATCGCGAACAGAGCGCCTACTGGGCCCGCCCACACAAAACCAGGGCCTGAAGCCACCACGCCGCCAAGGAACGATCCCGTAGCAATGCCCAAGTCGGAAGAGGTGGGCATAACAGCAGACGCAAGGGTAATCGCCTTCGGATAATCCTTAGCTGAGGTTTGCAGCAGAAACGTTTGCAACGGAGAATTCATGTGGTAGATGAACACGCCCGTAAGCACCACGTTAATCACGGCAAGCGCGGTGTTGCCCGAAGCAAGGCTGGGGCCAAGCAGCAGAAGCACAAGGGCCTGCAAGCCGAACATGATAGGCATTTTCGCCAAGCCGTAATGCTGAGCGATGGAGCCGCTACCCAGATTGGAAACAATAGTTGCGGCACCGTAGAAGAACAGCACGATACTTACCATCCACACCGAAAGGCCCACGCCATCTTCCAAGATAGGCGTTACGTACACGTAGAACACGTACGTTGCCGCCATGCCGAATCCTTTCATGATGAGCACCAAGATGATGCGACGATCCTTCAGGATTACCAGCTGATCGCGCACACGAGAAGAAACATCGGTGGAGCCAGAGCGCGGCACAGAGACAAGCAGCAACACCGTAACAACGAGCGCTACAGCTTCTACCGCTATAAACGCAGCCTTGATACCGAATGCATCGGCAAGCAAGCGTGCCAATGGGCGTACCCAAGACGCTGGCAACAGAAAAGCCTGCGTAAACGAATGAAATGATGCGAGCCGATTTTTCACGAGGAATGATGTCGTTGATAAATGTCATTACCGTAGACAGCAGCACGCCCGAAACCACTGCGGTAAGCACACGGGCAACCAGCAGCGTTTCATACGTAGGAGCCGCAATAGCCAGAAGGTTGCCTGCGTTGAATACCGCAAGGAACGTCACGAACAAGGGAAACCTGCGAAAACGCCCGGTAGAAAGCACAATGACCGGCGTCGACACCGCATATGAAATAGCAAAGAAGCCCACCAGATTACCAGCAGAAGCAAGGGAGATACCATATTCCTCGGCGATATCGGGCGTGATGCCGATAACGATGAACTCCGCAAAACCCAGGGCAAAACCCACGATAACCAATGCAACCGTTGCAAGTTTTGTGCGCGCTGAACCCTCTGCCACGAAAGCCGTCCTTCTTCACAAGCGGCCGCGCAAACGCAGCCGCACCTTAAATTATGCTAAACCAAGCATGCCTATTTTGATTCTTTCCAACAGTATCAAAGTCCAGCAAAAGGAACAGCAAGAAACGTAAACCTCCAAAAGCGCTGCCGCGAAGAAAGAGAGGGTGCAGGACAGGTGCCGTTTTCTCAGAGCAAAAAGCCCGGCGCTTTGCAACTTTTTGCCTATATTTTGAAGCTGAAGAAATGGTATCTGCCCCGTATTCCCGCTTTTTCGGGAGGGCTATTCGGGTCAGGAAAAGCAAAAGGCCAGCCGCATAAGCGACTGACCTGCAAATTCGATGGAGCCAACGGCCGGACTCGAACCGGCGACCCACGCATTACGAATGCGTTGCTCTACCAACTGAGCCACGTTGGCACTCCCGACGCTAAAAATAAGCGCCAGAGAATTATACGCAACGATCTATTTTTCCGCAAGAGCCAAAATGCCCACTCCCGCAGATTAGCCACCCGCTTACGCTCTTACCGCGGTTTTTGCAACAACGCCGCTCCCGTTTGTGCCTTATTTCTGGTTAGATAGACTAAGCGTAACAGGACCTCGACATTTGGCGCATACTGTCTCGCGCCGAGCAGAACAAGAGCGCATACCCCTTTCGGGTTTGCCACAAAACGCAACATCACAGCTGGAAGGAGGCGCGATGATCACTACCACATGCGCTGAAACATCGGATCGTCCCCTGGTCGTCATCACGTACGCCTCTGTTGGCTCAGGCCATCGCAGCGCCGCACAGGCAACCGCTCAGGCTCTTGAAGATCTTTGCGGCAAGCATCCTGCCCTGCCGGAAAATACCGAAATCGCCGTGTTGGACATCCTCGATTACGGCTACATAAAATTCGACGGCGACAAAACCGCCAACGTGACCGTTTCCTTTAACTGGCTCTACGACATCACCTGGCATCGCACCTTTACGGGACGCCTGCTATGGGGTGGCGGTTCGGCATGGTCGCCATTCATGTTCTCGCCATTCACCAAAATCGTTCGAAAGCGCAAGCCCATCGCCATCCTGGCAACACACATCGTTGCCGCCAACGCATCGGTTGCCGCGAAGATGGTTACCGGGCAAACCTTCCCCGTAACCTGCATTCCAACCGACTACGGCGCCGAAGGCCTGTGGCCGCACCTTGATTGCGACCTGTTCTGCGCCGCCGACGAAACCATGGTGAAGGAACTCACGCCGCGCAAGGTGCCCGAAAGCCACATCAAGGTCACGGGCATTCCGGTGCGAAAGGGATTTACCGACCCCATCGATCGGGCAGAAGTGCTGAAGCAATTCGGCCTTCCGCAAGACAAAATGATCGTAATGGTGATGGCAGGCGCTCGTCATTCGCAGCCTTATATCCCATTCCGCGAAATCGTGAACAAAGTCGTGCCGCTTCTTTCCGAATTCCCCAACATGCACTTCGCTTTCCTGGCTGGCGCCGACGAAGAGTACGCCAATGGGCTGAAAGGGTTTTTCGCAGAACGGAACATTGCAAATGTTTCCGTCTTCAACTATATCGAGCGTATTCCGCAGCTGATGGAAGCGAGCGACATGATCGTGGCAAAATCAGGCGGCTTGGCCACTACCGAGTGCCTGTGCGCACGCTTGCCCTTGGTTTTGGTGGGCAAGTCGTACGGCCAGGAGCGCGCCAACACCTATACGGTCACCAAAGCTGGCGCTGCCGTTACTGCCGAAACCGCAGAAGAGCTGGTTGAGCGCCTGCAGCAAATCCACGAAAACCCCGCCCAGCTTCAAACCATGCTCAGCGGAGGAGAATCGCTGCGCCGCCCGAACGCCGCGCACGATGCCGCTGTGGCTACGCTCGATTTGGTGGGAACGCTTGGCGCGCCCAAGAAGCACCTGCTGAAATTCTATTGGGGCAACAAGCCCTACCGTGTTCGTTAGGGTTATTCCGAGGGCTTGCGCAGCAGGTGCCTTATGCAAACCTTGTCGCATTCGCTATCCCGCTTCGCCACCAAAACGCGGCCACCGCTGCAACAACAGTGGCCCTCCATGCTTGCTCGAACTACTTCCCAAACAATCCGCCAAAAAGGCCCTTCTTTTGAACTTCTTCGGAGGTTACCTGCTGCACCTCGTAGCCAGTTGCGCCGATCACACGACGGAGATCGCCTTCGTCAAGAGGAGCTTCCGATTCAATCACGGTGCGCCCCTTGCCATGCGAGGAGGACACCTTTTTAACCTTGAAGTTATTACGCACGGCATCATTGACGTGCGATTCACACATGCCGCACATCATGCCATCGATATCGACTACGGTTCTGAACATCCGGGGCCTCCCCTTGAAAGTTCGCCTTATCTAACAAACACAGGGTACACCCAGACGGCGCTGCGGCGTCGACAAATGCCTCAAAAAAGCTACTCAGCCCCACGCTTTCCCGCGAACTGCATACGGTAATAGCGATCGTAGATGCCGCCTTGAGCCCGCAGCTCTTCGTGCGTACCCACTTCGACCACGCGTCCCTCATCTACCACAGCGATGAAATCGGCGTTGCGAATGGTGGAAAGACGATGCGCAATTACCAAGGTGGTGCGGTTTTCGCTCAGCCGCTCGAGCGATGCCTGAACGCGCTCTTCGCTTTCGTTGTCCAGAGCGCTGGTTGCTTCGTCCAGCACTAGGATATGAGGATCGCGCAGGAACACACGCGCAATGGCGATGCGCTGCTTCTGCCCACCCGAAAGGCGAGTGCCGCGCTCGCCCACAAACGTGTCGTAGCCATCTTCCAAGCCAGCAATAAACTCGTGAATGTTCGCCTGACGCGCAGCCCATTCAACCCGTTCCTGGGAAGCGGACGGGTCGCCATACAAGATGTTCTCGCGAATAGAACCCTCGAACAGATACACATCCTGTTGCACGATGCCCACCTGCGCACGAAGCGACTCCAACGTGGCATCGCGCACATCAATGCCGTCGATTTTCACGGAACCAGACGACACATCGTAGAAGCGCGGCAGCAACGAGCATGTGGTTGTTTTTCCGCCACCCGAAGGACCGACCAACGCAACGGTAGACCCCGCGGGCACCTCAAGGGTCAAGCCACGCAGCACCTCCTTGCCGTCAACATACGAGAAACGAACGTCCGAATAGCTGATGCTCGGAGCAATTCCTTCGTCAACCACAGCACCAAGATCAATGGCATCGGGCTTGTTTTCCACCCCTGGACGTTCAGCAAGCGTTTCCACGAAACGACGAAAGCCCGCATAACCTTTCTGGAACGTTTCGGTGAAGTTGATGAGCAGCTCCACGGGAGCAATAAAGATGCCAATGTACAGCGCGTACATAACCATATCGGCAGGATCGAGGATGCCCTGCGCAACAAACAGGCCGCCGCCCACAATGGTTGCCGTATACAACGCGCCCGTGAAGAAGCTCGATGCCATTTGGAATTGACCCATGAAACGGTACGAAAGTTCCTTCGTTTCGATGAATTCTTCATTGGCATGGCCGAACTTGTCGATCTCGATACGCTCGTTGCCAAAGCCCTTCACCACACGAATGCCGCCCAGCGAATCCTGCAAACGCGCGTTCAAACCCGCCATGCGCACGCGATTCTGGCGGAAGATTATGCGCTTACGATAATTCTGGACAAACGCATACGTTGCCATGACAGCAGTCACCGCCAGCATCACCAGCGTAAGTGGAACATTGATGAACATCAGCAACGTGAAGGAACCCACAATTTTCAGGGTTGCGATAAAGAGGTTCTCGGGACCGTGGTGGGCCACCTCCGAAATATCGAACAGATCGGTAACCAGCTTCGACATCATTTCGCCGGTGTTGTTGCGGTCGTAATACGAAAAGCTCAGACGCTGATACTGCTGGAACAAATCCATGCGCATCCGCGCCTCCATGCGTGCACCCATAATGTGGCCCCAGCAAGAAATGAAGTACTGGCACAAGCTGCGCACCACATACATCGCCACCAGCCCAGCAGCCACCCACGGCAATACGCCCATAATGGCATCGCGAGCATTGACGAAGAAATCGCGCACAAAGAAATTGAGGATCTGGGGGAATGCCAAGTCGATGGCGGCGAGCAGCGTTGCGCATACCAAGTCGGCAACGAACAAAAACGTGAATGGTTTGTAGTAGCTAACGAATTTTCGCGCCACTTCCTTAAAGGGAACCTCCCGCTTTTCCGGCTCGCTCAAAATCTGATTCCTTTCCATTCCAGGCAATGAGTTCAAAATTACCTCCGAAGTCTAGCACCCACCGATGCGCAAACCGCCACCACTTCGCCGAATACGAGATTCGAGCACGCTTAGTGCCACAATGGCGGCTTAAAAAAGTAATATGTAAAGCTGTTGGCTTTTTGCCAAGGCATGCCGTCTTGCCCCTGAAAATGCTTGACTTGCATTGCCATCGTTCTACAATCCCCCTTAATCCTATCAAACTGATAGGTTTTGCAATGTAGAAAGGACCCCGCGTTGAACTTCGACGCCATGGCGCAATACCTTCCTCTGTACGAGGATGCGGCGTGGCTGACGCTGAGCATCGGATGGATCGGCATCGCCGGATCCGTCATCATCGGCCTCATTGTGGCCATGATCGTGCACTTCCGCATCCCTGTGCTTCGCCAGCTTTGTCGCGTATACATCGAGCTGTTCCGCAACACGCCATTGCTTATTCAGCTGTTCTTCTTCTATTTTGGCCTGCCTCGCATGGGCTTCTCCATCACACCGGAAGTGTGCGGTATGGTTGGCCTTGCATTGCACGGCGGTGCCTATATGGCCGAATCGTTCCGTGCTGGCCTGGAAAACGTGGAGCCCATCCAACGTGAGAGCGCTATCAGCCTGGGCCTTTCGAAACTGCAGTCCATGCGCTACGTTGTGCTTCCGCAGGCAGTTTCGCTGAGCTTCCCATCGTTTGTTGCCAACGTTATCTTCCTGCTTAAGGAAACCAGCGTGTTTTCCGCAATCAGCCTGATGGACCTCATGTTCGTTACGAAAGACCTGATGGGCCTTTACTACAAAACCACCGAATGCCTGGTAATGCTCGTAGCGTTCTACCTCATTATCCTGGTGCCGGTTTCCGTTGCTGGTACGTACATTGAAAGGAGGTTGCGCCATGGAAGCTTTGGGGCTTGATGTTCTGTTCATGGGCTCAAACGCCACCCGCCTTCTGCAGGGTCTTTGGGTTGCGGTGCAGATCAGCGCAATCTCTGTCGTGCTCAGCATCATCCTAGGCATGCTGTTCGGCATCTTCATGACGTGGAAAAACCCTGTTGCCAAGGTTATTTCTCGTTTGTACCTCGAAATCGTGCGCATTATGCCGCAGCTGGTGCTGCTCTACATTGTGTTCTTCGGCGCCACGCGTGTTATGGGCCTGAATATCTCGGCGGAGCTTTCCTCCATCATCGTATTCGTGTTCTGGGGAACCGGCGAAATGGGCGACTTGGTTCGCGGCGCCCTTACCAGCATCCCAAAGCAGCAGTACGAAAGCGCCGCTGCGCTGGGTCTGAATAAAGCACAAATTTACCGTCAGGTAATCATCCCGCAGGCCATCCGCCGCCTTATCCCTTCCTCCATCAATCTCATTACCCGCATGATCAAAACCACCAGCTTGCTGCTGATGATCGGCGTTATCGAGATGATGAAGGTTGGCCAACAGATCATCGAGGCAAACCGCATGACCTCCCCCAACGCCGTATTCGGCATTTACGGCACTATTATGCTGCTGTACTTCGTAATTTGCTGGCCCATCAGTATGCTGGCAAACCACCTCGAGAAGAAATGGAACTAAGCAATGAGCGATACCGCCCTGCTCTCCATTGAGCATCTTAAGAAAGCCTACGGCGATAACGTGGTGCTGGAAGATATCAGCCTTTCCGTTAAGCGCGGCGAGGTAATTGTGGTCATCGGCCCCTCGGGGTGCGGCAAGTCAACCTTCCTGCGCTGCATCAATGCCCTTGAGCCTATTCAGGGAGGCACCATCGAAGTTGACGGCAAAGAGGTAACCAGCTCCGAAAAGGATCTCACCGAGCTTCGCCAAAAAGTTGGCATGGTGTTTCAGAGTTACGACCTGTTCCCCCATATGACGGTGCTCGACAACATCACGTTGGCGCCCACCAAAGTGAAGAAGATCCCCAAGGCACAGGCCGAAGAGGCGGCTCGCGCCCTCCTGAAGCGCGTTGGCCTTACCGACAAGGAAAAGAGCTATCCGCGCGAGCTTTCTGGCGGCCAGAAGCAGCGCGTTGCCATTGCCCGCGCGTTGGCAATGGAGCCCGAAGTGCTGCTGCTTGACGAAGTTACCGCCGCCCTCGACCCCGAAATGGTGCGCGAGGTGCTGGACGTTATCTTGGGCTTGGCGCAGGAGGGCAAAACGATGCTTATCGTTACCCACGAAATGCAGTTCGCACGCGCCGTTGCCGACCGTGTTCTGTTCTTCGATGGAGGCGAAATCGTGGAGCAAGATATCCCCGAACGCTTCTTCGAGCACCCCAAAACCGAACGCGCACAGAAGTTCCTGCATACTTTCGAGTTCGACGCCGTCCGTCAGCACGAAGCCTAACGAGCGCTTCGACACAAAGGGCTGGAAGCCCAGCGTAGCCAGGAGCCCAACGCGACCGGGTGAAGCCTGTCACAACCAGAAGCCCAAGCAGAGTCGGGCTAAAGCCCGCTACTGTCAGGATCCGAGGCAGTCGCATGAAACCGATCGCACGACCAAAACGAAATCCTCTTCGAATCCCATCGCACCCTCAGAGCCCCAACAATGGGGCTCTTCTCGTTTTCGCAATACGGCCTTCTCAACAAATCGCAACGCTTGCGCCTGCAGAGAGCCCGTTCCCATCGATGTCGCAGGCAACCGCCTGACAGCGCCCGCGCACACGGAAACCCGCCCCGCGCCCCCTCAAAAGGCACGGATCGCTACAACCTCAAGCAAGCCTCGTTTGTTTCAATGACGTGCATTCGGGCGGTTGTTCGCCTCGCGCTGTTCCATGGTCCGCGCGCGGATGCCCGTTGCAGCCACAGATAAGTCGCCGTCAACTTTGAGAACGGTGGGCGCCAACAGCAACAGCGGCGGCTGGGCAACGGGAGCGGAGGCGCGCTTTCGACGCATTGCCCACGATGCAGCTACGCCCCCAACTCCGCAATAACCAGCCATTCACAAAAGCAAAATGACTAATTCCCTCAATCCTTATTGACTTTGTAGGATTTAAGCGGTTTACTTCCATCAATCAAAGAAACCCTCGCACGCTAAAGAGGGCAGAAGTAAGGAGAAAGACATGATCCAGACGAAACGCACCTGGAAGCTTGTTGCTGTGCTTGTTGCAGCCTTGGCTCTTGCGGGAGCCTTGCTCACGGGCTGCTCCGGCAACAGCAATTCCTCGAGCGCAAATTACCGCACTCTTGACCAGATCAAGGACAGCGGCAAGATCACCATCGGCGTATTCAGTGACAAGAGCCCCTTCGGCTACGTCGATGAAAACGGCAACTACCAGGGCTACGACATCGAGCTGGCAAACCGTCTTGGCCAGGACCTTGGAGTAGATGTTGAGCTGGTGTCCACCGAAGCAGCCAACCGCGTTGAATACCTGCAGACTGGCAAGGTTGACGTTATCCTGGCAAACTTCACCGTCACCCCCGAGCGCGCTGAGGCGGTCGACTTCGCCGATCCTTACATGAACGTTGCTTTGGGCGTTGTTTCCCACAAGGACAAGGTTGTTACCGACCTCGACCAGATTGGCGACCGCACGGTAATCGTAATCTCCGGCACCACTGCCGAGACCTACCTCACCGAGCACAACAAGGACCTCAAGCTCGAGAAGTACGACACCTACGCTGCAGCTAAGACCGCATTCGAAAACAACCCCGATGCTGTTTGGGCAAATGACAACACCGAGGTTATCGCCTTCGCCAACCAGGCTGGCCCCGAATACGTTGTCGGCATTGAGCAGCTGGGCGACACCGACACCATCGCTCCTGCTGTTTCCAAGGGCAACGAAAGCCTGCTGAACTGGATCAACGAGGACCTGAAGAACCTCGGCTCCGAGAACTTCTTCCACGCAGACTATGAGAAGACCCTGCTTGATACCTACGGTGCAGCATACGAAGACACGCTGGTTGTCGAGCCTGGCCAGAACTAGTCAGCTCATTGCCAACTAGCAGGTCGGCCGTGCCGCTAGAGCTAATCGGCTCGTACCGTTAGAACTGACCGATCCGCACTGTTAGAGCTGACTGGCTCGTACCTGCCGACCAGCTAAAAAGGGACCCACACGGGTCCCCTTTTCTTATGCCCTGCCTCAAGCCGCCGAAGCGGGAAGGCGAATGCGCGCCATCCGTCAGGAAAGGCAGATGCTGGGTAGCCTTACACTGGGCAGGGACGGCACGGACGACTTCCCCGCTAGACGGGGATGCCCGAACCTGCACCACCGAACCGGAAGAAACGAAGCATCCCGTCCTTCAGCGAAGGTATCTCTTCTCCGAAAGGTCAGTCGTCAGAGGATGGCAAGATTCGCGCGCCGTGCATGATTCGAGGGGCCCGTGCAGCGAAAAGTGCCCCTTCCTGGCAGGATCTTCGCGCGGTGTATCCTCCGGCGGCGATTTGCGGGGCATTTCGGATGCATGGCGCGCAGATCTTGCCAGAGCCAGCCCGTTTTCGGATGCGTGGCGTGCGAATCTTGCCGCGAACTGGCGATTTTCCCGTCCGAGGCCGCTTTCGGGATGCATGGAGCGCAAAATTTGCCACGGATTGCCGCCCGGGAACGCATCTCGCGTGCATTTTGCCATCGGCAAGCGCCCGGGAAACGCATATTCGCAACGTCTTGCCAACGGAGCGGCATCTTCGTGCGGGCGGGCCTATTGCCTTGCCATAGCTCTCGTACCGCATGAATCCGACGACTTCTTCGTGCAGGCCGTGCTGTGTACATGAGAAAGAGGCGCGACGTCCTGCGCATGGAGACGACACATTGTCGCGATGGCTGGCAACCGAACGGAAGGTAGGGGGCACGTTGTCCCGTACATGGAGGGGTGCGCTAAATGCAGGCATACGCGCGGAAGGCGCAGACGACAAGCTGGCTCATACCCTTCGCCCAAACCGGCTTGCACCCTTCGCGCAGGCCGACTTGCGCCCCCTCCACGAATCGACCATAACATAGATGTGAGACGCGGAACGAACCCGCAGGCCAAGCGAACATCGAGCGCTTGCGCGAGACTGATTTGGGGGACAGACACAGGAACAGGATCGCAGGCAACGGTGTCCACAGACCCGCAGCAGGATCGCAAGGTGGGTTCGCTCGCCGAAATTCGCCAGAGTAGTTCGCATGGCAGGGTCACGCACCGGGATTTACGAGGACAGCTCGCAAGCTGAGTTCGCGCGCTGGTGCTTGCGGGGAGCAATTCCCGCAGCGGGGTCGCACGCTGGAATTCGCGAGTCGACCTGGCACACAGGGTCAGCAGGGCACAAAAAAAGCGCCGCTCCGAAGAACGGCGCCCTTCCCGCATAACTACGGGCGCAAACCAGATCCGCCCTGAATCGTAATGGTTTCGCCAGAAACATAGGACGCCATGTCGCTCGCCAGGAACACGGCAACAGGGGCAATGTCGGTCTTAGGATCACCGAAACGGCCCAGCGGGATGCCCTTAATGGTTGCAGCAAAGGTGTCGGGGTACTCTTCCTTCCAAGCCGCCAACTGCTCGGTCATAGCCAACGGGCAAATAACGTTGGCGCGTACGCCGTCGGGACCCCATTCGGTAGCCGCAACGCGCGTCATGCCGCGAATGCCTTCCTTCGCAGCAGCGTAGCTGGACTGGCCAGGCTTGCCAAACAGGCCAGCACCAGAGGAAAGGTTAACAACGGAGCCCTTAGTCTTCTTGAGTTCAGGGAAAGCATGCTTCATGTAGAAGAATGCAGCATACAGGCCAGAATTGATTGCCAGGTCGAAGTCTTCCTTGCTATGGTCGACCAACATAACGCCCGACTTAGATGCCTGAGCATTGTTTACCACAGTATCAAGCTTGCCGAAATGGGCGATGGTTTGAGCGATAACATTCTTTACCGCTTCTTCGTCGGAACCTTCAGCGGCAACGTGCATAACGTCAACACTGTACTGCTCCTTGAGCTTTGCCTCGGCGTCGATCAGGCGCTGCTCGTTGCGGCCCGTAATGCACAGGTTAGCGCCTTCTTCAGCAAAAGCGCTGGCAATACCAAAGCCAATACCCTTGCCGCCGCCAGTGATGATAGCCACTTTTCCATCGAGAAGTCCCATTCGAGCCCCTTTCGCTTGCGCTTCATTTGATGACAACGATGCTAATGAGGGTCACGTGCGAACGGTTGATTAGCGGAAGCGGTCGGATTGAGTCTCTCGGTAAACGGTAAATCTCTCAATTTCAAGAACCGTTAACGGCAGAATTTTGCGCAAGAGGGGCAGGCTGCCATGCGGAAGGCGTTGCGGCAAGGCCGCCGAGTGCGCTTTCTCGAAGCTCGAAGGGAAGGAAATTGCCCACGCGCCGCATGGCTTCAACGGTTTCGTCGAAGTTCGCAAGGTTGCCAATGCCCGCGAGCGCGATTTGCGCCGATACGATTGCGTTGGCGACGCCCGTGGCGTTGCGCTTCTGACAGGGCGCTTCCACCAGCCCGCCGATGGGGTCGCACACCAAGCCAAGCATGTTGGCCAGCGCATAGCCAGCGGCAGTAAGGCACATGCGAGGCGTGCCGCCCAAAAGCTCAACAGCGGCACTGGCAGCC
>ENA-ORSY01001718-ORSY01001718.1-human-gut-metagenome-genome-assembly--contig:-NODE-1718-length-14494-cov-2.728652_pt1 | contig 14494 bp, 10 predicted proteins | sample MGYA00242193_ERZ509160 | MGnify/ENA primary metagenome ERZ509160 (study PRJEB26280, sample SAMEA2338670) | human gut metagenome | biome: human gut; feature: human-associated habitat; material: faeces...
GCTGCCCGGTCGATCATGGCCAACGATTTCAACATCGGTGTCTTAAAATCAAGCGCTTCTCCCGTGTAAGCCACGAATATCGTGGGAATACACAACGTGCGATTGTTAATAAAAGCCGGGGAAGCCGGGTCCCAAGCCGTGTAACCGCGAGCCTCGAACGTGTTACGAATTCCCCCGTTCGGGAAACTGGATGCATCGGGTTCTTGCTGGACAAGTAGTCGCCCGTCAAACGATTCGATCACGTCACCATCCGGCAACAAATCAATAAAAGAATCATGTTTCTCTGCCGTGGCACCGTTCAAGGGATGAAACCAGTGCGTGTAGTGAGTAACGCCCCGCTCAACGGCCCAAGCTTTCATCGCGGCGGCCACCTGATCGGCTAAACCGCGATCAATCGCCAATCCTTCTGACATGGCTTTTTCCAACTTTTTGTAAGCCTCGATGGAAAGATAGTGGCGCATTTTGTCCATTGAAAACACGTTTTCTCCAAACACGACAGAACACCTAGGACGTTCCCCGCACTCCACGGGTTTACGACGGGCAATCTCTTGTAAAGCTAAGAATCTAAATTTCGCCATAAATTTGCATTTTTAGAATTGTACCCTATATTTTCAGGGGTCAAATATATAAAATATTATTTATTTTGAGCAAATACCCCTATATTTTATAACACAATTCTCAAAATTTATAATATTATCAAGACATACCCCCTAAAAAAACACACCCCGCTTATTTATATTCCCTTTATAATATCCGCATCCATAAAAATAAACAATCATCTGAATGACTACATAAACAAAAAAAACGTACATTTGAAAAATATCTCGACACAGGGGATAAAGGCACACAAAATAGCATTATTTATGTCAGAATATTTTTCAACTTCCGGTACAAAGCTTTCGGCGGAAATGCAAGAGGCTATACTAGCCGCAACCCCGAACATGATGGTCATCTTTGATGACTCGTATCATCTGGTTGGCTTGCTCAACCCCATTCTCGAACATATTCCTTATCCCCCGGAAGAGATGGTCGGCAAAACATTGGAAGAACTCATCGAAGAACCGGAAAGCCGAAACCATTTTCACGAACAACTGCAAAAGACGAGAGAGGGAAAGACTCCCCGATATTTTGACATCTATCTCCCTGTTAAAAACACGAAGTACTTTTTTGATGTTCACACGGCTCTCCTTCCGAATAATCAAGTAATCGCGTTCATGCGAGACATCACCGATTACACGTTGAGAAAAACAGAGACAGAAAAATTACAGCTCTTTTTAAGCCGAGTACTTGAAAGCATCGAGTTTCCCATTTCAATCAAAGACATGAACACGGAACGTTATATATTCTGGAGTGAACGATCAAGCATATTCGGACGCACAGCCGAAGAGATGATCGGGAACACGGAAGAACGATTCACGACCAAAGAACAAGCCCGAAAGATGCAAGAATTCGACCGGAAACTTGCCGCGGAAAAAGCATCTTACCAAGGGGCCGAAAAATTCATCCTCGCCGACGGTCAAGAACACACGTTGCTAATCACCAAGCACCTATTCACGGAAGATAACATGAACTGGCTCGTGTGTACTTCACTGGACATAAGTAATATGCAAAAACAACAGGAAGAAATCAAATCCCTTACCCAAAAATTGATTCTCGCCCTGAATATCACGAAACATGCCCTCTGGATGTACGACATCGAAGAGCAAGTGTTTGTAACCAACTCCCTGCAATTAAAAGGTATTTACAGGGAAACCCTTGAATGGGACTTGAAAATACCCATGATCAAATTTTATAACGCCATTCATCCGGATGACCGAGAACGTGTGGCGAAAGAATTCAACAATCTTATCCGCGGGAAAGTGTACCGGATAAGATTCACCTTCCGGGCCGATTTCAGACACTGCGGAAATTATAAATGGGTCGAGATTAACGCCTTGCAGGAAGAGGACGGAACACACAAAAACACCAATCGTCTAATAGGAACCTCCTGCTCCATCGACGATTACAAGAGACTGGAAACCTCGTTGAGAGATGCCAAGGAAGAACTGGAAATCACAAATTCCTCGCTTTCCTCAGTCCTCAGCCTAGCCCATGTTCTCCCGTGGGATTGCGATGTCCCGTCGCTAACCTTTTCCTGTGATTACGACATCTATCATCATGAAGATGCTCTTTTCGCCATTGACGGTAAATATTACTGTAAAGTCGAAAAGTACATCAATTCTATACATCCTAACTACCGGGAACATATGCGTGACGTGTTCAATGAACTCTTGTCAGGCAAACGCAAGGAATTTCACGAGGAGTACCTCGTGCATTGGTACAATGACCGGGAATACGAGTGGATCAACAAGCAAGGAACCGTTTATGAATATGACAGCGCAGGCAAACCGAAAACCATTATCGGGTCAAGTATCGTGATCACGGAACGCAAACAAATGGAACAAAAGCTATTACACGCCAAGGAACAGGCCGAGGAAAGCAACCGTTTGAAATCCGCGTTCTTGGCAAACATGAGCCATGAAATCCGGACTCCCCTCAACTCGATCGTGGGCTTTTCCGAGATACTCGCCATAACTGAAAATGAAGCGGAAAGACTGGAGTACATCAAGATTATTAAAAACAACAATAACCTGTTGCTACAATTGATCAACGATATTCTTGATCTTTCTAAAATTGAAGCGGGAACACTGGAATTCGTGTACTCGGAAGTAGATATTAATAATCTCATCGAAGAAATTGCTCAAGCCACCCAACTTAAAATGATGAATCCCGATGTCACGTTCAGCGTGAAAGAACGTTTACCGCAATGTATCATCAAAACGGAACGTAATCGCGTGTCCCAAGTCATAAACAACTTCATCACGAATGCCATCAAATTTACCCACCGGGGAAGTATCAAACTCGGTTACAAGCTATCGTCACCCGACACGCTCTATTTTTACGTGTCCGACACGGGTTGCGGCATCGCCCCCGACAAAAGAGAAAAGGTGTTCGATCGCTTTATCAAACTGAACAACTTCGCTCAAGGGACAGGACTTGGATTAGCCATCAGTGAAATGATTATCACGAAATTAGGCGGTGAAATAGGCGTCGAATCTGAAGAAGGCCAAGGTTCCACGTTCTGGTTTACCTTGCCGTATGTTCCACTGAAATAAATTTATTACCTTTGGGGGATAAAGAAAACGATTAATCATGAAGAAAATTGCCGCCATTCACGACCTGTCTGGCTACGGAAGGGCTTCATTAACCGTGGCCATCCCCATACTGACACACATGGGATTCCAAGTTTGCCCCCTTCCCACCGCCATACTCTCCGCTCATAGCGAATACAAGGATTTCCGCTCGTTGGACCTGACCGATTACATGGAAAGTTTCATCTCTCACTGGAAAGAGTTACAACTCCAGTTTGACGCCATTTACACGGGGTACTTGGCTTCCGTGAAACAAATGGGCATCGTCAGTAATTTCTTCGAGCATTTCAAGAATGACCAAAATTTCATTCTCGTCGATCCCGTGCTGGGAGATCACGGGGAATTGTATTCCAGCATGACACCTGACATGGTGGAAGGGATGCGTAAACTCTGTTCCCAAGCAAAGGTGATCACCCCAAACTTGACGGAAGCCGCCTTTTTGCTAGGGTACAACCCGCGGCAGGAGATCTCCGTGGAAACCGCAATACAATGGAGCAAACAGCTGAGCGAACTCGGCCCGGAACACGTGATTATCACCTCCGCCCCCGGAAGCAATGCGGAGAACGTGGCCACGCTCGCTTACAACCGATTGGATCAACGAACTTGGCGAGTGTTGTGTGATTATATCCCGGCCTCGTATCCCGGCACGGGCGATGCCTTCGCCAGCGTGATCACGGGCTGTATGCTCAACGGAGACAGTCTCCCGGAAGCCCTCGACCGGGCCGTACACTTTATCAACATGGGAATTAAAGCCACCTTCGGTTACGCTCACAATCCTCTTGACGGCATGAACCAAGAAAAAGTACTCCACTACCTCAACGAACCATTACCTTATTATAAATATGAACTCATCGAGACAATTGACAATTGAAAATGGAGCATTGAAAATAACATTTAAACTTATTACATGATTAAAGCTATCATTATTGATCTGGACGGGACCACACTTCCTCGCAACTGGCACCAGATAAGCGAGGAAAACCGGGCTGCACTGGAAGAGGCGGGCCAACAAGGCGTGGTTCGCATCCTAGCCACGGGACGTTCCGTGTTCTCTCTCAACAACACTCTACCCGAAGGCCTTCCGGTGGATTACATGGTATTTTCTTCCGGGGCCGGCATCATGCGCTGGGATGACAAAGAGATTCTTCTCACCCGGGAATTATCGGCAGAAGAAACGCTGGACATTGCAACCCACCTCTGGAAATACGATATAAACTTTACCATACAACAACGGATTCCCGACAACCATCATTTTTATTACCGGAATATCTCCTCTCTTCACGAAGATTTCCGACGCCGTATCGAAAATTATCCCGGCTTGGGGACCCCTATTTCTTCAACCGACGAGATACAAGGCGGGGCCACTCAATTTCTTGTTATCCTAGACGCACAACAACTTCAACTTCACGGGGACATTCAACAAAAATTATCAACCTATTCCGTGATCCGTTCCACGTCCCCCATCGACAACCAAGCCATCTGGACCGAAGTTTTCGCTCCCGATGTCAATAAAGGTACGTCTTGCCAGTTACTCCTTGATCAGCTAGGTATTCATTACGATGAATGTGCCGGACTCGGGAATGATTATAACGACCTTGATTTTCTCAAACGCTGCGGCCACCCGTTCATCGTGTCCAACGCCCCGAAGCCTCTACGGGATCAATTCGACAACATGCCCGCAGACGAAGATAACGGACTGGCCGTATTCATCCAACACGCCCTAAACTTGTAAACATGATTTATAAACCGAACTTTTTTGTCATCACCGGGGGACCCGGTGTTGGCAAAACGACCTTACTAGAGGCGTTAGCCCAACAAGGCTTCCCGTATGTTCCCGAAATAGCCCGGGAGATTATCCGGGAACAAGTCGCCCAAAACGGAGACGCCCTCCCTTGGGCAAATATACCCGCCTACACCCACCTCATGCTTTCCCGCTCCGTGGAATCATTCAAACAGCACCAAAAACAGGAAGCTGTTCTTTTCTTCGACCGGGGTATCCCCGACACTCTCGCTTACGCACACCTCACCCATCAATCCCCATCTCCCGAACTCCAACATGCCGTTCAAGACTTTCGCTACAATCCGCAGGTATTCATCCTTCCCCCTTGGCCCGAAATCTACGAAACCGATTCCGAACGCAAACAAACCTACCAAGAAGCCGTCGAAACCTACGATGTTATGCTCGTCACCTACCAACAACTTGATTACTCGCCCATAATCGTGCCTAAAGGGACACCAGAAGAGCGAGCAAATTTTGTAATCAACACACTTAAACAACATACCCCCAATCGTCCATGATGATCTCGTCAACGGGAAAAACGAAAAAGTGAATTACAACTAAATGTTTACTATTTCGCATCCTCTCCCGTAACTTCATCCTCATCCATTCTCCCTCCACCCTGTAATCCCAATACATTTTTGGCATTTAGAGGTGTTACAACAGCTTTTCCGGTCTTTCTTTCCAACTCTAATGTAGCATTAAGAGCAATTGCCCCACCTTGTTGGGCGACATCTATATGTTCAGCAAAAGAATCCGGGTTTTGTACTTCTGATATCTCCTTCGTAGAAAGTTCTGCAAGCATACTTAGTACCAATTCTTTATTGGCCATATTATCCCGCAGATTTTCTTTCTTCAAACCTTTAAACTGTTTGTACTCTTTTGCAGTTTTCCCGGCCCACGTTTTATAAATAATATCTGTCAGCGTGGCAAATTGCACCCCTTCCTGTAATCCATGACGTTTCCATTCATTGGTTAAATCCTTACGAATTTCAATACTTTTAAGTCGTTGATTTATCCAGCTATCAGAGTAACCCAACCGTTTATAATCAAGCATCGCCTGCTCGATAGACAATTCAGGATCTTGCATCTGATCCAACCGCTCTCTGGCTACTTGCGCCATCCATAATTTAAAAGGTTCCGCCTTAAGTGAAGGAATAGATTGTATCAACCGGAATAATTGCTCGGTATCAGCAACATCCGTTTTATAATATTTACCATCGGATGAGGGTAATTTCAGTTGACTACAATTTGTAGTCAACTCACTTCCTTCCTTTTTGAGACGAACTTTTAATACACTCCAATACTTTCTTGGATTAGGACTATCTGTTAACACAGCTATTACATCTATAATGGAAAAATACCATTCCTCCTTATTGCTATCCCATACCGTACGAACTTTCTTTTCCTCGAAAACTTTGATCGCTTCCTGCTTTGTCATATCACCTAAGGTTTTGATTCTTACAAATATACTCATAAGAAATAACTTTTCCTAAGATTATCACCTATTTAGCAAGCATCATACAAGAATAAAAATTGTCCTTTTTATGAATCAAAAAGGTGTGTCGCCAAGCAACACACCTCCTGCATATAGTTCCGTCTCTTTCTCTTAAATCACCCCTTTGGCAGCAAGCAATTCTGCCATCTGTTGTTGCAACTTCACGGCCTCTTCTCTCGCTCTCACGGCAAAATTTTCGGTCTTATCCGCAAAGATAATCCCACGAGAAGAGTTCACGATCAACCCACAATGGGAGTTCATACCGTATTTTGCGACCTCTTCCAAACTGCCGCCTTGCGCTCCCACTCCCGGAACCAGCAAGAAGTGGTTCGGGACGATCTCACGGATACCGCTCAACATTTCCGCTTTCGTGGCACCCACAACATACATCATGTTCTGGTCATTCCCCCACTCCTGAGACTTACGCAAAACCCGTTCATACAATTTCACGCCATTCTCTTCAAAGAATTGAAAATCAAAAGCACCTTTATTCGAGGTCAATGCCAACAGGATCACCCATTTGCCCTCGTATTTCAGAAACGGGGTCACGGAATCCTCACCCATGTAAGGAGCCACCGTGATAGAATCAAATTCCATCGTCTCCAAGAAAGCACGGGCGTACATTTCGGATGTATTTCCAATGTCCCCGCGTTTGGCATCGGCAATCAAGAAGATTTCGGGATATTTTGATTTGATGTATTTCACCGTCTTCTCCAACGTAATCCACCCGGAAACCCCGTTGCTCTCGTAAAATGCGATATTAGGTTTATAGGCAATTGCCACGTCTGCCGTCGCATCCACGATAGCTTTATTAAACTCGTACACGGGGTCCTCCGCTCCCAGCAGGTGTTGAGGCAATTTCTTTATATCTGAATCCAAGCCCACGCAAAGGAAGGACTTTTTCTTTTTTACCTGTTCAAATAACTCGTTATAAGTCATACCTTCTAACTTTTATCTTTTAGTTTTTAACTTTTATCTTTAAAATCCGCTTTCCTTCAATTTCTCCGTGTTCTCCTCGATCTGCAATTTCTCGATAATCTCGCCCAATTCGCCATCCATAACCGCCATCGCCTCCTGCTCGCTCCATAACGGCAGCCAAGTTATAAAGCGTCAGATTGATACGATGATCAGTCACACGCCCTTGCGGATAATTGTAAGTACGAATCTTGGCGGAACGGTCACCCGTGGAAACCATCGTTTTTCGTTTTGTAGCAATCTCGTCTAAATATTTCTGATGCTCGATCGCGTAGATACGAGACCGCAACTCGGTCATTGCCTTCGCCAAGTTCTTCAACTGCGACTTCTCGTCCTGACAAGTCACCACGATACCCGTGGGAATATGCGTCAAACGGATAGCGGAATACGTCGTGTTCACAGACTGTCCTCCAGGTCCTGAAGAACAATAGGTATCTTTCCGAATATCCGCCGGATTCAACACCACATCCCCCTCTTCCGCCTCCGGCAGTACAGCCACCGTGGCCGCAGAGGTATGAACCCGTCCCTGAGTTTCTGTTGCCGGAACACGCTGAACACGATGTACTCCCGACTCGTATTTCATAATCCCGTAGACACCGTCTCCCGTGATATTCGCCACGATTTCCTTGTATCCCCCGGAAGTTCCTTCACTATAATTGGTTATTTCTATTTTCCAACGTTTGGACTCGCAGAATTTCGTATACATACGGAACAAATCCCCCGCGAAAAGACTGGCCTCGTCACCCCCGGTTCCAGCACGAATTTCAAGAATCACGTTCTTTGAATCCTCCGGATCAGCTGGTACCAACAACATCTTCACCTTCGACTCCAATTCGGGAATCTTGGCATCCAGCTCCTCGATCTCCATCTCGGCCATCTCTTTCAGCTCCTTATCGGTCTCCGTATTCAATATTTCCTGTGCCTCATCGTAAGAACTCACCGCACGTTTCAACTCGTCTCCCGCCTCCACGATCTGTTCCAGATCACGATACTCTTTATTCAACTTCACAAAACGATTCATGTCCTGTATCACCTCCGGGTCGGTTATCAACTGCCCGATCTCACGGAAACGAATATAAAATGTCTCTAATTTCTCTAATAGGGAATTGTCGCTCATATATATATCTAAATTATAATCGAACGCGAATTTAATAAATTATTAATAGCTTTCAAAAGGATTCTATTCCACATGAAGAGGGGCAACTCGATAAACGAACTGCCCCGGATTAATTTCAGACGTCATACTCTGAACACAAACTAGAAAACATACACTATAGTTTGTCCTTCAACGCGTTGTTTAATTTGATAAGAAGAGCCTGATAATGTACTTTCGCGTTTCCGGACATTCCTCCTATTTTACTTCTTAATAAATTCCGGGATTTCACGGCCATATCCTGCAAATAGGCCTTGGAATCGTCAATTGCCGTCGTGGCAACCGTTCTCTGCCAACCGTAACCGGGAGTTCCGAACTGATCGGCCACCATATTTGAGGCCACGTATCCCCGGCCATATTCTTCATCAACCGCACGGAACTGGTCGGCAAAACGACTGATCAAACCACTCTCATCCAAACCGTAAGCCACGATCTCGTCAACAGAAGGCGCAAAACCGAAAGGAGAGGCACTTTTCTTGGCACCGCCATCATTCAATGATGCACAGACCATATCCACCATCGTGTTTTGCAAAATCTTGTCTCCCTCTGTCAATGCCTTCCCTTGTAACAAGTTACTCCACGTGCCATTATACAGGTCCGTCATAAACTCATTAATCGAGTAAGGAGAGGATGCCACGTGAGAAGAAAGAATCACGTTACCGATCAATCCCTGAATATCCCCGGCCACTCTACTCCGAACGATTGCACTCCCGTCAACACTTAACGGGAAGTGAGCCTTCAATTCCGCGTTATTCAACCAATCCATAGATTTGAACTGTTTCAACACCCACGCCATAGATGCTTTCTGACGAGCTTTCGGCACAGCCTCATAACGCTTACCCGGAGTACCTTCTTTCACTTCTGTCAGATAGATTCCACCGATATTATACATCACGTTCCTCAGATAGCGATAATATTGTGTCATAATCTGACCATACAGGGTCTGACGGTGAGAATAATTCGGGTCGTCTTTAATCCATCCCTGCAAGTTGGAAAGAATATACTTCAGATTCTTCACGCCATACTCGCTGGCTTTCATCGGGTCATCACCCAAGTCTTCCTCGATAGCACTCGGGTCATAACGGCTTTGTATCTGTTGGCGACCATAACGATAAATCGGGTCTCCCGCATGTTCGTCCACCCATTGTTCCACGATAGGTTGCTCCTCCCACTCGTCTCTCGTTCCGGGAATATATTGATAATTCCATTTAATCAAGAACTCGTCATAAACACCCAAATTCGGGGGAGTCAATTTCACGCCCTTATCCCCGGGTTGCGCCACGTAATTGAAACGAGCGTAATCCATGATACAAGGTGTCGTTCCGTATTTTTGAGTAAACGATGCAGAACGCAACGAATCAACCGGGAAGGCTGCCGAAGAAGCCATGTTGTGCATGAATCCCAAGCAATGCCCTACTTCGTGTGCCACCACGTAGATCAAAGAGGCTTTCACCACGTCATCCGGCAATTTCTTGCCTCTCACGGAAGGATCAAGTTGGGCGGTCTGCACGAAACGCCAGTTGTTGATCAACTGGATGATATTACCGTAAACCAACACGGAGGCATTAATAATCTCTCCCGTCGTCGGGTCTGTCCAAGACGGTCCCATTGCATTAGCCGTGGAATTAGCCACGTAACGAATACAGGAATATTTCAAGTTATCCGGGTCAAAATCGGGATCATCCTTCGGGAAATCCTTCGCAACCATCACGTTTTTAAAACCGATTTTCTCGAAAGCGGCGTTCCAGGTAGTCACCGCCTGACGAATCGGTTCTTTCCACAATTCTGGGAAAGCGTCATCCACGTAGAACACAATCTGTTTCACGGGCTCCACCAGCTCGCCCCGTTTGTAAGCCTCCACGTCCTTCGGTTCCAATCTCCAGCGATGAGCCACGGAATAATTCCCGATTTCATCCTCCTTCGTGATAGAAAGACGTGTTTTCGTACTGTTGAAAATCCCCACGCGGGAATCTGAGATTCGGGGAATCATCTTATCTTCCGGCAAAAGCAAGATCGAACGGGTCACCGTGGCCGTGAAAGGATAATCATCCATCAATTTCATCATACCCATCACGCTCAACGACACCCCGTAAGACATCACCGTTTTCACGCTCAAGTTATCATCGAAAGCCTTGATCTCGTCCAAATAAGATGCCTCTTTTTTAAAAGAAGAAGAGATTTTCACCATTCCCCCCATCATGGCATCCGCGAAAAAACTCAAATCTTTCACGTTCGTAGTGAACAGCGTGGTCATGTCAATCACCACGGCCGTACTGTCCGGGTTATACGCCTTGACGTCATAGGCATACAGGATCGGGTCACCATACACGTTATTCATCGCCTTCTGCAAATTATCGGTCGTCACGCCCGTTGACACGTAACGCAGGAAAATAGAACTGTCCCGTTTCGTAAATTTCAGATGCAAGGGATTATTCGCCTTGTAACCGATGTCACAAAATTCCGGAGAAGTCACGTTCGTCACGGTTGACGCCAGTAATATCTCACGATCCATGTACTTCAAGGGTATCTCGAAATACAATTTACTGCCTACTTTATGCAACGTGATAAAATCACTTTTTGAAGTCTCCACGTTCTTCCCCTTCAATAACTTCTCGTAAGGACTTACTTTCTTGGGAGCCGGCAGGGTTGCCGTGGCGGTCCCTTTTTTCTTTTTCTTCTTACTCGCCGCGTACAAGTCTGACGACAACGGCATGACAATAATCATTGCCAACAATACAATCATCCATTTTTTCATACATACTGTTTTAAATAATTCGTGCTTCATAAAACACCTTTTTCTTGTTATAGACTAAAAAAGTCAAAACGGTTGACAAGAAGAGTCTCTTTTTCAATTAAAAAAAGACGCCACTTTTTCCTTCAATGCCTCACCTCTCAAGTCCATGGCCACGATCCGACCTTCTTTATCCAACAAATACATTTTCGGAATTCCCGTCACGTTGTAAATCTTCGCCACCGGACATTCCCATCCCTTTAAAGAAGAAACGTGTATCCAAGGTAAGTCGTGCTTTTCAATGGCATTCATCCAAGCATCTTTTTTGTCGTCCAACGACACACCATATATCTCGAACCCTTTGTCCTTATATTGCTCATAAACCGCTTTCACATTCGGCACCTCTGCCAAACACGGCCCACACCAAGATGCCCAGAAATCCAGTAACACGTACTTGCCTCTCAATGAAGATAACTTAACATGTTTTCCATCCGGAGCCACCAAATCAATATCGGGAGCAATGCCACCCACGTTGATCGAGCGTAAGCTTGTCATTTTTTCCTTGAGTAACTGTCCCGGATAGGAAGCTTTCACTTCCGGGGTCAGGTTGTTATAGTAGCGCTCCACGTCTTCAAAAGGATATTCCCTAGCAATGAAGTCCCCGATCACATACGTGATCGCCAGACTATTATTATTCGAATCCACGAAATTCTTGATTCTTTCATCAACCGCTTTTTTCATCATCTCCACCGCTCTATACGTGGAATCCAGTTTCACGGAATCGTCCTTCACCTGTACCATGGCAAACATTCCGGCCAATCCCATCATGCTTTTTCCCAAAGAAAGATCCCGGGCCGTACGGAAAATTTCCTGTTCATGACTTCCCTTGATGGTTACCTTGTAAGCATCAATCTTCTCCCCATTTTTATTCGTCATCTGTGTTGCAACCACCCCGATCGGTTCCCCGTCCAATAAAACCTCTTGTTCATCCTTTCCAAGTGCCAGTATATGTTTATCCACTTGCGGGATGGCCCCCGTCATCTGAAACTGATTATCTTTCACGATAGCAGAATCCATGATCTGAAACTGCTTTTCCCCAATTTCCTTTTTCAGATACACGACCTTTCCATTTCCATTCTCCCATGTTCCCGAAATCGTGTAAGTCTTTTCCCGGTTACATCCCATAACTAACAAAAGCACGGCACATAACCCATAACACACATTTTTCATCATACTTCCATTTTTATAATACGACATCATTATCATTCTTCGTACGAAACATATCACTTCATGCCGACTTTAGCATGGAACTCATTCATTCTCCGGAGATATTCTGCATCAACCTCGGCCTGCATCTTCTCATCTTTAAACGTCTCTTTTATATCCGCAACTCGCAACTTGTAACGTTCCTCATATTTCTTCGCATACTCTTCACTCTTTTTCTTATCCCCCAAACGATAGTACCCGATAGCCAAAATATCATAATCGTTTTCCGTGAAAAGAGTCACTTTACCATTACTTCTCTCGTCCGCAACCTCCTGTTTCTTTTGTACAAGCGCCAGATATTTCCGGATAATCTCTTTCTGCGTTTTAGCATCAGCATATTCAATCATATACTTGTACATGGCCGGACGGAAAACATACTCGTCTCTCGTGGCCAGCAATACCTTATCCGCATCAAGGATCGCATCAAGAACCAGAATATCCCCTTCCATCCGCACATCATTAATGGCGAGCTTAGCATACATTTCACTGAAACCTCTCACCGCAGAACCCTGCAACAGCTTTTTCAACTTTTCTTCCTTCGCCTTCATCAAGGCCAACGTGTCAGCATTCGTGTTCGCAAGCGTCACGTTCACGATCTCCCGAACGGCATCCGACATTGCCCTTTGCAAACGTGATTCTATATCATAGCGATTCACTTTGAGCCGGTACTGATACTTATCCAAGTTCTTGACAACATACTCATACCGTGCTGAATAAGCATCATCCATGTAAGGCAGATACATCTCAAACAACTCTTTATTCATCAATGAATCCAATGGCATAGACTCGATATATCCCCTCACTACTTTTTCTTTCGTCTCTTGATCATACGCCACGTCAAGAGCCTTGCAATAATCTTTTATCAACTCCAACGAACGTTCTCCCGCATCATACCGTTTCTGGAATACAGCCAACGTCTTCCCGTCCAATCCATCCTGCAAAGCCGCAATAAGAGCATCCGGTTCCGTGTACCCGACCACCTTATGAACGATACTTTCATCAGCAGGATTAATCACCAACATCGTCGGGAATCCCGGTATGTTATTCTTGTACTTTTTGTACAGCATGATTCCCTCCCCTTTTTCCATATCATACTTACAGCACACGAAATGAGAATTCAAGAATTCCCCAACTTTCGGTTGCGGAAATACATTCTGAGCTAATCCTTTACACGGCCCACACCAAGAGGTGTAACAATCCATAAAAATCATCCGATTCTCCTTTACAGCCTTCGACTTCACGGCATCCCACGATTCATTTTCCATAAAGACTGTCTGAGAGTACGTGAGGCCTGTTATAAACAGGCTCACGCATAAAATAAATAGTTTTTTCACGTTTATACAATTTATCAAATTAATTCATCATTTTTCTCCTAATTCTGGAATATCCCAATTCAAGTGCTTCTTACAATACTCCTTAACTAATCTTTCATTCACCAGAACATTATCACTTTGTGAACGGATTTCGGCTTTTTCTTCCGCCGATGCGTACATAATATACCCCACGTAAGCAGCAAAGGCATCCAGACAACTCGATTTACCATACCACTTGTAAATCATTGCATAAAACCCTGTTCCATTCTCTTCGTCATCATAACCATCCATTAAGGTCGCAGAAGAAATTGGTCCCGGACTCACAAGACCATCTGTATAAGGACCTTGATACTTACCTAAATAATCATTATAAGCCCAACCATCTTCATGATCACCAACAAGATAATCATAATAGAAATAAGCAAAAGCATCCCATGCATCACTATTTTTATCTTCAAAAGCATCAGGATTCGGTAAATTTTTCAATGCTTCATAAAAAATCAATGCCGTCCATTCACGTTTTAAAGTTTCTTTATCTGTTTTATCAAATTCAGGACCAACAGGGGCTAAAAGCAAATAACGGCTACCGT
>ENA-ORSY01001727-ORSY01001727.1-human-gut-metagenome-genome-assembly--contig:-NODE-1727-length-14446-cov-4.499826_pt1 | contig 14446 bp, 14 predicted proteins | sample MGYA00242193_ERZ509160 | MGnify/ENA primary metagenome ERZ509160 (study PRJEB26280, sample SAMEA2338670) | human gut metagenome | biome: human gut; feature: human-associated habitat; material: faeces...
CGGCGCGCTGGCAGGCGAGGCGCTGTCTGCCCATGCTGGCAAGATTCTTTGGGTCGGACTGGTAAAGGCATTGTGCAATCATGGTGTTTTCCTCCTTAATGGTGCGGTTTGTGATAGACTTCTTTATGCGGCGCCACCGCATGGCGGCGCTCATGCCATAGAAACAGGTAGTGCAGGATCATCCCGCTGCCAACCAGCGGCAGCAGAACTTTTGCCCAATCAGAGATTTTCTTCATCGTCATCCTCGTTTCTGCCGCCGAGAACAATATCCCCGGATGGCACATAGACTTTCGGCGCAGGTGCGGGCTTTGCGGGTTCTGCCGCATGGGCAGGCTCTTTGCGCAGAAGATGGGTGATAATCAGCAGCACTGCGATAAAAAGCAGCGCGCAGGCAATGCCCATAATCAGCAGGGCAGGGGTGATGCCGCTTTCTGCTGTAGCAGCAACAACCACAGGTACAGAAACCGGAGCATACAACAGCGTGTAATGCACCGTTCCGGCCTCGGTGCGGGTGACCGTTCCTGCGTAGTGCGCCGTGGCCATGTAGGTGCTGTCGGCCTGCAAAGTTTCGCCAATCGTCATGTCCTGCAAGGTCAGCAACCCGGAAAAGCCGTACTCGTCGTCGTAGGCCACAGACTCTTTCACGTCATTGCGGGCGGTTTCGGCATCGGCGCTGCGCACGGACAATTCAAAATCCTGCGTGACCTCTTTCTCCTCGGTTACACCGCCCTCTACCGACTGGGTGACACCCCATAAGGTGTAGTCAAAACCGCCCCACTGTATACCACTTTCGGTCAGGTCGGCAACGGCCGTGCCGTAAGGTACGCTGTACTGTTTGATGACCAGCAGCTGCCCGCCGTCCTCCTGCCATGAGATGCTGTCCGGGTAGAACGGCGGCGCGGTATCTTCGGGCGACAATTCCACCAGTTCCGGGGCAGGGGTGGGTGTGGGCTCCTCGGCAAAGGCAGCAGTGGCGGTGCCCAGCGCCAGCAGACAGCACAGGGCGGCGATAACAGGTTTCTTCATTAGGATTCCTCCGTTTCGGTTTGATTTTGCATTTTGCGTTCTACAATGCGGCGCAGCTCGTCCCGGTCTGTGGTGATCAGGTCTTTTTCTTCCTCGCTGCATCGCATATCGACGGTGACATTATTGGAGTTTGTGACGATCAGCGCACTTCCGCGCTCGAAGCGGGTGATGTTGTCGATCTCGGCATCGGTCAGCTTCAAAACGCTCTGTACGCGCTGCGCTTCCTCTTCCTCCAGATTCAGAATGATTTTGATTTTGCAGTTGTTCAGGATGCCGCGGCCGTATTTTCCATCTTCCAAGGAAAAGAAGTCGTTCAAATCCTGCGTGGCAACCAGCACACCGCCGCCATAGCCGCGAATCGTCTTGACGGCCTCGAACACATAGTTGGCCGCCAAAGCGTTGGACGATGCGCCGATGATCTGCCAAACTTCATCTATAAAAATCTGCTTGCGGCGGGTCAAATCCTCTTTCGCCTTATCCCACATATAGTCCAGCCCGATGTACATGCCCACCGTCAGCAGATCGCCGGACAACTCGCTGATATCGATAACGACATAGCTGTTGTCGAGGTTCACGTTTGTCTGGCGGTTGAAGCTGGAAGCCGAGCCGTGTACAAGGCGGTTCAGAATATTGGCGATACGCCGAGTTTCCGGGGCGGCAGACAAAACGGCGTGCAGGTCTCCCAAAATCGGCATTTCGCGGTATTGGCCGGGATGCGCCGGGTCATCCAGACTGGCGTTGTCATAAGTGATGCCCTTGTTGCGGTAGGTTGTGACGATGGCTTCATCCAAAAGCTGGCGCTCCTCGTTACTCAAATCGGGGATAAGCAGCGAAAAGAAGATGTGCAGCTTCTGGATTTTGGCGGCCAGTTCCGACTGCTCCGGCATGGGGCCATCCAGCAGTTCGCTGCTGGTGTGGTCGATTTTGCGAATTTCCATGACGTTGATGCAGTCCGGGCTGCCCGGCACAATACGGATGATGGTTCCATTCAGTGCCTTGGCCTGTCGGTAAAACTCGTGACCTTTCAGAGGCGCAATGATATAGACAGGTGTACCCGCCAGCCGCATACGCCGGGCAATCAGCTGCATGGTGAATGTCTTACCCGCGCCGGAGGTGCCGAGGATTGCCATATTTGCGTTTTTGTAGATGCGGGTGTTGAAGTTGTCGAGACTGACGAGGGAGTTGTTGTACTTGTTCACGCCCAATAGCACTCCGTTTGTATCGCACAACTCAAAGCTGACGAACGGATAAAAGCTGGCCGCGGTGGAGGTAAGGATATTGCGGCGGTATTTCTTAAACAGCGCCGCATCCGGGGAACACAGCGGCAGGGAAGAGAGAAAGGCTGCCTCCTGCCGGAAGCTGCATAACTGCAAATTCATATCCTGCGAGACCATGAGTTTGCGTATTTCCCCGATGCGCCACTCCAAATCCTTGACGCTGGCCGCCGTGACCGTTACGAGGATGGCGGCATAGTAGAAATCTTCGTTGTTGGCAAGGCCGTCTTTCAGGTAGTACCCGGAACGGATGGCGTTGGAGAGGTCATCAAAGTCCGAATTTGTATCGCTGGTGTCCTTGATTTTGCTGCGGTTGATGCGGATCTGCTGCCCGATTTTTTGCATCATGCGTTCTTTGGGCTGTCGTTCCAGAAACAGATCCACATCAATGCCCTCGCCGGCGTTCACCAGCAGGGCCATCCACCCGGCTGTGACCTGTGCGCGGTAGCCGTCTGCGGGAATCATCAAGTAGGCGTGGTATGTGCCGTCCATATAGAGATAACGCCCATGCTTCAAATCTAGTGAGGGCGGAATCATAAAGGCGGCAGGCGGTATTTTGTCCAGCGCGGTGGCATCGTTTTGGGCCAGATAGCTGGCAAGCACATCTTGGATGCGCTCCTGCAATGGTACCTGTACCGCCGTTCGCCTATTTAATAAGGTATAGAAAACGTCGGTGAGGAACTCGTCCTCGTTCTCATGTTCCACGATGGCATTGCCGCACTGCGCCAGATAGGTGCGAAAATTGCGGGCGGTGGTTTCGAGCGTGGAGACGATTTCTGCGTAGGAGATATTCCGCTCGTTCGTGGGCGCTTCGTATTGGAAAATAACGAAGAAGCGGCGGCTGATGGCATCGCGGGAGCCGAGGCGCTTGACAAAGCGGATATAGCTCATGTGGCGTGTGCGCACGACCGCATCCGGTTCGTTAGCGGCATCCCGCCGCAGCTTGTCCAGATAAGCATTGACATCCGCTTTGCGGGAGAACGACTTGAATTGCAGCCGCACCGGGCTGACTTTCAAAAGGCTGGCAAACGAGTAGATAACGCTGCGCTGCTCGCGCGGGGAGCGCAGCAGGAAGTTGATGGGTTCAATTTCCAGAATCTTGATGTAGCGGTCATCTGTGGTGTGCAGGATGCCGTTCTCGATTCTCTCAATGGGCAGCAAATCGTAAAGAGTCTGCCGCTTTACCAGCTTTCCGTGGCGGTCCGCCTTGCGCTGCAAAACCTGCGCGTTAAGGGGCAGGGAGTCCGAGTCGTCATAGTAGACAACACGATACCGCTTGCTGATGAACCGTAGATGCCGGTGGCGGTTGGCGTCAAGATTGCCCTGCGGTGTGGGCGTAACGATGCGGCGGCGCTTCATAAAGCGGAACCAGTGCGCCACAAACTGCGTCAGACTGTCGCCGCCAATACCGACCACACCGAAAACGCCCAGCGGCACCGACACCGCAATGACGATCATCAGCCGAATATTGAACGCCAGCGGCAGATAAAACAGCGGTACTGCACTGCCCACAGCAAGCACAGCTGCCTCCACCGCATTGCGCAGCTTGACCGTACCGCCGAGAATCGTGCCGGTGTCCACAAAATTCTGCGGGATCAGATAAACATCCCGCTCTTCGCGTGAAATTTCGACCACCTCCGATAAACGAAAAGAGCGCCCTCGGAAAAAGGCGCTCTTGCGTTTCTGTTCAATTTTGACGATACTATTATAGCAGAGTCATATTGCAGCAAAAAAGACTTTTGCTGTGCGGATGTTGTGCTGATTTACTGCATTTCGGCAGATAAATTTTCAAATGCACATTTGTGGCATCAATGTAGCTACATGGATTGACAACCGAATGCCGTGAACGTATAATAGAGATAAGAAAACTACGGTACGAAGGGAGTTTATTTATGGAAAACATTGTTTCGGCGGCCAAAACGGATGTGTTTCGCGTTCGCATCAACCCGGAAATCAAGCAGGAGCTGGAATCTGTGTACGCAAAGAACGGTCTTACCCTGACCGACGCCATCAACGTGTTTTTCCAGCAGTCGCTGAACGCGGGCGGCTTTCCCTTTGCTGTAACCGAGGACAACGCGGAAATCATCAAGGCAAAGGCGCTCTCCCGCTTGACAAAGCAGTTGCAGGAAGCGCAGGACGACCCGGTTTCTTACTCCGAGGATGAAGTATATAAAATGTTCGGAGTAGAGAAATGAGGGTAAGCTATAAGAGTGCCGCCGTCAAGGACATGGAGGCGACCCGCGACTACATTGCCGGTCGGCTGAAGAACCCGAAAGCAGCCAAAAAGCTGATGACGGCGCTGCTGAAAGCAATATCCCTGTTGGCGGATAATCCTTATATGGGCGCAGCACTGGCAGAAAAGTTTGAAATCACAACGGATGTACGCTATTTTGTGGTTTCAAAGCAGCTGATTTTCTACCGTGTGGACGAGGAAAACAGCGCGATAGAGATTCTTCGGGTACTGGATGGCAGGACGGATTATTTGACAGTTTTATTTGGATAGTGAAAGAGGAAGATCCTGATGCCATAATGGCAAGGATCTTCCTCTAAGTATTGAAAATATGAAATGGTTGGAGACTAAAAATGAGAATAACCTTTTTGGTTGGAAATGGGTTTGATTTAAATTGCGGCTTACATACCCAATACAGTGATTTTTATAAGTACTTTATCGAAAAGCATCCTCAAAACACAATAGCATGTGAAATAGCAGACAATCCGGAAAATTGGGCGGATTTGGAATTAAGCATCGGTAAGTATATCGAAAAAGTATCAGGAGAAAATAGGGAAACTTTTTTAAACGATTTAGCCGAGCTTGAAGAAGAATTGCGGGACTATCTTCAAAGCGAAAATGAGAGAATTGTTATTGGTAACGAAATTGGTGGGGGGTTCCATGACAAGGTTGTATGCTTTTTTGATGGAATGCGCCCAGTGGATAAGGCTGATATTGCAAATTTGCGAAGATCTACCACAAATTCCTTTCAATATACCTTTGTTACGTTTAATTACACTGACGTTTTGGATCAAATAGTCGAGAAAATCAAGAAATCAGGAACATTTGATAAGAGAACTGTTAATGGGCGTACCATTCTTGATGACCTGGAGCCAGTGCTGCATGTTCATGGCACATTATCTGATGCGTTGGTATTAGGCTTAAACGATGAATCACAGATTTGCAATGAACAACTAAAAGATGATTTGACATTGCATGAAACCATTGTGAAGCCAAAAGTTAATGAACTATTGGGTGAGAGCCGGACCGATAAAGTAAAACATTTTATAGACGAAAGTCGATACGTTTGCGTGTTTGGCCTTTCTTTAGGTGAGACTGATAAGATATGGTGGGAGTATATTGGTCAGTGGCTTCAAAGAGATCAAAATCATAGACTGGTGCTGTTTGTGCTTGAAAAGACTCCAAGCCGGACGATTGCGATGCAAGAAATTCTTCGGAAAAGAAAATGGCAGGAGCTATTCTTGAAAAAAGCTGGAATAGAGAATGAAAATGTGAAAAACAGGATTATCATTATTGAAAATTCGGGTATTTTCACGATGGAAAATGTAAAATTGAAAGTTCTGGAACCTATAAAATAGAAAGCTTTGAATTAGTTAATTAAGGTAATTGCGGGGATTCATATAATTCCCACTGACAATAACACAAATGTGCAGATGATTTCCGGTCACATCGCCGGTAGCACCGACCTTGGCAATGGTGTCGTATTTGTTCACCGTATCGCCAACCTGAGCCAAAATCTGGCTGCAATGGGCGTAAAGGGTGCAATATCCGCCGCCGTGGTTGATGACCAGATAATTTCCGTAGCTGACATGATACCCCGCTTTAATGACTGTGCCGGCCTCCACTGCCAGAATCGGAGTGCCGTAGGGATAGGCAATGTCCAAACCGTTGTGGTTGGTGGTATCCTTGCCGGGGATGCCTACATCCTCGCGTTTGCCAAAGAAAGAAGTAATGTGCTGTTCCCAGTTTGGATCATTGAATGGATTGCCAAATCCGCCGCTGGGAGCAGGGGAGGTATCATCAATAAGTGCATCGTTGATTTGTCCCAGAATCGAGATGCCTTCGCGTTCTTCAATTTCGTGGAGGTAGACGGTCAGGTTATGCGCATAGGCATCGGCATAGCTTTTCTGCTTTTCGTCAAGCTGCCAAAACGTGTCGGCAAAGTAGTCATCGCCCACATAGGAAAGCGTGAAAACCGTATACGTGTGATTTTCCTGTACCGTTATGGTCTGCCCACGCACCTCTTTTTGCACCGGCTCTGTGCGGATTTCCGCGGAAGTGGTGTAAGTATAATATTCTGTCCGGTGCGCTTGTACCTGTGCGGAAAGGTCAGCCAGGCTGATTTTGGTATAGTCGTCCTGTCCTTGGTAGGCACAGTACATAGAAATGAGTTGAAAGGCATTGTAAGAAACATGTCCGCCTACGGAATCATCAATATCGCTGTAGGTGAGGCTTGCACGCTCGGAGTCTATTTCGGCAAGGGTATCCTCGTAGGCTGCCTGCAAAATATCCGATACTGCATTGCGAAGCTGAATTACATTGGCTGCAATTTCCAAATCATCATTGACCGCCGCGCTGGGTTGTGTCAGTGAGCCAAAAATCGCACCGGGCAGCATGAGCAGAACCAGAATCGGTAGCAGCAAGACGGCAACGACAACGACCAGTACTTCCTTGCGGTACTGCACCGCAGCTTCAGTAGCAGCCCCGGCGGGACCGCCCTGTATTCCGGCTTGTGCAATTTTGGCAAGCTTGGGCGCATTGTGAAGTGCCGCTGAAGCCTGCCGAGAATTTTGGGTATCGTTTTCAATCATTTAGTGTCTCCGCGCAGGGGCCTTTGGCATGGCGGCAACTTTGCGCTCATCATACTGCATACGCCCGCGTTCGTCCTGAACGGTGGGCGTTTTTTCTACGCGAGTCGTGGCGTAGACCTTGTACCACTTTTCGCCGTCGCGGGAAGTCTGCTCGGTAAAATGGCCCTCCGGCTTTTCGTACTGGCGGGCATTGTACATGGCAAACTGAATCTGACCGCGGCCGGGAATGATCTCGCGTCCCTGAATCTTACCGCCGCCGATTTCCACATCGGTGACGCTGTTGCCCATCTGCCCCAGCAGCACACGGTTCATAGCTGCCTGTTGGATAGAGGACGAAGTGGGAATGGTTGTCTGCTCCGTAACAGTAGGGCTACCGCCGGCGCGCATAGCAATTTCACTGTCGCGGGTAGGCAAAACATCGATTGTGCTATCGCCCTCCAGCGCCAGCGGCGTGGTGGGGATAAGAGAGTCAATCACGGCATCGTTTTCAGCTGTTGCCATTGCAGTTGGAATATTTTCGCCGGTGGCAGGAACGGGCATGGCCTCCGCGTTGGTGCTGCCTGCAAAATAGCCATTGAGCGCTTCTACGGCGCTGTCGCCTGTAATGCAGCCGCTGGTTTGCCCGGTGGCGATGGAGCCGATGACCTTGATGGCAAAACCGCCATCTTTGCCAAGGCTGTTGTGATACATGGTTCCGCCCAGTGATGCGCCGATGCCGCCGGACTGCCCGCTGATGGAACTTGCCGTGCTTTGCTGCACATGGCGGCTCACCATGCCGGAAAGCCCGCCTGCAAAGGTGTTGCCGGGTGTGGCTTTTGCGGTAGCAGTTGTGGCGGCGGCTTTTGCAGCGCCCAGCCCCATAAAGGCTTTGCCGATTTCAAAACCACGGAAAGCCAGCAATGCCTCGGACAGCATTGATCCAGGCGAACGCGAAACGCCGATGCCCAATGAATGCAGGATGCCGTCCAGTTTGGTGCTAACTTTCAAAAAAGCGATAGCGCACAGCAGCCACAGGAACAGATTGCCGGATACGGCATCCTTGCCCTGTGCGCCCACGGCCGCAGCAGCCTCATCCTCGGTCAAGGCAAGAGCGGCGGGGCAGTACAGGAGGGCAAAGCTAATAGCGGTGAATAGGGTAAACAGAGTTTTTTTCATGCAAAAATCTCCTATAAGGACAGCGGATTGGCGAGAAACTCACCGACCATGTTGACGAACAGCTTTAGGCACCATGCGTTCATAATCAGCAGCAGAAGCTGCCCACTGAACATTCGGCACCAGCTTTTGAAAATATTGTTTGTGCCGCGAGCCGCGCCCATGGCAAAGGCAAGCGGCGCGGTGAAAACCAGAATTCCCAGCACGATATATCTCTCGGCGGCCTCCAAAAGCAGCTTTAAGTAGTTCCATGCCAGAACCACAACGAGAATCAGCGCAATTAGCGCCACTGAGCCATTGGCAATTACGCCAATGATGACGAGTAGTACAGAATTGAAGTCTCCGAACTGCACGCCGGGGAGACTGCTATCCAGAATCCAGTTGTAGGGTGTGCCGCCGATCTGTAAGGCAAGGTTGACGATGTCATCGCAATACCAAATCAGCAGCAGGAAAATTACAGAACGCACCACCAAATTGATGGGATTCTCGGTATCAATGTCAAACCCGGCACCATAGCAGCGGTAAAGCTGCCACACAAGATTCAGCAGCACCAGCCCGATGGCCGTCCAGATAAAAATCTCATACATGGCCGAAGTGGCAGGAAAGTACCGCTTGAATGTGTCCATATTGCAGCCCAGCGCACCGAGTACCGATGTGGATGCCAGATCCAGCAGATTCATTACCTGCGTTGCCAGCCAATCGACAATACCGTCTAAAATGCCCAAAGGCGTTCACCTCCTCGTTGCAATTACGCGTAGTTACGGATTCCAAGTGCCGCCCTGAAAGAACGGCGTGACGTAGGCCATGATGAAGCCGAGACCATTCAGAATCGCCCAGGTGATGGCAATGCGCTTAAGCCATGCGCGGGAATCATCCACGGTCTTGCAGTTCTTGGAAAAGTTCATCAGCAGCAGGGCAATGGCGGCACAGACTACGGCTGTGACGGTGGAGATAGAGATGATTTGCGAGTAGACATCCTGCATGATCTCACTGGCTTTCGTCCAGACGGTAGTGCCGGTTGCGGCGGCGGAATTATCCTCGCCAGTTGCGAAAGCTGGCATTGCGCTCAGTACGCTGCACATGGCGGCGCAGAGGGTTGCTTTTATGTGCTTATGGGAGTCGGAACGTGTGTTTTTCTTAGTCATTGAAACCTCCTATGTGCAAAAACACTTTAAGAATCGCCAAAAGTAGGCTACTACCATGATAACAAATTGGCTGTGCAGGAAAAAAGGCTTTCGCTCTGCTGATTTTGTGCGGATGTTGTGCAGGGTCAATCAGGGGTCAGCAGATTGGTGATTTTCTCGCAATCCTGAGAGGTATAGCCCCACAAAATCGAGCTGAGGACCTCGATAGCTTCATCCCGGTGGACATAGTAGGTGCGCAGAGAAATGGAGATGCCCTTAGATTCGAGTGCCTGCAAAATTGCACCCGCATTCTCGCACTGCTGGGGGGATAGATAGGCGTAGTATAAAATCCAGTAATAGAATTCGCCTTTCTTGTGTTTGCGGCGCATCAGGTCAATCGCGGTGTCGATGATCTGCATCATCTTTTTGCTGCGCTCCAGGGCGCGGGCATAGTTTTCCAGCCGGTTGCCGCTCTTGTTGACCTCGCTGTCCACAAACAGTGCATCCGTGGACAGCCCGTACTCAGCCTTGAATTCCTCTTGCAAATCGAGATCGGATACTTCCAAATTCCATATGACATCCCGGTACTTCCGCAAAAGCGTCCGTGTGTCGTGATAATGCGGGGATACATTGGATTTCTGTCTTTTGAATGGCATAAAAATACTCCCTGTTTTAGTTTGTCGAAAGAATTCTTTCAATTACTAAACAGAGAGAAATCAATGATTTTGATGCATTTCTGAAAAAATCTTTATAATAAGAAAACAACCCATCAAAATTATACATTGTGTGTAATTTTGATGGGTTGTTTTCGAAAAAATAATAGAATGCTAGGCTTCTAACAAATTAGTGCTCATCATTTTTGAAATCAGTATGACTAAGACAGAATATCGCAAATAAGTAGGCGATTACAGCAAGAAATAAAACAGTAATAATACTAGTATATCTTGGAACACCGAAAGCAATTGTACGCATTGCTTGAACTTGGTAATTTAGCGGATTTAAGCAAGATATGGCCTTTAGTATTAATGGAGCGTTATCGAAAGAGTAAAATAATGGTGCTGCAAATAGTATTGGAAGCATTAGTGTATCCATAACAAAATCACGCTGTTTATAGTCTTTAATCAACAATGCAATACAGATTAGTACAGAGGCCCAAAAGAGGACACAAATTGTTAGAAAAAGAAGGATAATGCAAAATCTATAGAAGGGAAATACTCCTCCAATGATTGCAGATAAGCAATAGAGAATTGTTGATTGAATGATAACACCGATAATGGGAAATGTAGATATACCTAATATATAGATGGCAGGTGTGACACCATTAAGTATCTTTAGACTCAATAACCCCCATCTTTTGTCAACAATCATTCTATAAACGCACTGGTACATCTCCTTAAACAAAGACATGGTGAAAATACCAATCAATGAGTAGGATAAAAAACTAACTTCGATTCCGAAAAAAGAAATATTTCCGAAAGTGGATTGAATACCTACGGAATAAAATAGAAAATATAGAATTGGAGAAAGCAAACTACTATAGATAATTTGCTTGTTTGACCAAAGAGCCTTCAACTCGTTTGAAATCATTATTTGCAGTCCCTTGATACCTAAATGACCACGCATTATATATGTTTTATGACTATGCATTATTTTTCCCTTCGGTTTGACTTATAATTTCTTTTAATCCCACTTGTTTACTATCAATGCCGATAATTGACACTTCTTGCAAAAGGTACTTAATGATTTTATTTATGTTATTAGAATCTGCGTTATTTATGACAACTGTTTGACCATCAAAAGTCACATCTTTACTTACAATAGTTTTGCGCAAGTTTTCACTGATGTCGCCAGAGAAAGATATGCTGATTGCTTTTGACAAGTCATGTGAATTGAGAAAAGAATCCATCTCTCCAAAATAAAGCTGCGTTCCATTATCAAGAAATAAAATTTTATTGCAATAATTCTCTAACATTGTTAAATCGTGGGAGGAAACAAAGATTAATCTTTGTTCTTTCAAACATTTAATTCGAAGAAAATCAAATAGTCGATGGGAATAGAGATAGTCTAAGCCTGCGGTAGGTTCATCAAGAATCACGATTTTGGGATTATGAACTAATGCACGTGCTACTTGGATTCGCTGTTGTTGACCACCTGATAATGAATCGGGGGAACGCTCATATAAATCTGATAAATCTAGAATTTTTGCGATTGAAGCTGTTGCAATATGGGCTTCTTTTCTACTCAGTCCTGCTAGCATTGCACCAAGTAGAATGTTATCATAAACATCTAAATACCAGTCTATGGATTGCTTTTGTGTGCTAATGCCTAAATCATGATAGTTCAAATCTGGTGCACAAACGATCTGGCCATTTTGGGGAAGATATAATCCTGATAACATATTTAGCAATGTTGATTTTCCAGCTCCATTTTTTCCAACAACAGCAATTAAGTCACCTGCTTCACCACTAAAGCTGATATTTCGAACACCTTTAGAGGTTCCTTCATAAAAGTAACTTATATTTTCAGCCTTTAGCAATGCCATCTATTTCCCTCCAATAATGTAGTCTCTCAAAATTTTCAATATGGTTTTATAGTCTTTTATTTCAATGATTGCGGGCATGTCCTCACATATTGATTGGTATCTTTCTATATTACAATCGTACATTGGCTCTTGCTTCAATAATAGCTTCTGATATTCAGAAGGAAAAGACAGGTAGTACCACAGAGCAAAAAAAGCATATATAGTTGCATGATTATCCGAATATTTACTACACCAAAACCCGGATGTGCCAAGGGCATGAGGAATTTCCTGCTGGTGAAATCTGTAATATTCTACGTCAATTAGGGATATTTCGCCGTTGCTGCTTAAAATGATGTTATCAGGAGATAAATCTCCAATAAATATTTGCCTCCGTTCTAAAATGATAAAGATATATCCCTTTTCAAAAGAGAAAAAAAGTATATCAATGATTTTATATGCAGGTAATGGAACCTGCACAAGAGTGAAGCTGGGAATTGTTAAGATATATAATGAACTCTCGGACAAAAGAAATATGTTTTCGCCAACCCAGCCGCTTGATATGGGATGAAAGGAAGCCAGAAGAGAGCGGAGGAGATAATAACGCCTATTGTTATATCCGAGAATAATAATATGGGCTTTGCTTTTCTTTAGTTTTATATAAAAGCATTTATCATGTCTTTGGTTACAGTTTAATTGATAGATTATTGATTCTGCCATTAGAAATCACCTGGTTACTAATAGATATATGGCCCTTTTAGTACACTATAGAAAGGAGTGTTTCTATAAAAAACAAGGAAAGCCAAAATGCATGCGCTTCCCTTGCTCGCTTGTAACTTGCTTAATTAATGAGACTAGTAGTGAATATACAGTACTCAAAATTTATATATGAACTTTAAAACACTTCTTATAGTGCACGTGTAACAGTTCTGTTACTACACTGTGCAGAGTGGGCTCCGGAAAGGACTCCTGCGGCCATTTGCTGCGAGCCACAGAGAGAGGCAAGTGCATCAAAATTACGAGAAAGTAAGGCCTTCTTTTCGTCGTCAGTTAAATCATATTGAGAAATGACACACATTGGATTTTCCAGGAAATTCGCTACAAGAGAAAAGTCACCCTGCAATGAGGTGACCAACTGTTTGAAACCGACAGACATAATAATTAACTCCTCCTAATATATAAATTGTGATATTCTAGATTTGTCCTGTCAAAATACACAGTAAAATCCTGTTTTAAGGATAGCATTGTTGCACTGTAGAGGCCACAAAATTGCTATAAAATAGTAGTGGGATGCCATAAAGTACGAGAAAAAAGACCCGGGAACCGGGTCTTTTCAGCTGTGCGCCCGGCATATTCAACAACTAGGTGGTGAAAGACCACTACGCGCTCGGCAGTAAGAAGCGTTAGCCGAAGGCAAGGGTGTCCACCGTGAGGTGGAATCTGAAGGAAGCCGGATGTCAGCGAAAAAGAAAAAAACGCTGGCGGGCAAACTCCCGAACCGACGAATAGAAATCACATAGTAGGCCGTATAGGGACGGACGAGTGTGCTTAGCAACACAAAGTCCAATGCTGCCCGAATCCCGTGCGGTAAATGTGGCGGTTACATGGGAAGAGAGTTGTTGCTTTTACCCGGGGAGGTCTTGCGGAGGGTGTGTAGGGGAAAAATCCGAAAGCCGCAGTAACAACGAACTGCAAGAAGTCAGCCGAGGCCATAGTACCTTGATTTTTTCCAAGGGAAGGGCCGAGCAATCGTAAGAGGAACTGCGTACAGATGATCATCTATACTCTAAAACAAAATACATGAGGCGTCAAGCGCGTAAACATACAAAAAATAAAATATATTTTTCGCAATTCTGTTTATTTATTCAAAATAACGCGGATTGAGTGCGTATTTATGACTGCGCGGACGGGTGAAAACAGACCAGCCGCCCTGCGCGGGCTGGAGCAAAGATCGCGTTAAGATTTATAAAGGGAATTGAAAATTCGATCCGATCGCGTTATTTTATACAAGGTCAGGTGTGTAAAATCAAATCAAATTGGAGGAGGCGGACAGAAATGCCGCATCGGAAAAGGATTTTACTCTCAGATGACAATGAGGGCTTCAGTGCGCTGCTGTTGGAGTCCCTGCACGAGCACGGAGGCTTTCACGTGTTCCACGCGCGGGAGGAGCATGAGGTGATGAAGACGATCCAATGCCACAAGCCGCACATCCTTCTGCTGGACGATATGCTGCCGCATAAGGGAGGCTTTCATGTCCTCCGGCAGCTGCAGGAGCGTGGGCACCGGCTCTCGACGATCCTTATGACGGTCCTGCCGACGCAGAAGATCGTGCGGGACGCGACTGAGCTCGGCGCGTCCTATGTGTTCCCGAAGCCGTTTTCGTCACAGGCCATGATCGAGAAGATCAGGCGCACGAAGAACAGCATCAAGCAGCTCTTTATACCGGGGATGCTCTTTGAAAATATGGGGATCACCTACCTGGGCCCGGTGGACGGACACAACATCCAGGATCTGTGCAAAGTCCTTAAGGA
>ENA-ORSY01001733-ORSY01001733.1-human-gut-metagenome-genome-assembly--contig:-NODE-1733-length-14414-cov-3.456090_pt1 | contig 14414 bp, 17 predicted proteins | sample MGYA00242193_ERZ509160 | MGnify/ENA primary metagenome ERZ509160 (study PRJEB26280, sample SAMEA2338670) | human gut metagenome | biome: human gut; feature: human-associated habitat; material: faeces...
GCGGGCCGGACCCACGCCCTCTGCACAAATCCCTATTCTTCGCAAAAAATCATTACTACAATCTATACAATCTGTATTATCCGCATTGATTCTTTTCTATATCCAATGGCCTGTCCAGTCCAGCCCAGGGAAGATATCCCCTTTACAAGTCCATCTCGCTCCATCCCACAAAGAACCCTCATTTCGCGTTTTTCCGCCAACTGTCACCCTTGTCCAGGCCCCTACTCTTTATGAAAATCGACGCCACATTCTATACGAATTGTATTATCCACTTCGCTTCTACCAATTTTACCCTCCAATTTTTCCGCACTAGTCTCAGGTAACGGCCCCTTTCTGCAAACCAATCCAACGAGAAATCGCATTGTTTTCTATGCATTTCTGCAAACCGTCAGTTCTGCTCAAATTCCCACTCATCGCAAAATCATCACTAAAATCTATACAAATTGTATTATGTTTTTTGTTCCCACTGATCTAATCATTCCAGCCTCTGGCGGCAGCGCCCTCCTGCGGGTCCATTCCGCAAAATTGTAATTTCTGCATTTTTCCATGGGCTATTACCCCCACGCAAATTTCCGCTCCCCGCAAAATCATTGTCCTGGTATATACAAACCGTAATGTCTTCTTCGTTTCCTCGGTTCTACGCTTTGTGCCCGCCAATTTGGCCATTCCGGTCTTTGGTGGTAGCGCCCTCCTGCAGGTCCATCCCACGAAAAACCGCATTTTTCCCATATTTTTGCCGCAGGGCCACAATAGCCTGCTGGCCGCTCAGTTCCCGCTCCAACTCGGCCTTTTGCTGCTGGTGGGCCGCATAGTTCCCAAAGAAGTCCAGCTGGTCCCCTTCGACTAACTGCGCCTCTTCCTGCCGCAGCAATCCAGCTGCTGTCACCGTCACCCTCCGCACCGAGAGTCCGAAATCAACGATACGGTCAAAAACCTCGGCGGCAGTCTGCATCAAAATGCGCGCGGAGGAAGCAGGAACCGGAAGATTAGCGGAGCCGTGGGCAGCGGCCGGAACCGCCCGACCGTAGCGGTCGGTCTTGGTAAGACCGTGGTAACTCCTCTGCTGCGCGGGCGCTGAAAGATTCTCGGCATCGTAGCCGATATCCAGCATAAACTGGCTGCACACCAGCCCCTTCTCCACCAGCTCCAGTGAAAGCTGATCGGCCATTTCCCGCACGATGAGTCTGGCTTTTTCGTGGGGGTATGGCTCCGGAAGCACCTGCCCGGAACTAAGGCTGGAACTCTTTGGCCGGTAGTCCTTGATGGCGGCAATGGTGCAGGGTTCCCAACCCCAGGCATGGTCGATGAGCAGCTCGGCCTGGACGCCGAACAGCCGGTAAAGCAGCTCCTCGTTGTGCAGCTCTTCCGGCTTCCCGAGCGAGCAGCGGGCAATATCGCCCATGGTGAACAAACCATTCTGGGCCAGTTTTTTGGCGTAGCCGGGTCCTATCCGCCAGAAATCGGTGAGGGGCTGGTGTGACCAAAGCGTCTTGCGATAACTCATCTCATCCAGCTCGGCAATGCGGACTCCGTTCTTATCTGCCGGAATGTGCTTGGCGACAATATCCATCGCCACTTTGCAGAGATAGAGGTTGGTGCCAATCCCGGCGGTCGCCGTGATGCCAGTGGTCAAGAGGACATCCAGTATGATCTTCATTGCAAGGTCATGGGGCGAGAGGCCGTAGGTGGCAAGGTAGTCCGTGACATCCATGAACACTTCGTCGATGGAGTAGACGATGATGTCCTCCGGCGCAACATACTTCATGTAAACCTGATAGATGCGGGTGCTGTATTCCATGTAGTACGCCATGCGCGGCGGCGCGATGATGAAGTCAATGGCGAGGGACGGGTTCTCTTGCAGCTCGGAGAAGAGGTACGACGAGCCTTCCAGCTTTCGTCCCGGCGCGTCATGCTGCCGTCCAGCGTTTGCTTCTTTGACGCGCTGCTTGACTTCAAACAGCCTCCCACGCCCGGAGATACCGTAGCTCTTGAGAGAAGGTGTGACCGCAAGGCAGATGGTCTTGTCCGTCCGGCGCTCATCCGCAACGACGAGGTTTGTGTCCAGCGGGTCTAAGTTTCTCTCGCGGCATTCAACCGAAGCATAAAAGCTTTTCAAGTCGATTGCGATATAGGTGCGCTGCTTCATGCTTCGGATGCCTCCTTTCACTTGATACGGTTTTGTCCGCTTTTCAGGTGTGCCTTGATGCTTTCGATTGTTTCAGGAACTGTCTGATTAGTTGTATCAACTACATTTGCTTCGTATTTCCCTAAATCGCAGAACTGTTCCCACATGACTTCTACTAACTCGGTGTTAGTTTTCAAATCCAGCTTCGACCGTTCCACTGCCCGTCTCAGTGTTATTTCTCTGGAAGCTCGCAGCACAATGTAATGCACATCATATCCTTCGCGTGCTGCCCCCAGCCACGGCTCTAAAAACCACGGACCGACAATCCCATCTACATACACATCGTAGCCGCCTTTGACAAATCGTTTTGCAGTCTCCAAAAACGCTTCAATCACCACACCGTTTTGTGCGTTTGACTCCGGTAAATGTGGAGGGATTGCACCTTTTTTGAGATAGTGAAAGAAATCATCTGTTCTAATACAAACGGACTTCTCCATATCCGATTCCATAGCCGCTTTATCAGCCACAGTGCTTTTACCTGTCCCGGGTGATCCGGTTATAATGACAATTCGTCCTTGCTGCATCCGTGCGTTTCCTCCTGATTTTACTCTCTTATATGCCGTATCTTTTCCAAATCTCCGCTGCATAATGCCGCCATATTCTTAAAGATTTTTTCGGCATCCCAGTCCCACCATTTCAGATCAAGCAGATAGGTGATAAGTTCGTCATCAAAGCGCTTTTTGATGATCTTGCACGGATTCCCGCCCGCAATACAATAGGCTGGAACATCCTTTGCAACAACGGAGTTTGCTGCAATAATTGCTCCATCCCCGATATGAACGCCGGGCATCACCGTGACATTCTGCCCGATCCAGACATCGTTGCCAATGACGGTATCGCCTTTGAGCGGCAAATCTTCCAAAGCCGGAGTGAATTGCTCCCAGCCGCCGCCCATGATGTTAAAGGGATAAGTCGTTACGCTGCACATTCGATGGTTTGCGCCGTTCATTACAAATTCAATCCCTTTTGCAATGGCGCAAAACTTTCCGATGATCAGCTTATCCCCCAAGAATGGGTAGTGATGCGTCACATGGTCTTCAAACCGCTCCGCACCGTTCACATCGTCATAGTAGGTGTAATCGCCAACGAGGATGTTGGGTCTTGTGATCACATTCTTGATAAAAACAACGCTTTTGATTGCCTCGTTCGGGTATATCGCATTCGGATTAGGTCCTGTCATCTTTGTCCTCCTGTATTTCGGTTTGTAACTTTCTATGGAAAATCTGAACCGCTTCATGCGTCATCCATATCATTTCTGTAAACGACACCTTTGTTCATGAGTGCTTTTATCTCAGGGGCACTTTCCTGTACTTCGCCCATTACAAGGCGTAAGTATGACAACAGACATTCAATATCCGATCTGACAAGCGAGACAGACAAATAGTTGTCTGTCAGCCCTTCATCCCAGAACGAAATTTTCCACTCCATATCAATATCAACAATTTCACAGCCCGGTCTGACATATAGGACTTTAGGATCAAGCCGCAAATCCTTCTTCGGGTTGAGGATGAAATTGAAATCCGGCTCAATGCAGTTAAACTCAGTCGGGGCAGTAAGCCGGTCGTTTAACAGATCATCCAGCGATTTTGCAAGGTCTTCAATTTCGCGGGCAAGGAAAACCTCACTATCATCTTCACAATAATTGAGCCACTTGTCGGCTACAAAAGAGAAATCGGTTTTACACCACACCGAAAGCCAGTCCTCTTCGGATGTCCTACGATAATTCCTGATCTGCATGGACAACCTTATGCCACTTAAATTAAGTTTCAGCCACATAGTTTCTCCTTACGCTCCAAGCAAACTCTGGTCAAAGGCGAACAGAGCCTCATTGATCTCGAAGACATTGTAGTTTCCGTGCTCAATGAAATACTCAACGATGATGTCAAACTTGTTGGAGTGCGAGAGGGCAAAGCCCGCCTTCATGAGCATTTCTTTCGTTTCATCCAGCGGAAGTTCCAAGGCAATCGCAAAGGCGAGCGCCGTGGGCTTCGACGGCTTATACAGCTTGTCTGAGCGGATCTTCGAGAAGAGCTTGCGGTCGATGTTCGCTTTCTTGTAGCACTGCGCGTCAGTCATGCCTTTCTCGTCGATTTTCCGAAGCAGCATTTCAGAAAAGCTCTCGTCGATCTGCGAAAGAGCATCGTCAAGACTTTTCGTGCTTGCCGCCATTGGAGCGCCACATATTGCTTCCTCCGAAAGCATCTGCATCCGGCGAAGCTGTGAAGCGCGGCTATCCGTATTCGCGTCCACATAGGTATCGTCTATGTATGCGGCAATGTCGGAGAACAGCTTCTCGCTGATCTGATATGCCTTGCGGTCGAAGATGACGATATAGACCGTCATGTCATTTTCCAGAAGGAAGTCACTGATCGTGTCTATGGCAACCTTCAATGCCTGGTCTTTTGGATAGCCGTAAATACCCGACGAGATCAGCGGAAAGGCAACCGTCTCGCAGCCGTGCTCCTTTGCCAGCGCGAGTGAAGTGCGGTAACAGGAAACAAGCTTTTCCCGTTCCCCGTGTTTGCCGCCCCGCCAGCGCGGACCGACGGCATGGATCACATACTTGCATGGCAGTCTATATCCCATTGTAATTATTGCGCTGCCGGTTTTACATCCGCCCAGCGTCTTGCACTCGGCAAGCAGCTCCGGTCCTGCAGCCCGATGAATGCTGCCGTCAACACCGCCGCCTCCCAAAAGTGAGCTGTTCGCCGCATTGACAATAGCATCTACCTTCATTTTCGTGATGTCGTTTCTGATGATTTGAAGGGGCACAATACCACCTGCCTTTCAATTCTTCAACATTCGTTTTTAGATTCCCGATCATTCTAATAAATGAAAGCTCTATAATTCCAAGTTTTCAAAATATCCCTTTTTATCCACGACGAGTTTATAACCATCAGACAACACTTTATAAGTTCCAGCATCTAAAGGGATGGAAATCCATGATGGGTCTACGATCCCAAATTCCACTTCCTTTCCGTCTTTGTACCATACACGAATGGAAGTGCAAGCACCATAATATTCTGTTTGCTGCTTATTGACCTTCCCAAACTCTTGAGTGAAGTTTTGATTTGCAACCATCTCTGATTTATTTGATGAGATGATGACAACATCTAAATCAGAGGTTTCTTTGTTTGTTCCTCTCGCGTATGAGCCAACAATGATAACACTCTCAATGTGCGGAGTGATTTTTGCATATTGCGTCAATTTGTCAAGAAATTCATTCGGCAAAATCCTATTCCTCCCATAAGTTCCAATTTACTTCGCATTTCAATTAAGTGGAAACAAAAGGTGATGTCTATTCTTCCGTTTCCACAATACCGTAATCAATCACGATGTTCTTATCAGCATTCGGCGGATAAACAATGCCCGTCATCTCGTACTGATAGCGCCGCACCTTCCGAAAGTCTTTGATCGGCTCCGGTGCATAGGCCGCTGTCTCACAGCGTTCATATTCCGGCATACCGGCAAGGTCATCCGCAGCCGCTTTAATCAGGGCATCAGTCACATCTTCAATGTCTTTTCCGTACTCGACGGCAACCAGCTCGTGCTTCTTGACCTCCTTCTCAAGATTTCCCAAAGAGCGGTAGAGAAGATATTTCATGGTTCAGTCCTCCTTGTGCTTTTCATCGTCCAAAACTTTTTCCAATAAGGCGGTGAGCGTGGCAGCAATCAGCTCATAACTGATTGCGTCAGGGTCTTTATGAATTAAGTAGCTGGCTACTGCCTTAAATGCGGTGGTCTTATCCACATGAGTTTCATTGTCAAATCGGTCGAGGATTTCCCCAATCAAACGGACAACGGCTTCATCTTCTTCGCTGATACCCATATTGAGCATAGCCGCCAGCTCTTCGTCCTCAGCAAGCGTTTCAAATTTCAGATAGTCGCCGTATTCCTCCGACATGATTTCCTCAAAATAATTGATCATAACATGAAAACGGAACTTGCCGTCCTCTTGCGTGGTAATGCAGCAATAATGCGCCTTTTCCCCGATGTCTTTTAGAAGCGACATATCCTCCGGATCACCAAACTCAAGCATGGGCAGCGTCAGGTCGATGTGGGCATCCCAATGCTCAAAGTCAACGACACCATGAATCTTACCATGATGACGCTTTGCAAACTCATCGCATCTTTCCAACAAATACTCGTAGTTTTCTTTATCCTTCGGAACTATCACCTTTGGGATAGCATCCATCTTTTTTGAAAACTCTTCTAAAAAGCCACCGGGGGCGTTTACCCGGTCAAAAATTGCTTGAGCCAGTGGGTCAGGCTTGTCTTCTTCATAGTTACGGTCAAATACAATGTTCTCCATTTTCTCCATCGGTTTACTCACTCCCAACTTTAACAAATCAGTTTAAGCGCAAATTGCGGATGACAGCCAGAGAAAGAATATTTAAGTATAGATAGCCCAGCTCATGGATGAAGTCCACATCGATCTCAAGAAAGGTGGTTCGGAGCTGTGTATAGACAAGGCGGAACAAATCCATCTCCGGAGGGGTATCGAATAGGTTCAGGCTAAGGATGGCCGTTTCTGCTTTCTCCCATGTTTGGGATGCCTCAATCTCCGAGCTGGTCATAACAGCCGCCAGAATTTCACTGACTGCCAGTTTACCGTCTACCGGCTCAATTTCGCCTTTGAGCTGCCGGAGTACATCTGCCTTCTCCTTGAGGGGGACGATTACGCAGCTATCGTCAAGCTCAATGGCGATAATCTCTGCAATACACTCCCGCCAAACAGCGTACCCCGCGTTGATGATGCCGTCTTCTTCCTTGGTCTGCGCGTAGTCTTCGCAGTATTCATCATAGAAGCTCTTTCCGTCCAATTCGTGATGAGCGCAGTAGATGTGCGCCAGCTCATGCAGGAAGATATGGAGCAGTTCCATCGGTTGATAGGGTATGTCCGTGCGGAGCAGGATGCCGTTCTTATCGCCGTTATCCATTCCGATAAAAGAGGACGCCCGGAAATCAAAATAGCCTTCCTCCTGATACCGGTCGTTCAGTCGGTAAGGAAAATACTTGGAGCAGAACTGCTCGAAAATTTCCTCCTGATCCTCAGACATGAAACAGGTAAGGATGATGTTATCCCCTGTGAAGCCAGCACCCATCCTGTTGTTAAAAATCTCTATGGCACGGGCAAGATAAGCGTCATAATTCAAATCATTCGTCGCCTCCATCGTATGGTCTTTATTTCAGGAAGTCGCTTTTATGTTCAATGCGCCGGAGGTCATACCCGGTTTCCGCCAAGTGGGCGATTTTTAATGCGACAAGGTTAATGTCTGTTTCCATCGCCCGTGCGATCTGTTCGGATGTATAGCCATAGCCGTAGATGTACTCAAGAATCTCATCGGTGTCGAGCAGGATTTCTGCGGCAACGATGTTCGCCTCATACTCCGGCTTCGTGGTCATGTCATATAACATGAACTCCTGTATTGCGCTTCCTTTTGCCAGATTGCGATGCAACTGGTCATGCCCAAGCTCATGAGCACAGACAATCCGCTGCATCCGCCCGCTCAGGTTTTCGTTTATGAAAATAAAACGGCTGCGCTTGATCACCCGGTACATCCCTTTCAGAGGGCCGAAGTTCTCACAGAACATGACCTCAATGCCAAGCTGCCGCGCTATGCTAAACGGATCTCGTGTCCCGCAGCGTTTCACAAGTCTGCTGCCGACCTTCGAGAGATTTTCAGCATTCATCGTCTCACCTCCCGCTGATGGAGGCATCGCAAACAGCGAAACACCTTACTGTTTGCTCGTCCCCTTACGGTATTTCTTCGGAGTGTATTTCTTGTTTTTCTCTTTGGCGATCCAGTAAGCATCGTTCAACGCCTTCATCGCGCCATCGAGCGCTTCATCACTGAGCCGCCCACCGGCAAACATACCGGTCACTTCACTGACAAGCTCGTCAATATCTCTGGCTGCTTTGGAGCCGCCCTGTTCATGAGCCGCTACCACCAGCAAACCGTTTTGCCCAAGCAGATACTCTGGTGTGGTATTCAACGCTTTCGCCAGCTTTTCCACAATATCGAGCTTTGTCGGTTTGCGAGTGCCAAGCTCATAGTGCTGGATGGTTCTCGGTGTCACAGATACTTTTTCGGCGAGCTGCACTTGCGTAAGGTTCGCTTCCAACCTTTTCTCTTTCAGCTTATCCTTGAAACTCATAAGGCACCTCTTTCTAAAAACAATTATGGACACGAACAGAAATTTCGCAAAAGGCATTGACATGAAATATCTGTTCATGCTATGCTGTTATCAACGCGAACGCCCCGTTCGTGATTATGATACCACACGAACAGTGTGTATGTCAACAGGAATACGGAAGTTATGCCCGGTTTTGCGTAACTTTTAGAGCACATGGAGGTAGGCTATGACGAACACACATTGCCGAAAGGCGTATGTCTCGGTCAACTTGGATGTTGACGAAGAAGGAGTATGTCATCCTCGGTTTATCCGTTGGGAAAACGGCCTGATCTTTCAGATTGACCAAATCCTGTACAAATGCCGTGCAGCTTCTAAAAAAGTTGGAGGCGGCGGTATTCGTTATACTGTGATGATCCGTGGGAGGGAATCGTATCTCTTTCAGGAGGGAACAAAATGGTTTGTAGAAGCAAAGGAGGGAGCCAGATGATTTTATCGCACAAAGAGATTGAAGAAATCGCTGCGGCGGTCACAAAAGATTTTAACGAGTTCTTTTTCGGACCCGATACGGATGGGAGGCGATTGCCTCGCGGTACGCCGATTGACCAGTTTGCCCGCGAATATCTCGGCCTGAATGTTTCGTTCGCTTATCTGTCTGAGGACGGAAGCATCTGCGGCCTGACCGCTTACACCGATACCGAGTACATCGTGGAGGACAGAGGCTTTCAGCGCAAAATCCCGCTGCACCGAAACGAAGTCCTGATGGACAGGAACTTTATCGAGCCTTCACAGATTCGCAAGCTCTGCGGGAAACGGCGGTTTACACTCGCCCATGAGTGCGCCCATCAAATCCTGTTCCAGATGGAGACAGACAAAATCCGGGAAGCTTGTCGGCGGAAATACTCCGCCCGGACAGCCTATTCGCTCCGGGAGCTAAAGACCCGCGAGGACTGGAATGAATGGCAAGCCAATGTCTTAGGCGCGGCCATCCTGATGCCCCAGCGTGAAATCGATCTTGCCGTTGCGTACTATGCCAGAGGCCGGAAACTCGTCAGCTATGATGGAACCTATGCCTATTGGGATAAGGTTGCCCTTGATATGATCTGCCAGCAGTTCGGCGTTTCCAAGACAGCCGCAGTCATCCGACTAAGACAGCTCGGCCACTTGGAAACACGGCCATGCAGCGAGTACAACGATCCTTTGGAGGTGTGGGCATGAAGAAAAACATTCGTGTCTCAGAGCCTTCACCGGAGATGCAGGAGAAAATCCGCAGGGCGCGATGCGCCATTGTCAACCAGAAGATGCGTATGGTGAAATGTCCATATTGTGGGCATAACGCTATCGCTGTATTCGAGGATTCCCGTGGTCACATACAGGCCAAGTGCAAAGCCTGTGGCCGGGAAACAGTATTTGATGTGATCAACATGAGACGGTTATTCCTCCACCTTCACAGAAGGTAAGGAGATAACAAATACAATTCAATATTTTATAGCTGTGCTGTGGAGCCGCTGATTGGTGAGTCTTCCTAATGCCGCATGAACAGAGTTTTCTAAGCTCTGTTTTATCGGTATGGGAAGATCAACTCACCGTCATGCGGCTCTTTTTTAAGTCTTGTCCATCCGCTGCTTCGAGCCAGCGGAAAGGACAAGACAATGAAAAGAATCCCCAAAACACCCGTTGAGTTCGACTACGACCTCTGGACTACCGAGGACGGCAAGTGCATGGTGCGCGTGAAAGCCACCGGCGAGACTACGGAGGTTGACCGAGAGGTCATGAAGATGCTCCGCAATGAGGAAAAGAAGCTCCGGCGTTCCTATGATGCTGGTGGATCGACTGCCAGCGAAGACGGAGAAGAAACGCAACCTTCCGCTGTACTGTCGCTGGACGCTGTGCCAGAGGATGATGTGAAGTCATCAGGGTGGTTGGCTGACAAAGAGGACTTCACTGACGGGGTTCTTACAAAACTTGTAATCCAAGATTTTCGGGCAACACTCAATTCCATCCATCTTGCAATTTTTGATCAATGCCTTCTGGGAGATAAGACCATCCGGGCATTTGCAGAGGAATATGGGTTGCGAAAATCCACCGTATGGGACATTGCCAATGCACTCAGAAAAAAATGCAAAAAATTTTTGTGATTCCCCGGACAAACGGCAAAAAAATGTCCGTTGTAAAGTGAAGGGGTCAAACAAGACCAGCTTCACAGCACCTTGAAAACAGAATATCCAGTGCTGCGGATCTTTCCTCTTTTCTCGAAGCGACTTGCCTTCTGCCGCCAAGACCTTCCTACGGGAAGCGAGCGATCAACAGAGAGGCTAAACTGCCGTGTGGTGCGGCTGTTCGCCATGATGGAGAAGTTGGGTATAATGATACTTCCGTTCCCGGATTGCCGGGGGCGGCTCGGAGCGTTCCTCGGAGGGGTGAGATTCCCATGATACCGATTAACCGTTGGTAGTCCGTAGCATTCCCGGAGCCGAAAGGCTCTTCCGGCAGGGGTGCGAGCTGCAAATATGCCGGAGCACGAAACAAACCAATTAGCTACATTCAGCATACAAGTTTTCAGGATGAAAACTATGTGGCGGAGTGTCCCCAACAGGCGCTCCGCCATATCCTTTTGTCCTGAATACAATTCACATCATCAGGGAGGTGTTTGCAATATGATGAGCATAGAAACCATGAGAAGCGTCAATCCGAAGACGGTTGACCGCAGTACCCTTGTCCAGCGGGACAGCATCCGGCTTGAGCCTTCGGCTCCGCAGAACGACCGGCTGCGGGATTTCATCCGGCAGATCAAAAATCCATATTGTTATCTGGACGGGAAGACCGTTGTGAAGATCAGCTTCTCGAAGACAGACACCACCTTGGAGGACTGCCTGGAACATTATCTGAGAGGGCTTTGATTATGAACAAACTGAATCTTTTCACCCGGTTCTATGGACAAGCGATTGAGCCTGTGATACAATGAAGTCAGGTCAAAAAAGAATACACGGACTAAGCCGCTGCCCTTGAGGGTTATGTGGCTTTGTCTTGTTTTCTCATAGTAAGAAGCAGAAGCCTTCGTCTTTCTGATTTGTGTATCACACCAAACAGAAAACGGAGGTTATTTTTATGTCCAAGAAAGTTTACCGGACAGCGATTTACTGCCGCTTGTCCCGTGAAGATGGAGACAAAATCGAAAGCAACTCCATCGTGAGCCAGCGAGCCATCTGCGAGGACTACATCGAAAGGCATGACGATCTGGAAATTGTCTGTGAGCCATTCATTGACGATGGGTATAGCGGCGTTTCCTTCAATCGTCCAAACTTCAAGAAGCTCGAAGACGCGATCCGCAAGGGCGCGATTGACTGCATCGTGGTCAAAGACCTCAGCCGCTTTTCGAGAAACTACATCGACGGCGGGCGGTATCTGGAAAAGATATTCCCGCAGCTCGGCATCCGCTTTATCGCGGTCAACGATGCTTACGACAGCCTGACCGGCGATCCGCAGTCGGATTCCTTTGTTATCCCGTTCAAAAACCTCATCAACGACTCCTACTGCAAGGATATATCCATGAAAATCCGATCCAGCTTGGAGGTCAAGCAAAAGAACGGTGAGTTCGTCGGGGCGTTCGCTCCCTATGGCTACAAGAAATCGCCGGATAACAAAAACCAGCTCATCGTCGATGAGGCTGTCAGCGAGTATGTGCAGATGATCTTTGCCATGTACAAGGACGGCTTCTCCATCGGCCGCATTGCCGCAAGGCTGAATCAGATGGGTGTGCTTTCCCCTATGGAGTATAAGCACTCGGCGGGGGTGAAGTTCGATACCGTCTTCAAGACCGGCGACACTGCAAAGTGGACTTACAAAGCTGTCCAGCGCATCCTCACCAATGAGGTATATATCGGTGTCCTTGCCCAAGGCAAGCGCGGTACGCCAAACTACAAGGTGCGCGTTGTGCAGCCGAAAGACGAAACCGAGTGGGTCAAAGTCGAGGGGGCGCATGAAGCGCTTGTTTCTTATGAAGATTTCATGGCCGTCAAGACCATGATGAAGCGGGATATGCGCTGCTCGCCTGATCAGGACGAGGCACACCTGTTTTCCGGCTTCCTGTTCTGCGGAGACTGCCAGCAGTCCATGACACGCAAGACCGTCCCGTCGAAGACAAAGAAATACATCTACTATGTCTGCTCGACGAACAAACATAGCCGGACCTGCAGCCCGCACAGCATCAGCGCAAAAGAGGTTGAGGAAAAGGTGTTTCGCGCCATCCATGACCAGATCGAGCTTGTGGTCAATCTGGAAAAAGCGCTTGAGATGATTGAGAGGCTTCCTTCCCAGAATCGCAAAGCGTTTAACTATGAGGCGCAGATTGCGAAGCTCGAAGAAGAGATTGAGCGGTATCAGAAGCTCAAGCTCCGGCTCTACGAAGACCTCTCGGACGGGATCATCGACAAGTCGGAATACTTTGAGTTCCGCAACAGCTACACCAAGATCATCGAGGAAAAACAGGAAGCCCTTCTCCGCGTGAAAAAGGAAATGAAGCAGTCGGTTACAACCGGGGCTACTGAACGAAATTGGGTCACGCTCTTTAAGCAGTATGAAAACATTGAAGAACTGAACCGCCGCGTCCTCATGGCGCTGGTTGACCGCATCCTGATTTATGAGGATCACGCGATAGAGATTGTCTTCAAGTACAAAGACGAGTATCAGCAGACACTTGAATATGTTCTCGGCTATGCCGACGAACTTGCCGTTGCCGGATAAAGGAGGGATGAGCGTATGGCACGAAAAAGCAGAAAAATCGCAGCCGCAGAGCCGGTTTGCGAAGCAGCACCGCTGCAAATCTTCCCGACAGCCATTTATGCCCGTCTTTCCGTGGAGAACAGCGGCAAATCTGAAAAAGTGGATGTCATCACCAATCAGATTGAGATATGTAAGTCCTATATTGCCGGTTGCCCGTATCTCGATCTCGTCGATGTCTATGTGGATAACGGACGGACGGGGACGGTTTTCGACAGGCCGGAGTTTAACCGCCTGATGACCGACATCAAGAGCGGCAGGATTAAATGCCTCGTAGTCCGCGATCTCAGCCGTTTTGGCCGTGACTACATAGAAACCGGCACCTACCTTGAGCGCATTTTCCCGCAGATTGGCTTGCGGTTCATCGCTATCAAGGAACACTATGATAACTTCGATACAGACGGCTCAAACGAGAGCCTGATGATCCCGCTACAAAACATGATCAACGCCCTGTATTCAAAGGATATTTCCCGGAAAGTCTCCACTGCCCTGAAAGCGCAGATGGAGCAAGGGACATTCCAGAAACGCAATCTCCCGTATGGCTACCGGTGGAATGAAGAGCACACGAACATGGTCATCGACGAAGAGACGGCGCAGTATGTGCGGCTCATGTTCCAGTGGAAAATCGAGGGCTGGTCGATCCCGACGATTCTTAACGAGCTTGACCGGCTGGGTGCGCCAAATACGGAGCTGCGGAAACGCCAGAACGGAACCCGCAAAGGCGACGGCTGCTCCTGCAAAGGCTGGTACAGTTCAACGCTGTACGGCATCCTGAGCAATCCGCATTATGTGGGTGATACCGTTCTTGGCCGCTCCATGAAGGCGATCTATAAGGGCATCAAATCCCATAATGTCAAGGACAAGGACAAATGGATTGTGTTCCCGAACACGCACGAAGCGCTTATTTCCCGTGAAGACTTCCAGAAGGTGCAGGACATCCTCCAAGCGGCTTCTGAGGCTCGTCAGACGAGTATGCAGAAAACCGAGGAAATCCGGGCAACGCTCGTCAACCTCTTCGAGGGAAAAATCATCTGCGCTGACTGCGGGAAGAAGATGTACTTCCACCGCAAGCGGATCGACAAAGACAAGCGGAAGCGCTGGTATGCCTTCTATGAATGCAGTACCTCAGTAGGTCGGCGCTATGAGCATTGTACTTCCCATTATACGAGGCAGGACACGCTTGAAGCGAATGTGCTTGCAGCGATCCAGCTTCAAGTCAAGGCAGCGCTTGACTATGACAAGCTGCTGGATAAGCTCAGGGGCAGCGAGGGCGAGAAGAACATTCGCGATCAACAGAATGCACTCATTACAAGCC
>ENA-ORSY01001737-ORSY01001737.1-human-gut-metagenome-genome-assembly--contig:-NODE-1737-length-14402-cov-5.479682_pt1 | contig 14402 bp, 13 predicted proteins | sample MGYA00242193_ERZ509160 | MGnify/ENA primary metagenome ERZ509160 (study PRJEB26280, sample SAMEA2338670) | human gut metagenome | biome: human gut; feature: human-associated habitat; material: faeces...
CCGTTACCGTCCGCAGCACTGCTTATACTTTTTTCCGCTGCCGCAGGGGCAGGGGTCGTTGCGGCCAATCTTCTGTACCTTGCGCGGCTGCTTTTTCACGCTGCCGTCGCCCGCGGTGGTGGCGACGATGCCCTCGGCCACGCGCTCGCGCTTGACCTCGGCCTCGCTCTTGATGCGGGCGGAGAAGATACGGCGCACGGTTTCGTCCTGAATGGCGGAGATCATCTCCTCGAACATCTCGAGGGATTCCTTCTTGTAGGCGTCGATGGGGTTGACCTGCGCGTAGGCGCGCAGGCGGATGCCCTGACGCAGCTCCTGCATGGCGTCGATATGGTCCATCCAGTATTCGTCGACCACGCGCAGCAGCACCACGCGCTCAAGCTCGCGCATGATGGGGGAGGTGACGGCCTCCTCCTTGCGCTCGTAGGTGGTGACGGCGGCGTTGAAGAACAGCTCCGTCAGCTCGTCCTCGCCCATGGCGGCGAGCTCGGCGGGCGTTTCGGCGACCATGCCGCGCGGGAAGTACATACCCTCGAGGCTGCCGAGGATCTCGCGCACGCCGTCCTCGTCGAGCTTACCGTGCTCGCCGGAGTGGAGCGTGACCTGATTGGAAATGCCGCTGCGGATCATGCCGAAGATGGTATCCTTGAGGTTGCGGCCGTCGAGCACCTGTTTGCGCTGCCCGTAGATGATCTCGCGCTGCTTGTTCATCACGTCGTCATATTCAAGCGTCGCCTTACGGGACTGGAAGTTGCGGGACTCGACGCTGGTCTGCGCGTTCTCGATGGACTTCGAGAGCATCTTGTTCTCGATGGGCGTGTCCTCGTCGAGGTTCATGCGGTCCATGAGGTTCGTGATGCGCTCGCCGCCGAACAGGCGCAGCAGATCGTCCTCGAGCGAGAGGTAGAAGCGCGTCTCGCCCGGGTCGCCCTGACGGCCGGCACGGCCGCGGAGCTGATTGTCAATGCGGCGGGAGTCGTGGCGCTCGGTGCCGATGATGAACAGACCGCCGGCCTCGCGCACGCGGTCGGCCTCGCCCGTGATCTCGGCCTTGTGTTTGGCGAGCGCTTCGGCGAACAGCGCGCGGGCGTCGAGGATCTCCTGATCGTCGGTCTCAGCGTAGCCGGTCGCCTCGGCGATCAGCTCATCGGAGAGCCCGGCCTTGCGCAGATCGTTCTTGGCCATGTATTCGGCGTTGCCGCCGAGCATGATGTCGGTGCCGCGGCCCGCCATGTTGGTGGCGACCGTCACCGCGCCGAGCTTACCGGCCTGCGCGACGATCTCGGCTTCCTTCTCGTGGTTCTTCGCGTTGAGCAGGTTATGCTTGATGCCCTCGCGGGAGAGCAGATAGGACAGGTGCTCGTTCTTCTCGATGGACACCGTGCCGACCAGCACGGGCTGGCCCTTGGCGTGGCATTCCTTGACCTGCGCGATGACCGCGCGGTACTTTGCCGCCTCGGTCTTGTACACCACGTCGGGATCGTCGATACGCGCGATGGGGCGGTTGGTGGGGATCTCGATGATGTCGAGGTTGTAGATGGTGCCGAATTCCTCCTCCTCGGTCAGCGCTGTACCGGTCATACCGGAGAGCTTCTTGTAAAGGCGGAAGTAATTCTGGAAGGTGATGGTCGCGAGCGTCTTGCTCTCGCGGGCGACGGTGACGTGCTCCTTGGCCTCGATGGCCTGATGCAGTCCCTCGCTGTAGCGGCGGCCGAACATCAGTCGGCCCGTGAACTCGTCGACGATGACGACCTCGCCGTCCTTGACGACGTAGTCGATGTCGCGCTTCATCGTGCCGTGCGCCTTGATGGCCTGATTGATGTGGTGGGCGATGGTGGAGTTCTCGGGATCGGAGAGGTTCTCGATCTCGAAATACTGCTCGGCCTTGGCGATGCCGCGGGCGGTGAGCGTCGCGGTCTTGGCCTTTTCGTCCACGATGTAGTCGGCGTCAACGTTGACGTCCTCTTCCTCCTTTTCGTCCGTCTCCGCGATGACCTTCTTGCGGAAGCGGGCGCCTCGGTGCGGCTGTACATCTCCGTGGACTTCTGCCCGATGCCGGAGATGATGAGCGGCGTGCGCGCCTCGTCGATGAGGATGGAGTCCACCTCGTCCACGATGGCGAAGGCGTGGCCGCGCTGCACCAGCTCGGAGGAGAAGAGCGCCATGTTGTCGCGCAGGTAGTCGAAGCCCATCTCGTTGTTGGTGCCGTAGGTGATGTCGGCGGCGTAGGCCGCGCGGCGCTCGTCGCTCGTGAGGTCATGGACGATCAGGCCCACGCTCAGACCGAGGAAGCGGTGCACCTTGCCCATCCACTCGCTGTCGCGCTTGGCAAGGTAGTCGTTCACCGTGACGATGTGCACGCCGTTTCCGGTGAGCGCGTTGAGGTAAGCGGGGAGTGTGGCGACGAGCGTTTTGCCCTCGCCGGTCTTCATCTCGGCGATGCGCCCCTGATGGAGCACGATGCCGCCGATGAGCTGCACGCGGTAGGGATAAAGCCCGAGCACGCGGCCGGCGGCCTCGCGCACGGCGGCGAAGGCTTCGGGCAGAATGTCGTCGAGCGTTTCGCCGTTGGCGAGCCGCGCCTTGAACTCGGGCGTCTTGGCGCGCAGCTCCTCGTCCGTCAGAGCGTGGTACTCGTCCGCCATCGCCTCGATCTTATCGACGATCGGATAAATGCTCTTGAGCTCCCGCTCGGAGTAGGTGCCGAAGAGCTTGGTGATCAGTCCCATATCAAAAACTTCCTTTCACGGAAAATCGAAATACTTTTGCAAAAAAGCATAAAAATACTTCTATAGTATAGCACGCCCTGTCCGGATATGCAAAGGAAAAATGCGCGGGAATGTGAACGGACGGTAAATTTCCGCACAATATGACGCCTGTGCGCCTTGCAAGCGGGTGCGGCGTGTGTTAAGATAGAGAAACCACAAAGCAAGAGACCCACAGCGAAAGACATCGGAGGATTTTACGATGAAACTGCATTTTTACGGCGCGGACCGCTGCGTGACCGGCTCGTGCCACTGTCTGGAGATCAACGGCAAGCGCATCCTGGTGGACTGCGGCTTACAGCAGGGGCGCGACGAGCTGGACAACGCCATGTTCGCCTTCAACCCCGGCGACATCGACATCCTGCTCGTCACCCACGCGCACATCGACCACACGGGCCGCATCCCGCTGCTGGTCAAGCGCGGCTTCACGGGACGCATCCTGACCACCCGTGTGACCGCCGACCTCATGCGCATCATGCTGCTCGACTCCGCTCATATTCAAGAGAGCGACGCCGAGTACCGCAACCGCAAGGGTCAGCGCGCGGGGCGCGATTATGTTGAGCCGCTCTATACCACCGAGGACGCGATGAATGTCTTTAAGTTCCTCACCGTCTGCGAATACGGCCAGAGCGTCGAGCTGTGCGAGGGCGTGAGCGCAGTCTTTACCGACGCGGGGCATCTGCTCGGCTCGGCCTCCATCACGCTGGAGCTCACGGAGGGCGGCGTTCATAAGACGATCGTTTTCTCCGGCGATATCGGCAACGTCGACCAGCCCATCATCCGCGACCCGCAGCTTTTGAAGAAGGCGGACTATGTGGTGATGGAGTCCACCTACGGCGACCGCAACCACACCGAGGTGTGGAGCTACACCGACGAGCTGGCGGAGATCATCGACGAGACGCTCGGCAAGGGCGGCAACGTCGTCATCCCGTCCTTCGCCGTGGGCCGCACGCAGGAGCTTTTGTACTTCATCCGCGAGATCAAGGATCAGGGGCTCGTGAAGTCCGTGCCCGATTTCCCGGTCTATATCGACTCGCCGCTCGCCAAGGCGGCGACCACGGTGTTCTGCGGCGACCTGCACGGCTATCTGGACGAGGACGCGCTCGAGCTGGTGAAGGACGGCACGCATATGTTCTCGTTCCCGAACCTGCATTTGGTCGAGACGACCGAGGAATCCAGAATGCTCAACCTCGACAAAACACCCAAGATCATCATTTCTGCCTCCGGTATGTGCGATGCGGGGCGCATCCGCCACCACCTCAAGCACAACCTCTGGCGCGCGAACAGCGCGGTGGTGTTCGTCGGCTTCCAGTCGCCCGGCACGCTCGGGCGCAGACTGCTCGACGGCGTGGAGAGCGTGAAGCTCTTCGGCGAGGAGATCGCGGTCAGGGCGAAGGTCGTGAATTTCCAGGGCCTTTCCTCCCACGCCGACCACGACCATCTGATCGAGTGGATCAAGGCGTTCGATCCGAAGCCCGCGCACGTCTTTGTCGTCCACGGCGACGCGGACGTGGCGCCCGTGTTCGCGGACGAGCTGTGCTCCCTCGGCTTCTCCGCTCACGCGGCGAAGTTCACCGAGAGCTACGACCTCGCTGCCGGCGTGATGCTCAGCGAGGGCTACATCTCCGAGCGCAAGCGCACGATGCAGGCCAGCCGCGCGGACAACCTCTACGGCAAGCTCCTTGCCGCGGGCGAGGCGCTGCTTGAGCTCATCCGCCGCTTCAAGGGCCGCTCGAACAAGGAGATCGCCGCCTTTACCGGACAGATCACCGCGCTCATCGACCGCTTCCAATAAAATAAAAGGAAAGGGCGCGGGGCTCCGCGCCCTTTTTCGGGGAAAACACTATGGCTGTCACGAAAAATCAGGAATACACCGTTACCGTCGAGGGCTATTCGGGCGAGGGCGCGGGCGTCGCGCGCATCGACGGCTTTGTCGTTTTTGTGTCCGGCGCGCTGCGCGGCGAGGTGTGCCGCGTTCTTATTTTAAAGGTGCTGAAGTCCGCGGCCTTCGCCAAGGTGCTCGAGGTGCTTGCGCCTTCGCCGCACCGCATCGCGCCGGACTGCCCGTACTTTCCGCGCTGCGGCGGCTGTACCTACCGCCACATGGACTATGCCGAGGAGCTTGCCCTCAAGCGCCGGCGCGTGCAGGATAATCTTGCGCGCATCGGTGGGAGCGAGGTCGAGGTGGAGGAGATCCTCGGCGCGGCGGAGACGCGGCGCTACCGCAACAAGGCGCAGTATCCCGTCTCGCCGGATGGGAGGATCGGCTTCTACCGCGCCCGCACGCACGAGGTCATCGACACGCGGGAATGTCTGCTGGTGAAGCCGGAGGCGGACGCCGCGGCGGAGGCCGTGCGGCAGTATATGCGCGATTTCCGCGCGGCGGGCTACGACGAGCAGACGGGGCGCGGCCTTCTGCGCCATGTCTATGTCCGCTCGAACACGAAGGGCGAGAGCCTGATCTGCCTGCTGGTGAACGGCAAGCGACTGCCGCATGAGGCGGAGCTGGTCGAGCGGCTGCGCCGCGCCTGCCCGAAGGCGGTGGGCATCGTGCTCGGCGAGAACACGCGGCGGGACAATGTGATCCTCGGCGAGCGCTACCGCACGCTCTGGGGGGCCGACCGGCTGGAGGATGCGCTCTGCGGGAGAGTGTTCCGGCTGAGCGTGCCGTCGTTCTATCAGGTCAACCACGAACAGGCCGAGCGTCTCTACGCCAAGGCCATCGAGTATGCGCAGCTCACGGGGGAGGAGACGGTGCTCGACCTCTACTGCGGTGCGGGGACCATCACGCTTGCGCTCGCGTCCCACGCGAAGCGCGTCCTCGGCGCGGAGATCGTGCCGGAGGCCATCGACGACGCGCGGGAGAACGCCGCACGGAACGGTGTGGGAAATGCCGAATTCTTCTGCGGCGACGCCTCCGACGTGGCAAAAAAACTCGCACAAGAGAATCTGCGGCCCGACGTCATCACGGTCGATCCGCCACGCAAGGGGCTGGCGGAGGACGTGGTGGAAAGCATCGCGCGGATGCAGCCGGAGCGCGTGGTGTATGTCTCCTGTGACAGCGCGACGATGGCGCGGGATGTGAAGCGCTTCGCCGCCCTCGGCTACCGCGCCGTGCGCGCCTGCGCGGTCGACCTCTTCCCCCGCGCCGACCATGTCGAGACTATATGTTTATTGTCCAAACTTAATGCGAAGCAACATATCGAGATTAACTTGGATATGGACGAGCTGGATTTGACCGATGCGGAAAAGAAAGCCACCTACCAAGAAATCAAAGATTATGTGTTGGAGCACAGCGGCTTGAAAGTTAGCAGCTTGTATATCGCACAGGTAAAACAGAAGTGCGGTATCATTGAGCGTGAGAACTACAATAAGCCGAAGTCTGAGGACGCTAAACAGCCGCAATGCCCGCCAGATAAAGAAAAAGCAATCAAGGAGGCATTGACGCACTTCGGCATGATTTAAGAAGGGCGGATATGACGTATTTGATTTCTTGTGAGTTCAACATGGATACCGCTTGTGTGGAACTGAAATTCAACGACGGCAGTATGATTGCCATTGACACCATTGCCGTGGAGAACGAGGTTGCCGACAATATGTATCAGCGGTCAGAGTTGGACTGGCTGATCTACAATGCGCCGTTGGAGTACGCCGATCTGATACTGAACGGCGATCCGGAGAAGTATCTGAAAGCGGTCACGCAGTATAAGCCGTTGGATAGCTGACATGGAAACAGCCCGTAGGACGTCAAAATCCTACGGGCTGTGTTTTCAGCCATATTTTAACTGTATTATCTTCTGTAATTCACAACCTCACCTGTTTTCTCCTGGCTAATCAGCATTCCAGAAGTATCAAAAGTGTATCTGAATACATAGCTTGTGCCGCCAATTGTGAAGGAACTTGTTGCGGGAGAGAAGAATGTGGAGGTAATGCTTTCTACATCCCAAAGTAGATTTCCCGTATCACTCACAGAAAGCTTTCCACCAAGAGACCCGTTGACAGAGTAGTATTCTTGGGGTTTCCCTGCATTAGGCTCACATACCAACAACATTGCGGTGTAGTTGTCCCGTACCATAGGCGTCAGTTCATCACTGGAAATTTCCCAGATGTTATTATCAAACAGATAATTCAATACTCCGGCAATTTCATATCTACCGCCTGCACTCTGATCTTCATTAGCAAGGCTCGGAACAGCGTACGCAGACAAATAGATATTTCCGTTATATTCAATCATATCGGTAATGTAATAGTAAGAATCTTCATCGCCATAGGAGAAGGACTCTGTAATATTACCTTCGCGGTCAACCTTAACGATTTTTGCGTGCTCATTCGTCATATAGCTACCGAGCTGAACCATGTAACCATCTTCAAACCGAGCTGCATTCCAAATCCCGTAGTTACCTACTTCGGTTTTATGGAAGTAGGTTTCTTTTCCATCCACCGTATACTGGCTAAGACAGAAATATTTCAGATCACCACGGCTGATTACGGCATAGCTGCCATCAGCATTTTCCAAAACGGAAGCGATGTATTCATCGTCAAATCCGTTATTGAGCATGTGTTTCCAAACGAGATTACCATCTAAGTCGATTTTAGCCATCCATGCATGGGAAATTTGAGTACTGGACCAAGTGTCGGTTCTACCGTAGGCAATTACACCATCCGATACGATGCTATAATCTTCAATCCAAAAATCGGAAATAGAAACACTCCAAAGCAAGTTATCTCCATCGTATTTCTCGAGATAGCTCTTATCGTGCACCTCTAAGCCAAGAGATTCATCTTCTTTGTATTCCGAATGGTATTTATAGTGTACGCCTGTTTGTGTGGCACCAATAAAACCACCGGTATAATTTTTATAATTCCAAAGATTTTCAATATCCTCTGGTGTTGGATTGTCTTGAACAATCTCGTAACCACCGATATTATCGGAAGAAATACTGTTTCGAATCACTTCGGCGGTCTTAGAATAAGTGAACGACTTCGTTGTAATATCACGATACACTTCCTTAATCTCACCACGAGTAAGTCCTTCCGTAGACATACCATAGTCATTAAAGAATTGAACAGCAGCTTTATATTCCTTTGCTTCAGCAACAACCGCAAAGGAACCGAAGCAAACGGACAGGACTAAGACCATGCAGGCAGCGATTGTACCCCATCTAAACCAAATTGGCTTATTTCGAGATTTCTTTGCAACGGGAGCTGCTTCGGCAATGTGTCGATCATCAATTTCTCCAAAAATGTCTAAAAGACGTTTGTTTTTCATAACGTTATACCTTCTTTCTCCAATACAGATTTAAGTTTACCTCTTGTACGGAAAAGGGTAACTGTCACTTTGCTTTCAGAAAGGCCATATTCATCTGCAATTTCTTTTACGGGACTCATATAAAAATAACGACGAACAAATATTTTTCTTGTTTCTGCTGGGAGTTCATCAAGGAAACGGTCGAGTACATCTCTGATGACCATATTCTCAACAGTATTTACTGCATCTTGTTCAGCAGGGATGCACTCTGATAGTTCGTCGAGAATTAGTGAGGTTTGTCCCACACCACGCTTTTCAGCAGAGAGCTTTTCCCATTTATTCAAAGATAAATTGCGAGTGATTTTTCCAAGAAACGTCTGCAATTTGCTCGGGCGTTTAGGTGGAATGGAGTTCCATGCTCGGAGATATGTATCGTTGACACATTCCTCCGAATCTTCATCGTTATGCAGAATGCTGTAGGCAATGTAGTGGCAGTATCTTCCGTATTTCTTGGAAGTTTCAGATATGGCTTGTTCGGAACGTTCCATGTAAAGCTCTATGATTTTGCTATCATCCATATCATCACACTCCTTTCGTTTGTATCAAGGCCTTTCACCCTAATACACCGGGGTTACACGCTGTTCACTACACTTTTATTGGAATTTTTTGAAAAATATTTTTGAGATAGCAGACCAGGTACTATCAACAAAAAGTCCGCTATTGTTTTTCTGCCGCAGCAGCGTGACGAGGAAATTTTCTGTGTTGGCAAACACGGAATTTTTGCTCGGCACCCCACGGCACAGGTTGAGATTTTTGCAAAGCCTCTGCAAAAATGAATGTCGTGTGCTGTGGCATTTTCGAGAAAAGGTCCGACATGGTAAAACGCAGTTTTTTCAATGTGGGTACCATTTGTGAGAAAATGATGGGGGTATCCAAAGGGGTGAAATCCCTTGGCTCTGGGTTTCCAATAGGGGTGAGCAGCATCCCTATTGGCACACGATTTTGCTTGCAAAGTCTAGTGTGTTATACCTTTGGCGACCGCTGACGCTGGAAAGGGGCTGTCCCACGCCAGACAGACACTTTTCGGCGGAAGCAGAACAGGCGGATTTTGTGGGCTGAAAGGAACACAAAACGAAGGATTTAGCATGAGCAAAATCCGCCTGTTCGTGTGTAGTTGGCATAGGAAATCTTGAAGCTGTGCGGAAAGATTTTCTGTGACAACGGGGGCGCAAGAGGTATATAAAACCCGCCGCAGCGTCTGTTCCCCTCGTTAGTGAAACCACCACGGCAGTTCCAACCATACGTTATCCAACGCCAGCCTCTCCGTGGATTTCGCTCTGCTCTCTGACAGGAAGAAATGCTCCGCTGTCTCCGTCAAAGGATGCTCTATATTGTCCTCAAATCCGAAACGGTACAACAGATATTCACGCTCTCGATTGCTGATTGCATCAAGGGCGGCGTGAAGTTCTTCGTGCGTTTCCTTTGAAATATAAATCTGTGCGGGATTGGTCATATTGGAATCGGGGACAAAGGCATGACGATCCCGATTTTCAAATTTCGTCACCTCATCCAGACTGACGATCTCGCCCATGTGCTTTGCTTCAAAGGATGTACTCTGACTTCGGATGTAGTCGATCATGGAATTGCGAATTGCCGGAGCTGCGTAAGTCAGAAATTTGTTGCCGCCATCGGGATTGAATTTCTCCACGCATCCCATCAGTCCCAGACAGCCTTCCTGCACAAGATCGTCAAAGGTAACACCGAGTGCCCGATTGACTTCTATCTGTGCGCTCCATATTTCATGCGCCGTCATTTTGATAAAACGCAGATTGTTTTCCACAAGACTGTTCAGCGCATCCATGTTCCCGTTCTGCGCCAGCGCACACAGTTTTTCGTTATCAACTGCCGTCATGTTCATATTCTGTTGGCTTGACCGTGAGCAGTCCGATCAATGCCTGATTGAATTGTTTTAATGCTTCGGGGTCAACACCCTCCATGCCGCTGACGCTGCCCGTGATCGCTTCGGCAACCATTTCGGGCGTGATATTCGGCTTTGTCACATCCTGCCCCTTTGTCAGCTCTGCGTACATATGCTGTGCCGCTTCTTTGCTCATGGCTTGTGCGTCTGAGACATTGGAGCCGATCTCCTTCTTGATTTCTTTCAACACATTCATAAAGGTGTTCTGAATAGCAGTAAGATCAGCTTGATACATCGGCATCCTTGAAACGCTGACAGTCTTTGCGGCTTCTGTAATGGCTTCTCTATCTTCGGGATGCTGCTTTGCTTCTCCCATCAACAGCGCACTCAATGTGGCATACATCTGATTCTGTGCGGCATATCCGGCAGCAAGGGTATCATCAAAATAATGTGCGATCATATTGGTCATTGCGGCGAAGTTTTTGTTTTCCAGTAAGCGATTGACAACCTCAGCATTGACCTTTCCTGTGTAGAGATTTTTTGCCGCCTGTACCGACAAGCCGAGTTCGGCTATATCGTAATTCATGCGGTCGGGAATATCGGTAACGCCGAGCAGGAAGTCGGTGGATACCTCAAATTCCTTTGCGATCTTTTTGATATTCTCGTCACCGAGTTTGCCTGTTGCATTGCTGATAAATCTGCTGAGTGTGCTGACATCCATTCCAATTTTTGCGGCAAGCTCACTCTGCGTGATCTTACGTTCTTTCATCAAATCCTGCAAACGCTCTCTGATGTTGCCGGATAAGTATTTGCGCTCCATGCTCTGCGCCCCCTTTCCTATTGGCATCAATCTTTTGTTTTTGACTTGATATATTTTCCGCTCTTGACTCTTGCATCGGCGGGCTTCTCTGCATTTTCGGGGATAATCCATCGTCCACCCGCCCTCTGCGCGCCGGGGATGCGGTTTTCATTGCAGAGGATACCGACACGGCGGTGGGAAATGCCCCATTTTTCTGCAACCTCAAAGGTAGAAAGATATTTCATCGGTATTACCCTCCATTCCTGTACTACTTTATATTATATACCACAAGTGGAATAAAATCAATATCATAACTGTGAACAATCGCCGTCCTGCGTTTTGCATTTTTGCAAAATTGCAGGGCGGCTTTTTTGTTTTCCTGCATTTGTGCGTGATTTTTCGGTCTATAGACATTTTCTCCGTATATTCAAGCAGACGAACAAAATCGTCGAGAAAAATTTATGGAGGAATGCGATGAACATTTATGAAAGCATCAAGGCGGCAATCAGCGTAAAGCAATCCGCCGAACACTACGGGCTGAAAGTGAGCCGCAACGGCATGGCTTGCTGCCCGTTCCACAATGACAGGCATCCAAGCTTGAAGCTGAACGAGGAATATTTCTTCTGCTTCGGCTGCGGAGCCAAGGGGGATGTGATCGACTTCGTGGCAAGGCTCTTTGATCTGAGCAGCTACGAAGCGGCGCAAAGACTGGCTGCGGACTTCGGTATCAGCACCGAGCCGGGACAGCCTGTGGCAGTTCCCCACAAGTTAAAGCATCCCTATATCCGTCAGTTCCGGGAGGACGAAATGCTGTGCTTCCGAGTGCTGACGGATTATTTGCATCTGCTGGAAGATTGGAAAGTGTGGTATGCACCGAAAACGCCGGATGATGCTCTGGATGATCGCTTTGTGGAAGCCTGCCAGATGATTGATTATATCGAATATCTGGCAGATATTTTGACCGTAGGTGATCTGGAAGAACGTGTTGCCGTGGTGGACGAGCTGATGAAAAATGGCAAGATCACGTTCCTACAGGACTACACCACAAGAAAGAAAAAGGAGGATATGCGCCATGAGCGAAGAAATGATGCAGACCTCGCCCTTTGAGTGTCCGGCGTGGTTTGACGGAAAGAAAATCAATGAAACTGTATTCTGTGAAGAATTTCTCCGTGATTATCCGATGGTCACGGTGAACGATGCTTTTTTCACGGTCAATGGCAGAGTACACGATGAAAACTGCTTGAAAAAGGTCATCTATGACCGCATCAAGTATTATGTGACCAGCGGCGTTGCAAAGAAAGTCACCAATCTGCTGGATGTCATGCGTATGGAGTGCTGCACCGCAAAGCTATCTCTGTACCAAGACCGTATCCATGTGGCGAACGGCACGTACTATCTGAACGGCACATTCAGTCCCGAAAAGGATTTCTGCCGCAACCGTCTGCCCGTTGCCTATAATCCCGATGCTCCGCAGCCTGTGACATGGCTGCATTTTTTATCCCAACTTTTAGAGCCGGAGGACATTCTGACCTTGCAGGAGTTTATGGGATATTGCTTTATCCCCTCCACCAAGGGACAGAAGATGCTCCTGCTGATCGGTAAGGGCGGCGAGGGGAAAAGCCGCATCGGTATCGTCCTTCGTGCGCTGCTTGGCAGCAACATGAACACAGGCAGTATCGCAAAGGTGGAGACAAGTCCCTTTGCTCGTGCAGATTTGGAACATGAACTTGTGATGCTGGACGATGATATGAAACTGGAAGCTCTCCCCCAGACCAACAACATCAAGGCGATTATCACAGCGGAGCTGCCGATGGATTTGGAGAAAAAGGGACAGCAGAGCTATCAAGGTGATTTGTATGTACGCTTCATCGGCTTGGGTAACGGTGTCCTGCAATCTCTCTATGACCGCAGCGTTGGTTTTTTCCGCAGACAGATCATCCTCTCCACCAAGGAGAAAGACCCGAACAGAAAGGACGATCCCTATATCGCTGAAAAGATGTGCGCCGAAGCGGAGGGCATCTTCCTGTGGGCGTTGGAGGGTTTGCACCGTTTGATCGACAACGATTACAAGTTTACGGTCAGCCAGTCGGCACAGGACAACATGGACGCTGCCGTATCGGACGGAAACAACATCATCGAGTTTTTAAGCTCCGAGGGGTATATCCGCTTCAAGGCAGATTATGAGGTCAGCTCCAAAGACCTGTACGCCGTTTACAAGCTGTGGTGTGATGATAACGCTTTGAGCAGCCTTTCCCAAAAGAGTTTCTGCTCGTTTCTCAAACAGAATGAGAGTCGGTACAACATCGAGTACACCAATAAGGTCAATATCGGCGGCGGGAGGTATGCCAGAGGATTTGTCGGCATCGAGCTTCTGCAAAGACCATTTCTGTAAAAATGATATTGACCCGAAAATACGTGTACCATCCGTACCAAGTGTACCACGGTACAGCAAGTACACTTGGTACACGTACTTTTCAGTCCGTTTCACTATTATTTTTCAATGCTGTTGGCGGATGCCCTGTTTTTGGGCATTGAAAATCAATGGTAATGAAAACAGGAAAGATTTTGACCGCAGAACAAAACCATTTCACGAAATCGTGCTTCTCTGAACAATGTATCCCGCTTACGGAACAATAGGTATTTTCTCTGTTCCAGAGCAAATCACACGGAACAGTAAAGTGGGATATGGTCATATATGGGCAGGACATCACAAGCAAAATTCTGAACGGATTTCAGAGATTGCAGATTTTCACTAATCGGTGAAGTGGGTATGCCGTAGGGCGTACCGTTTTCGCCGCATTACAAACAAAATTTATGGAGGATTTTATCAATATGAATGTACGCAACGAAATAAAGGCACAGATCATCCGTACCGGAATGACTATGCAGGAAGTTGTTGACCTGCTCTCGGACGAGTACGGATGGAGCGACAGCGTTTCCAATCTGTCCGCAAAACTACAGAGAGAAAGTATCCGATACAAGGAAGTCGTGGAGCTTGCCGATGTGCTGGGCTACGACATCGTATGGCAGAAAAGGAGGGGCAAATAATGGCAAATGCACAGTACGCTATTTTAAGATTTGCGAAATACAAGGGACCGGAGATCAGCGGCATTGAAGCTCATAACGAGCGCACCAAGGAGAAATACGCAAGCAATCCAGACATTGACCCGTCCCGTACACACTTGAATTTCCATCTTATCAAGCCCGAAAGGAAGTACAGAGCTGAATCCGAGTGTCAGATTGCAGAAGCCGGATGCCGCACACGCTCGGACAGCGTTCGTGTGGTGGAAGCTCTCATAACCGCTACGCCGGAGTTTTTCAAGGGAAAGAAACGAGCTGAAATCCGTGAGTTCTTCAATGAAGCGCTGGAGTTCATCAAGCAGAATCAAGCTCCCGAAACGATCATATCCGCTGTGGTGCATCTGGACGAGAAATCGCCCCATATGCACCTTTGCTTTGTACCTCTGACGGAGGATAAAAGGTTGTGTGCCAAGGAGATTTTAGGGAACAAAAAGAAGCTGACACAGTGGCAGGACAAGTATTGGGAACACATGGTAAAGAAATATCCCGATCTGGAACGTGGCGAAAGTGCCAGCGAGACCGGGCGTACCCACATCCCTCCAAGGCTGTTCAAGGAAGCCGTGCATCTGAACCGAATGAAGGAGCAGATCA
>ENA-ORSY01001742-ORSY01001742.1-human-gut-metagenome-genome-assembly--contig:-NODE-1742-length-14360-cov-13.405732_pt1 | contig 14360 bp, 14 predicted proteins | sample MGYA00242193_ERZ509160 | MGnify/ENA primary metagenome ERZ509160 (study PRJEB26280, sample SAMEA2338670) | human gut metagenome | biome: human gut; feature: human-associated habitat; material: faeces...
ATGAGCAATTAACCTACGCTCATTTCCAATAAATTACACTCTTTTCGTAACTTAATGTGAACAAAGCTACAATATTTTACAGAATAATATAGAGTAAAGAGGGATAAAATTAGGAGATGACACCGGAGATACAGATAAACAAAAACATGTTTCACACATAATATGAGGATAATGTATTGTTTTACAGTGATTTGGTGTGAAATGTGCATGTTGTCATGAAGTAATAAGTTAAACTTATGATATGCCATCTGTTATTTCAGGGTAATAACCGTTATAATAAAAAAAAGAGGAAGGATTTGTTGTTGCCATTGTTTCTCCGGAAAAAGATCAAGGTCTTTTTTGAAAACTCTTCCGGCTTTTTAAAAAACCTCAAGGTCTTTTTTGAAAACCTCAAGGTCTTTTTAAAAGATTCTTCCACCTTTTTCAGCAGTCCTCTTTTTTAGTATCTGTTCAATGCCTTCAGTAATGCGGAATAGTGTCCTTGTGCGGAAACTTTAGCTTGTACATAATTGGTTTGTGAGACTTGCCGATAGTTTTGGGCCTCTATTACTTCCACTACCGACACTTTTCCTTCCGCATATCTTTCCAATGCCATACGTTCGTTTTCGCGAGCTTTGTCCAATGAGTTTCCGGTTAATTGTACCTGTTCCATTGCTTGAGATAATGATACACGGGCTGTCTGGACTTCCAGGTTTACATGGTCACTTACTTGATGGAGATTATCAGTAGCTGCACCGACTTGGAAAGAAGATGCCTGTTTCTCATTGCGCCGTTTTCCCCATTCGAAAATAGGAACCGACAGTTTGGCATAAACAGCATAATTAGGGTCGAGGTCGGATTTGAAGTTATACCCGGGCGAGGAATAACTACCCTCTATACCGACATAAAGTTGCGGCTTATATTTTGAGTCTGTCAGTTTCTTTGAACTTTTGGCAATGTTGATTTGGTCGTATGCCATTTTTAATTCCGGTCGGTTGCATCCATCCAAGTTCCATAATTCTTCATTCATAACTATGGAAGGAATGCTGTCTTCCACTTCTGTTGTTTTATTGAGTTCCATGCCAATCAGTGAGTTGAGTGCCATTCTTCCGGTTTCAAGATTGCTTTTTGCCTGAAGCAATTGGTATTCTGCTTCGTTTAGCTTTACTTCTGCCATGAGTAGATCTTGCGGGTCTACCAAGCCTGCTTCTACTCGTTCACGGATGGTTTTGGCGAGCGAAGCAATGGAATTTCGATAGTCGGTGGCAACCTGTAATAGTTCGGCACGGGCCACGGTGTTCCAATATTGCATATCAGTTTGGTAGCACACGGCGGAACGGAAATATTCCGCCTGATGTGCTGCCAGACTATGTTGATGTTTTGCCATTCGGATGGTTTCCAGCAGCCGACCGCCTGTATAGACCGGTTGTAGCAACGTGAGGGAAGTGCCATATTTCATGTCTTTTCCTTCGAAAGTCAATGGATTCTGCATGCTGGGCAGGTTTAGAGTGAGCCGGATAGGATTACCGGTATATTGAAAGTTGGCGTCACCCGATAACTTGGGACGTAAATCCTTTTGAGCGGCTTTTTCCAATTCGATACTTGCAGAAATGTGTTTATCCGCCGCCTTCAGGTCGTGGTTGTATTCCACAGCCATCGACCTGTACTTTTCCAATAAATCACTTTGTTGGGCGAAAGTAGCGGACGGAACACTAAAAATAAAGATAAACAGTATATTAATTTTTTTCATGAGTTATATCTATTTTGAGGGTTATATTTACCATAGGAGATTGTCCGAAAAAGATATATTGCACTATTTTTTTACTTTGTCATTCTGAGAACAACGGAGAATCTGTAAACACACAATGAAAGTATTCAGATTCTTCACATTGTTCAGAATGACGGAATGATTGAGCAGTTGAACTTTTGGGACAGCCTCGATAACATGATTACTTAATTTTATAAAACATGGCATACAGTGTTGGTGTTATAAATAATGTCAACAATGTGGCGAATGTCAATCCAAAAATAATGGTGGCTGCCATACCTCCGAATGCTATATCGAACAACAGAGGAACCATTCCCAGAATTGTAGTGGTAGCTGCCATCAATACAGGACGTGTTCTGGATACTGTGGCTTCTACAACGGCTGTGTAGGGAGCTACTCCGTTTCGACGTTGTATATTTATCTCATCCAGCAGTACAATCACATTTTTAATAATCATACCCAGTAGTCCCAACCATCCGGCAATGGGGAAGAAGCCGAAATCAAATCCTGTGAGTAACATTCCTACGGCAACACCGATAAGAGACAATGGGAGTATGCATAGAATAATGATCGGTTGGCGGAAATTGCCGAATAATGCAACCAGAATCACTACCAGCATTAAAAATGCCAGAGGAAAGAATTTGGCAATAGCCTGCATCGCTTCACCTTGGTCTTTGTATTGGGCATCCCAAAAGAAACTATACCCTTCAGGCAATTCTATTGCTTCTATCTCTTCTCGTATTTCTCCATGCACTTCGGCCATGGTGTGTCCCGGCTTCACTCCACACATGGCTGCCATGGACAACTGGCGGTTGTATGTGCGTATCTGTGGAAACTCCCAAGTGGTTTCAATCTTTTCCGTCACTTGCGATAGAGGTGCTGAATGCTCTCCGTTCCAAACAGGGAAATCACCTAAAGACTGGACATCCGTAATATGGACTCCTTCTGATTTTAGCAATACGGGTACTTTCTTTTCGTTATCCCGATAAATTCCTATGGGAGTTCCATCACTGACAGATTTGACAGATTGCATCATCTGGGCTTTGGTGATACCCAGTGCACCGGCTTTTACAGGGTCGTAGACAGGGCGAATCATCAAGGACATATTTCCCCATTCGTTGCGGGCATCTGCGACTTTAGGATTGCGACGCATTATTTCGATTGCTTTTCCTGTCAGTGAATCCAGTACAGCGGGGTCCGGTCCTAAGAAGCGGGCTTCGATAACCGCTTCCGTCAGGGGGCTAAGCTCGAACTTATTTACTTTTATCAGTGGTTCGGGGTATTGCTGACGGATGGAGTCTTGCAGCAAGGCATGTAATTTTCTTGATTCTTGAGAGGTCTTGCATTTTACCAATATCTGTGCATAGTTGGACTGAGGCCCGAAAGCTACATTAGACAGATAGTAACGGGGCGGAGTGCGGCCTATGTAGGTAGAAACCATTTCAGTTTCTTCGTGTCCGCGGATATAGTTTGCCAGGTTGCTTGCCATGCGGTCTGTTTCATTGATGTTTGTTCCTTCGGGTAACCACATATCTACCGTAAAGTATTGTTTGTCTAGCGCAGGTACAAAAACTTTAGGTATAAATTTAAAACTCCAGGCAGAAAGTATCAGCATAACTACCAGTGAACCGATAGTAACCGATCGATGGCAGAGTACCCAGTGCAGGGAGTTGCGGAAACGATTATAATATTTTCCGTCGAATAAAGCGGCTTTCAATTCCTCGGGACGCGGGCGACGGACAAATTCTTGTATAAAGAAAGGAGTCTGCGTCAGTGCGAACACCCAACTGAACATCAATGACACTCCGATAACCACGACTAGTGAAGATAGCAGTTCACCTGTGATATGTGGTGAATAATAGATAGGGAGGAAGGTAAGAATAGCGATGACAGTTGCCGCCAATAAGGGCAAAGCTGTAGCTGAGCAGGCGCGCATGATGGCGACACGCTTCCGCATTCCGCGTTCCATATTGATTAAGGCGGAGTCTGAAACGACGATAGCATTGTCCACCAGCATTCCCATGGCGATAATGATGGCAGCAAGTGACATTCGCTGAAGCGCGATGCCGCAAGCCATCATGACAATGAGCGTGGCAAAGATGGAGAAAATCAGTCCGCTGCCAATCAAAGTACCATTCTTGAATCCGATGAAAAATAACAGAATGGCTATAACGGTTAGAACGGAAATGATGAGGTTCAAGATAAAGCCTTGATTGGCAACGTCTGATTCATATCCTTGGTCATAGATGGAGGTCAGTTCATATCCTTCGGGCATGGATTGGGATAGTTTATCAATCCGATCCTTCACGGCTTTTGCCATATCCACTACATTTCCGGTAGGTACGGTAGAGATGGCAATGCCTATGGCCGGCTGGTCATTGATGCGCATCAGGTTGCTGGCAGGTGTTTGATAGCTTTCTTCTATTTGTGCTATATCGGCGAGGCGGAAATGTTCGCCTGAGCGTGAAACGATAGTCAGGTTTCTGATGTCGTCCAATGAATAGAAATTTCCGGTTGACTCGATGCGTAGGCGGTTCTGTCCGGCATCAATTCCTCCGGCATCCACCACCTTGTTCTGTGCTTCGAATGCACGGACTATGTCGGAAGTGGTAATTCCGCTTTGCGCCATGACGGATGGGCTGACAGATACATCGATGGTGGGTGTCTGTACTCCGTAGATTTCCACTTTAGCTACATCTTTTACTTTCAGAAGCTCATTCTTGATGATTTTAGCCTCGTCTTCCAGTTCCCGATAGGTATGGCCATTTCCGGTAAGCCCATAGAAAACACCCAATACATCTCCAAAGTCGTCATTGACAACCGAAGGTCCTGCTCCATCAGGAAGCTTACTTTGTACATCGTTTACCTTGCGGCGTAATTTGTCCCATAGTTGTTGCATCTCGTCTGCCCGGGTTTCTTTTTTCACATAGACGGTGATTTTGGAGAGCCCGGCGCGATTCTCTGTTTTCAGATAATAGAGTTCGCTCAAAGACTGAATGGATTCTTCTAGGATATCGGTTACTTGAGATTGTACTTCGGAGGGAGATGCTCCGGGGTAGGGAGTCAGTACGAGTGCCTGTTTGATGGTGAAAGGAGCGTCTTCCAGTTTTCCCATTTTGATGTAGGAGAATAGGCCGCCCGCCAATATCAATACCAATAGCAGGAGGGTGACTGACTTTTTTTGCAGGAAGTATTTAACTAATTTCATAACTGTTTGCTTCTTTGATATTATTTGTTATCTGCATTTATTTTCATTCCGTCCGACAAGAAGCGGAGTCCGCTGGTTGCTACAGTTTCATCGGGACGTAGACCTTCGGTAATGGTTACATATCCGTCCGGTAACAAATCTCCTTTTTTTACTTTCCTTAAGTTCACCTGTTGGGTGTTGGCATCCACTACCCACAGATAATCACCTTCTGTAGGACGATGGCAAAGAGCCGTTTGGGGGATGGCTACTCCATTGGTAATATCCGGTGTTTTCGAAGGATGATTCAATTTTGCTTTGCCGGACATGCCTGCCAGTAATTTTCCTTCTTTATTGGGGAGTAAAGCAGTTAACAGATAGGAGAGATTGTTGCGGGTGGTTCCTTTGGAAATTTCCGCTATCTGTGCTTTATATACCTTATCGGGTTGTGCGTCAAATCGTACTTGTATTGTATCCATGGCTTGCGCTGTATAAGCAATGTCTTGAGTGACGTAAATTTCCAGTTTAAGTTGGTCGATATCAATAAAAGAAATGACGGGTTGCGTAGCCTTCACATCCTGAAATTTCTCTATATATACCTCACCTACATAACCGTTGAATGGGGCGATAAGGCGTGTATCTTCCAGTTCGTATGAAGCGGTATCGAAAGCTGTTTTGGCAGTGGTATAGTCTGCTTTTGCTTTTTCATAAGTACTTGCGGAGATGTTTCCTTTATCATATAGCTTTTGTATACGTTCAAACTCTGTTTTTGCCTGATGGTAGATTGCTTCGGCACGTTCTTTACGAATGCGGAAATCACGCGGGTCTATTTCGGCTATGATGCTGCCTTGTTTGTATCGGTTACCGGCATATACATCGAAACGGTCAATGGGACCGCCCACCCGAAAGGATAATTCGGAAGTGCGGAAAGGCTGGGCAATAAAGGAGAATTCTTTCTCTCCTTGATGTAAAACCGGGACAGCTTGTGTTGTCTTTACAATAAAGTCTTGTTTTTTGTCATTGCCTTCGGTGGCACAGGAAGAAAGTAGTGCGGCAAGGCTGAATAATAACATGGAATGTACGTTTATCTTCATATTTTGTCTTTTAAGTTTGAGACAAAAGTAAGAAGCATTCGAGTACTAAATAGGGAAGAAGGTGCTGAAGCCGGAAAAAATGGCGATGGAAAAGGAAATATGCAGATAAAGGCAGAGATGATTTATTCTATATAAATCATCTTTTTGGTCATTCCACCATCAATTGTTATGTTTTCACCATTGATGAAATCATTTTCTTCCTGGCAAAGAAACAGGCACATCCGGGCAATATCTTCCGGTTTTCCCACCCGGCCGGAAGGGTGCTGTGTATGGTCTTCGGGGCGGAGAAGTTCATATTCTTGTGTTTGTATCCATCCCGGTGAGATGGAGTTGACAGTTATATGTTGCTTGGCAAGCGATAAGGCAAGTGCATGGGTGAGTGAATAAATTCCTCCTTTAGAGGCGGCATAACCCTCACTTCCCGGTTCACTCATTAAATGGCGCGTGGAACAGATATTGATGATTCTGCCATAATGTTGCGGAGAATCTTGAGCTTTGCGGTGGATGGCAAGAAGTCTTGAGGTTATAAACACCGGTCGGAGATTGATGGATAAGATTTGGTCAAAGTCTTCTACACTTGTTTCGGTGAGGTCAGAAAAGAGACTCACTCCTGCATTATTGATTAAGATATCTATATCTCCCCATCTTTTGATGATTTTTAGCATACAATTTTCCAGGGCTTCTTTATTCTGTATGTCTACAAGATAGAATGCAGCTCCTGTTTCTTTGGCAGTTTGCAGTCCTGAAGTTTCATCTTTATCGCAGAATGCTACCGGATAATTTTTCTGTCGAAATGCTTTTACAATGGCTTTGCCAATGCCGTTGGCTCCTCCGGTTATAAAAACTCTTTTGGAATTTGTCTTCTTGGAAGTATGTTTGAGAGGCTTTTGCCAAGCGGCCTTTTTAGCTTGATATTGTTCGAACTGTCTTTCTATATAATTATCTGCCATAGTTTATTGAGAGATTTTAATCATTCGCTGTAGGAAGGAACAGGAAGTTTCCTCCCTACAGTGAGTATATTTAGGTTATTCCCATTCGATTTTAATTGTTAAAATATGACTTGATATTATAACTTTATTATCAATACTTTAACTCTTAATTTTACTCTTGAATGTGTGAACTGGTGTCAAAAACTGGTGTCAAAAGTGTATTCTTTGGGTATTTCCATATACTCCGATTTCCTTGAATATGGAAGTTGTTGTACTATAATAACTGCATTGTTTGACGCAGGATATAGCTTTATTGTATTGCCTTCAATAGATGTCAAGAGTAAGTCAAATGTCTTTATGGAATAATCATCTGTGTCTTCCCATTCATTTTTGCATACAAGAAATATGCCATCACCTATATTATCATTTTCATAATCAGTTTTTCGACAAACAGCAACAAACTCTTGTTCATCAAACATAAGAATATATTTAACTTTCATTTTAATTGAGATAAAAATTAAAAAACAGCAATGACAGGTTTGTAAGAAACTCGTTCAAAACGACCATCCATATATAAAATATAGTAAAATTCACGTTCTTCAGAACCGCTTGTATTAAGACTTACAATTTTTGCAAATGTAGATATAAAAATGCGTGATGTATATTTACTATTTAGAGTTCCTTTATTGGTTTTAATTAAGTATGATTGATTACCAAGATATTCAAATGTGTAAATCTCAACATTGTCAAGTTCAAAATAACAATTATCTTCTTGTTGGATTAGTAAACGACAAAAATTATTTCTTTGAACAACACTCAAATAAGGAATATTCTTGAATAAAACAAAATTTTTAGTCTCTTTTAGTTTATAATCATTTAAAAAACCTTTCATAAATAAATACCATTTTCTTTCTTTATATCTATACCCATTTTCATCATAGTTGTCTTCAGCAAATAATACAAAAAATGAATGTTTTATAGTATTTATATCTAATGATATTATTTGCTCTTCGATAGCCTTTTTATAGTGGCAAGAAAGATTAACCACGATATTTTTAATTGTTAATAATGTGGCTGTTTCATTGTTTACAATAACAATCTCTCCATATTCATTTATGAATTCAGGATAGGAGTATAATTTTAGAAAATCGCTCATATATATTTGATATTTAATTATTACTTATTATTTTGAACTCTTTCTTTATCCTCTGAACGGTACTAACACTAACACCACTCAACTTGGCAACATTACGAATGGCATACCCTTTTTTCAAGAGTGAAATCACGTCCTTATACTCCTCTCGTTTCTGTTCAGAAGTCTTCACAGAGCCTGGTTTCCTGCCCAATTTTCCACCGTTCTTGATGTAACTATCCCTACCACTATTCAAGCGGTAAACGATGTTAGAACGCTCTATATTCGCCATTTCGGCTAGCACCGTAACCATAATACTGGCAACTGGATTAACCTCTCCATTAGGTTGCAAAGTATGGATGCCAAGATTCTGAATGTAAACAGAAACTCCCGATTCATGAAGCATTTCTAAAGACTTCAATACTTGAAGTGTTGAGCGTCCAAGTCTTGAAAGTTCAGAAAGCAAAAGGTAGTTCACTTGGTGTTCAATGCAGTAGTTGATACACTCCATTAACACCATACGATTTTCGTTCTTGGTAGCACCACTGATATGCTCTTCGTATGTTCCCATTAACTGGTAATCGTTACGACTGGCAAACTGAGTCAAGTCTTCGATTTGACGCTGGGTGTTCTGACGGTCATTGCTTGATGATACTCTGGCGTAAATTACTGCTGTCTTCATAATGGTTACTTCTTTAACACTGGCAAATATAACTGGAATATCCTGTTTCAGCAAATCCCTGATGCAGAAAATTCAAAGAATATTTTGAATACAAAAATGGCTGGCGCTGAGATATGAATACAGATTTATTTGAATACAAAATATTTTTGAGTACAAGAGATAAACGATAAACAGATATGTTGAATTGAATATCAAGATTTTAGATAAATATTGAAAATATTGTCTTTACCTACCTTGTTTTTTATATCTGTAAAAATATATAGATTTACTTATTTTGATAAATGAATTATTAAAATAAGATATAAATATGATAGTCAATATATTACGCTTATAAACAAGTAATGGTAAGGTACTTTACTAATACCTTACCATTCCATTAGATTAAATCCATTACTCCATAAACCTTTCTGCCTTTGATTGATTGGAATCGTATCACTCTATTCATAAAATTCAGAAAGAACAACCATAACCAATCGTCATTGATAAACATTGCTGGGTTGTATTCGATATGCTCTCTTGTAAAGAAATCTTTCATTGCATCAGAATTGATTCTAACTTCCAATCTATGTAGCTGGTTAGGATTGTCGTAACTTTCCATAATGTAATCCTTGTGGCTCTTGTTTTCTATCTCACGCTTCTTGTTGTATGCGTTGATGCTTAAATCATTTTTCTTCTGCTGGATAAGGATGCTATATTCTTTGATGCGTTCCAAATTACCAACCCCGATATAAAGAATGTCTTCAATGAGTTTCTTTCTATCTGTGATTTTCGTTCCATTGATGATAGGGTAGTAGTCTTTGTTCCTTATCATCTTAACCAATGCCTTTGAAAAATTAGTACTGGCATCAATGGCTAAATCCAAATGGGTAATGTTGTTGAACTCTAATCCTAACATTTGCTCGATGTAGTCCAAGAATACTAATCTTCCTTTGGTGTTATGGTTGTACTTAAAATAGAATTGTCGGTTATCTATCTGTAACCATACAAATGACTGAAAAGTCTCATCGTGGTCCGAACGCAAACCCCATTGGATTGTTCCAAATACTTGCTCTTCCATATCCTCAAAGGTGTTATCATTATAGAATGTATAGACTATCTCATAGATGTAATTGAAGTGTATTCCGTCTATTCTTCGTAACTGAAAATCCCACCCTTGAACTTCAAAAGTCTCTAATGGATTTTCTCTTAATTCGTGCAATCTGCTGGTATCTGATAATGTATAGCAGATTTTTAGTTTGTCAATAACTGGTATCATATAACCATTCATTTGTATAAATTATTTTTTCTTTGCCATAGTGCTTTCATTGCTTCTGATATGGCTTGTTTGTGTTGTTTAGTCTTTGGCTGATTCTTCAACGCTTGGCTAATCAACTTCTTTGTTGTAGCTGACTTCTTTCTACCTCGTAAAGTGTATGCTATCTTTCTTCTTATTTGTTCATCCATAGTTCAACCTATTTACTAATAAATAGTAGGTAGGTTGAAAAAGTTAGAAAAAATTACAGGAAAATTTTATAGACAAAACGCTTTACTGGTAGAAAGGTTGAAATCAGTCTATATAGAAACAAGTTACCTAAGTCTTATTGCGCAAAGGCTTGTGCCACTATTTTTGCGTGTTGTAACTTATCCACCTTGATATATTTCAAGAAATTGGCTTCTGTGGTATGACTGGTGATTGCCATAATGCTAAGGGTTGGAACACCTTTCAGATACATATTTGTAGCGAAACTTCTTCTGGCTGTGTGGTTCATTATAAACTTGTGCTTCTCTCCAGTCTTGATTTCTGTTTGTCCACCCTTGACACGAGATAGTGAAACTGGTTCTGTTATGCCAGCCCATTCAGCACACTTGCGAATGTGTTTTAGTGTTTTGCTCTTATCAACGCTCTTTGGGAGTACACCACCATATTTAGCTATGATTGCTTTAACCATTGGATGCAATGGGATGATAACCGTTTTATCTGTTTTATGGGTATGTACTACCATTGTATCATCGTTGATGTTGGCTTCTGATAAGTCTTTCCAATCTCCAAATCGAAGTCCAGTCCAACAAGCAACTATAAACAAGTCTCGTGTGATTTCTATATGGTCACGAGGGTCTATTTGTGCTTTGATAACCTCATCATTGAAGTCTATGGCATAGAGTTTGTTGATGTCTTCTTCTGTGAGATACACATTCTCAACATCGTGGCATTTGGTTTGATAGCGATGAAATGATTTATCGGTTATCAGTCCTTGAATTTCCGCTTCTGCTAACCATACTTTCATTATGCTGTATTGAGCTGCAATGGTGTTGGCTGTATAGTTCTTGGAAATCATCCAAGCGGTAAAGCGTTCTTCAAATTGAGTATTGAAGATTTCCCATACCAATCTAATACTTTTGTCTGCACAGAACTTTTGAAGTCTCTTCAAGGCATTGCGATGATTGTAAATTGTGCCATTGACAATTTTACGCTGGGTGTCCTTATTGACCATTTGCGATTTGCGTTCAATGTAGGCATTGATGAAATCTACTGGGTTCTTGCGAATGTTTGCTTCAACACCTCTAATCTTTGCATTAATGTAGTTGGTGAAGTTCTTGGCATTGTGTTCCATTCCATTGCTCATTAAATGGATTTGGCTAACTTGGATTCCGTATTCATGGCAATATCCAAGTATCTTTTTCAGTCCTTTGTTTACACCTTTATTATAATTGAGTTGTACTCTACCCAAAGCACTATCTTCTGATGCTCGTTCACCTACTTGTGTTCTTGTAGTCTTAATCCAGTGCTCTGGTTCAATCAATAAGCCAGTATATGCTCTTACTCTTTCCTTATTGATAGTTGTTGTCAACCATATTTGAGATTTTTTGCTTCCAATACCTTTGAGGTTGAAGTTAATCTTCATACTAAATCTACCGTTTATCGAAACTTCGTTTTCAACCATAACATTATATATTTTAAAGTGTCCTCTTGTGAGGACTTATTTTTGTTACCTTTTTATTTAAAGTATATCGTCCCCTAAATAGAAGTCAATACCTTGGATGAAAATATTTTTTCTTATCCTCAAAATTACTGGTAAAAAATGGACTGGAGAAATGGTTGAAAATGGTACTGGTGTCAAAAACTGGTGTCAATTTAGATTCGTTAACAAAATAGCTAAAATACCTTCCTGAGAGCACTGGAGGCTATATATCAACGAAATAGCCTCAACCTGTGGTAGGGTTGAGGCTATTGAAATATGCTCTAAAAAGGCTTTATTTTATTCCCATTCAATTGTGGCGGGTGGTTTGGATGAGATATCATAGCAAACGCGGTTTACGCCTTTTACCTTATTAATGATATCATTTGAAACCTTAGCCATAAATTCGTAAGGAAGATGAGCCCAGTCGGCAGTCATGGCATCGGTACTGGTTACGGCACGCAGAGCCACAGCACGTTCGTAAGTACGTTCATCGCCCATTACCCCTACGCTTTGTACAGGTAACAGGATGGCGCCTGCCTGCCACACTTGGTGGTAAAGAGCAATATCATTGCCCGTGGCATCTTTTACCATCCAGTCGCGCAAACCTTGGATAAAGATGTCGTCTGCATCTTGCAGGATGCGTACCTTTTCACGGGTGATATCGCCTAAGATACGTACAGCTAGACCCGGGCCGGGGAACGGATGACGGGTAATCAGATGTTCGGGTATGCCTAATTCACGACCTACACGGCGTACTTCATCTTTAAAAAGCCATTGTAAAGGTTCGCATAAACTAAGGTGCATTTCTTCGGGCAGACCACCTACGTTGTGATGGCTTTTGATTGTCTTTCCTGTGATGTTCAGACTTTCAATGCGGTCAGGGTAGATAGTGCCTTGTGCCAACCATTTGGCGTCGGTTATTTTATGTGCTTCGGCATTGAATACTTCTACAAAGTCACGGCCAATAATTTTACGCTTTTGTTCAGGGTCAGTCACGCCTTCCAAGTCTTTAAAGAACTTGTCGCTGGCATCTACACCAATTACGTTCAATCCCAAACATTCGTAGTCGTGCATTACGTTTTTAAACTCATTCTTGCGTAATAAGCCGTGGTCAACAAAGATACAAGTCAGGTTCTTGCCAATGGCACGGTGCAATAATACAGCTGCAACAGATGAATCTACACCTCCGCTTAAGCCAAGAATAACGCGGTCGTTACCCACTTGCTCTTTCAGAGCTGCCACAGTGGTGTCAACAAATGAACTTGCACTCCAGTCTTGCTTGCCACCGCAGATATCTACTACGAAGTTTTTCAATAACCGGGTACCGTCTTCACTGTGGAATACTTCCGGATGGAACTGTACGCCCCATACTTTTTCTCCTTTTACTTGATAAGCAGCGATAGCGACTTTATCTGTTGAAGCGATGATTTTAAAGTTTTCGGGGATAGCTGTGATAGTATCTCCGTGGCTCATCCATACCTGAGACTGTTCGCGGATACCTTTCAATAAGGGGTTCTCATGTTCGAAGGTAGAGAGATGGGCACGTCCGTATTCACGTGTACCGGCCGGTTCTACTTTTCCGCCATTACTGTATGCCATAAACTGTGCGCCATAGCAGATACCCAAAATGGGATATTTTCCACGAATATTGCTTAAGTCAACTTTAAATGCGCTTTCATCGTAAACAGAGAAAGGGCTTCCTGACAGGATGACACCGATAACCGAGGGATCATCATGAGGAAACTTGTTGTAGGGCACAATCTCGCAATACATATTCAGTTCGCGGACACGACGGCCGATGAGCTGTGTGGTCTGTGAGCCGAAATCGAGAATAATGATTTTTTCTTGCATATTATTATGATATGTAAATGTTTTCGTGCCGCAAAGATACTCAGAAAAACTATAAAACCGTCATACCGTAGAGGCATTTTTGTAGATGAGCGTAAAAAACTTCATGCTTTGATATGCTGTAGCTTCATCTTGCTTTCACAATAAAGCAAAAACGGGATTGGCTAATCCGGCAATTGCAGTTGCCGAACTGGTAACAATGACATGAAAAACATCGTCTTACACGTTCGTAAGCGTGAAGCTACACATATATAAAATAGGCCCACACATACGAATGTGTAAAAATCCCCTTCCTTTTCTATTCTAAAATCTTCCTGTTATTTCTTGTCTGCCTGTTCTTTCAGTAAATCGCGGATTTCGGTTAGCAGCACTTCTTCTTTACTTGGGGCAGGAGGTGCTGCAGGAGAAGCCGGAACTTCTTCTTTCTTGCGGTTCAGGCGGGCAAGTAATCTGATAAATAAAAATATAGAGAAAGCGATGATGATGAAATCAAACGTGGCTTGGAGGAAATTACCATAATTGAGGGTTACAGCGGCTTTCTCTACACCGTCAACCACTTCGGCAGGCTTTAATTGTAGTTTCAAATCTGTAAAGTTTACGCCTCCGACCAGTAATCCGATGGGAGGCATGATAACATCGGCTACAATGGAAGATACTATTTTACCGAAGGCACCACCGATGATGACACCGACTGCCATGTCAATGACGTTTCCGCGCATTGCGAATGCTTTAAAATCTTGCAAAAAGCTACTTTTTCCCATTTTTTTTTATTTTAATATGAATTTATGTGCGAATATAAAAACAA
>ENA-ORSY01001743-ORSY01001743.1-human-gut-metagenome-genome-assembly--contig:-NODE-1743-length-14356-cov-4.063842_pt1 | contig 14356 bp, 10 predicted proteins | sample MGYA00242193_ERZ509160 | MGnify/ENA primary metagenome ERZ509160 (study PRJEB26280, sample SAMEA2338670) | human gut metagenome | biome: human gut; feature: human-associated habitat; material: faeces...
TGCGGCGGCTGAACCGCAGCAGCTCCGCCCAGAATTTCTCGACGAAGTACAGCAGACGCGCAATTGCAGTTTCCTGCTGTTCGTAAGTACAGCCAAAGGCCAAGCGAGAGATGTGAACGTGCAGGCCGCAAGTGCCTGCCGCATGACTGAGATAACCCATGCTCTGCGCTTTGCGGAGGACTTCCGCCCACGGCATTTCGTTCAAATGGTATTCGAGCGTCATCGGATGAGTGACAAGCTCCAAGCCTTCATCCAGGCTGCCGTCCGTCTTGATGTACAGATTTTCACCATTAGCATTGGCGATGTTCAACAACTTCTCCGCGTTGCTGTTGACCGTGCCGCCGTCATCGATTTCAAGTTCGACACCGAAATGCCGAAGGCCTTTGCCGTGGAACACGAGGTCGGGCGTGTAATTGTACTCGTGAATAATGTTACAATGCTCATCTCAGCAAGATGCGCAGTAGGCGTTGTCGTCAGTATCCCAATAGGTGCGGTCACGGTGAATAATGCGGTTGCAGTCCTCGCAGCGGACGTAATACTCATCAAAGCAGTGATCGCAGAGTGTGTGGGTATCGTCCTCGACGGCGTTTTCCTCGTAGACCCGCTCGGCACAATGGTCGCAGATGACAGTCAACCGGTCGGCGCAATCCTCGCAGAGCCAATCGCCTTCTACCTTAAACATATCTTCGATTGCATGCTCCGCACCGCAGTTTGCACAAATTCTCGTTTTCTTCATTGGTTGTTCCTCCATTTCGTTTAGTAAATCTTAATATTCTTCAGCAAGCAGCATAGTAGAATGTGTTAAATCATCGATGACAAACACCTTGGCATTTACGGCATCGTCACACGGCACATCAAGCTCGTAACGGTACGGCGGCTGTTCCTGCTCGTGGACGATGTGTTGGCCAGTCGGCGTTTTTGTCAGCTTGAATATCTGCAGGTAATCCTTGGACTCAACCTCCATCGTCAAGACCATGTGCCACATAAGGTTGGTCAGCCATGAGGGGATTTCAGCCATCACGCCGCGTGTCAGAAATTTTTAATTGTTGAACATTTTCACTTTCTCCTTTCGGGCAAAAAGTAAGCTCCTGAGAATATCCCAGGAGCTTCTACTGATATAATATATAGATCGAAATGGGGGAGGAACAGAAAAAGCACAGCCGAAGCTGTGCTTTTTGTCTGTATGAGGTTTACTTGCTCATTTCGCAGAAACGCATGAGGATTGCGGCAACCTGTGCGCGGGTTGCGTTGTTCTGCGGGTTCAACTTGCCGTTTGAGCCGTTGACAATGCCGTTGGCAACCGCCCACTGCATTGCGTTTACAGCGTAGCTGCTTACGCTTGCGGCATCGGAGAAGCTGTCGAGCGAACCGTTAGCCTTCGGGGAACCGGCGTAGCGATACAGCATGGTAACAAGCTGCTCGCGGGTGATGTTTACCTCCGGGTTGGTGCCATCGGACACACCGTTGGCCTTCGCCCACTCCATGCCCTTCTGGTACCACGGCGTGCTATCGGTGGTGTCCGTGCCTGCGTAGCGTGCCAGAACGGTCATCAGCATACCGCGGGTGGTGGACGCATTCGGGGAGAACGTATCGCTGCCGGTGCCGTTCATCAGACCCTTTTCGGTAACGTATGCAACTGCATCCGCAAACCAGTCCGAATTTTCCACATCAACAAATGTTTTTTTGGTCGGCTGCTGTGCGATTTTTACAAATTTCGGCGTAACCGTTACCTTGCTTGCGGGCATGGTAAATGTATATTTGCCATTGCCCTTATCGGTAACGCTGATGGTGCCGCCCTTGGCATCGGCAACGGTCAGCTTGTCAAGCAGATAGCCGTCATCGGGCTTGACCGTAACCGTGACCGTGCTGCCCTTGGTGGCGTTCTTCGGGCTGACGGTGACAGAGCCGTTCTCGGTTGTGCCCGGCGCGGTGACGGAATAGCTGGGCTTGCTGCTGCTCGACGACGAACTGGAGGACGACGGACGAGGCACCAATCCGGCAATCGCGTCTTCAATGGCTTTTGCCATTGCATCGACTTGGGACTGTTCGGTGATGTTTTTATCACGAACAACATCAGCAATGGCCTTTTCCACAGCGGAAAAATCCTGATAGCTGTTCTTGTTCAGTGTATTTGCCTTAGCCAGGGCTTCATCAACCTTAGTGTAATCAGCACCCTTGTATTGCAGGGCGGCAATGGCATCTTCGATGGCTTTCGCCATTGCGTCAACTGCGGGTTGCTCTGCGATTTTCTTATCTCGGTCAACGGCATTCACTGCGGCTTCCACAGCAGAGAAATCCTTGTAGTTATCCTTATTCAGGGTATTTACCTGGGCTATGGCTGCATCCACTTTGGTATAGTCAGCAGGGTCAGTAGCAAATACCGGATAGAGCTTGCCTTGTGCGAAAGCCTCGCCAAGCAACTTGGCAACTGTGCCATTAGTGAATTCTTCGGAAGTCTTTGCAGTAGCACTACCCACATTAGTAGTCACAGCGCATTCGCCATAATAACAGTTTTTTGTATCAACACTGGCCGTATAGCCGTTATTGGCAAAGAAAGATGCCGCAAACACACCGGTTGCCACGTCGTTTGCAGAAGTTCCTTCTGTAGACAGCACTGATTTGTAGGCATAACAATTGGTCAGCGCAACTTTGTCAGCTACAATCATGCCGATAAAACCGCCCGCGAAACTGGTGCCCCTTGTCTCTTCAGTTTTTGCAGCAACAGAACAATTTACCGCATAGCAATCTGTATATTTGGAGTCTCCAACACCATAGTCATCATCATTTTCGCCGACGAAACCGCCGCCGTAAGCCATGGACTGAATATTATTAGAAACTGACGCACAGTTCTTAAATGTTGCGCCTGTCGAATACCCCGCAATACCTCCGGCACAGTTGTTATTATTATCTCGCCTGCTTTCCAGCCTAGAACTCTTTACAGCGCAATTTTCGATAGATGCAGCAAATGCAACTGCTGCAATACCGCCCACATAGCTGTAATTTCCCTTACCGGTTGCCTTAAAGTTTGCGTTTTCCACATGCAAATTTTCAACCGACCCCAAAGCCACCCAGCCGAAAATGCCGGCTGTTGCACATCCATAGGAATCTGCATCATCTTTATCACGTTCATCAACCTTGCCGGTGCTTTTGGCTCCGGTAATGGTGTGTCCGTCACCGTCATAATGACCTGCAAAATAGCACCCGCCTGAATATCCGATAGGGTCCCAGTTATCAATGCCATTCAAATCCAAATCCGTTGTCTGTCTGAAGTAGTAACCGTGGTAATTTCCGGGAATCCCGTTCCCGGTATCCGTGCAGTCTGCATCATACCCAGCAGCTTTTCCGTCATTGATTGTACTTGCCAACGTTTGCAGATCTTCTACTGACGAAATAAGCCACGGGTTATCCTGTGTACCAGAACCGCCGCTATATGCAGGCATTGTGCTTTCTTCATCCTCCGCCGCAAATGCCGCCGTCGGCAGCATAGCAAAGCACATTGCCAGCACCAACAGCAAACTTGTTATCCGTTTTTTCATATATTTTCCTCCTTATCCTGTGCCCGCCGGACACAATCTTTATTTTGGGTTCTTAGGAAAAGTTTTATCTCTTAGGCAGTATGGCTAAGAGATAAGGGTACCCTTATCGTTTGGAACCTGTATATTATCAGTATAGTACATCTGTCCGAAGCTGTAAATCGTACCAAAGTATGAGACGATTTTGTATTAACTCGGCATTACTGCATAAACCGCCCATATATCGACGCCTGCACGGACTTTCAGCGAAATCTTGCCGGAGAAATAGCGACACTTCGCCGGAACGCAGCGACAACCTTTTGAATTCACGACATAAGCCGAACGTTACGATTTTACTGACAGTGACGGCACACTCCATATACAGTCTGTTCTGATTTCGTACAATAAAAAATACGAGCCGAAGCTCGTATCTCCATTAGTTAGATTTTCTATTGTAGGTCGTGTACTGAACTAATTCTGATTAACCTCAGAGGAGGTCTTGATTTGAATACTATTAACCGTGTGCAGGAACTTGCTAACGAACGCGGACTTACCCTTTGCCAGCTCTCTAAAATATGCAGTTTATCCGAAGCTACTATTCGCCTTGCCAAAAAGCGCGGTAATCAGCTAAGTGTGGATACCATAGAGCGTATCTGCGAGGCACTGGATATATCGCTTAGTGAGTTTTTTGCTGAAACCGTACCCAAATAAATTCGCCATACGCATGAGCTTCTATCTCCACTTTCGTAACCATCTAATCTATCCTCGCCAAGAAAAATACTGGATACCATCGAGATATCCAGTGTTTTTCGAATGCATTAAATCGTCAATGACAAACACTTTCGCGTCTACCACATCGTCACACGGTACATCGAGTTCATATGGGCGATGATGTTCAATGGGCGATGATAATGATAGCGCAGCCGGTGTCCTTGCAACGGCAATCAGGTGGTTGAACTCAGCTCTTGTTTCGTTGGCGTTGTTCATCGAGCAGTCGCCGCCGATATAAGAACTCATCAGGTCGAGGATCAGCAGCTTGGCGTTGTACTTCTCCACGGCTTCACGGATACGGTCGTCCCCGAAGGTCAGACTCTACTTTTCCTTTCGGACAAAAAGTAAGCTCCTGAGAGTATCTCAGGAGCTTCTACCTCTATAATATATAGCTTGAAATGAAGAAAAACAGAAAAAGCACAGCCGAAGCTGTGCTTTTTGTCTGTATGAGGTGTTACTTGCCCATCTCGCAGAAGCGCATGAGGATTGCGGCAACTTCTGCGCGGGTTGCGTTATTCTGCGGGTTCAGCTTGCCGTTCGAGCCATTGACAATGCCGTTGGCAACTGCCCACTGCATTGCATCTGCTGCATAGGTGCTGACGGAAGCTGCATCAGAGAAGCTGTCGAGCTTGCCGTCTGCCTTCGGAGAGCCTGCGTAGCGGTACAGCATGGTAACGAGCTGCTCGCGGGTGATGTCGGCGTTCGGGTTCGTACCATCGGACACGCCCTTAGCTTTCGCCCAATTCATGCCCTTCTCGTACCAGGTAGCGCCGCCGGTGGTATCCTCGCCTGCGTAGCGCGCGAGAACCGTCATCAGCATTGCACGGGTCGTGGTTGCGCTCGGCGCGAACTTGTCGCTGCCCGTGCCGCTCATCAGGCCCTTGTCGGAAACGTACTTGACCGCATCGTTGAACCAATCACCGGTCTTGACGTCAGAGTAAGACTTGCTCTCGGTCTGACTGCCGTTGTCGGCAACGAAGGTCGGGGTAACCGTTACCTTGCCCTCCGGCATAACGAAGGAGAACTTGCCGTTGCCCTTGTCCGTCACGTCAACGGTGTTGCCCTTTGCGTCGGTGATCGTCAACTTGTCGAGCTTGTAGCCGTCCTTTGCCTTTACGGTAACAGTAACCGTGCTGCCCTTGGAAGCCGAGGTCTTGTCGATCGAAACCGAACCGTTATCCGACTTGGAAGCAGAAACCGTGGTGCTCGAGCCGGAGGACGAGCCGCCGCCGCTGCTCGAATGATGCACGGTGAAGTTTGCAGTGATAGTGGTGTTGCTGTTGATGGTGAAGGTCTTCGTAGCGCCGCCCTCAACTGCCTCGCCGTTTACCGTCCAGCCGCTGAAGTCATAGCCGCTGTCTGCGGTCGCGGTGAGGGTGACAAGCGAATTTGCCTCCATCTGTGCGCCATTTTCCTTATCAGCAGTTACCGTGCCGTTTGCACCGGCAGAGTAGTTCAGCGTATAGAAGCTGTTGACCGGAATTTCAGCGTAGGTTTCGGCGTTCTGGAACGTATAACCGTAATTCTCGGAATAAGAAGCCATATTCGGGTCATAGGTAAACAGAACCAGTGCCAGCTTGTGGCCTGCCTTGACCGTATAGTGGGTCGGCTGGAGATACAGAGTATAATCATAATACTGGCCGTCCTGCAGTTCAACCTTGTTTGCAGCAGAAGCGGAGTCAAAGCCTGCACCCGGGTTCGCAAGGTCCATCCAGCCCTGTGCGATTACCTTATAATTAGTTGTTTTCTGCTGATACTTGATTACTGCATAATCCTCGGCACCACTGCCAACCCAGTTGATCTTTCCGGTCTTTTGCTCGATGAAAGATCCCCAGCTATCCAGCGCTTCCGTCGAGAACTGAGTGTCCGACATGTCAACCAGCATTGCGCTCATCATCAGCGCATCGCGGCTGCCGCTGTCCGCGCTCATAACGGCAATATCAGAGTCGTCATTATTCGCGCGCTTAAGCGAATTCATAGCTTCCTCATGGTTAACACCACGCGGAGCAACTGCCCTCGTATTCTCATCAGAAGCTACAGCAGCCTGCTGAGTCAAATGCTGAATCGGAGTTGCCCTTACATGAACCTTAGTCGTGCCAACAATAACGGTGTCAGTATCCACATCCATCGTGTAAATAGCACGTGCCGAAGAAGATTCTGTATTCTGCAAGAAATCGGCAGTCCAATCCGCATCTTCGTCATATCTATAGCTGCTGTCAACAGTGGTTTCGCCATCGTCGCCGCAAGCAAGACGCAGGGTTTCGGTATTTCCATCCCAATCGCTAAGAGTAGTCCAACTGCCGTCCGTATTGTTCTGAACCGTAACAGCCGCCATGTTCTCAGCGCCGTTGTTCTGGTCATACAGATAATGGCTGAACCATTTGTTCAGAATACCGTTATAAGACTCTCCGTCAATCAGCAGAGAGGTCTTGTGCGAATCATAGTCCGGAGTAATATGCTGACCCTGATGAAGAATCAGTTTGACATTCTGTCCTGCATTCTTAAACGAATTATACATCAACTGGAACTGCTTGGTGCGAACGTTTGTATCGTTCAGACCATGAACAATGAGCGCCGGGCAGTTAAAGTTATTGTACGTCGAGGTAGATGCAGTACCTTCCTTGCCAGAGTTTCCTGCGGTATAGTCACGAGTTGCCCAGTGCGTGCCGTAGTCACCGTTCAGCGCAATCTGATCGTTGTAAATACGATTAAGATATGCCGGGTAAGTCTCCTTGATGGGGTCCCATTCTGTATTGTTTTGATACAAACCAGTGTTAATATAGCGCCCTGCACAATAGAACGCCAGATTATCACTATATGCTACACCGCCGGTGGCAATACCCTGCGAATTGGTGTACTCATACCAGCTTGCAATGCCTGCAACCGGAACGATAGTCTTAAGGCCCTTAACGCCGGTAGAAGCAACTGCGAAGTCAGTCGTACCGCCGTAGGAACGGCCGGTCATGGCAACATTGCCGTTCGACCAGTCAGCTTTAATTGCAATATTGCTGGTTCTGTCGGTATAAGCAGCACGGTCACCGGTCAGCCACTCGATAACGCACTTGAATGCGTCGGTCTCAACGTCAGCACCGCAAGTCTCCAGGCCCTCAGAGCCGAGCGTGCCCAGACCGCCTACCTCAATCGCTGCATAGCCGCGAACGAGGAAATAATCGTACCAGTCAAGGTCCTCGTAATCGTAGAACGGGTATTTAGGAGAGCTTTCATATGGACTAAGATAGTACCACTCTTCTGCCTTTGCTTTCTTAGCAGTGTCCATGGTATTTGCCGTGCCTTGAGCCTCGCGTGCAGCAGGCTGCACATACAGATTGTCCAAGTTATATTTCTGATCGCCCTTGGTATAATCGATGCCGCGAGCCTTGCCGTTATCCGTGCAGCCGGTGATGTACGGACGTGCATCATAGATGGCCGCAGCCTTGTACTTGCCCTCAGCGGCAGCACGGGGAAGCTGCACCAGAGCCTTTACGAGATCGAGCTTGCCATCGCCGTCGGTGTCGTAGTTGGTCTCAACGTAAACCGAGTAGCGGATGATGTCGCTCTTATCGTTGCTGTAGCCGTCCTCGGTCGGAACGCCGCTCGTGTACGGAAAAATCGGCTGTGCCACACCGTCTACGAACAGCGGAGTGCCGTTCTTTACTGCATTGCGCAGGTTAACAGCTGCCGTGCTGTTTTCCATCGTGTGCAGCTCTTCCAGCGAGCAGGCTGCGGAACCGTCGAACTTGTCATCTGCGATGCCTACGCTCTTCGCCATAGCGATGTAGTCGCTGTCGCCGCTCGGAAACTGCGTTTCCTTCATGCCGCAATCCAGCAGAATGTACTTGACCGCATCCAGCTTGGTCAAGCCGCCGCTCTGTGCCGAAGCTTCGAGCGCCGCATAGGTCGATACCTGCTGTCCGTCATCGCCGCTGTTTGCATCAACAGCGCCCGCCTGACAGGTGAACGACAGGATCATGGAAAGCACCAGCGCGAGGCTGGCCGCTCTCTTCTTCATGTGTACTCCCTCTTTCGTGGTAAATATAGGATTTCTGCACCTGTCTTTATCATTCAAAGATGGATATTTTACCGTTCCTTCGAATTTTAATACAAATGCTTTTTAAGCATACTCGTTTACTATGAAAATGTCAAGGAATTTTGGACAGAACAGGTGAAAAATGTCTAAAAAATCCGTACGCCTCATATAACCACCGCTTCCAAATATTCGCTTTTCGCAACTAGAAACGGGCATTCATTCAATTTCCTCTGAGAAATGAATGAATGCCCGTTATAAGTATCTTATTTCAGTTCATGCGAAGCGCCAAACATTCCAATACGTCAACCATAGTGTATCTGAAAAGTCGAAAATTCATGTAACTGGCCACAAATACTGGTTCAAAGAAGCCAGCATCCGGAATACACACGCATAACTATCCGCGCACAACTGCTTTACAGCCTCCTCAGCCATCGCATAAGACATAATTTTAGGGTATTTCTGCAAATTCTTGAGTTTTGACTCCTTGTCAGAACTTAACTTCCGGTATTGCTGCAAACAGTATTCCGCAATTTCGCATTCTAACTCCACGTTTTCCGTGTTCAGCGCCCAGAAATTGATTTTTCCCAATAACTCATGACGAAAGTCCTCTGTCTTTTTGACATCAGCAAAAGTCCGACGCACCTTCGCAATATCTAACCGCAGCTCAGGTGAAATTCTGGGGCTATCCCATTCCTTAATAAAGTGATCGTATACTCCGTTGAGTGTATCATTCAAGTTATCGTCGCACACAGCATATAACTCGAACGGTTCTTTCAGCAAACTTTTTCCTCCGAAATTGGGTTTCCAATCAAACAACGGGGGCGGCATATAGCCTGTAATCAACCAAAATACTTCCCACACAAAGCTATATTGCTCGACTGCATAGCGCTCACTCAGACTTTGCATAATTTCTGAGGCGTTTTCACCCACGCCCGTATCCAGTATTTGCGCTGCTTTCAGCATTTGAACAGCCTTATTCCAGCCGTAAGGCTTTTTTTCATCACTGCTGACATATTTCTGCGCCTCAAATACAACAAACAGCGCAATCAACGCCTCTCCAATTGTAGTATCATGCAGCGGCTGATTATATTTCTTCAGCTCCTTTTTTCTTCTCGGCTCTACAAAACATTTTTCACATAAATGTGCCAGACTGACAAAATCCGCATCTGACAACTCGATTTCATAAGTATACTGCAGACTCCCTATCAAACTATATGGATCGAACAAGTAATTTATTTCGGTTGGCTGTGCGCCCTGCCCATGAAAAACCTTGATGATTGCCGCAAATAACGCGCAATCCTCTGCTGCCTTATCCGTACCAAACAGCTTCTTATTGGGCTTCAGCATCGCCTTGACCGAAGCCGTATCTGTTACGTCATCACAGGACACCTTTCCGGACAGAACCATGAAAACAATAAACGGCTCTATCTGTTTCAGCAAGCGATTTTTACGTATCGCATTAAGCAAACGAGCTAATTTCCTAACTTCATCCCCTTTTTTCACAAAATTCTGTACGCAATCTTTTGAGTGCATTTTTAGCTGATGAAGGATAGCATCCAACTCTATTTCGTCCTTATCAGATACCTCCATTTCCGCCATCCAATCACTCTTGTTATAATTTCGATCTTGATTTGCGTGCTCATCCAAATGGGCACGCAAAGCCTTTAGTTCCCAATGCGCATAATTGCGCCACCGCATAGCCAATGCAAATTTGCGGTACTGGTAGACGGACTCCTGCCACGGCGACCGAAACCATTCTTTTTCCGGTGTTTCCACATTAGCGCTGCCTCTGAAGTATCCTATATCATCAAATAGAAACCCGTGATCGCAGATGGCGTAGATCAGCAGCTGGAACACATTCTGGAACTCCTCCACGGGCTCCCGACTGCCTTTCGGCCATATTTTCTGTTTGTTATCTCGATGCAGGTTCTCCAAATAGCTGCAGCAATTATTAATCACACCGATACGATGCTCACTGAAAACGTTATATTGATACGCATAATGAAGCACCCGCTCGTAAAACTGTTTTGCCGCGATAGCACAGCCTTTATCATCGGCGTTAAAATCCGGGGCTGGCTCGAACATCCGCTCTCCCTCCTCAACTTTTCTGATTTTTCCTCATTTTTCTCCGTTATATTTTTTCTCCTTGCTCTGTCATAATAAAAGCATTGAAAGGAGAAAACGTCATGAAAATCCACCTTACAAGAACTATTTTCGCACCTTCCCTCACGAAATCCCTTGCCGCTGGCCAAACCGACGCAGTCGTTGCCCTCGGTCCCGGCGAACTGAATGATCGCTCTGCTCGCCGATTTCACAAGATCCTCAACGCCGATGAGTATCTGACCTGGGATGGCGAGAACACGATCATCTCGAACGGCTGTACCGTTCCGGGCTTCGCATTTTGGGCAGGCGTACAGGCCACCCAGCTGGCCGGCTTTACGCACCGTCACCGCATTCTGGCGCTTGTTCGCCCTGACGGTTGCTGCGCGTACGCGATCCCTGTACCCAAACTCGAAGGCACGTTCAATCTGCCCGACATTGAGCTGACCGCCGGTGAGCTTGATTCGTACCTCCGCATCGCCAACTCAATCACTCCGGCACCTGCCGAGTACACCGTTCATTGCCCTCGCCCGGCAAAGGACGCCGTTAAGTCTAATCGCGGAGAATGGCGCGACGAGGAGTTGAACCCCGAGGCACTCGGTCAACTGCTTCATCAGCACGCTAACTGGCTGTTTCCCGTCATTACCGCCGCACTGGACGTGCAGCTCCGCAGCTTCGCTCCGTGTGCAGAGATTCCAGTCTTTATCTACAATTTTACTATCAAAAAACCAAACCTTCAAGTCGAAAAAGTGTTTTCCAGTACATTTACTGCACTCAACCTGACAACCGAGGGTACAGCCTGCAATTCCGCTCCACCCCAAATCACCGTGCTTGACAGCGGTGATCTCGCGGACTGGTCTGGCTGCCGCGACCGTTTGGTACTTCTACGAACCTCGACCGGAGCGCCGCTCAAGCCTTTATTCGATGCACTTGATGAATGCGAACGGCAGACGCGCTTCGGCGGGGTACTGCCGCAGCGACTGTCGACGGTGCCGATTGTCCGTAGCCGAACCATATTTGACCGCAGTGACACGGTCGATATCGAGCTTCCGTCGACTATCGATTCACTGACCAACTACGACCTCGACCTTCTGCGTATCGCCGCAGCGCGTACTCTCACCAAGGCAAACGCCGCCGAGGCGTACCGCCGCTGGTACGGTCCTATGACCAGCCTCGCACGCTATCAGCTCGATCCTTTCGAAGTGTGGCGAAATGCTGTGATGCGGATTTTCCTGGAAGCCAATCTCCCCTCGCACGGCATGGCTCACACTGCCGCCTATGACGGTCTCGAAACCGCACAGGAAGCCCAGTTGCGCACCGAAGCGGAACGCGAGGAAACCCTGCGGAAGGCACTCGAGCTGCTCGGTGAGCAGAGCCGATTCAAGGATGAAATCATCAAGAAGCCGGCGACCGCTGAGGAGGCGACGTGGCTGCTTGATGACGAGCAATCGGCAGTGGCTTTTCGGCACACGCCATCACGGGGTTTGGAAGCCGGAAAACATTTTGTAATCTTTTCCAATGCTTCGCTGCTTCGCCTGCTTACCCGTGTCGGTTTAGATGATACAATGTACGACGCCTTGAAAAAGCGCGCCGCCGCCACGGGCTTGCTAGCGCGGCAATCCTGGCCAGTGAAGATTGGAGACACCAATTTTAGTGGTTTCTGGATTGGCGATGAAAAGTTCTGAAGTTCGTTGGTTTTCTGGTTTTTACACATTTACAGGAGGAAGTCTGTATGTCTATTACGATTAATGAACACCTTACCGAGGCACTGAAAAAGCTGGGGATCGCAAACCTGCGTCCCCAGCAGGAGGCCCCGATGGAGGCAATCCTGAACAATGAGGATGTCATCGTACTGATGCCGACGTCCGGTGGCAAGTCGCTTCTCTATCAGCTTCCGGCCGTGATGGAGCCCGGCAGCCTGACGCTCGTCATCTCGCCGCTCAAGGCGCTCCAGCTCGACCAGGTGGAGTCGCTCCTCAACAAGGGCATCCGTGCCGCTGTACTGAACAGCGACCTGTCCGCAGCCGAGCACCGCGACGTACTGGAGGACATGACCGAGCACGGCGGCCTGCTCTACCTTGCTCCCGAGCAGCTCCGCAGTCCGACGGTTGCCGAGGCCCTCCAGAGCTGTCCCATCCTCACCCGTATCGCGGTGGACGAGGCGCACATCCTGCCACAGTCCAAGGATGACTTCCGCAAGGCCTACGGCAAGATCGGCAGCTTCATCAACTCGCTCCCCCGCCATCCGCAGGTCATTGCGCTGACGGCCACCGCCACCCGCAAAGACGTCGCCCTCATCCGCAAGTCGCTGAACATCGACAACGCTTCGCTGTTCCGCACGCCCATGCGCCGCGATAACCTGTGCCTGTACATCAAGCGCATCGGCAGCCGCGGCAAGACGCGCAATGGCAAGTGCAGCCAGTCGATTGAGCACACGCTGTTCCAGTCGGTCGAGCGCGAGCTGAGCAAGTGGGACGAGCATGGCGCCGTCATCATCTACTGCCCGACCGTCAAGCTCGTCAAGCGGCTGTGCAAATGGCTCAAGGCACGCTACTACCCGGTCGGCAAGTACCACGGCAAGATGAAGCACGCAAAGCGCAAAGCGGCGCAGCAGGCGTTCATGCGCGGCAAAAAGCCGATCATGGTTGCGACCAATGCGTTCGGTCTCGGCATCGAAAAGCCGGATGTGCGTCTGGTGATCCATGCCGGTCTGCCGCTCTCCATGGACGGCTACGTTCAGGAGATTGGCCGCGCCGGCCGTGACGGCAAGAAGTCGCGCTGCGTGCTGTTCTACACCAAGTCCGACTTTGACCGCAACAAGCGCACCCTGTCGCAGTCCGGCGGCCGCAAGGCGGTAGCGCGCAGGCTCAAGCGCCTGAATGCGCTGCACGGTCTGGTCGACTCTAAGAAATGCCTGTGGCGTGTCATCGAGAAGTATTTCGGTGAGAAACCGCAGAAAAAGTGCGAAAAATGCTGCCGTTGCAAGCAAAAATCCGCGTAATTAGATTGTCTGTATATATATTATAACATTGGAAACAATATACAGCATCTTATCAATACATCTCACCCCACAAAAAGGAGGAACACTCATGCCTAAAAACAATCCGAACTGCCCTCTCCCCGACATCCGCGAGGCGCGCATTGACCCGACCCTGCCAGTGGACGAGCGGCTGCGCCGCCGCCATCGGCGATCCGCACCGCTTCCGCGTCGGCGACACTGAGGTCGAGGTGCTGTTCGATGACAGCGCGCCTAGCCTGCAAGCCTGTCTGACCGGCATGTGCAGACAGCTGCAATAGTGTCAAAAACCGGATAATATATCTTGAAACTTGCGGTACGCTGCGCGCTGTGGTACAATAAACGTACAAAACACAGCTATCAGCGTGCCGCCTGTTTTTTTGAAGGAGGCACCAAAATGGCACGAAAAAGTAAATATGAGCATTCATCCGCAAAATTATCCACAACCCTGTGGAAGCCGGCGCTGTACATTCGTCTCTCACGCGAGGACGGCGACCGCGAAGAAAGCAACAGCATCGCCAGCCAGCGCGAGCTGCTGACCGAGTTCGTAGACACGCAGACCGACATGACCGCGCCCCGTCTGTATACCGATGACGGCTGCACCGGCACCGACTTCGACCGACCGGACTTTCAGCGCATGCTTGTCGACCTGCGTGCAGGCCTCGTCAACTGCGTCATCGTCAAAGATCTGTCGCGTTTCGGCCGTAACTACGTCGGCGTCGGCGAGTATCTAGAACACGAATTTCCGTTGCTGAACGTGCGCTTCATCTCGGTCAGCGACAACGTGGACAGCTACCTCGACCCGCGCTCGGTGAACAATCTCGTCGTACCGTTCAAAAACATCCTCAACGACGAATACGCCCGCGACATCTCGAACAAGGTCCGCGCTTCGCTTGATTTGAAGCGCCGCCAGGGCAAATTCATCGGCTC
>ENA-ORSY01001745-ORSY01001745.1-human-gut-metagenome-genome-assembly--contig:-NODE-1745-length-14347-cov-14.025469_pt1 | contig 14347 bp, 12 predicted proteins | sample MGYA00242193_ERZ509160 | MGnify/ENA primary metagenome ERZ509160 (study PRJEB26280, sample SAMEA2338670) | human gut metagenome | biome: human gut; feature: human-associated habitat; material: faeces...
ATTGGTCCAGTAGAATTGGTGCCAAATTGGTCCAGTAGAATTGGTGCCAAATTGGTCCAGTAGAATTGGTGCCAAATTGGGCCTTCTCCCGACCCACAAATACTGGATGGCACTCGCCTGCGCGAAATTAAAAATTTTTAAAAATGAAAGCAAAACACTTTAAGCAGCTCGGGAAAAACTGGGCTTTGTACTCGGAGATCAATACCAAGTACTGTAATTGGACCCCGTCCATTGCCACGGTCCACGAAGGCATGATTTGGCCGAATGGCATTTCGGTCAAGTTTCTGTGGTTCGGTGTGACCCTCATTCGCGTAAGCGAATAAATTAAAGATCCCCGGGGCCAAACGCTCCGGGGATTGTTGTGCAGAAATAAATTTTTAATTTGTATAAGGTTTGATTATATTTGAGGCATGGCACGAAGCACATATAAAATGAGTCCGCTCGCCTATATGGAGGAGGGACAGAAAAGGCGAGACGCTGGAGAATTTGTAAAGCCCACCGATGCGGAGGAGCTTTATTTTGCATTCATCGAGTATTGCAAATTCATGCAGGATAACTATTTCTCCCAGGCTCACAAGAATAAGAATGGCGAAGACTGTAGCGTCTACATTTCCCGCCCGATGACCATCGAATCATTTAGGCTGTTCGCTGGCATAAATCCTGTTGAGTATGAGGAGCTCACGGGAGACCCGGTAGCAGCTGCAATTGGTGGCACCATCGAGGACGCCATCAATTCCCAGCAGATTGAGGGAGCACTGGTTGGCAAGTACGCTGCCAGCCTTATCCAGGTACTTCAAGGACGCAAGACCAATGTCAACCTGACGGGAGGCATTACTCTCGAACAGATAACAGGAATGGAGGTAAAATAAAATGGGACGCCGGCTTCAATTTGACACCAAAGGCAACGAGAAGCAGAAGGAAGTGGCTCGGTTATGGCTTGATGACTCGGTCACTGACATTCTGTATGCTGGCACGAAAGGTGCTGGCAAATCCTACCTCGGGTGTTCCTTGATAGCCGGCGATGCCCTCACCTACCCGGAGACATTTTATTTTATTGCGCGTAAGACGGCTGCCGACCTGGTCCGGTACACAATCCCCTCCATCTACGAGGTATTTGCCCACTGGGGCATCACGGAGAACTACTACCACTTTAATGGCCAATACAACTTCTTCGAGTTGTACAACAAAAGCCGCATCTACCTGATCGATGCCAAGTATAACCCCAGTGACCCCATGTATGAGAGGTTCGGTTCCATGCAGATGACTCGGGGATGGATCGAAGAGGGCGGAGAGTTTATCCGCGAGGCGAAGACCAACCTCCAGGCTTCCATCGGTCGATGGAAGAATGACGTCTACAAGCTGGCTCCCAAACTCCTCATCACCTGCAACCCGTCCAACAATTTCCTCTACACGGACTACTACAAGCCATGGAAGGAGAACAAGCTGCCTCCTTGGCGTCGGTTCGTCAAAGCTCTGCCCCAGGACAACAAGACTCTCCCAGACACGTATATTGAAGGGCTTCTCCGGAACCTGACCCAGTCGCAGATCGAGCGACTGGTCTTTGGCAACTGGGAGTATGACGATGACCCGAATTGGCTGGTCGACTATGATGCAGTGTGCGACATGTTCAGCAATGAGTTCGTACTCCCGACGGGCAATCGGTTCATTAGCACTGACCTTGCCGGGAAAGGACGAGACAGTTGGGTGGTTGGAACCTGGGACGGCATGGTCTGTCGGATCCCCATTGCCAAAGGCTTCTCGGAAGGCAAAGAGATGGAGGAGAAGATCGCCAAATTGGCCACTGGTCTGAAAGTCCCCCGGTCCAGCATCGTCTCTGACGCTGACGGACTTGGGTTCTACTTGGAGAGCTACCTAAAAGGCATCCGGGAGTTTCACGGAGGACAATCAGCCATTGACTCCAAGACGTACAACAACATCAAGTCGGAGTGCGCATTCAAGCTGGCGGAGCTCATCAACAAGCGCCAGATCCACATCATCTGCTCTCCCGAAGTTCAGGAGAAGATCAAGCAGGAGATGACGGTCCTCAAGTCCAAGAACACGAACTCCGCTGAGCAGAAGCGAGAGCTCATCTCCAAGGACACCATGAAGCAGCTCCTCGGAAGGTCACCGGACTTCCTGGACATGCTCATCATGCGAATGATATTCGAGATCAAGCCGAAGGCGACTGGCATGAAGTCCGCCAAAATAATAATCCCCACAAAACGATGATTCTGGACATCATAACCCTCATCCGCGACATAGTCAAGATGGTCAATCCTCTGGCCGTCTTTGAGTGTGACCAGGCTCGAATGCTGAACGTCAAAGTAGACACGATGGAAAGATTCGTAACAGACTCGGACGGCAATCGGGTATCGTCTGACTTTGTCTATGTTGAGGAACCTACCACTGGCTACTATGATATTCCTTACAGAGGGCACCAGAAGCAAAGGACCATCATGCAGATATACTTCTGCAAGTTCGAGCCGATGGCCAACGATGCCTACAAAGGCGACACGAAGTTCAGCCAGAACTCGCCCACCATCGGACGACTGGAGTTAAAGAACCAAATCGAGGAGCAGATGGTCCGGCCTTTCCTGTATTTCTTGAAGACTTCGGAATTGGGATTCAGACATCCGGAAATATTCAACACCATTAGAATTATGTATCCGTCTCCTCGGTTCGATGCCAACGAGGTCAGCGTAGGACTGGAGCTAACTGTAACGCAAGAATGGTGTCTCGATGCATATAAGCCCATTCCTCCTGCTCCACCCGAGCCTAAACCTGTCAGGCTGGTAGACATCATCCATGAAGGGTTTAACATGCGGGGGATTACGATAACCTTTGAGAATACTGAATCAAAACCCGTCGACAAGTCTGTAGTCAACGAATCTATATCCACTAACACTGTTCCGAATAACCTGATCACGGCATTGTACCCGTATGGAAGCATATTATGCGGAAGACCCCTAATCCCAGCATATGCAGAGGGAGAATGGAAGCTCAAAGAGTATACATTCCCGGACACAGAAGACTTACCTGTAACTAAAATCAAGGTAAAACCTGAGGGAGAGTTCCCAGACGTCTGGACATTCCGTGATATTTATACAATGGTATGATACAGCGAATCGACATAAAAGGCGGTCAGATGACGTTCGGCCAACGCATAGAGCTTGGTCGGATCATCACTGACAAGGAACTGACTGACCTTGACAAGATGAAGGAAGGCATGCAATGTCTCGACGTCAAATGGAGTCTGAGAAACACCTCGGAAATTGTCGAGTACTGGTATGAGGTCCTCATGGGCATTAAATACTGGATCGAGCGAGAACAGACTGAGCTCAAGTACGAGCCCAGTGCCGAGGAAAAGGCAGCCGGCATTGCCCAATTCTCTCTGGTGGTTGGGGAGATGGCCACCATCACTGCACTGGCCAAGGACTACTCGAAGGACCCGGACGAGATCCTGGAGTGGAAATACGGAAAGGTATACAACCTCCTTTTCACCAACTTGCAGAGTCACCTCTTCCGGGAGCGATTGAACAAGGAACTGGAGCGTAAGGCTCGCAAACCCAGAAACAAATGGCGGTAGGACTGGAACAGATATTGGCTGAGGGACTCACTCAGATGCGGGACGAGATCATCCGGGCATCACAGGACGCCGGGCAGGAAGCTTCGGGCAGAACCTATGCTCAGATAACAGTCCAGACGGGACGGGAAGGTGAAACAGTTTGGGGAACAATCGAAGCTCCGAACTACTTCTACACTCTCATCCGGGGACGAGGTCCTGGCAAGATCCCCGCCAATTTGGGACAGATCATCATGGAGTGGGCAAAGCTCAAAGGCATCACCTTCTCGGACCCAAAGGACTTGGTCCGATTCGGAAATGCCACTGCATGGAAGATAAAACGAGAAGGCTCAGAGCTTTACCGGAACCACATTTACGTTGACCTGGTCGACACTCCCGCTGATAACTTCGAGGAGTACTTGGCTCAACACTTAGACCGGGCAATGGAGGTTCTCATAGAAGAGACTTTCGTCCCCGACAACAATATGGACCACGGATATATAATATAGCGCGATATGGCAATTACCAATCAACCGGCTGAAGTCTCTTTATACTCAGCATATTCGCAAATACCAGTTGAGACCGACAACTTAACATCCGGTCTTGAGATCAAGACTCAGAACTTCGACGAGGACAACATGATCTCGCTGAACATTATAGACAATGGGAGGGTCGAAGTAATTGATAACAGTGGAGGTAGTAGTAACAACTATTTTGCGAGGTTTATTATCCGTAGAAAGGTGATACCCGGGGAATGGTATGCTTTTAGGGCTTCTTACGGGGCTGGAGTGGGTGCCACTTCACTCACCGTTGGTTTGTACCAAGCAACCAATTCGGGTGATCCTACCGCTGGGATTGCTAATACAAAGATATCACTTGGTGCCAACATGACGTGGAGGGTTCAGGTACCGACCAGTGTTACAGTAGTATCCCCCTGCGTTATACTTGTCATTTTTGCAGGTATTGAAGGAGCAACGGCTGGAGTGAAGGTTACTCTCACAGGTATGAGTTTGACCTACGGAAAGAACTTTATCGGCTATAGTCCCAGTCCAGTTAAAGCAGCGAACTCATTAACTGAAAGCGTCGACATCCACAGAGACTCGGGATTCGGGACTACGAAGAAATACGACCTCAGTTTCTTGGCTAAAGCCGGATTCCGGGATCGTCCCAGAACATACCCGTATGTTAACTCGCGCATAGGTTTTGGCATTGACTATAACCTCATATCGGCATACGCATACAGGGGAATCGGCGAACAAAACTTCAATGTTCGATATGCCTCCCGAGGAGTTAGACCCCGGGGTCACAACGTCGACTTCTCCGAAAGACCCGTAGGATTTGTGTTGACGGACCGGGTTCCTGACGGGGACGGACAACTATATGTTAAGAAGTATTTTGGATACCCTAACTTCCTAACCCTGTTTGCCAAAGGGTCGATATCAGTAAACATGCAATCAGCCATGGAAGTGCATGTTATGTATACGGGGAATACATACTTCGAGAAAGCGGAGATCTCCCCCCGAGTCAACATTCCGTTTGTCCTTGAGTTCGACGAGGAATTGGCAGATGGTGCTGACTACGTTATTGTCAGAAATCGCAATTTGCCCTTGAACTCCGACAAATGGCATATACGTTACGTCGATACAGAGGTACCTTGCAACCCATTCTACATTCGTTGGATAAACCAGAAAGGCGGATGGGACACTTACATGTTTGAGCAACACAAGAAGTATACGCAGGAGGTTGACCGGGGAGACCAATACGTATTAGCGAATTCCAGAGACCCCTATGCCTCACAGACGAGAGGCGAGTTAGCTCCGGAGTTTAAGAACATAGTTCAAGCCGGAGCAGAACAGCTTGATGAGAACGACTTCAACTTGCTCAAAGGAATTGCTCTCTCGCCTTTGGTCCAGGTTTACAACTATCAAATTGGAGTATGGCAACGAGTCCTCGTAGATGATACTGATCTGACTTGGGACACTAAGGCCCCACGGAACACTGTTAGCTACGAGTTCCAGCTTATTGACGAACAAACTCAGTGGTAATATGAACTACGAACTACTCATGAAAGGCATTGACGCCGAGGTCTGGTCACTGGACCTCCCGCTGGATGCTCCTGCGATGAATTACCAGATCAACAATCTGGCGGAGCTGAAGGACAGGAATGCCTCGTACTCCCAGCGTATCAGTCTGCCCAGGACGACCCATAACGAGCAAGCATTCCAATTCAGTTTTGTAGTTGGCTCAGGTTCGTATGGGCCATACATGAAGTTTCCTTGCCAACTATTCTATGAGGGAGCACTCATATCCCCGGCTGGAGCAGTATTGAACATCGTAGACGTATCAGATACATCGATCGGGGTCCAGATCCTCGGGGCAACCGCTGACCTGTTCGACACCCTCAACAACACTGACGCGAAGGATCCCGGAACTGGCATGTTCCTCCTCAAGTGGTACACGGACACAATGGGACAGACCGAGCGATACCTCTCCGGCCCCGAGGAATCTAAAGTCCTGTATTTTTGGCTATATGCAACTCTCCAGAAGAATCCGAACGTCCCTCCGATCTCCATGGAGGCAATCAGGCAAGTCGGGGAGTTGGACAAGTTCTATCCCCATCTTAACTGGTATGACCTCGTAACGTGGATCTTCGATCGAGCAGGCTACAGTCTCGAGACTGACGTGGATTCAGTTGACCGGAGTGAAATGTTTTTGCCTTGCATTTACCCCGTTTTGGCAGACAACCCCAATGTTCCGAAAGCATCCGGGACTGGCTGGATCCGGGATACCCCTTCTGGCGGTTTAGCCGGTGTGACATGGCAAGGCTCCCCGGGGGTAACTCTCAGTGACCCGGTCGCCGGACGTTTGATTATAGACCCCATACCTGGGGAATTCAGCTGGATGACTCTATGGGACACGACCATCACGTTTAGTTTCTCATGGTCAAACACTTCTGCCATCCAAAGAGGTACGGTGTCAGTCCGGGTTACCCACTACAAGAACGATGGGACTGATGCTATAGTGTTGACCAGATCCTGGACGTCTGGATCTTCCGGCAGCGCTTCGGTCGACATCCCGATGGAGGCAGGAGAGCACATACTGGTGTCTGGAACTCTCGTCGCAGGCAATTTCACTACCGATCAGTATGACATGAGATTTCCAGTCAGCATTACTGCTCCCATCCCGCCGGAAACTTCCCCAGGGAGTAGGCCTTATCCCGGGCTAACCTATGACCTCCTGGCTTCGACTGGATTTAAGAGCTTGGGAGACATAGTCAAAGCTTTCTTCCAGCTGTTTGGTCTGACTATTGACGTGAATCCCGCCACCAAAGTAGCAAGAGCATACTCGGTTCAGGAGTTCTACAACAGACGAAGCTCGTCCGGGAAGAATTGGTCTGACAAGCTGATAAAAGGTAAGGACACAAAACTTACCTTCCAGTTATCCAGCTATGCCCAGTCCAACGAGATAAAGCTGGAGGACAACAAGGACAACAATGTTACTGACTCGTACAAGTTCAGCATCCCGGACGTCAACCTCCAGCCCACTAAACTCCTGTTCCAAATTGGGTTCTTGGCAGGACTCAACCAAACTCTCTATGACGCGGACAGTACGGGCAAGACCCACACACTTGCTAACTACCCGATTTGGACCATCAATAGAGGCCGGATGGAGAACGGGGAAATGACCGAGACGACTTGGGAGTACAATGCTCTCAGTAAGCCGATGGTCGTTCACATCAATAAGTCTGACTATATGTGGCCCCAGGTAAGTGTAGGCTACACTCTTACCCGAGTACGACTATACACGGCATATTTCAAAAATTTGAATTACTACGTTCCGAAGTACTACGACAAGCTCATCAACAATATACTCAAAAGACCGAAGATCCTACAGACCCAGATCCTTTTGGATTCACTCGACATCCAAAGTCTGGATCTGTTCAACCCCGTATGGCTGGAAGAGCATGGGTTCTGGTTCTACGTCTCGAAGATAAGCAACTTCCAAGCTGGAAAGATAACCAAAGTGGACCTAATACGCATGTAATATGGCCGAAGAACAGAAAAATACAATTTACAACGTCCGTGTAACAGCTGAGGATGCCCTCAAGACGTTAGCCGAATTGAAACTCCGGTCCCAGGAGTTGAGAGATCAGCAGAAGGCCCTCGGCAAAGTAACCGAGGAGAATGCTCAAGAATATTACGCACTTGACAACCAGATCAAGGCAATCAACAGCGAGGCGAATAAGTACCAGAAGCAAATCCAGAATAACATTAAGCTCCAGAACCAACAGGAGGCCAGTCTGAATAAGCTGAGAACTCAGTTGGCTTTGGACAATGCCGAGTTCGCAGAGCTGGGCAACTCAATGCAGGACGCGGCTCGTAAAGCAGAGCTCGGCAAGCGTATTGCAGAGACCGCTGAGGAGCTCAAAGCTCAGGAGGAGGCACTCGGGGACTACCGCCGATCCGTTGGTAACTACGAGAAAGCAACGGATAACCTGAAACAGGAGCTCAACGACTTGACCGACACTCTGATCCGGATGGCTCAAGCCGGGGATACGAGTTCAGCATCCTTCAAGGAGATGGTCAAGCGAGCTGGGGAGCTCAAGGCGGCAGAGGACACGGTCAATACAGCCATCGACCAGACTGGACGAGGAATCGACACACTGGTCGCTGTCACGGATGCAACTTCGGCAATCACTTCCGTCTACGGTTTATGGACCACAGCCACTCAGGTACTGGGGAGCGAGAACGAGGAGCTCAATGCTATCATGACGAAGATGATAACCATCATCACGGCTCTTTCCTCTTTGTCTTCTCTCCAAGCAGCTCTCTCCAAGACCGAAGCCACGTATCGTGCTGCATCCAACTTGGTTCAGCTGGTTGGCATCAACCAGACTCTCGCCGAGACAAAAGCTATAGCTGCTAAGAATGCCGTTCAGGGATCTGGCAATATACTCACCAAAGCAGCAGCAGCTGCCACATGGCTTTGGAACGCGGCTTTGGCTGCCAATCCCGTTGTATTGGTGGCAGCGGCAGTGGGCGGATTGGTGGCTGGAGTGGTTGCTCTTACGAACGCATTTAACAGTAATACGGAAGTTCAAGAGAGAGCAACCCGGGCAATGGAGGCATACAATCGAGCTGCCGAAGCCTCTACGTATGTACTGGATCAGATCGAGACCAAGCGGAACACTCTGTCCAAAGCCGAGGAGATCCGGGGCAAGAGAGAAATAGAAAATCTCAAAGCCAATCATGCCACGTCGGAACAGATCGCCGAAGCTCAGCTTAAAACAGCCAACAAGCTCCGCGAGATTGAGATGAGTGCAGCTCGTCAAAGACAGATGGCTGCAATGGATGAGTTCGACTCCTTGAAGAAGGTGATTGCAGCCAAGGAGGAGGAGCTCAACACGTGGTCAGGAAGCTTGAACAAATACAAGGAGGCCAAAAAGGAACTCGACGACTTGAAAGGTCGATACCAAGAACTGTTCCGGACAATCGAGAATGAAGGAGCTGCAGTTGCCAATTTGGCTCTTGAGACTGCAATAGCCAACCGGGAGGCTCAGCAGGCCATTGCCGATAAGGCTCTGGAGGTTGCTTTGAAGAACTCGGAAGCCATGCAGAAAATCCGGGAAGACGATCTCAGGTTCCAAACAACATTCCAGTCTACGAGCATCGCCATCCGGATGGAGTATGAAAGGAAACTCTACAAGGCAGCTCAGGATGGAGCCCGGGAGCGTCTCGCTCTCCAAAAAGCTCACGGCAAAATCACTAACAAGGAGTATCAGACGGCTCTGAATGCCATGGCTCGGTCTGACAAGCAGTTCTACGAGAACCAAGCCAAACAGCTTAATGACTACCTTGCTGGGGTGAGAGCCAATATATTGGCTGTAGCCTCCGGGGGCACAGTCGACATGCAGATTGCCCAGGTTACTCAGAAGTACCAGGATGCCATGAAGGAGCTGGCCAACATTCAGCCTCCCCAGTTCGTGAGGGGTATGAGCGAGGAGGAGTACCAGAAGGAGTATGCCGCTTATGAGCAGTTCCTGGTCAACAGAGCCGAACTCGAGAAACAGATCCAACAAAACCTCCAGGACGAAATCAAAAAGATCCGCGAGGACGCTACCAAACAGCAACTTGACCGATTCAACCAAGTTCTCAACGAACAGTATGCCGAAGATCTCTCAAAGGCCGCGGACAACGAAAGGAAGAAGCTGGAGCTCGAGAATGAGATGATCCAGAAACAAATCGAAGCCAGGAAAGCTGCCGGGGAGAAAACCTATGAGCAGGAGGCCCAGCTCCGAGCCAACAATCTTCGTCTCCAACAAATGGACCTCGACAAGGAACTCGCTCAAGCTGAGTTAAATCACAAGTCCAAGTATGAGATCCGGAAAAGGTATCTGGAGGCCGAGTTGGCAGCAGCTCAAGGAAACGAGGACGCCATTGCTCAGATCCAACTCGAGATGGCCGAGAACGAGGAGTCTTTATGGGAGGAGCGAATCGAGAAGCTCCAGGAGTATGCCGGAATAGCATCTAGCTTCGCCACTGCTTTCAACGATTTGGCCAGTGCTCTCGGGGAGCGTCGGGCTCAGGAGGTAGAAGAACAATACAGCCGGGAGGAGCAGGCATTGGCAAACATGTACGCTAATGGTCAAATCACGGAGGCCCAGTACAACGAGAAGAAAATCAAGATGGAGAAGCAGAAGGAGAAGGAGTTGGCCAAAATCGAACGGGAACAAGCTATCCGGGAGAGGGCAATGGGATCCTTCGAGATTGGCATCAATACTGCCATCTCCATCATGGCATCTGCTAAAATGGGATTCCCTTTGGCTATCCCGTTCATTGCAGCAGCTGCGGCTTTGGGAGCAGTTCAGATGGCAGCTCTTTGGGCAGCTCCTCTGCCGAAAGCCGCAAGAGGTAAATACATCGAGGGACCCAGTCATGCCGCTGGAGGAGTGCACATTGAGGCGGAAGGAGGCGAGACCATCATTAATAAGAAGTCGAGCCGTATGTTCCTTCCTCTCCTGTCTGCCATAAACGAACTCGGGGGCGGAGTACCGTTCACTAAAGTTGGGTCGGACGGGGGATATGCTATCCGATCATTCGCTGAGGCGTCGGAGCCCATGAATCGGCTTGACATGGAGAGGGCAATTCAAAAAGCATTTGGCCAGGTGAGAGTGATTGCTACAATCGAAGATATTCGGAGGGAAGATGCTAACTACGTGCAGATTCAGGACCGGGCTAATTTTTAAATAGTCCAGCACAAATAGTATTTCAATATCTATTAGGAATAATTATATTTGTATCGAAATAATTTGGCACATGATATTCATCAACTTAAAAGGCGCAATTGACTCCGAAGAGAATCGGATCATGATGGAGCTTTGGGACGGGCCCTCAGAGATCTGTTCTGTGGAGACCTTCCGCCGGGTATTTGATGAACACCCCGACGAACAGGAGGTGTGCATCAACATTGACTGTGACGGTGGCTCTGTTGAGGAGGGCTTCAAGATTTACGACTTTCTTCGCATGAGTGGGAGGACGATATATACAAATATTGTCGGGGGATGCCACTCGATGGCAGTATGTATCCTGTTGGCAGCTCCGGCAGAGAACCGGTCGGCAAACAGGAATTGCCGGGCACTCATCCATCGGGTATACATGCCGGTCGGGGATTGGCTCACTTCCGACGATGCTCGTAGCATTGCCGAGGAGCTTGCTCTGGAGGAGGAGGCTATTCTTGACGTGTATGTCGAGAGAACAGGTCAGGACCGGGAACGGCTCCGCAATGTCATGCATGAGGAACGCATCCATGATGCCAAATCACTTCTTGACTTGGGATTCATTTCCAAAATCAATTCATACAACACAAACCAAATTTTTAATGCTATGGCAAAAAACGAAAAAAGCGCTTATGAAAAATTCATGAGCAAAGTCAAGGCATTCCGGAATGGCAAGAAAGGCTCTCCCGCCAACTTCGACTATCTGGATGCTGAGGGTCAGGTCGTTCTCCAGACCGTAGGTGAAGAGGACAATCTGGCCGAAGGTGTAGAGGCAACTCTCGCCAACGGCGAGACGTCGGGCACTGTCGTTCTGGAAGACGGCCGGGTGGTTACTGTCGAGGACAACATCGTCACCAGCATCGAGATGGAGGACACCGAGTCTCTCGAGGACCGCGTTGCAGCACTGGAGGCGATGCTCGACGAGGCAACGAACCTCATCGAGGAGCAGGAGAACGAACTCCGCAACCTCCGTGGTAGCAACTACCGCCCGAAGAACCGCAAGACGGTTCTGCCCGGAGGCAAGAAGCCCGAACCCTCGGCAGCTGACCTCAAGAACGAAGCTCGCGAAAAGCTCCAGAAGGTCAACGCTGCCAAAAAGATTCTCAAGTAGTCAAACTCAAAAACTTTAAGAACTATGGCAGTTAAAAACAGCGGATTCCTCGATATGGACAAGTTCACTTTTTGTGGACGTGTCATTCAGGCAATCTCGGAGATGATCATGGAGGACACAATTCAGGGTCCTGACATCAACTCCATTCACACAGTCTTCCCCGACATCGTCACTAACACTGAGGTGGGTTACATCGGCGAGGGCGGCATGGTCGGCGTGGCCAACACCGGGTGTAACCCGACTCCTCAATCTTGGCAAGCCAACACTCGCAAGCTGAAGTGGGAACCTGGCACCTGGGAGATCCTCCTGGCCCAGTGTTACACCGATCTCCAGCAGTCGGCAACTATCTACTCCCTCCGCACCGGCGTCGATATTCCGGATTTCACGGACACCGACTACATGAACATCGTCATTGAGGTTCTGGAGCGCTCCATTATGGACTTCTGGTACCGCCTGTTCTGGTTCAACGACAAAGACGCCAAGAACGTTACCGACAGCGGTATCATTACGGGTGGGCTCGACCTGAAATTCTTCACCATCATCAACGGTTTCTGGAAACAGATTATCACACAGGCTACAGCCAATCCGTCCCAGCACGGAGCAACAATTACGGAAAATGCCGGGGAATCTTACGCAGCTCAGAAGCTTACTCCGGACAAGGCCAAGGAATACATTCAGTCAGTCGTGTTCAGTGCCCCGCTTCTGCTCCGTCAGCAGTCTGACAAATTTATCCTCGTTACCCAGTCTGTCTACGATGCCTATCAGCAGTCTCTTATGGACGCTTGCTGCCTCGAGTCGGCTCGCTTAGCTCTGCTGAATGGCATGGAGGCTCTCAGCTTCAATGGCATCCCTGTCATCGCAATGCCCATCTGGGACAAGATCATCGCTACGTCGGAAGACACTGGCACGAAGCTCAACAATCCCCATCGAATTCTCTTCACCTCGAAGAGCGTGCTCGGCATAGGTGTTGATGCAATCGACAGCTTCGAGAAGATGCGGATCTGGTACGAGTACAAAGACCGCGTAGTCTACGTAGAACTCATGGGTAGGGCGGATGCCAAGCTCACTAACCCAGATCTGTTCTCGGTAGGTATCTAATCCTCAAAAATCTAAGAAAATGGCAGGACTTGATTGTTCTAAAATCAAAACAGGATTCACCAACCAGGAGTGTGGTAAGCCGGCAATCGCCGGCACCACCGCCAGGGTGATTCTCCTCAGCTACTCGGACGTCGACAAATCGAAGTCTGTTGTAACTGACAACGTTATCTCTTCGCTCATCCTTAAGACCGGTGCCATTGGTTACGAAGTCGACTCGCTGCCCAACGCAACAGTTGGCTCGGACACCATCAATGCTGGCACGTATCTCAAGACCCACCAGCACAACGTGGTCGTCCGAATCTTCAAGAAGTCGGAAGCAGCCAAGAAGTTCGTGAACGGTCTGACCAATGCCCGCGTCATCGCTATCGTCGAGAACAACGACACCGGAGACAAAGGGGACACCAAGTACGAGGTGTATGGCTGGGACTCGGGTCTGGAGCTCACCGAAATCACTGTCACTACCGAAATGACCGACGGCGTCGCATACCAGGTAACTCTGGCCAACGGCACCATCGCTCAGGAAAGTTCGCTCCCGATGAGCCTCTTCGACACGGACGAAGCCACCACAGACCTCATGGTAGACGGGCTTCTGACCAAAGGATCTAAACCGTAGCACTCATGACTGACATGCTCGAAAGACTGAGAGCTTACCAATCCAAGTATGGGTCCCTGAAAGGCGAAGCCTATCGGGCCCATACATTGGAATTGGAAAAAAATCCCGCTCTCCATCGAGAAGTAGATGAACTTTCTCGATACTTTTTGAATAAGTCAGTTTCCCGATGCGGCTTCTGCCTGATCGAAGCCGACTTAGCATTAAGACGAATAACAGAACAACAAATGAAAAACGTAGCACACCCCGATTACGAACTCCGAGCAGGTACTCTGCTCCACGACCCGATCAACAAAGAGTTCAGCAAGATCCTCACCCCGAGAAACATCACGGAGGATCTCTGCCTGTACCACATCGCATTCAACAAGGATGCGCTCTCGTACTTCACCCGAGTTCCCGAAGACCTGAACGACCGACTGGAGAAATTCATGTCTCGTTATGGCAAGGAGATGCCGGACAAGGACGTGGAAATCAAGAAGCGTCAGGCTCAGGTTCTGAGCAAGCAGATCGATTCTGTCAAAGCCGAACTCGAAGAGCTGAACAAGAAACAGATCGAGCTGAACGCCAAGCTCGATGAGTACTCCAAAGCCATGGAGGCAATCCATGCCATTCTCGACTCGGCATCCGCCGAGGAGAAGACCGAGGAGAAGACCGAGGAGAAGACCGAGGAGAAGACCGAGGAGAAGACCG
>ENA-ORSY01001752-ORSY01001752.1-human-gut-metagenome-genome-assembly--contig:-NODE-1752-length-14271-cov-3.968486_pt1 | contig 14271 bp, 15 predicted proteins | sample MGYA00242193_ERZ509160 | MGnify/ENA primary metagenome ERZ509160 (study PRJEB26280, sample SAMEA2338670) | human gut metagenome | biome: human gut; feature: human-associated habitat; material: faeces...
AAGCCCTGCTTGTGGAACTTGTAGCACTTGAGCAGATAGCCCAGCGCCAGCGGGAGAAAGTTCAGGATGAGCATGAGCAGCGGCTCGTTCTTGAGGGGGAGCAGGATGCTGTTCCGGCCGCTCTGCTGGCTCTTGAAGGCGTTGTACTTCACCGCGCCGGTGCTGGCACCGCAGATGTGGTAGCATTTTGCGGTGGGGCAGAGGACACACTTGTAGCCTGCGTTGTTGGCACGCCAGCTCAGGTCCACATCCTCAAAGTAGGCGAAGAAGTTCTCGTCAAAGGTGCCGATCTCCTCCAGAATGCTCTTGCGGTAGAGCGCCGCGCCGCCGCACGCGCTGAAGACGCGGCAGGGCTTTGTATAGCGGCTGGCCTTTAAGCCGTCGCCGCGCTTGCAGGCAAAGCCCAGGATCGTCACGTAGTCGCCCGCGTCGTCGGCCAGCTCCGGCTCATAGTAGCGCAGCATCAGGCTGCTGACTGCAAAAATTTTCGGGTCGGCGTCGGCGGTTTTGATCAGCTCCGCCAGCCAATCCGGCTCCGCAAAGGCGTCGTTGTTGAACAGCGCCATGTATTCGCCTTTGGCAATCGCAATGCCCTGGTTCACCGCATGGGAAAAGCCGGTGTTCCCGGCGTTTTCAATTAAAGTGTAGCGGTCCCGTCCGCAGTAGCTGCGGGCGATGTCCAGGCTCTCGTCGGTGGAGCCGTTGTCAATGACGATCAGCTCAAAATCCTGCTCGGTCTGCGCCCAGACGGACTCGATGGAGTCCCGCAGCCAGCCCGCGCCGTTCAGGTTCGGGATGATGACGGATGCTTTCATGGCGCCTCCTTAACGGTAATAGTAGTAGGCCAGCTGGCTGTGCAGCGCGGCGGTAAACACCATCGCGGCCACAGCCACAAACAGGATGACCAGCCCCGCCACGACCAGCGCACGGACCAGGTACGCCCGGGCCAGCCGCCTGCGGGCAGGGTCCTGCGTGCAGCCAAAGCTCCACACCACCGCCAGCACGAACCCGGCGATGGGGATGGCGAACAGCAGCATGGCCGCCGTCGTCGCGCCCTGGCTCATGGCGTCGATGCGGTCCTCCTCCAGATCCTGCTCGTACAGCGGCTCGCCGGTCTCAACGGTGCCCTCCGGGGACTGACGCATGGCCCCCGGCAGGGTCTCGCCCATCGGGATATGCGGCAGCGGTGCGCCGCACTTGGGGCACCGCTCGTCGTACGGGGCAGTCAGCAGACCGCAGTTTTTGCAAAAATGTGCCATAAAAACCTCGTTTATTCGTCGAATGCCAGACCGCGGTCCAGCTGGGTGTTCAGGATGATCTGGGTGTTGGTGGAGCCCATCTTCTGCATCTTGGTCAGCAGGTGCTCCAGCGCGTCAATGTCGGTGCAGCTTACCTTAATTATAAAGTTGTAGCTGCCTGTCACACGGAAGCACTGCAAGACCTGCGGCTCCTGCTCGATCATGGTCAGAAAGCTCGCGCGGGTCGCTGCGTCCACCAGTACCGAGATCAGCGCCTCGACCCGGGCGGGCGCGTCGGGGTGGCACAGCACGACAGTGTACCCGCCGATGACGCCCTCCTGCTCCAGGCGGTGGATGCGGCTGGATACGGCGGGACTGGTCAGGCTGACCCGCTGGGCGATGTCCTTAACGGGCATACGCGCATTTTCCGCCAGCAGTTGTAGGATTTTGTGGTCCAAATCGTCCATGGATTGACTCCTTGTCGTTGTTTTGTGTAATGCGCACAAAAAAATAAAGTGAAGTATACAATCACTGTTATCTTTAACAAAATTGGAAAAATATGCTTTTTTGTGCGCTTGCTAAATAAAATTAAGTGGGAACGACTTTATTATAATCTTTTGAAAACCAAAATGCAAGTATGACATTTGACATTTTAAGAAAACTTGCTATAATAATATTTGTAATCAATCAAGACATTCACTGACCTTTATATACTTTCCCACCCCTCTATGCACAGAGCCCTGCAGGTATCCCCTGCGGGGCTTTGTGTTTGTGTTGGCAAGACACAATGCGGGAAGGTGTGCAAGAATTGGGGGCTTTTTGCCTTCCCCCGCGGGGGAAGGTGGCCCGCAGGGCCGGATGAGGGGCGTGTGCACGGCAACAGCCTGTAAACAGGCAGCATCTGCAAGGTCGACCCTCATCAGTCAGTGGTCGGGGCCACTGACAGCTTCCCCCTCCGGGTGGAAGCCATGCGCGCGAAAGGCTGCATTTTTACATTTTAAACCCCGCCCCGTTTGACGGCGCCCGGACTGCCGTGGTATAATGTAAATTCCGACACATAACGTGCATTTTTAACGGAGGAATCAATATGCTCATCCCTGTGCTGCTTTTTATTGTCGGTCTGTTGTTCCTGATCAAGGGCGGCGACTGGTTTGTTGACGGCGCGTCCTCACTGGCTCGCCGCTTCCACCTGCCGGAGCTGCTCATCGGCGCGACGGTGGTCTCCATCGGCACGACGCTGCCGGAGGTCATGGTCTCCACGATGTCCGCGCTGTCCGGCCATGGCGAGATCGCCTACGGCAACGCCATCGGCTCGGTCATCTGCAATGCGGCACTGATCGCGGCCATCACGATTGCGGTGCGCCCGGGCAGGGTAGACCCCAAAACGCTGAAAACCCCCGTCGCTTTCTTCTTCGCGGCGGCGGTCATCTACTGCATTGCGGCCTATGTTTTCGGCAGATTCACCCGCGTCATGGGCATCATCATGCTGGCAACGTTTGTGGCGTACATGGCCGTCAACGTGCTGCAGATGAAAAACACCCCCGCCGGTGAGCAAGAGGCGTCCGAGGAGGAGGAAATGCCCCTCGCCAAGACGCTGATCCCGCTTGTGCTGGGCGCGGTGCTGATCGCCGTCGGCGCAAACCTGCTCGTGGACAACGGCACCCTGATCGCGCAGGCCCTCGGCGTGCCCGAGAGCGTCATCGCCCTGACATTTGTCGCGCTCGGCACCTCGCTGCCCGAACTGGTCACGGCCGTCACCTCGCTGGTCAAGGGCCACAGCGACCTGTCGCTGGGCAACATCGTCGGTGCGAATGTCTTTAACCTTGTGCTGGTCAGCGGCATGTCGATCACGCTGGCACCCTTCACCATCCCGCAGAGCGCCACGCTGTTTGGCATCAATTCCAGCCTTGTGCTGGATCTGCCGGTCATGCTGGCCGTCATGCTGATCCTGACGGTTCCCACCCTCGTCAAGGGCAAGCTGAACCGCGCCCAGGGCATTCTGCTCCTGGGGATCTACGCCGCCTTCTGCGCGGTGCAGTTTACGCTGTAAAGAAAAAGGCTTCATTGCCCATGTGGACGTCCCCGCCGACGTGCGCCGCGTCTTTGCACAGCTCCAAACCGTCTACGGCGCGGAGACCCGCGCCGCCAACCCGGCGTTTGCCACCCAAAAGACAGAATAGAATTTCCATGCTCGGCATACACTTCCGCGAGGTGGTGTGTATGCTGGGCATTTTTGGTTTGTTTTTGCAGGCGGCGGCAGGGCATATTCTGTATCTGGCGCTGCATCTCGAAAGCGGGTCCTTCCCGCGTCCGCTCCCGCCGGACAGGGAGCGCGCGGCCTTTGCCGATCTGCAAAAGGGCGGGGCAGCCGCCGCACAGGCGCGGGATACGCTGATCCGCCACAATCTGCGGCTCGTCGCGCATATCTGCAAAAAATACTATGCCGGGAACAGCGCACAGGACGACATGATCTCCATCGGCACGATTGGGCTTATCAAGGCGGTGGATACCTTCGACCCCGCCAAGGGCAAGCGCTTTGCCAGCTATGCGAGCAGATGTATTGAGAATGCTATTCTCACCCCAACGCACTTTGCAAGGCAAACAGTGATGATTTACAAGAAAACACCCCTTACTGGCACGTATTTGCGCAGTTTTCCGCAACTAATTACCTGATGTGTCGCATTGAGAAAGGTATTGCACGATATGCACCGCTCTGCATCTATGTTTTTCGACTGGTTGCACCGCGGCGGCTGTTGGAAGCGCAGATATTTAACCAGCGGTATCACAGTTATGCGGAAATTCAAAATGTCCCGGATCGAATGCGTTGGTGCCGATACCACATGGGGCTTATGCAGAAGGAGGTTGCGGCTTTGGTTGGTATATCAGAGGGCGCTTATATGGGTTTGGAAAAAGCAGTGAACGAGTACTATGAAAAGGACGTTGTGGACAAGTTGGCAGCGCTGTTTCATATTCCGGTGCAAGACTTACTAGATGAGTACAATGCTTTTATGTATAGCGACCCTGCAAAGAAGATCCGCGAATACCGTATGAGCCTTGGACTGGGAACGGAGCGATTTGCGAGAAAAATAGGGACATCGGATACCTGTGTTCGTTCTTGGGAAAATAATACGAAGCTCATAAGCCGAAAAAGCTGGGAGAGATGTTTTAAGGGTAGGATAAAATAAAAAGGCAGGTGAACAACCCCAATCAGGGCTGTTCACCTGCCTTTTCTTTGGCAGTTTTTATGATGGCATCCAGCAGTTGAATTTTCTGCTCGGAAGAACAATTCAAATCTTGAAGACGGTGGTTGACAATATCGGCGTGGATACCGGCAACCCGGTTTGCGAGCTCACGCTGACCGGCTTCTGTTTTAGGATAGTAAACAATTACATGGATCGGAGCACTTTTTCTGGCGATACCACACACCTCCCTCCGCACTCAAAATTTATGAGAGAGAGGATGTCTACTATTCCATTTTACATCGCTTTCTCTGATTGCTTGCTCATTATATCAGAAAAAACAACGATGGTATATACAAAGACCGCGCGAATGTAATGCGGACACTATGCTTTTATCATGCAAAATCTCACCATCTTGACAGGGCAGATATTCTTGTGCTATACTCCACCTGTAAATGATTTTTGTGCTTATATGCACACGTTGTTTGAGTTTGTAATTCGTGCCAGCAGCCTTGTCCTGCCCATACGGGGTGGACGCTGTTGGCACTTTTCTTTTTATATCGGGTGAAAACACCCAACCAAAGCGAGAAGGATCGTGGTTCACGGTTTGCCGTGAACATCAGGCATTGCCTGCGGTCATTCTCGCTTTTTATTTTGTTTCAAGGCCAACCGGCTTTGAAAAATACATTTTATATAGGAAAGGTGGAACACCAAATGAATGAACAGGCAAGACCCAAGGCAATCGCACGGCGCATCACGCGCCCGCGCAAGGCAAGACCCATCCCGCGCAATTTGCAGCATCGGCTGTACAATGTGCGCTCCCGGCCGAAGCGTCCCTATCGCCAGCGCGAGAGGAGGGGCTGAGGATGCCGGAGCACATACGGCGGAAACCCAAGGTGCTGGTCAGCACCGAAAACCTCACCGAGCAGGAATGGCTGGCATACCGCAGGCAGGGGATAGGCGGCAGTGATGTCGCCGCGATCCTCGGCATTTCTCCGTTTCGTACCGCCCGCGACCTATACGATGACAAGCTGAACATTGCTTCGGCTGTCGATGATACAGGCAACTGGGTAGCGCTGGAAATGAGGCATTTGCTGGAACCGCTGGTCGCGCAAATCTTCACCAAGAAAACCGGGTTGGAAGTTTTCCAGATCAAGAAAATGTTCCAACACCCGCAGTATCCCTTCATGCTGGCAGATGTAGACTACTTCGTCCGCCTGCCAAACGGAAAAATTGCGCTGCTGGAGATAAAAACGACCAACTACAACGCAAAAGACCACTGGTGGAAGGACGACGAGGAATGTGTTCCCATCTATTACGAAACACAAGGGCGGCATTACATGGCCGTTATGGACATCGATGAAATCTTCTATTGCTGCCTCTACGGCAACAACGAGGACGAAGTCATCATTCGCCACCTGTACCGTGACCGGGAATACGAGCAGGAGATGATTTATCTGGAACGCGAGTTCTGGCACGACCACATCCTGACCCGCATCCCGCCACCCTACACCGAGGACGGCAGCCTGATCCTCGAAAGCCTGCGCCGCCGTTTGGGTGCTGCTGACAAAACAATCCCGGCAATTGAACTGGACAGCGACCTGTCTGCCACCATGCTACGGTATCTCCGCCTACAGGAGCAAAAGCAGCAGGTGGAAACGAGAGTTAGGACGCTGGACACAGAAATGCAGCGGCTGAAAGGACAGATGGTTGCCAAACTTAATGGCAGCTGCATGGCGATGGGGGAGTACGGCGGTACACAGTACACCATCAGCTACAATCCCATCAGCCGGACAGGCATCACGAAAGACAATCTCCAAAAGCTGAAGCTGCTGCACCCCGATATTTATGGCAAATACGTCACGGTATCGGAATCGCGGCGATTCAGCATCAAGGCAAAGGCGGCAGACGAAGCCGCCTGACAAAGAAGGGAGCGTGCCTATGCACGACAGTGAACAGGAACACAGCGGCATCACCGGCTGCCGTGTCACCTACGAATCTACGATTTTTTACAATGAAGCAAACAAATTCTCCATCATCGTTGTCAAAACCAGCGACCCGCGCATCCCGCCGCAGGCTTGCAGCGGCCGCTATTACGGCGACCGCATGCTGCGCTTTACGGCGGTGGGGTACGAACTGCCCCGCACTAAGGCGGTAGAACTGGAACTGGACGGCAAATGGGTGGAGAGCAAGTACGGCTATCAGCTGCAGGTCGAGCAGTGGCAGGAAATCGTTCCGCAGACAGCGGACGGCCTGCTGGCTTACTTAGGCTCCGGGCTCATCAAGGGCATCGGCCCCAAGACGGCAGAGGACATTGTCGCCACGTTTGGCCCGGATACTTTGAATATCCTGGATAACGAGCCGGAGAAACTACTGCAAATCCGCGGCATCACCGAAGGAAAACTCAAGGATATTGAGGAATCCTACGCCGAGAGCCGCGTTCTGCGCAACCTTATGAGCCTTTTGGGACCGTTCAAAATCACGCCCGCCACGGCGCTGAAAATCTATCAGCACTTCGGCCCGGCGTGTGTGGACATCCTCAAAAAATGCCCGTATGACCTGTGCCAGATTTCCGGTTTCGGATTCAAGCGAGTAGATGGCATCGTCCGCAAGACAGACAACCGCCTGCACAGCACCGAGCGCATCAAGGGCGCGGTGCTGTATACGCTGGAGGATGCCCGCAGCAAATCGGGGCATCTGTTCTTGCCATCGGAAGATTTAGTAAAGGAAACGCTGCTCATGCTCAACGCGCCTATTCCCATCCCGGAACAGCGCGTCCGCACCGAGGAAGTACAGGAGACCTTGCAGCAGATGATTCTGCACGGCGCAGTGGTTGCCTACAAGCAGTACCTGTACAGCCCGCGCGTGTTCGGGCAGGAGGATGACACCGCCCGCATGATTGCCGAGCGGCTTGCCAACATCAGCGTAGCCGAGAATATCGAGTCTGCGCTGGAATCGGTGCGCGAAAGTCTGGGCATCACGCTTTCCCAAAAGCAGGAACAGGCAGTGCGCACGGCGTTCCAGCATGGACTGACGATCATCACCGGCTCGCCCGGTACCGGCAAGACCACCGTGTTAAAGGCCATTATCGAGGTGTTCAAGAATCTGCACCCGAAAGGAAAGTTTGCCCTCATGGCTCCCACAGGCCGTGCCAGCCGCCGCATGGCGGAAAGCACCGACGTGGATGAAGCCCGCACGCTGCACAGCGCACTGGGCCTCGGCACCGGGGAAGAAATTGGAGACGGAGAACGTGTCAGAACCGTGGATGCCGACCTCATCATCGTGGACGAGTTTTCTATGGTGGATATGTGGCTGGCACAACAGTTTTTCAAGCGCATCGGTCAGCACACGCGGGTCGTTCTTGTGGGTGACCCGAACCAGCTTCCCAGCGTGGGTGCCGGCAACGTGTTCTATGAGCTGATCCACAGCGGAATGATGCCTGTCACGGTGCTGGATTGGATCTTCCGCCAGTCGAAAGACGGTCTGATTGCCTACAATGCAAAGTTCATCAACGAGGGCAGCACCAAGCTGTACTACGGAAACGACTTTGTGTTTGTGGACAGCCCGACGCAGATCGAGACGGCGCGGCGCATCCAAGATATTTACTGCAAGGAAGCCGCCGAGCGCGGTATTGAGAATGTGCAGATCCTTTCGCCGTTCCGCGAGAAGGGCGAGGCGGCGTCAGAACAGCTCAACCGTGCCATTCGGGAACGGGTCAATCCGTTCCGCTCGGCTGAGAAAGAAGTGAAGATTGGTAATCGCACTTTCCGCGTCCATGACCGCGTCATGCAGACAAAGAACACCGAGAAAGTGTCCAACGGTGACCTCGGTTTTATTACCGGGATTACCACGAACAGCAAAGGCGAACGGCTTGTGCAGATGAATTTTGGCGGCGACCGCAAGTTGACTTACACGCCGGAACAGCTGGCGCACGTTGACCTTGCTTACGCTACTACGATTCATAAAGCAATGGGCAGCGAGTTTGAAACGGTCATCATCCCCATCGTCAAGGCGCACACAATTATGCTGTATCGCAATTTATTGTATACAGCCGTGACGCGTGCCAAGAAAAAAGTCATCCTTGTGGGGCATAAACCGATTCTGTTTATGGCGGTTCACCGTGCGGACATCAGCAAGCGCAATACCATGCTGGGGGAGCGCATCCGCCTGTACTGCAAGACCTACAACACCGAACGAAACGCACTGCCGGAACTGCAACAGGCCGGCTGAATGTAATAATGAAGGGAGAAATCACCCATGAAAGGGAATCAAGAACCTATGCTGTACACTACCAACGCCGCTGTGGCATCCTTAAACCATGTACCCGGCTTTGACCCGCTGAAATTCCTGCGCCGCACAACTTCCCGCAAAACCGGGGAGGACGTGATGCGCCTTGACCTGCGGTACAAAAAGCTGTGGTTCCGGCTGGCTTGCCCCACGGGGCGGCTGAAGCTCAACGCCCTGCGCATCACCGAGAAAATGGCAATTTTTGAAGCCAAGGTCTACCGTGACCGCGAGGATGCCGAGCCGCTGAGCAGCTACGTTGCCAACTGCACGCTGGACGCAACGCCCGGTGGGCTGTATGTGGAGGCTGCGCAGGAGGAAGCGCTGGACACGGCGCTCTCCAATGCGGGCTTTGGCATCCAGTTTGCCGATGTGGGCAGTGAATCCGAGGAGTACGGCAGCGAGGTGCCGGTGGGAGCGAAAGCGGAGATTGCAAAACCTGTGCAGCTGAAAGCGGAAGTCGCAGAACCTGTGCAGAAGCAGCCGGAAGTCGTGAAAGCAGTACCGCAGGAGCCCGCCAAGGCGGACCCGCTGGATGCCATCATGGCAGACGATATGCCCGTTCCCGAACAGGTCACGGCAGAAGTTGTGGAAAAGCCCAAGACTGTTGTGCTGGAATCCGTACAGCCTGCACAGACCCCGACAGAACCGCCGCAGAATGTCATTGTGCTGGAGCAGGAACCGCCCGCCGCTGCATATACCCAAAGCAGCCCGGTGGAGGAGATCCGCAGCCAGATGACCTACGAGCAGGCGCAGAACGTCATCGTAGACTGCGGCACCTGCAAGGGCTGGACGCTGGCACAGGTGGCTGACCGCCGTGCCGCCAGCCTGCGCTGGTATGTGAAAGGCTATCAGGGAGAGAACAACATTCTCCGCGCGGCGGCCGCCATTATATGGGACAGCTTGCAGGAGAAACAGGCGGGATAACCGGGAAGGAGGCCGTTTCGTATGACCTCATCTTCCAATACGTTTCCGTTTGGCATTGCCGATGTGGTAGAACTGCTGGGTCTTACCGTCCGCCGTCGTCTGCCGTCGAGCTTGTACCTGAACTGTCCCTTTTGCGGGGATCAGCGCGGGCGGCTCAACGTCAACACCGACAAAAATGTCTGGCGCTGCAACCGCTGCGGTGCGGCGGGTGGTATGCTGGCATTGTATGCCCGCTATAACTGCACCAGCAATGCCGATGCCTACCGCGAGATTTGCGAAGCGCTGGGGCGATACACACCCCGGCAAAGGGTAAATGACTGCATCGGGGTAAAGCCGGAGCAGAATGTCCGCGCCACCCCACAGGAGATACACCAGACTTACTCGCTGCTGCTCTCCATGCTGCCGCTGACACCCACGCACAAGGCACATCTGCTGTCACCGCGGCGCGGGCTGACCGAGGAACAGATCGCAAGGTTCGGGTTCAAATCGACCCCGCCTGCGTTTCTGTGCCGAAGTTATGCCGAGCGCCTGCGGCGGCAGGGCTGCACCTTGCAGGGTGTGCCGGGCTTCTATACGGACAATGCCGGGCGGTGGACGATCAATTTCGGCAGCCGCACGGCGGGCATCCTGCTCCCGGCTGTCGGTATGGACGGTCTGATTTGCGGTATGCAGATACGGCTGGACACGCCGCTGCGCCGCAGGGATGACCCGCCGGGCAAAAGCGGTGCTAAGTATATCTGGCTGTCGTCCGTAGGCAAGCCGCACGGCGTGACCTCCGGCAGCCCGCTGCATTTTGTGGGTGAGTCGTTTGCCAAGACCGTATATGTGACGGAAGGGTTGCTCAAAGCCGATATTGCCCACTGCCTGACAGGACGCTCGTTTGTCGCCGTGGCAGGGGTAAACAGCTTGAACGGCTTGGAATCCGCACTGCGCTGCATGGCACAGAACGGCACCAAGCTGGTCGTGGAAGCCTATGACATGGACAAGTTAGAAAATGAGTATGTGGCAGAAGCTGCCGAAAAGGTGCAGCAGATTGCCCATGCAGCCGGGCTGCAAAGCACAAGCCTTGTCTGGAATACTGCCTACAAGGGCATAGATGACTGGCAGCTTGCCTTGCGGCAGGAAGAAACAAAAGAAAAAGCGGCATAAAGCCGCGCAAAGTTATGGCAGGGAGCTACCACTTGGCGGCTCTCTGCCTTTTTTAGAAAGGACAGAACAATGGGTATACTCTCTGAAATTGATATGATGAACCGCGATGCCGAGGACGATGCTTTTGAGGTGTCCTCGGACAGTGAAACCGTAGATTCTTTCAGCGAAGAATTTGAGCCGGTAGAAACCCCGAAGCAGGAACCGCAAGCGGAGGACGCAGAAGAAGCCCGCAAAAAGGCTGAATTTGATGCCGCCGAAGCCAAGCGCAAAGCCGAATGGGAAGAAAAACAGGCGCAGAAGAAACTGCGGGAACAGCAGGAGCTGGACCGACTTGCCGCCATGTCGGATGACGACGTGATGCAGGCATCCATGAACCGTGTGTCGCAGGATACCGAGCGCCTGACCCGCCGCAACATGAAGCTCTGTGTCATGGAGGATGTGCAGACCGAGTGTCTGGCCGACCCCAATTTTGCCCGGCTTGTGATGAACCCCAAGAAAAAGATGGTGAACTGCTTCCACTACATCAACCGCAAGGCGCGGGAGTATCTGGAACAGGAAATGAAGGACAACGATGAGAAGCCTATGGGCGGTGGTTTCGGCGGCGACGTGCCGGACGAACTCTGCTACCAGTGGGCGCGGGAGTACTTCCGTGATGCCGATGCCAAGGAGGACGCAGAACCGGAAGAAAAGTTTGTCCCCAAAAACTATAATGGGAAAGCGCCCAAGGCAGGCAAAGGCAAAAAGGATAAGCCCAAGAAAGCAACACCCAAGCCTGCCCCGAAACCTGCGGACGAAGAACAGCTTACTTTCGGTGACTTTGGCACAGAGGAGGCGGCAGGATGAAATTGGACAAACGAGCCTGCCTCCATGCGAGCAATGTTCCGCTGCACATCAGCCTGAATGCCGGGGTGCTGTACACGGAACGGGTGAAATACCTTGTCACTGCCGCCGTCAAGCTGCTCGGTGGGCATAGAGTGCTGGCAGTTTACTTTTATGAATGTGAACGCCTGAAAGCAAATGACCGTATGCCGAAGTGGGTCGTGTTTCAGGGCAAGGATGACTTTGCCACGCTGGAACGCGATGCCGCAGGGAACGTCAAGTGGCGGGATGCCATGTTGATGAATCTGACGGATTACTATAGCGGACCATTTCTGCCTGCTTGTGTGTTTTATAAAAAAACAGGATGCCATACGATTGCAAGATACATCCATGTTGAAGCAAATCCGACATTGGTGCTGAGTCATTTGGACAGTTATCAACAAGATATCCGTGACCAACAGACGAAAGTCCGCCGTTACAAACGGGATACTTTGGTTCGGAATAAAATGCGCAGTGTGCCGCAAACGCCCGTCAATTTAAAGCGCTGGGCAGATAAGCACATCATGCCGCACTATTTGTTCTATGACTACAATAACGGCCGTGCCGAAACACAGGCGTTCTGCACCTATTGCGAGAAATTTTCTATAATAAAAAGGCCAAAAAACAACGATGTTTTGTGCTGCCCCAAATGTGGACAGAAAGCAATAGCTAAAGTGCAGGGGAGAAGAACCGCCTACCATGAGGACAGGGAAACCTGTCAGGTTATCCAGCAAATCAGCCCGCATGAACTGGTAGTGCGCATCTATAAGCTGTACTGGTCCTACACCAAAGGAAAAGATACCGCCAGAAAATCCGTATATGAAGTCATGCGAATATTCGTCTGTAGTGATGATGGTAAAACGGCTACCATTGAGCCTTACTATTATAGTAGAGACTATGACAGTGTGACCCACTGGCGGCATGGCTATCATCCGGGAGCCTTGTTCGGTCGGGAACGCTTTATTTCGGAAGAAATCGGCGCGGTATATCTGCCGGGGCTTGAAAAAGTCCTGCGCGGTACACTTTGGGAATACTGTGCGCTGCGGCAATTCTATGAGAAAGAGACTCTCCCGAAGCAGGTTAGCTATTATCTGAAAATGTACTTACAGTATCCGCTTCTGGTTGAACGACTGACGAAAGTAGGCTTTAAGAACATTGTGTCAGATATTATTTACCGCAACGGATTCAGTGATGCACTGGATGAAACACAAACCAAAACACACCGTATTCTGCGCGTACAAAAAGAAGATGTGACCTTTCTGCAGGAGAAAAATGCAAACATGGCGATGCTGAAAAAGTATCAATCTTATGTGGCAATCAACCTGCGCAGCAGGAAAGAATTGTTTCAGTGGCAGATTGACAACGGGGTGGTAAGGATTCCGGCAGATGTGTTCCAGTACATGACGGCAGAAAAGTTCATGCACTACATGGAGGCTCAATTTCTGCTTTATTGCGATGCACGCCAGGCCAATGGGTATCGTGATCCGACAATGGAAGCGCTGGTGACAACATATGTGGATTATTTGCATATGTGCCGCAGGCAGACCTATAGCATGAGCGACAAGTCGGTATTGTTCCCGAAAAACTGTGCAGCTGCGCATGACCGGGAGGCAGAGCGCATCCAAAAAATCAGCGATGCACAGAAAAAGAAAGCGTTCTGTATGGCCTACGCGGGCTTTGCGCGAAAAGCAACGCTTTCCAATAAAGAACTGCAAATCGTCTGCCCGAAACAGGCCAATGACCTTGTAGACGAGGGAAAGGCGCTGCACCACTGTGTCGGCGGCTATATTGACAGTGTAGCAGAGGGAAAATGCCTGATCGTATTTGTACGCCGCGTGGAAGAACCGAAGAAGCCGTATGTGACTGTGGAGGTGCGTGATGGAAAAATCGCACAGATCCACGGGGATCACAACAGCAAACCAACGGAAGAAGTACAGAAATTTGTTGACCTGTGGAGCCGCAAGGTGCTACCGATGGCTTTGCAGGTCGCGTAAGAAAGGAAGTGCTTACTTTATGAAGCAACTTGGAAACCTCGCCATCATCTGCGCCCGGCGCAAGGATGTGACCCTGCGCATTGAGCAGGGGAGGGCAATGGTCTTGCTGGATGGCACTTATGCGCCAACAGCGTTTTCTGCCGACTGGGATGACGATGAGACCATCCTGTCGGTAATCCACGAATTGAACTTCGGCCGCTGTGCCCCCAAAAGCCAATGAAAACCGAGGAATGGCAGGACAAGGCTGCGTTCATCGACAAGCTGCGGGAACTGACAGACCGCCTGAACCGCTGCCGTGCGGCGTATGAATCCCATACGCCGTTGGTAAGCGATGAGGTCTACGATATTCTGTTTAGCGACTTGCAAACGCTGGAAAGTTGGTTGGGGTTGAGAATGAAAAACTCACCCACCAAGAAAGACAACCATCTGATATGAGACGGCCTCCAATCTATGCGGTATTATGCATAGGTTGGAGGCTTTTGTTTAGCTGAAAATTAAAGCGGACAAACTTGAACTTAATAACGTAATATGGTATAATTTTCAAAAAACACGTGTGGAGAAATCTTTATGAATCCGAACGTACAGCATAAACAGGAAAATGGCATAAATAAGATTGAAAGTGGGCTTGTGGCTGTCGGATGT
>ENA-ORSY01001767-ORSY01001767.1-human-gut-metagenome-genome-assembly--contig:-NODE-1767-length-14126-cov-8.843224_pt1:5000-14126 | contig 14126 bp, 6 predicted proteins | sample MGYA00242193_ERZ509160 | MGnify/ENA primary metagenome ERZ509160 (study PRJEB26280, sample SAMEA2338670) | human gut metagenome | biome: human gut; feature: human-associated habitat...
AATCTAGCGAGGAGTCCATGGGCGTGGGTTTCGAACGTATTCAGGCCATTTATGACTTTTATTCTGGTGAGAAATTTGTATGTAATTGTGAAAATGGATGTTACGTTTGCCTGCTACCTCTTTTGAAAAATCGTTTATAACAAAAAAACGATGATTCACTCCTTTTTTTCGGGGTTTCACTCCCCTTTTATTTTTATTGATTGAAATCTGTCTTATCATTGTAAAGAATCAGTTAACCAGATAGATTTAATGAATAAAAGAAGTATGGTAAGAACAAAAACATTCATTTTAGGTGCGATAGCCCTTGTTGCCCTATCATTATTGTCTGAACCGGGATATTCTCTGGAAAGACGAAAGAAAAAACATGCCAAGGATACAACGGAAGTGTCCAAACCGGATGCTTACGGGGATTTGGTGAAAAAAGCCAAGATTACTGAAGGTATGGTAAAGATTTTAACGGTTGAGAATGATTACTATTTCGAGGTGGCTGATTCGTTGATGGGACGTGATCTTCTAATCGTTAATAAAGTGTCGGGAGTACCTTACGAGTTGAATGATGCAGGCTTGAATAGAGGAATGGAGTCGAATGACAAGCTCGTGCGTTTCTATAAAGATAAATCTATGAACAAGGTATGGGTGACAACTTACAATGGAAAGGTAAGCGTACCCGAAGGAGATGCGATCAGTGAATCTGTGAAAGCCAATTATCGCGAGTCCGTGATCGAGTATTTCCCGATCGAGGCTTACGGGAAGGATTCGACTTCCGTGGTTATCAAGGTGAACAAGATTTTTGATGGGAGCGAGAAAAGTTTTAATGATATATATAATGAGATTGCTTTAGGCGGTTCGGTAAAAAAGGACTTGTCGAAGATATTGGGCGTGAAGGTTTTCCCCAAGAATGTGGTGGTAAAGGCGTTAATGACGACGCAGGTGGTTGATGGCGGCGTGGCGGTGCCTCTTACGGTTGAAACGACAACGAATCTGGTGTTGTTGCCTAAGGTACCTATGAAGCCACGTTTCGCCGACCCCCGTGTAGGCTTTTTTGCCACGGAGCATATTTATTTTACAGACGAGCAACAGCAAGTGGAAAAACGGGAATTCGTTCATCGTTGGAGATTGGAACCAAAACCGGAAGATATAGAGAAATATAAAAGAGGAGAGGTAGTAGAGCCTGTAAAACCGATCGTGTTTTACATTGATCCTTCTACCCCGAAACAATGGAGAGAAGAGATTAAAGCAGGGGTACGAGATTGGCAGGCCGCATTTGAGGCGGCAGGTTTTAAAAATGCTGTTGTTGCGAAGGATGCACCGGAAGGTGATGAAGATTTTGACATAGACGACATTCGTTATTCGGTCATCACCTACGCGGCATCCCAGCAGGCTAATGCTATGGGGCCGTCCGTGGTTGATCCCCGTTCAGGAGAGATTATCGAGGCTGACGTGGTTTGGTGGCATAACGTGATGTCATTATTACATACTTGGATGCGAGTACAGACAGCACCGATAGATCCGAGAGCCCGTGCAAATAAATTGAGCGACGAGCATATGGCCAGCGCTATCCGCTTTGTTTCTTCTCACGAGGTAGGGCATACTTTCGGGTTGAAACATAACATGGGTGCTTCTCATGCTTTCCCCGTGGATTCTTTGAGATCCCCGATCTTTACGGCAAAAATGGGTGGAACGGCAAGTTCTATCATGGATTACGCGCGTTTTAACTACGTGGCCCAACCGGGAGACGGGGTAAAGGAAATTACTCCTAAAATCGGGACGTATGACAAGTTCGCGATTAACTGGGCTTATCGTTGGCTAGACACGGAGACACCTCAAGAGGAGTTACCGATATTGAATGAATGGATTCAAGAGCATGAAGGTGACCCGATGTACTGGTATGGCGAGCAACAAGACCCGAAAGATCCGATCGATCCTCGTTCTCAGGATGAAGACCTTGGAGATGACATCGTGAAAGCCAATCGTTACGGGATTATGAATCTGAAACGGATTGTTCCGAATATTGTCGCTTGGACAGAGGAAGACGGAGAATCTTTCGCGGAGGCAGGAAAATTATTGATGGCGGTGATAAACCAATGGAAGATGTATGCCGGGCATGTTACGGCTAACGTGGGAGGTATTTATATTAATAACCCGGTGAAGGGAAGTCCGGAGGATCGGTATATCCCGGTGCCGAAAGAGATTCAGAAGGAGAGCGTGAAGTACCTGATTGAAGAGGTGTTTATCGTTCCGGAATGGTTGTTTGGTGCTGAGGTCTGGAAGAAGAGTTACCCGATCCAGATGGGCGTGGAATATTCTCCTTACACGGTTGCACGTGAGTTGCAATACGCTACATTTTACAATCTGTTGAAGGATGAACGTTTGTTGCGAATGTTTGATTCTGAAGCGACTTTAGGCCGGGCAAAGAGTTACACACCGGAAGAGATGTTTGCGGATATTCATAACGTGATATTTGCTAGCAGTAAGGCTGGGCGTAACTTGTCTATCTACGAGCGGATGACACAAAAGAATTTTATCGATGCGATCATCGTTAGCTCGAATAGGGCTGTGGAGAAAACGACCAAGAAAGCGTTGCATCATTCGAACGCATGTTGTTTTGCTTCTAAAGCTCCCGAATTTACGATTGAGCCTAGAGAAGAGGTTCAATTGAGGGTCTTACACTTCTCTTCCATGGGTAGAGTTTCCGAGGCTGTATCGGTGAAGAGAGGCGAATTGTTGAAAATTTTAAAATTAGCGGAAAATAAACGAAACACGGGTAATGTAGAAACTCGTAATCATTACGAGGATTTGATTATCCGGATTAAAGAGGCGTTGAATATGAGATGATTTTACACCTTATAACATACAAATTAAATAAGTTAGCATGAAGAAAAGTTTATTATTGATTGCGTTATTATGTCCGCTTTGGCTGTTTGCCCAGAGCGAGAGCGACTATCGTACGATCAAAGGAGTCGTGATGGACTCCGTGACGAACGAGACTTTGATTGGAGCTACGGTAATGATTGACCCGGATGCGGCAGAGGCTAAGAATCTCGGCCCGAAGGGAACGATTACTGATTTTGACGGAAAGTTTGAATTGAAAGTGCCGAAAGCGGTGAAATATGTGGTGGTTAGTTTTGTCGGTTATAAAAATGCGAAACTGGACGTGACGAAGACCACGGAATTTAAGGTTATGTTACAACCGGATCAGGAGCAGTTGACCGAGGTGGTGGTGACGGGTTACCAACAGATTGAGAAACGCAAAGTTACTTCAGCAATCCAGACTGTAAAAATGGATGATATTAAGCGAATTGGTGTTGCTAGTATTGATCAATTATTGGAAGGTCAAGTGGCAGGTATGACATCTATTCCTACGAATGGCGCTCCGGGAGCCCCGAACAAAATGCGTATTCGTAGTACGGTTTCCCTGACGGGAAGTACTGATCCTCTTTGGGTGTTGGATGGGATGATTTTGGAAGGGAATGATATTCCGGCAAATTTCAGTGATAAGGATAATATTGATAATCTTTATAATACTTCTATTGCAGGAGTGAATCCAGCGGATATAGAGGATATTACTATTTTGAAAGATGCTTCGGCAACGGCAATTTACGGGGCTCGTGCAGCCAATGGTGTTATTGTTGTAACCACTAAAAAAGGGAAAGCGGGAAAGATGCGTGTAAATGCATCCGGTTCTGTTTTTTATACGTTAAAGCCAGATTTAGATAAGTTGAATTTGATGAATGCTTCTGAGAAGGTAGATTTTGAGTTGGGGCTTGCTACCCAAAAAGATTTAACCTACCGGAGTGACTATGGAAGTGTTGCCCGTATTTTAAATAAATATGGACAGCTGGAAACATTGCAAAATAATGGCTTCGATGCTATTTCTATGGAGGCACAAAATGAAATCAATAAGTTGAGAAAGTCTGGTGTAGATTGGGGAGATGAAGTGTATCGTAACGCATTGAATCAACAGTATAATTTGAGTATATCAGGTGGAGGAGAGTTAGCAAATTATTATTTTTCTGCAGGATATTATAATGAAGAAGGAACCACTCGGGGAACTGGGTTCGAACGTTATAATATGACCATGAAGACGGATTTCAATTTGCTTGAAAATTTGAATGTTGGAGTGTCATTATTCTTGACGGACAGTAAACGTAAAAGCTATGTAACGGATACGGAGGCGTTTACAAATCCATCTAATTATACCAGAATGGTGAATCCATACTTGGAGGTGAAAGATGAGAACGGAGATTATATATATGATCCGGATATTTTGGACAATGATGGACGGAATTTAGAATTCAATTTTATAGAGGAAATGAAGAATACAAGTTATTCTTTGAAAAACAGATCTATAAAACCCATGATTACTTTGGACTATAAAGTTACTTCTTGGTTAAGGTTATTCTCTCAATTTTCAATGCAATTAGAAAATTCGAAAACGGAGAAAATAGCTAATAAAAACTCTTACTTTGTTCGGAAATATAAAGAAAAGTCCAAGTATACCTATCGGCCTTCAGATGGCTCTCCGAGTGAAACAAGATATTTTTTGCCTGATGGTGGAGTTATACAGTATTGGGACAATGACATGACTCAATATCAATGGAAATTGCAGGGAGAGTTTGCAAAATACTTTGGAGAGTTTCATTCTGTAAATGTGATGGCAGGTTTGGAAATGCGTGGAAATAAGACTACTAATGTTCATACGAAGGGATTTGGTTATGATCCTAATTCCTTAACTACGGAGACATTAGTTATTCCAGATAATACAAATTTTCAGAATGATGCGAATTTTGAACAATATAGTAAATCGTTCACGGAAGATAGATTTTTGTCATATTATATGACAGCATCTTATACCTATGATAATCGATATACCATGTTTGGGAGTTTACGTTATGACGGGTCCAATATGTTTGGGGTTGAACGGAAATATAAATATCTTCCGATATGGTCTATATCAGCAGCTTGGAATGCGGATAGAGAGGATTTCTTGCAAAATGCTGATTGGTTGACTAATCTGAAATTGCGTATTTCCTATGGAATTCAAGGAAATGTAGACAAGAACACTTCTCCTTTAGTAGTGGGAGAATGGGGAAACACTTCTGTATTACCGGGAGGTAGTGAGCCAAATATTGGAGTAACGAATCCTCCAAATCCATATTTGCGTTGGGAAAAAACAACAAACTGGAATGTGGGACTTGACATGGGTGTATTGAATAATCGTATCACGTTCTCTGTTGATGCTTATCACCGAGTTAGTTCTGATCTGATTGGAACCAGAGCTTTGCCGGGAGAGAATGGTTTTGACTATGCACCGATGAACTGGGCAAAAGTAACTAATAAAGGAGTTGAGTTCTCGTTATCAACGGTAAATGTTAAGACAAAAGACTTCCGTTGGGTGATGGATTTTAACATCGCTCATAACAAGAGTAAAATTAATAGTATAGAGACTCCAGATAATTCTTATCTGCCTTCCGGAGAAGGTTATTCTATCGGAGCACTCTTTGCATTAAAAACTGCAGGATTAGATGAGAATGGAATACCGATGTTTTGGAAGGACGGGCAGAAAGTATCATTCAGTGATTTTTATGGTTTGGAAGTGAACCATGACCTGTTTGGAGATGCTACTTTAAGTAGTAAATTATCCAATCAAGAGTATCGGGATTTGTTCACTTACGTGGGAACGAGTGAGCCAAAATTTACAGGAGGCTTGATTAATCGTTTTTATTATAAAAATTTTGATTTAACAATATCAGGTAGTTTTATCATAGATCAGACGGTTCAAGAAACACCCTTCTATGATCCTTCTCAAACTTCTCCGGGACAGAATTATTCCAAGAGAATGTTTGATGTTTGGTCTTCCTCCAATCCTAATGGGAAATATCCGGCATTGTTAGGTAAAACAATGGAAGACGGTAGTTTGAATATGGCTCAACAGTGGATTAGCTTGAAAGATCCGGGAAATTCATTTAGAAATTATGACATATGGTTTAAACAGATGAGTTATTTCCGAGTGAATAGTATCAGATTAGGCTATACTCTGCCTAGTGACATTGCGAAAAAATTACGATTGGCAAGTATGCGTGTAAGTTTGGAAACTCGTAATCCTTTTGTTATTGGAACTTCTTATAAAGGATACTTTGATCCGGAAACCTATGGAAGTATTTATGCTCAACCACTGGCAAAAACCTTTTCTTGTGGTTTAGACTTAACCTTTTAAAACTTGAAGATTATGAAGTTAATACATTATATAGTAATGATGACTGTGTTGTTTACATCTTGTAATTATTTGGATGTAGAACCAGTTGGAAAGGTAATTCCAGATGAAGTATCGGAATATCGGGCTCTATTGACAACGGCTTACAGTCGTTTTCCACAACATAAGAAATTACTGACAGTACGTGGGGATGAAGTGGGACCGGGAATGATTTCAATCACTTATGATGCATGGATTGATATTGTAACTTGGAATGACGAATCTCCTGATCCGGTAACTTATACATTCCCATGGACTCAAATGTACAATGTTATATTCTATGCTAACAGTGTTATTGAGGATGTTATGGATGCAGGGATTGATGATCGGACCGAGACTCGGGAACAATTGAAAGGAGAAGCTTTGTTATTACGGGCTTATGCTCATTTTGAATTATTGAATTTGTATGCTAAGCCATACGATGCCGCAACGGCTACTTCTGAAAGAGGTGTTCCACTTTATCTGACAATTGATATTAATCAGGAGTTTAAGCCTGTTTCAATAGAGAAAGTATACGAGCAAATCTTGTCAGATATAGAAGAGGGTGAGAAGTTAATGACTGTTGAGGAACAACCGGCCGAAACTCGTTATCGTTTTTCAAAGAAATCGGCTAAAGCATTAGAGGCAAGAGTACGTTTGTATCGAGGAGAGTGGGATAAGGCTTTAGCAGCAGCAAAGGAAATATTACCTTCTTGTTCTTTGGAAGACTTGACCGTAGATGGTTTTTCTGCTCCTTATTTGTATACCTCAAAGGAATCTATTCTTGCTTTAGAACAAACGGGTAATACAGAGATCACGGATGATATGGAGATGTTGTCTAATATTATGGATAAATATAATCAAAGTGAGGATTTACGAGTGAATTTGTATTATCGCGATGGGAGTGGCCCGAATAAATGCTATGATGCAAGTATGAAGATTACTTTCCGTAGTGCAGAGATCTACCTTATTGCAGCAGAAGCAGCAGCTCATATAAAAGAGAGTGTACCTGAGGCAAAGTCATACTTGAAAACATTGATTAAGACTCGTTTGTCGGCTAGCTATTATGCAGAACGTGAAGGAGAGATTGACGCAATGAGTCAAGATGAGTTAATTGCAGAAATTGCAGATGAAAGAGCTAGAGAGTTAGCGTTGGAAGGACATAGATGGTATGATTTACGTAGAACAACTCGACCTGAAATTGTAAAAACGTACTGGAATAAGAATTTTGAACAGGAGACTGTGACTTTACCTGCGAATAGTGCCAAATATACGTTGCCCTTCCCAACAGAGGCTATAACGAATAATCCGAACCTAAATGAGTGGGAAAAATAGTTATGTGGATTTATTTGAAATATAATCAAGGATAATTTGTATGTTACTAGGTTGATCTAGTAGTTGGAAGGCCGTGGGGGTGGTTCCCCACGGCTACTTTATTGTTTCATGAATTATTTTCGTTATTTTTGTGAATACTGAAATGATGGATGAAAGAATCCGGAGAAAGTATTGATAAAAATAGCCTATGAATGCAATTATAATTGAAGATGAATATCTTGCAGCGGCAGAGTTGGAACGATTGTTGGGAGAGGTAGCCCCGGAGATCACGATATTGACGAAACTGGATTCGGTGAGTGGGAGCGTGAAATGGCTGAAGAAGAATAAGGCCGATGTGATTTTTATGGATATTCATCTGGGGGACGGGCAGAGCTTTGATATTTTCGAACAGGTGGAGATCACGGTACCGGTTATTTTTATCACGGCTTATGATGAATATGCACTCAAGGCATTCAAATATCAGGGGATTGATTATATATTAAAGCCTTTTGATAAAGAGGAATTACAGCAAGCATTGAATAAGTTGGAATCGCTTTCCCCGGTAAATGCTCCTTTCCCCGTGGCATCGTTGACCGTGTATCAGGAGCGTTTTCTGGTTACCGTGGGGACGAAGATGAAATCCGTGACGGTGGGGGATGTTGCCTATTTCATGGCGGACGGAAAGTATCTGGTACTTTTCACCCGTGACGGGCAAAATTATATTTTGGATCAAACGATCAGTGGTATAGAGACGAAATTGAATCCGGCACAGTTTTTCAAGATCAATAGGAAATTTATAATCAGCTATAATTCGATCAAGGAAATGGTGAAATACTCCAATAGTAGGATCAAAATCGTACTAACCCCGGCACCTCCTGTTGGAATTGAGGCAATCGTGAGTTCCGAAAGGATTCAAGAGTTTAAGCAATGGCTGAATCAATGAAGTAAAACTTATTTAGAATAAAAGTCTGATAAAAAAGCCGAAATCAGCCAAGCGAGGACAACTGATTGATAATGTGAGGTTAATATCCTTTGTTTGTCTGCTTCTTGCGCCATCGCTCATAACCTCTTGTAACTCAAAGTAAACTAATTTTGTAATCTGTAAAAACTTTGAGTTATGGCGCAGCGTAGCACATTCAAAATTCTGTTCTATTTGAAACGGAACAACATTAAGCCAGACGGAACAGTTCCGTTAATGGGAAGAATCACGATTGACAAAACAATCAATCAATTCAGTTGTAAAATGACCATACCGCCCAACCTTTGGGACACCAAAGCGGGACGGCTGACAGGCAAAAGTACCTTAGCAGTAAAAACAAACATTGCCAAAATCCAAGTGGATATTAACCGCCACTATCAGGAAGTAATGCAGACTGACGGTTTTGTTACTGCCGATAAAGTAAAGAACGCTTATCTGGGATTAGGTGTAAAACAAGACACGTTCCTAACCTTGTTTGCTAAACACAACCAAGAGTTTTCCCGAAAGGTAGGATATAACAGAGCAAAAGGCACATATGCAAAATATTGTCTTTTATATCGTCATATAGAAAGTTATATCAAGCAGGAGTATAAGTGAGATG
>ENA-ORSY01001771-ORSY01001771.1-human-gut-metagenome-genome-assembly--contig:-NODE-1771-length-14092-cov-4.347581_pt1 | contig 14092 bp, 18 predicted proteins | sample MGYA00242193_ERZ509160 | MGnify/ENA primary metagenome ERZ509160 (study PRJEB26280, sample SAMEA2338670) | human gut metagenome | biome: human gut; feature: human-associated habitat; material: faeces...
TGAACCGGCCAAGAAAGGGCGGGCTATGTGCGAACTATTTGGCAACTACGGCTGGTCAGAAGGACTGGAAATGATGAAATGGCTGACAGATTTTATGCTGATCCGCGGAATCAATATCTTCGTTCCACATGCCTTTTCCGCAAAAGATTTTCCGGATCCGGACTGCCCGCCCCACTTTTATGCCCATGGACATAATCTGCAGGCTCCATATATGAAATACTTATTTACCTATATGAACCGTATGGCACATATTCTGAATGGTGGACGAAGTTGTTCACAAGTAGGTATCCTTTACCACGGCGAAGCAGAATGGGCCGGTGATGCCATGCTCTTTCAGAAGCTTGGAAGGATCTGTATGGAACAGCAGGTAGATTACGATGTTATCCCGGCTGAGAAGATCAGTTATCCAGATCTTCTCTCCTGCCTCAATGATAATCAGGAACTGATACTTGGTACACTCCACTTAAAGTATCTGATCATTCCTTATGCACAGAAACTTCCAATTTCTGTTCTTCATGGGATCGCTGCACTGTCCGAACATGGTTTTCCGGTTCTTTTTATCGATGCTTTTCCGTCTGACTCCTGTGAACATGTTGATGCCACAAAGCTGCTTTCTATCATTCGTAAAAAAGCCACTTGTCTTCCACTCACTGCATTTGCTGCTTTTTTAAAGAATCAACAGCTTCCTATGGTACATATTCTCTCCGAGAAGCCTTACAAAGATTTGCGGGTTTATCAGTATCAGGGGGATGACTATCAGTGTATGATGCTTCGAAACGAATCCATCTGGCAGCCGATTCATGAAGACATAACATTTTCGTTTTTTAAACCTTCTGCGGAATATGATGTCTATCATAACTGTATATACGCACTGAAATCATCTGCTGAAAGTTATATGCTGGATCTCGAACCCGGCGAATCCCGCCTGCTTGTCTCCGGCATAGACACTACTGGAATTCGTATCAAAAAAGTGGATACTTCACTTGTAAAAGAGCGCTATAAACTCGAAACACCCGTAGCTATTTCCGTTTCAACCTACGAAGATCACGGGAGTTTTCGTCCCGTACACGGTCGGAGTTCTTTCGAAAATCTGTGCATAGAGCCAGGCTTTGAAAGCTTCCACGGTATCATACGATACGAGACAACCTTTACCATAGATTCCCCTGCAAAGAGCAATTCCGGTGTATTCCTTGTTATCGAAGGTGCCAATGAAGTCATTCAGCTCACCGTCAACCAACATACATTGTTTCCGGCCATCGGTGCACCTTATCGCTTTGATATTACCGACTATATCGTCCCCGGGAAAAATCAGCTAATTATCGACAATACCACAACTGTTTTTCCGCTGATCAAAGATGCACCTTCTGTCAATACAGGTCTTCATCCTTTGGGAATTGACGGAGCTGTCTGGTTCGAATATATCAACTAAAAACTTTTCTAAATAGAAAAAGCCGCCACTTCAAAATTAACAGTGAAGTGACGGCTCTTTCTATCGCCGGAATACGAGTTCCTGAAATGAAAAAAGCACCCAGTCATTTTATACTAAGTGCTGTATCAAATTCATATTCAATTATTCAAATTAGGTCAAACTATGCCAAACTGCCACAGCCAAAAAACGAGGGGAAGGAGGGCTGAAAAGCACCCCAAAAATCGGCTCTCGGTTAACCACTTTGGGAACCACTTCCCCCTCTTTTTGGCCAGTTAACCACTTGCGGACCACTAAAAATTGGATGAAATCGGCTCTCGTTTTGCCAAATTTGGTCAAACCATATCAGCCCGTTTAGATATAGCAAAAGCCCGGAAAACCTTGATTTTCCGGGCTTTTTGAACCATTTTGATATAGTCTGAGCAGTCGATTATCGCTTGCTGAACTGCGGAGCGCGACGAGCTGCTTTGAGACCGTACTTCTTGCGCTCCTTCATGCGAGGATCGCGGGTGAGGAAACCGGCCTTCTTGAGGATGGGACGGTAGTCGGGATTGACGAGCAGCAGAGCGCGGGCAACGCCGTGGCGCAGAGCGCCGGCCTGACCGGACACACCGCCGCCCTCGACGGTGGCGACGATATCGACCTTACCGAGGGTCTCGGTCGCGGCGAGGGGCTGACGGACGACCATCTTGAGGGTCTCGAGACCGAAATACTCGTCGATGTCGCGGCCGTTGATGGTGATGGAGCCGGTGCCGTTCTCAAAGAGATGCACGCGGGCAACGGAGGACTTTCTGCGGCCGGTGCCGTAGAGGTAAGGCTTCTTGGACTGATACATTCTTCTTTATCCTCCTTTACTTGACTTCCCAAACTTCGGGCTTCTGAGCCTGCTGCTCATGAGCCTCGCCGGCATAGATGTGCAGGCGCTTGAGGGAGTCCTTGGTGACGGTGTTGCGGGGCATCATGCCGCGGACCGCGACGCGCATCGCGAGCTCGGGCTTCTCCTGCATGAGGATGCGGTACTTGGTCTCCTTGAGGCCGCCGACCCAGCCGGAGTGAGTACGGTAATACTTCTGCTCCATCTTGTTGCCGGTGAGGACCGCCTTGGAGGCGTTGATGATGATGACGTTGTCGCCGCAATCAGCGTGCGGGGTGTAGGTGACCTTGAGCTTGCCGCGCAGCAGGTCGGCTGCCGCCACGGCGGTCTTGCCCATGGGCTTGCCGGCAGCGTCGATAACGTACCACTTACGCTCGATGTTGCCCTTGTTCGCCATAAAAGTGGACATGGTGTTTTTCCTCCGTTTGAAATCTATCATGTAGGCTTTCGCTTTACATTTTCTCTGTTCCCTGTTAAAATCGGAACAAGGCTATTTATAGCACTTCTCCGCCCCTCTGTCAACACTATTTTAATTTAGCGCAGTCAATACTCTTGAAATCTCGTTTTTTCTTCAATTTGCTCTCGTTTTCTGAAATGGCAAATTGAAATTTTACTCTGTTACCCGGGAGGAATACCGAACCATGCAGGAAATTCTGGGCCTCGTGCGCCGCTGCGTCGAGGATTACGACATGATCCAATCGGGCGATACCGTCGCCGTCGGCGTCTCCGGCGGCAAGGATTCACTTCTCACGCTCACCGCGCTCGCACGCCTGAGCCGCTTTTATCCCAAGCCGTTCCGGGTCGTCGCCATGACCGTTGAGGCGGGCACGCCGGGCATGAGCTTCGACGGCGTGGCGGACTACTGCCGCGCGCTCGGCGTGGAGTACATCCGCGTGAACGTCCCCATCTATGAGGTCGTGTTCCTCGAGCGCAGGGAGAAGAACCCCTGCTCGCTGTGCGCCAAGCTGCGCCGCGGCGCGCTCTCGACCGCGATGAACGAGCACGGCATCAGAAAGATCGCGCTCGGCCACCACTACGACGACGCGGTGGAGACCATGCTCATGAGCCTTATTTTTGAAGGACGGCTCGGCTGCTTCCAGCCCGTGACCTATCTCAGCCGCACGGACGTCACGCAGATCCGCCCGCTTCTCTACGTCAAGGAGCGGCAGGTCGTGAACGCCGCAAAGCGGCTGGAGCTGCCCATCGTGGAAAATCCCTGCCCCGCCAACGGCGAAACGCGGCGGCAGGAGATCAAGGAGCTCATTGCCTCGCTCGAGGGCCGCTATCCCGACCTCAAGCAGAAGATCTTCGGCGCGATGCAGCGCTACCCGCTCTACGGCTGGGGTGTCGGCGGCGAGGACAAATGAAAAAGCCGCCGGTCGGCGGCCTCTCCGAAAATATGTAGGCTAAACGAACAGCATCTGCAGCAGCACCAGCAGCACCAGTCCGGGCACGCCGAGGATGCCGACGGTGAGCGCGTTGAAAAAATTCAGTCCCAGCGAAAACCCGGTGACCGGCTCGGTCAGGCCGAGCAGAAACAGCGCAAGGAAGCCCAGCGCCGTGTTGAGCAGCACCTTCGCCGCCAACCTCAGTGGTGCGGCGAACAGCCGCACCACCGAAAAAAGCACGAAGGCACAGAGGATCGCAATGCCTATCTTATCTGTCAGACCCATGTAGCCGCCCCCTCCGAGTAGATCTTGGACGCGGCGATGCCGCCGCTCTCCTTGACGAGCCGCAGCAGATAGTTGTAGCGCGACTGGAGCGCGTTGAGCTCGAAGATGCAGGCGTCCACCAGCTCCGGCTCGGTGGTGTTGTCGAAGCGGACATAAGCCTGCGCGAGCGCGAAGCGCGTGTCGCTCAGCTCGGTGAAAAGCTCCTGCAGCCGCGGATCGCTCGCCGTCGACTGCTGCAATAGATTGATCTTACGCATATGTTTCAACTCCCTCTACCATTTTACGGAGAGTATGGACAATTATGCCTAAACTTAAACCCCGGGAGGAACGCGCATGACCGAGCAGGAAAAATACATGGCGCAGGCGCTCGCGCTGGCGCGCGAGGCCGCTGCGGCGGGTGAGGTGCCGGTCGGCTGCGTGATCGTGCGCGGCGGCGAGATCGTCGGCCGCGGGCGCAACCGCCGCGAGGAGAAGCAGTCCACCGCCTCGCACGCCGAGATGGAAGCCATCGCGATGGCGAATGATGTCACCGGCTCGTGGCGGCTGGACGACTGCACGCTCTATGTCACGCTCGAGCCCTGTCCGATGTGCGCCGGCGCGATCCTCAACGCCCGCATCCCGCGCGTCTACTACGGCGCGCGCGACCGCGCGATGGGCGCCTGCGGCGGCGTGCTGAATCTCTACATGGAGCCGTTCGCGCTCACCCCCGCGCTCGTCGGCGGCGTCCTCGCGGACGAATGCCGCGCAGTGCTGGAGAATTTCTTCCGCGGCATACGGGCGGACAAGTTACCATAATTTTTATTCGATTTAATACTTTTGTAACAACTGACCCGAACTTTATTAAAACTCAGCCGTTATCTTAATACTTGCAAGAGACAATAGCTTCTTTTCATCCAATCTTCCAATCAATAGGAAAAACGGCTGCGAGAGCAGCCGTTTTTCCGTTTTTGGCATGGTTCCGTTGTTACCCCTCGAAATCCCCTGCCGCCTCCAGATAGGCAAGGAGCAGCAGCGCCGCGCCGAGGCAGGCGGCAAGACCGGCGAACCGGCGCGCGAGCGCCATATCCACGCAGCAGGCCGCCGCCAGCGTGAGCGCCAGATGTGCGGCGGGCGCAAAGCTGCGCGGAGCGCCGCAGCGATAGGCGAACGCCGCGAGATAGAGCGAGGCGAGACAGAGCGCCGCAAGCAGCAGAAGCTCCACATAGAAATGCCCCAGCACGCTGTCGCGCGCGTTGGCGCGGTAGGTGACGATGAGCTGCACGACGAGGAAGCACACCGGCATGAGCAGCGCGGTCGGCGCAAACGCACCGGAGCGCCGCTGGGCGATGAGCGCGTAGAGCACTGCCGCGCCGGAGCAGGCGAGGAACACGGAAAGGATCAGCTCCAGTCCCGCCATTCCCCCGCTCACGAGCCGCAGCGCCGCCGCAGCCAGCAGCAGAAAGCCGCCCAGGACCGCAGCGGTCAGCGTGAGCTGACCGTCAAAGCGGAAAATACCGCCGAAGTCCGCCGTGACCGCGTCCCGCGCGGGCAGTCCGCGCGCCGAAAGCAGGAACACGACCGCCGCCGCAGCCAGCACGGCAGGCAGGTACGGAAAGCCGCCGGTCGGCAGACCGGCCGGGTCATAATTGTTTTTCAGCTCCAAAAGCCGCGCGGCGGGCGCGGCAAGGAGAAAAAGGATCGTCGCAAGGCGGTCGGAGGTCTTCATACAGGGCATCGTCCTTTCCGGTAAAATATCCGATCGACGCTATTGTAGCACGGCGGAGGTGATTTGTCCACGCATTTCGCGCCGCGGTCTATCCTTGGGACAGCCCCTCATATAGTAAATGAGAAACAGCCTGCAAAGGAGGAGCTTCAACATGAAAAACGCCCTGCGCATCAGCCTATTGCTGATCGCCCTTCTCTTTCTCCTCGCGTGGCGCTTCGCGCCCGCGCGGCAAGCGTCGGACGAGCCGGAGCCGTCCGGCGAGGTGCGGCGTCCCGATGCCGCGGTGCCCGACCATACGCGCACGCTGCGCGTGCTGCACGGCGGCGCGGTCGAGGAGATGACGATGGACGAATACCTGCTCGGCGTGCTGCGCGCGGAGATGCCCGCCTCGTTCGAGCTTGAGGCACTCAAGGCGCAGGCGGTCGCCGCGCGGACCTATACGCTGCACAAGATGGCGCAGGGCGCCATTGCGCGCCATCCCGACGCGGACGCCTGCGACGACATCACCTGCTGCAAGGCCTACGAGACCGCCGAGGATGCGGCGGCCGGATGGGGCGCTGGAGCGCTCTACTACGAGGAAAAGCTCGCGCGGGCCGTGGCGGAGACGGACGGTGAGGTGATCGTCTACGACGGCGAGCCGGTGCTGGCGGGTTTTTTCTCCTCCGCCGCCGGACACACGCAGGGCGCGGGCGAGGTCTGGCAGACCGACCTGCCCTATCTTCAGAGCGTGGACAGCCCCGAGGACGATTCCCTCGTGCCGAATTACTACTCCGTTGTGACCTTTACCGCGCAGGAATTCCGCGACCGCTTTCTTGCGATCTACCCTGCGGCAAAGCTCGACGGGGACGTGGGCAGCTTCCTCACGGACATCACGCGCAACGACGCGGGCTTTGTCTCCACGCTGCGTGTCGGCGGCGTGACGGTGCGCGGCAACGAGCTGCGCACCATCCTCGGCCTGCGCTCGCCGTCCTTCACGGTCGAGGTCAGCGGCGACACGCTGACCTTCCACGTCACCGGCTACGGTCACGGCGTCGGCATGAGCCAGTACGGCGCGAACGCGATGGCGAAGGAGGGCTATTCCTGCGAGGAGATCTTAGAGCACTACTTTACCGGCGCGCAGGTTGTACAGTGGGCGGGATAAGGGATTGCAAAGGCCGCGCGGATTTGTTATACTATAATATAGAAGATTATTGAGTCATGGGAGGTGCGATAGATGACGCGAGGAAAACGGCTGCTGAGCCTGCTGCTCAGCGTGCTGATGCTCTGCACGCTGCTGCCGCCGCGCGCCTCTGCCGCGCCGACGCTGTACTTCACCGCCGTGAACGACCGTATGTGCGACCTGAGCGACGAAACGATGCCGTTCTGGCAGAACGGCTTGCTCTATGTTGCCGGTGCGACGGTGGACGGGCCGGACGATCTCGGCATCCGCTACTCGTACAACCAGGAAAAGTCCGTCGCTATCCTCTACAAGGGGCAGCGCGTGCTCTACTGCGACCTGACCGCCGGCACGATGGAGAATAACCGCACCGGCGAGCAATACGCCGGCTCGCCCATCGTCCGCAGCGGCATGGTGTTCTTCCCCATCACGGCGCTCGCCAAGATGTTTGACCTCAAATATTCCAGCACGAAGATCGCCTACGGCTATCTGCTGCGCATCCGCGACGACAACGCCGTGCTTTCGGACGAATACTTCATCGACGCGGCGACCGACCCCATTCAGAAGCGCTACGCGCAGTACGAGCGCGCGCACGCGGCGGCGGAGTCGGAGCAGCCCGAAACGCCCCCGCCGGTCGATACGCCCACGCGGCGCGACGATCTGACGGTCTATCTGCTGCTCCCCGCGGCGGAGGAAGCGGCGCTCACGCAGCTTCTCTCCACGCTTGAAAATTATCAGAGCCATGCGACGCTGCTCCTCACGCCCGAGCTGCTGGAAAGCGCGGGCGACGGCGTGCGCCGCGCTGCCGCAACGGGAAACGCCGTCGCGCTATGCATTAGCGCGGAGACCGCCGATGAGGCGCTCGCACAGATCGAACGGGGCAACGACGCGCTGTGGCGCGCCGCAAGCCTGCGCACGCGGCTCGTCTATCTCGAAAGCGCGGACAAGACGCTGCGCGCGGCGGTCGTCGGGGCAGGCTACTGTCCCATCACGATCAACACGTCCGACTTTACGCGCAGCGGCACACACTGGGCAGACACCGCGCTCAAATGGGCCGGCCGCTCCACCAGCGTGCGGCTCTACCTCGGCGCGGAGAGCGGGGTGTCCTCCGCGCTCGGCACGGCGCTCAGCCGCCTGCGTGCGGAGAACTGCACGATCGCGGCGCTGAACGAGGTCACGGCCTGATCAAACCTTTACAAAATGTTCAGGAAAAGCGCGGAAAACCGATTATAATAAGAACATTCCAAAGATAACTGATAAACGGAGGGATCTGCCATGGCGCGCAACATCCTTGTGGTAGAAGACGACAACAACATTTCCGACCTCATTCGGATGTATCTTGAAAAGGAGGGCTTTGAGGTCCGCATCGCCGCGGACGGCGGCAAGGCCGTGGAGGAATTCAAGGCCAGAGAGCCTGACCTCGTGCTGCTTGACGTGATGCTGCCCGTGCTCGACGGCTGGGGCGTGTGCGCCAAGATCCGCGAGACCTCAAAGTGCCCCATCATTATGCTCACCGCCAAGGGAGAGGTCAACGACCGCATCCACGGTCTCGAGATGGGCGCGGACGATTACCTCGTCAAGCCCTTTGAGATGAAGGAGCTCATCGCGCGCATCAACGCCGTGCTCCGCCGCACGGAGATCCCCGAGGACACGAAAAAGCGTCTCGTGTTCGATAAGCTCATCATCGACCTTGACTCCTACGAGCTGATCGTGGACGGCAAGAAGATCGACACACCGCCCAAGGAGCTGGAGCTGCTCTATCATCTGGCCGCAACGCCCAACCGCGTCTACACGCGCAATCAGCTGCTCGACGAGGTGTGGGGCTTCGACTACTTCGGCGACAGCCGCACCGTGGACGTTCACATCAAGCGTCTGCGCGAAAAGGTGGAGAACGTCTCCGACCAATGGGAGCTCAAGACCGTCTGGGGCGTGGGCTACAAGTTTGAAGTAAAGAAGTAATGAAGGGCAAGAGATGGGAACTTCCGCAGAAGTTCCGGACGATCTACTGGCAGAATTTCGCCCTGACCGCGAGCATCGTCATGCTGACGCTCGCGCTGCTCGGCGCGTCGTTCTTCGCGCTCAGCTACGCCTACGCGGCGGATGAGCGCAGCGACGAGATGGCGCAGAAGGCAAGCGTTGTCGCGCGGCTGGTCGCGTCCTACGCCTCGAGCGGCGATGTGCGCGATATGCGCGAGATGGCGGGCGTTGCCGCGTCGATGACCGACGTGGACTTCCTCGTGTGCAGCACCGAGGGCAGCGTCCTGCTGACGACGGACGAAAATCTGGTCGACCATGTGCTCACCGTGCCGTCCGACGTGATGGAGACTGCGCTCTCCGGCGAGCGTTACAGCGCGCGCACGACGCTCGGCGACATCTACGAGAGCAAGCGCTTCGTTGTCGGCGTGCCGATCGAGTCCGACATCTGGACGGTCGGCGCGGTGTTCGCCGTGACCGAGACAGGCCGGCTGACGACGATGTGGCGCGCGTTTTTCGCCATGTTCCTGATGACGAGCGTCATCGTGCTGCTGCTCTCCTTCGTCGCTTCGGCGTGGGTGAGTATGCGCCAGTCGCGCCCCATCCGCGAAATGGCGGCCGCTACGCGCGCCTTTGCCGAGGGCAATTTCGACACCCGGATGCACGACTACGGCGCGGGCGAGATCGGCGAGCTGGCAAGCGCCTTCAACGCGATGGCGGACTCTTTGCAGGAGACCGAGCGCCAGCGCCGCGAGTTCATCGCGAACATCTCGCATGAGTTGAAAACGCCGATGACGAGCATCGCAGGCTACACCGACGGCATCCTCGACGGGACCATCCCGCCGGAGAAGGAGAAGGAATATCTGCACATCATCTCCGACGAGAGCCGGCGGCTGAGTCGTCTCGTGCGCCGGATGCTCGAGGTCTCGCAGCTTCAGTCGCGCGACGTGATGCGCAGCAAGGCGCCCTTCGACGTGTGCGAGAGTATGCGGCGGGTGCTTATTTCAATGGAAAAGAAGATCACCGACCGCGGGCTGGACGTGGAGGCCGACATCCCCGACGAGCCGGTCACCGTGCTCGGCGACAACGACCTCATCACGCAGGTCATCTACAACCTGCTGGAGAACGCGACGAAGTTCGCCCGCGCGGGCTCGACGCTCTACCTCGGTCTCGCGGTGACGAACGGCAGGGCCGTCGTCTCCGTGCGCAACGAGGGCGACACCATCCCCGCCGAGGAGATCCCGCTGCTCTTCGAGCGCTTCCACAAGAGCGACAAGTCCCGCAGCGAGGATAAGGACGGCGTGGGCCTCGGGCTCTACATCGTCAAGACCATTTTGGAGCAGCACCACGAGCACATCGCCGTCACGAGCGAAAACGGCCTGACGACCTTCGCCTTCACGCTCTCGCTCGCCAATTCGCTTGCCCCACAGCCGTAACACAGGAGTTTTTACATGGAGCAGTATCCGTCTGACAACTTCATTCCGCAGCGCGAGCCCAACGAGGTCACGCTCGAGTACGTCGCCGAGCCGAAGCCCTACGTTGCTTACTATGTGCAGGACCGCCCGCTGCCCGGCAGAAAGCCGGAAACCGCCGCGCAGGAGCCGCCCGCCAAAACGCGCCGCAAGGGACACCGCGGGCTGAAAATTTTCCTTATCTGTCTGGCCGCGGTCCTCGTTCTCGCCGGTGGGCTGTACGCCGCCTGGTGGTTCGGCCTGCTGCCGGACCGTTTCTACGGCGGCGAGCACGGCGACTACTATGATGATCCCGACTACTACTATTATTACTATGGCGAGCTTGACGAGAGCGCCGAGCCGGAGCTGCCGGTCATATCGGCGGACGACGGCGTACGCCTTGTCTACGCGGACGGTCACGGCGACGCGCTGACCATTCAGGAGATCTACCGGAGGGTCAATCCCTCCACCGTCACGGTGGTGACTGAGCTGCCGCGCGGCGCGTCCGTCGGCACCGGCGTCATCCTGACGGAGGACGGCTACATCATCACCAATGCGCACGTCATTGCCGGCGGCACGAGTTGCTACGTCGCCCTTGCGGACGGCTCGATCTTCGACGCCGCCCTCGTCGGCTACGATGCGGAGCAGGATCTTGCCGTCATCAAGGCGCAGGACACCGACGGCCGCGCGGCACAGGGGCTTCCCGCCGCGGAGTTCGGCGACTCCGACGCCCTGAGCGTCGGCGACCCGGTCTACGCCATCGGCAACCCGCTCGGCGTGGAGCTGCGCGGCACGCTGACCGACGGCATCGTGTCCGCCATCAACCGCGACGTGGATGTAGACGGCGTGACCATGACGCTCATCCAGACCAACGCCGCGCTCAACAACGGCAACTCTGGCGGCCCGCTCATCAACCGATATGGGCAGGTCATCGGCATCAACGTGATGAAGATGGGCATGGACCGCTGGTCCACCGCGAGTGTGGAGGGGCTCGGCTTCGCCATTCCCATCGCCTCAAGCGCCTACATCGTCAACGACATCCTCCGCTGCGGCGAGGTGCAGGGCGAGCCGGTGCTCGGCATCTCGGTCGACCGCACGCCCGCCTATCTGCCCGATGGGCAGCAGGCCGCCCGTGTTTACACGGTCGATCTCAACGGTCCCGGCGACAAGGCCGGACTGGAGGTAGACGACCTCATTTACGAGGCCGACGGCGTGCGCGTCGAGACCTCCAACGATCTGCTGCGCGTGCGCCACCGCCACGCCGCAGGCGAGGAAATGATCCTCAAGGTCTGCCGCGGCGGGGAATACCTGACCGTTTCCGTCACACTCGAAGCGAAAAAATGAGGAGAGCATGAAAAAGAACAAGCAATTTCCCGCGGCGATGATCCTGCTTGCCGTCGTCTCGGCGGTGTGCTACAAGGGGATGCGCGCCATCGAAAACAAGCTGAAAGCCAAGAAGGAGAAGTCTCAGAAATGAGACTTCTCCCTTCTCTTTCGTCAAATTGCACGAATGGCTTGACAAAATTTTTACGCAGGCGTAAAATACCATCGTCGTCTTATTCCCTATCGCATTTGTAGGATTTTCACAAAGGAGTACCCATGAAAAAGAAAGCATTCCGCGCCGCGCTGCCCTATTCCCTGCCCATTTGCATCGGCTTTTTGTTCATCGCCATGTCCTATGGCTTTCTGATGCGCAGCCGCGGCTTTTCCGTCTTTTACCCGATGGCCATGAGCGCCTTCATCTTCGCCGGCTCGATGGAGTTTGTCGCGGTGGAGCTGCTGCTCTCGGCCTACGCGCCGCTGCACGCCTTTCTTCTGACGCTGATGGTCAATGCGCGGCATCTGTTCTACGGCATCTCCATGCTGGAAAAGTACAAGGGCATGGGCTGGAAAAAGCCCTACCTGATCTTTGGCATGTGCGACGAGACCTTCTCCATCAACTGCACCGTCACCCCGCCGGAGGGCGTGGACCGCGGCTGGTTCATGTTCTTCGTCACCCTGCTCAACCAGACCTACTGGGTCGCGGGCGCAACGCTCGGCGCGCTGCTCGGCTCGGTCCTGCACTTTGACACCACCGGCATCGAATTCGTCATGACGGCGCTGTTCACCGTGATGTTCGTCAATCAATGGGAGGAGGCCAAGGACCACCGCCCCGCCCTCACCGGCCTCGGCTGCGCGGCGCTTTGCCTCGCCGTGTTCGGCAGCGACGGCTTCATGCTGCCCGCGATGGCGCTCATCATCGTCTGCTTCCTCGTGAGCAGCAAATCGCAGAAAAAGGAGGAGCCCGCCCTATGACCATGACCGTCACGCAGAGCGTGATCACCATCGTGGCCGTCGTGCTCGGCACGATGACGACGCGCTTTCTCCCCTTTCTCATCTTCCCCGAGGGGCGCGAGCCGCCCGCGTTCATCCGTTACCTCGGCGCCGTCCTGCCCTTCGCGGTCATCGGGCTGCTGCTCGTCTACTGCCTCAAGGACGCGGTGTTCGCCTCGTACCACGCGCTGCCAGAGCTCATTGCCATCACCGTGACCGCCGCGCTGCAACGGTGGAAAAGGAATATGCTTTTGAGCCTGTTCGCCGGCACGGCGCTCTATATGCTGCTCGTGCAGACCTGCTTTGTATGAAAAATGAGGCAATGCGTTCGGCATTGTCTCATTTCTTTTTTTGCAGCAGCATATTGGCGCCCGCCCAAAGCAGGAAAACGCCGAACGGCTTGCGGAATACCGTGATGTCGACCGAGGTCGCCGCCCACGCCGCGGCAAGCGCCGCGAGCGTCCCGAGCGGGATCGCCGCGCGCATCACCTCGCGGTCGAGATAGCCGTTTTTCCTGTGCTCAAGGAGCGACATTCCCGCCGTCGGCAGGAAGTAGAGGAGGTTGATGCCCTGCGCCTGCGTCTGGTCGACGCCGAGAAAGAGCGTCATGAGCAGGAGCAGCAGCGTCCCGCCGCCGACGCCCCACGCCGAGAGGATGCCCGTGCCGAAGCCCGCGAGCGCGGGCAGAAGCCAGTCCGTCATCGCTCAGCCTCCTGTGAAAAGATAGCGCCAGCCGCCATAGAGCAGAAAGAGCGCGAAGATGCGGCGCAGCCAAAGCCCCGGCACCTTTTTGAACAGCTTCCCGCCGACCAGTCCGCCCGCGAAGCCGCCGAGGAGATACGGCAGCGCCGACGTCAGGGACAGCTCTGCGCGCCAATACCACAGCGCCGCCGACACCGCGCACATCGGAAAAATGACCGCCACGCAGGTGGCGAATGCCTTCTTTTCCTCCACACCCGCCCATTTCGTCAGCAGCACGAGCAGCGGAATGCCGCCGCCCCCGCCGAAAATGCCGTTCGTAAGTCCTGCGGCGACGCCGCTGAGGCGGTACTTCGTTTTCTTCTCCATGTCCCCCACTCCCTATGTAAGAAGCGGCCGCGCCGCTTCTTTGCTTACTTCTTGCGGAAGCTCTGGCAGTCGGTGCACTGATCCATGGTGGGGTTGGTCTCATGGGTGCCGACCTGAATGGCGTTCAGGCCGCAGTAGGACTGACTCTGGCAATGGTTCGCGCAGGAAGTGACCTCGCATTTGATGGCTCTGTTGGGGGTGCAGGCGCAGCCGCTGTTGGTATGATCGGACATGAAGAAATTCCTCCTTGCAAAATTCGCGCGAAGCGAACGTTCGGGCCTCGCGCAGAGGATAGTTTGCGCCGAGGAGCGAAGAATATACACCGTGCGCGGACGCTTTGAGGAAAACAGGTGGACAGGCTTGTATTTTTGTGCTATGCTTTCGTTCGATAAAACAGGATTCGCACCGCCCAAATATTTCATCTGTTATTAGCGGTTATAAGCAACCGTCAA
>ENA-ORSY01001772-ORSY01001772.1-human-gut-metagenome-genome-assembly--contig:-NODE-1772-length-14079-cov-5.295636_pt1 | contig 14079 bp, 10 predicted proteins | sample MGYA00242193_ERZ509160 | MGnify/ENA primary metagenome ERZ509160 (study PRJEB26280, sample SAMEA2338670) | human gut metagenome | biome: human gut; feature: human-associated habitat; material: faeces...
GTTTGCTCACTTTATAAGTCTTGCACTTTACATAACATATTACTTGTCATAATCAGTATTATGAGTAGCTTATCATAATTATGAAGGCCGTTTCAGCCTGGATAAAGGCGACAGAAACCTGAATGACATGAAAATGTTTTATAAGTCAGTCTTGACTGCATTTTTCACTGCTGTTGACAGCCTGCGGAACAAATATACGCATTACAGTCACAAAGATTTGAATATAAGGGAAATAAAAATTGAATGTACACTTGGTGGAAAAGATTACTGTATCGGACTACTAAATGCCCTTGACTGCATATACGACAGCGCGGTAAACCTTTTGAAGCTGCGGTTTATGGCGGGCGAAGATGAAGTGGCACACTTACGCCGGTGCAAGGCTGTAAATAAAAAGGTCGTGGTAAGGACAGAGAAGGACGGCTTTTATTACAGACTGTCAGACAATGGCGGGGTCACGGAGAAGGGTGTGATTTTCATAGCGTCCATGTTTCTCAATCGCAAATACGGCTTTCTTTTCTTGAAGCAGTTAGAAGGTTTCAAGCGTAGTGATGAAAAACGTTATAGGCTGACATTGGAAGCATTCCTGGCTTTTTCAAACATCAAACCGGTTGACAGGTTGAAGAGTGACAAACTCGACAGAGCCTCCTTGGGACTTGATATGTTAAACGAACTGACGAAAATTCCGAAAGAGCTTAGCGAGACACTGTCTGTAGACTGTTTGTACAAATACCTTGCATCCGATGGCGAGGACGACTTGCGGTCGCGCATACGTTATCAGGACAGATTTGTCCCCTTGGCATTGGAGTTCATATCACAAAGCGACGAGTTCAAGGATTTCAGGTTTTACACTTACGTTGGCAATTATGTGTACAAAGGTTACATTAAGAGGCTAATTGACGGAACTGACAAGGAAAGATACCTGTCTGACAGGCTTTGCGGATTTTACAAGTCGGTAAATGACGCTTCTTCTGATGCCATTGCACAAAAGTATGGTGTGGAGATAAAAGACTCCAATGAGCCTGACTACATGCTGCCGGACTCTTTCCGACCGCATGTGTTGAGGGCAACGCCGCATTTTGTCATAAACACTAATAACATCGGCATAAAAATATGCGGCAATGACTGTCTTCCTATTGTCAACGGGAAAGGCGTAGAAAGCCCGGAGCCTGATTACTGGCTTAGCATATATGAACTGCCTGCAATGCTGTTTTACGCTTATCTCCGTGAAAAAAACGGAAAGCGTTTTAAAGACTATAAGAGCATCAGGGAGCTGATAGAAGGTGTCGAGAAAAAGGCCGATGAAAAGAATGATAGGGACAAAGGTGCATTGATGGCACGGCATATCGACAAGGAAATAATATGGACGCAGACAAAACTTGACGAGGTAAAGCGGCTTGAAGAGAAAAAGGTTGCGGCATACGGTAAGAAAGGACGTGTTGTGTTGAAGGCAGGCAGAATGGCCGACTTGCTTGCACACGACATGGTTCGCTTGCAACCGGCCACGAAGGGCAGTGACAAAATAACCGGAGCCAACTTCCAGGCTTTGCAAGTGTCGTTGGCTTACTTCAAACGTGATATTCTTGCCGACGTGTTTAGCCGGGCTATGTTGACAACGGGCAATCACCGTCACCCGTTCTTGTACAGAATAGATGTGAGCCATTGTAGCTCGTTGCGCGATTTTTATGTAGCTTATCTCGGTGAACGTAGAAAATACTTTGAGGACGTGGCTAAAAAGATAGCCAAGAATAAGCTGAACACTCCATGCCACATTCTCCGCCGCCTGCAAAGGGAAGGAAGCGGTGAAGAAGCAGGAAAAGACGTAAAGCCGAAGTTCCTGCCTCGTGGCATTTTCACGGACTCGATAAAAAACTGTCTGGAACAAAGCAAGTTGAATATTTATATCAGGAATGCCCGTAATGATGTCAAACCTGCGATAAATGCCGCCTATCTTATATTGATGTATTATAAGGAAATAGAAAAAGGCGAATTTCAAGGCTTTTATGGCGAAAAACGCCGATACGACATCTTGGAAGAGGGCAAACCTCTTGACTTGGCTGAAAGGAAAAAAGCCTTAGCCAGCATAAAGCCCGCGAAAATAGATGTCTCTGAAGCAAACATGCCGATGAGTAAGGAAGAACACTTGATGCGGAAGAGATACCATGCCGTTTGCAATAACGAGTCGGCCATCCGAATGTACCAGGTTCAGGACATATTGCTGTTATTGATGGCCAAAGACATTTTCAAGAAAGCATTGTCAGAGGGCGTCATGTCAAAGAAAATAGGACTTGAGAACTTGAACGGAATATTCGATGCTCCTGTAAATTTCGTCAAGAATTTTGATAATATAAAGTTAACGGCCACAGGTATAAAAATAAAGGATTACGGCAAGGTGTGCCGACTTGGAACCGACTTTAAGTTTAACAGCTTAATAAAGGCGTTTCATAAGGTTTACTCTAAAAGTGTGGAAATGGACTACTCTGATTATTTAAAAGAAGAGGAAGAATTTGAAAAATACAGGTTGAATATGGTGAAGTTGTGCCGTGAAGTAGAGCGGGGCATTACGGAGGACTTGCATTTGAGTTTGGACGGTAAAAGCCATCTGAGTTTTAATGACGATGTTATAAAACCATACAATGACAAGTACAATGTTTTCAACGGAGGCGATTTGACTTTTTTCATAAATGCGCGTAATATGTTCATGCACGGTGACTATAAATATGAGTGCGTTAAATATGTTGTCAGCGAACATTTCAAAGGAAGTCTCAATGACGTCTCATTTGCCAAAGAGACATACGGGCATTTTTGTAACTTATTGGAAAGTATGAGGAAGAAAACTGGTTTAAGAATAGATATTTAAGAATTTGTAAATAGTAGGTTGTGAGAGCCTTTATTTTGTAAGGTATAAACAACAAAATTCTCATCGTTCCATTTTCAAAAAAGGTTGTGAGAGCCTTTATTTTGTAAGGTATAAACAACAAGGCTGACTAACTTGCGAACGTCTTGATCGTTGTGAGAGCCTTTATTTTGTAAGGTATAAACAACGGCTCGTATATCCGTATTTCGCCAACGACAGTTGTGAGAGCCTTTATTTTGTAAGGTATAAACAACCTAACAGCTTGTGTTTTGTTACTTACACCTGTTGTGAGAGCCTTTATTTTGTAAGGTATAAACAACCCTTTACTTCGTCCACATATTCCACGCTCTGTTGTGAGAGCCTTTATTTTGTAAGGTATAAACAACCGCTTTTAATGGCATAGAATAAAGCCTGCCAAGTATTAAAAAGCAGTATATCCCCAATGATGTGCCTGACGGCGAATGGTGTCAGACTGTTTTTTAGTCAACTGAATTCAAAAACAAGGTATGGCGGAAGGGATATTAAAAAGCGCATTCCGCAGCGTCGTTTAGTCGGCGTTGCGGAATGCGCTTTGATTTTTTACAAGTTATCTGTTATGGAGTCTTATTTGTCCATTACATTCTTAATGTCCTGCAATGTCAGTTTTCCAGTGAGAACTATGGCGCTTGTCTCTTCGCTGTCAGTGTTAAGCAGTATGTACTGTTTCTTGCCGCCCGGAAATTCTTTCATGTATATGCCGGTGCTTTCGCCTTCACCGTTGACGTCCATCAGTTTTGTGTAATTTTCCTTGGCGATTATCTGCCGGCATTCTTTTTTCAGGGTGTTGGCGGCTGATTTTGTCTCGGAGTTGAGTATCTGGATGTTGTCCAACTTCGAGGCCACGGCCGAGAAGTCCATCCCGTTGCTTTTCATGTCGGGCATCATGCCGAGAAGTGCTTTCGAGACATAGACAGATGTTATGCCCTTTACGTTGCCGAATTTCTTGGTAAACGTTTCCTGTGCGGCAAGGTTTGCCGTGAAAAGTATGGCGGCGGCCAGTATTGATAATAACTTTTTCATTGTTCACCGTTTTTAGAGAGTTCCATACATTTGTTTATTTTTCTGTTCAGGTCTTCAGTTTTTTGCTGCGCGTATGCCATTTGGTCAAGACCTTTGTTAAGCGTGGCCGAGAACTTTACTATCGCCATTTGCGCCTGTGCCAGTGCGGCCTGTTCTTCAGGCGTTATGCTTGTGCGGTTGTGCAGGTATGCGCCGAACGAAGCCACAACGAGTATGCTGGCCGCTATTCCGCAGGCATGGCGCAGTTTCATCGTTATGCGCCGTGCGGTATGCCGGCCTGTGCTGTCAGCTTTTTTGCTCCATGCGTCAATCTGCGTGCCGAGCTTGTGGTCAAGCCGTTCGGCAAGCGGTGTGGTCTTGCAGCCGTGCAGGGTCATGAAGAAGTCTTGTTCGGCTTTCAGGCTGTCGGGTACGTCGCCATCCCTGAAGAACCCGGCTATGCGTGCCTCCTCCTCTTCAGATGTCAGTCCGTCGTAATACCGTTCCAAAAGTTTTTCAATATCCTTTGTCGCCATAATTCCTTATGTTGTTAAATTGTTCACGTAATGTCTTTCTTGCCCTGCTAAGCGTCACGCGGATGTTTGTCATGCCAAGTCCTGTGGCCTGTTCAATCTCGCCGTAGTCGAGGTTGTTGACGTCGCGCATGGTTATCAAGAGGCGTTGCTGTTCCGGCAGGCGTGCTATGCACCGGCGCATTATTTCGGCATGGTCTTTTGTCTCAACCTCTTTTTCCATGTCGGCGTGTGCGGCCTGCCGCATTGTCTCGGGGCGGTCAACGTCAAGCGTGGCGTGCCTGCTCCTCAGCCTGTCTTGGCAGATGTGCCTTGTCAGCGTTACGCAGTAGGCTTCGGCGTTCTCCATGCTGGGCAGGCTGTCACGCCGTGTCCACAGCCTAAGGTATGTGTCCTGCACAGCGTCTTCGGCCTCCTGCTCGTTGCACGTCAGGCTCAGAGCCACGGCATACAGCTTGCCGCTGTATGGCATGAACCGTTGTTTGAACTCTTCGCCTGTCATTGTTTGTGGGGTTATACGGTTTTACGGTTATGGGTTATGCGGTTGTGGGGGTGTGCGGGATATTGGGTTATCGGGTCATTATTTTATGGGCTAATGTTATATGAGTTTATATTGCTCGGTTTATGGCTTTCATATTACCGCACAACCTCACAACCATACAACCGTATAACCTCACAACCCCATAACCTCATAACCGTAAACCCTTAAAAACCAATCGTCTTGTCGTTGATTAACTGGCCTATTTTGTCTTTGGGTATGTTGCCGTTGAAGTACACCATTACGCAGTCCTCTTTGTCTGCCACGGCGACGATGGCCTCCTTTATCGTTTCGCCTTCCGAACGGCCAAGCACTTTTACGCGGTCGTCACCGTCAAACACGGTTACAACCGGTTCGTAAGCCGAGTCGAGTCCGGCAACAGTATTGTTGAATACGTCTGTCTTCGCCTTGTCGGCGTTCTCGATTATCAGCACGCAGCCGTTGTCGATGTCTTTCAGCATCCCTTCAAGGTCTTTGTTGTCCGTCTTTTCCATCTGCATGGCAATCATCTCCTGGTTGAAGCGTATCACCTGTGCGCCGGTGGCCTTCTCTATTTCTTTGATTACTTCATCGGCGGTCTTCGCCGTACCCGTGAGGCAGAATGCCGCCATCACGATAAATGCCAAAATCTTTTTCATTGTCTTTGATATTTTCGTTGTTTATAATGTGTTTTCAATCATTCTGCGCTATTATTTCCCGTATGTCCTCCTGCGTCAGCTTGCCATTCAGCCGTATCAGGGCGCAGTCGTCATCGCTTGCCACTACCACGAGCACTTCCCTTATGTATCCTTTCTTCATCCTGCCAAATATCTGCACAGTTTCGCCGTCTTCATCGTTGACGCTTACAAAAGGCTGGTATTTGCATGTGTCAAGCTCGCTTACGCTTTCGAGGAACGACCGCCTTGCTTTCTCGCCTCCGTCCTCAACCGTCACTATTGTGCCGCTGCTTATGTGCCCCATAGCCTCGCCGAATGCTTCGTCTTTCAGGTCGGGCAGCAGAGCCATCATCAGTTTGTTGAACCTGATGGTTAACGCCTTGTTGTTAGTCCGTATGTCGCGTATCACCTCGTTGCTTGTCTTGGCCGTGCCCGCCAGGCACAGCGCCGCCGTAAACATGATTAGTGCAAATATTCTTTTCATTGCTTCCGTTTTTTATGTCCTTTATTATGCAGACGTAACTTGCGGCAGTTTTGTTACATCAAAAACGGATTTTTTTTATTATATAAGTGCGTTTATTTGCAGGCCGGTATCTGTATGCGTTGCAAGACGTGGCCTTTTGCAGCCCGAAAGGCCATGTTTCGCATGGTAAAAGGCCACGTTTTGCCGCGCCATTTGCCGTATTTTATATTGTGGCGTTCGCCGTGTTGGTGAAAAAAGAAACGGACTTGCCGCTGCGGCAAGTCCGTTTCTCTTGTTTATGCGCCGTTTGCGGCGTATTTATTTGCTTAGGTTCTCCATGATTTTCTGCACGTATGCGTCGATTACGGCAACGGCTGTGATGTTGACAACATCGCGCACGGAGCACTCGAAGTCGGTGAAGTGGACGGGCTTGTTCAGTCCCATCTGGATGGGGCCGATTATTTCGGCGCCCGGGTTGAGTGCCTGTAGCAGCTTGTACGAGCTGTTCGCGCTCGACAGGTTGGGGAATACGAGCGTGTTGACGTCTTTGCCTTTCAGCCTTGTGAAGGGGTATTTTGCGTCGCGCAGCCTGCTGTTCAGGGCGAAGTTCACCTGCATTTCGCCGTCTATGGCGAGGTCTGGGTAGCGCTGCTGCATCTCCTCTACGGCGGCGTGAACTTCAGCCGGGTTGCCAAATTCGTCGGTTCCGAAGTTAGAGTAGCTTATCATTGCGATGTGCGGCTCGTCGTTGAAGAAGCGCACTGTGTTGGCCGAGAGGCGCGCAATGTCAACGAGCACGTCTTTGTTTGGCAACCGGTTAATCAGCGTGTCGGCCAGATAGAGCACTCCCTTTTTCGAGTTTATTATGTGCATCGTGCCGAAGTGCTTGTATTCGGGCTGTATTCCGATTACCTCCTTCGCCACCTTTATGGTGTTTGAATATTTTGTGTAAAGGCCCGTTATGAACGCGTCGGCGTCACCTGTCTCGACCATCATCATGCCGAAGTAGTTGCGCTCGAACATCTTGTCGTTGGCTTCCTGGAAGGTGTAGCCCTGGCGCTTGCGCTTTTCGGCCAGTATGCGTGCGTAGCGTTCGCGGCGGTCGTTCTCGCGGTCGTGGCGCAGGTTCACTATCTCTATGCCGTCAAGGCTTAGGTCGAGTTCTTTGGCGAGCTTTGCTATTCGTTCGTCGTTGCCCAGCAGGATGGGGTGGCAGATGCCTTCGTTCTTGGCCTGCACCGCCGCCTTGAGCATCGTGGGGTGTATTCCTTCGGCGAACACAACGCGCTGCGGATGCTTGCGTGCCGTGTCGTACAGCTTCTGGGTCAGCTTGGTTTCCTGTCCGAGCATTTCGCGCAGGCGGTTCTTGTATTCGTCCCAGTCGGTTATCGTGGTGCGCGCCACTCCGCTTTCGATGGCCGCCTTTGCAACGGCTGCCGACACTTCGGTGATGAGGCGCGGGTCTACCGGTTTCGGTATGAAGTATGACGGGCCGAAGGTAAGCTTGTTTACCTGGTACACGTCGTTCACTACATCGGGCACCGGCTGCTTTGCCAGGTCTGCGATGGCGTGTACGGCAGCCATTTTCATCTCCTCGTTTATGGCTGTGGCGTGTACGTCAAGCGCGCCGCGGAAGATGTAGGGGAAGCCTATGACGTTGTTGATTTGGTTTGGATAGTCGGAACGGCCGGTGCTCATAAGCACGTCGGGGCGGCTCTCCATAGCGTCCTCGTATGATATTTCGGGCACGGGGTTGGCCAGTGCGAACACGATTGGCTTGTCGGCCATCGAGCGTACCATGTCCTGTGTGAGCACGTTGCCCTTTGACAGGCCCACGAATACGTCGGCGCCCTTTACGGCTTCTTCCAGTGTGTGAATGTCGCGCCGGTCGGTGGCGAACATCTTTTTCTGTTCAGTCAGGTTCTCGCGGTCGCTGGTGATGACACCTTTCGAGTCGAGCATGACGATGTTCTCTTTATTCGCGCCGAGCGCGATGTACAGTTTTGTACACGAGATGGCCGCCGCTCCGGCTCCGTTTACAACGATTTTTACCTTCGATATGTCTTTTCCGGCCACTTCGAGGGCGTTTTTCAGTCCGGCGGCCGATATGATGGCCGTGCCGTGCTGGTCGTCGTGCATCACCGGTATGTCGAGTGTGCGCTTCAGCCTTTCCTCTATATAGAAGCATTCGGGCGCCTTGATGTCTTCAAGGTTGATGCCGCCGAATGTCGGTGCGATGCGTTCTACAGCCTCGCAGAACTTCTCAGGGTCCTTCTCGGCCACCTCGATGTCGAACACGTCTATGCCGCCGTAGATTTTGAACAGCAGGCCCTTGCCTTCCATGACGGGCTTTCCGCTCATCGCGCCGATGTCTCCGAGTCCCAGCACGGCTGTTCCGTTGCTTATTACGGCTACGAGGTTGCCCTTGTCCGTGTACTTGTACACGTCGTCGGGAGTCTTTTGGATTTCAAGGCATGGAAACGCCACGCCCGGCGAGTAGGCGAGGCTCAGGTCGGTCTGCGTAATGTAGGGCTTTGTCGGTTTTACTTCTATTTTTCCGGGTTTGCCGCTGCTGTGGTATTCAAGTGCGGCTTCTTTTGTAATGTTTACCATGATTATGTTATTTGTTCTCGTTTTCAATACGCGTGAAGTCTGGTGTTTTGTACAGCCGTCTCTGTACAGCCTGGCACGATTTGTGCTTGTGGCGGAATTTTGCCCCACAATCTTTCATTTTCTTACTTGCGGGCACTTGCTTGATGTTGACTTCGTCTTTTTACCTTTCTTTTTATTACAACCATAATTGAAAAGTCTTTGCAAATGTAATGAAAAAATAAATGGAAGCAAATAGTTTTCGGAAATAAATTATTAACTTTGCAAATAAAAACTAAAAGAATGCGTAAAACCGGCAGCACGACCGCTTACCGCGAAAGTCTGAGAAGGAAAATTCTTGACACCGCGATGCTACTTTTCAAGCAGAAAGGGATAAAAGCCGTGCGCATGGACGACATCGCGACTGAAATCGCAATTTCAAAGCGGACTCTGTATGAAATATACAGCAACAAGGAGGATTTGCTTTTTGAGTGTCTCAGGAATGAGAATGAACTGATGAACAAGCAGCTTTCCGACTATGCGATGACGGCGGAAAACGAGATGGCTGTCATTGCTTATTTCATAAAGTTGAGGCTGAAAGACCTTGGGGCAATCAATCCGCTGTTTTTTACTGAAATGAAAAAGTACGAGCGGATAATGAGGTTTTTCAGGCAGAACAAGGAAACGCAGTCCGCCCATTCGCAGGTGTTCATGAGGAAAGGCATCGAGCATGGTTTCTTCCGCAGCGACTTGAATTATGGCATAGTGAACAAGATTGGCGATGCGGCCATGGATTTTGTCATGCAGACACGGCTTTACGAGCAGTACAAACTTGACGAGATATTCCATACGTTCATAATCGTATTCTTGCGCGGTTGCTGCACTGAGAAGGGATTGGCCTATCTTGAAAAGTTCATTTCGGAGAACTGATAAAGGTGGATAGTGAAGAACGGAGAGTGAAGGAGCCGATAAATTAGAGGTCGTGGCTTCTTCACTCTCCGTTCTTTACTATTAAAGTCTGATGATTTGTTTTACTCCCTTGACGTTTCGCAGTTTCTTTATCAGCTGCTCGAGGCGCGGGGTGTCCTCTACGTTTACAACCAGGTTGCCGCTGAACAGGCCGTCGTTGCTGTCGATGTTGATGCTGCGCATCATTATCTTCTCTTCCTTTGAGATGATGCTTGTAATGTTGTTCACAATGCCGATGTCGTCGTTGCCGATGATTTTCAGCGTTGTGGAGTATTGTGATGTGCCTTTGCCGCTCCATTTGGCCTTCACTATGCGGTAACCGAAGCGTTTGCGCAGTTCAGGTGCGTTGGGGCAGTCCTTGCGGTGGATTTTTATCCCCCCGTTTATGGTTACGAAGCCGAACACGTCGTCGCCGTAAATGGGATGGCAGCATTTTGCCAGAGTATAGTCAACGCCTTTCAGGTTCTTGTCTATCACAAGCACGTCGTCTCCCGAATGGGCAAGCTCCTCGTTCGGGTTCTCGTAGTTGAAGCCTTCCGCGCTGCGTGCAGGCTGCTGGGGCAGGGTGTTGTTGTCCCGTTGCAGGGTTTCCTGGTACTTTTCTATCACGTCGTTCACGTCAAGCGTGCCGTCGGCCATGTGCCGGTAGAAGTCGTTTGCCTCCTTGAACCCCATTTTCTTTATAAGGTGCGACACGGCGCTTTCGTCAAATTCGATTTTCCGGTTTTTCAGCCTTCGTTCGAACATTTCTTTGGCGTATGCGCCGTCTTTCACCATGAGGTCTTTAAGCGCCATGCGTATTTTCGCCTTGGCGCGGCTTGTCTTGACGATGTTGAGCCATTCCTGCTTGGGCTTTTGGTTGGCCGAGGTCATTATCTCAACCTGGTCGCCGTTTTTCATCACATGGCGGAACGTCACAACTTTGTTGTTTATTTTCGCTCCGGTGCAATGGTCGCCGATGTTCGAGTGTATGCGGTATGCGAAGTCGAGCACCGTGGCGCCTTTGGGGAATTTCATCAGGTCGCCCTTCGGCGTGAATACGAACACCTCGTCGTCGTACAGGTCCATCTTGAACTGGTCGATTACCTGCAGGTCGTCCTTGTTTTCCAGTGCCGAGCGTATGCTGTTGAGCCAGTCGTCCAGGCCGTTTTCGCCCTTTACGCCCTTGTAACGCCAGTGTGCGGCCAGTCCTCGTTCGGCTATCTCGTCCATCCGCTCGGTTCGTATCTGCACCTCCACCCATTTGTTTTCAGGCCCCAGAACCGTTATGTGCAGGCTTTCGTAGCCGTTAGACTTGGGCACGCTCAGCCAGTCGCGCATGCGTTTCGGGTTGGGTTGGTACATGTCGGTGATGATGGCGAACACCTGCCAGCACTGCACTTTTTCCAGTTTTTGCGGCGAGTCGAGTATTATGCGTATGGCGAACAGGTCGTACACGCCCTCGAAATCGCACTGCTGTTTCTTCATCTTCTGCCAGATACTGTGTATGCTCTTGGTGCGTCCCTTCATGTGGAACTTGAATCCGGCCTCCTTCAGCTTCTTGTCTATCGGGGCGATGAAGCGTTCAATGTAAGCGTCGCGGCTCTTCTTGGTGGCGTTGAGCTTCTCCTTTATCATGTAGTAGGCGTCGTGCTCAAGGTATTTCAGGCTCAGGTCCTCAAGCTCGCTCTTCAGCTTGTACAGTCCGAGTTTGTGTGCGAGCGGGGCGTACAGGTAGCTGGCCTCCTCGCTTACTTCGGTTTTCGCCTCCACGTTTTCCGTGTCGCGGATTTGCCGCATCAGGTTTACGCGGTCGGCAATCATGATGAGTATCACGCGCATGTCTTCGGCGAACGACAGCAGCAGGTTGCGGAAATTCTCGCTTTCAATGACGGGGCTTTTCTTGTAAAGCTCCTGTATCTTGCCGAGTCCGTGTATTATGCGCGCCACGTTTTCGCCGAATGTCTGTTTTATCTCGTCATAGTCCTGTACGACAGGGTACAGCAGTATGGCCAGCACCCCGTCGCGCTTTAGTCCTATCTCCTCTACCGCGATTGCCGCCGTCTGCAGGCTGGACACTATGGGGTTCAGCCCGAATGCGTCCCTTTCCACGGCATTGCCGCTTATCACCGCCTTGATGTGCCTTAACACGTTGCTACGGTCATTGCCGTTGATAAGCTCGCCTACGCTGCCGTCAAGCCTGCGGGCAAGCTCTATGGCGGTTTTTTTCTCGTCTATGGTGAATGTCAGTCCTTTCATTTCTTTCATGCCTTGTTCAGCCACGCCTTCAGATGGCATGATGCAAACTTACTCATTTTTCCCGAAATAGTCTTGTTTTGTGTTTTAGAAAATGCTTTTTGTAAGTTTTATTGCATAAAGTAATAACTTTTTAATGCCTTTTGATGCATGTTTTGATGAAAAAGAGTTATTTTTGCAATTAAATGAAGATATTGAGGAAGTTATAGTAGTTAAAGATGTTAAAGCCATTACCATATTATAGATATGGTGTGGTTGCACTGCAACACAGCAAGGCATTTGGCTATAACTTCTATAACTTCTTTACCTTCTCTAAATTCTAAGAAAATAAAATACCTTAACCTAATAAAAAACAATATTTATGTTATCACAGGATGATTTAAAGCAGATTGCCGCCAAAGGCATAACCGAGGCTCAGGTTGAGACACAGCTTGAGGATTTCAAACAGGGCTTCCCGTTCTTGCGTCTTGAGGCCGCCGCCGCGATAGGCAACGGCATATCGGCCCCGTCAGACGACGAGCGCGCACGCTACATCGAGGCTTGGAACTCTTACAAGGCCGGTGGCAAGCGCATCGTAAAGTTCGTGCCGGCAAGCGGGGCGGCCAGCCGTATGTTCAAGGACATGTTTGCTTTCCTGAACGGCGACCATGACACACCCGAGACCGACTTTGAAAAGAAATACTTTGACAACATCGGGAAATTCGCCTTCTACGGCGAGCTTAACGAGGCTTGCATCAAGAACGAGGGCAAGGACATACCCACACTCATCGCCGAAGGCGGTTACAAGGCCGTTGTTGCAAACATGCTTGAGCCGAAAGGGCTTAACTACGGCCAGCTGCCGAAGGGCTTGCTGCTGTTCCACAAGTATGCCGAAGGACCGCGTACTCCGCTTGAAGAGCATCTTGTGGAGGGCGCGCTTTACGCCGCATCGGGCGGAGAGGCTCACATCCACTTCACCGTAAGCCATGAGCACCGCGAGCTTTTCATGAAGAAAGTCGACGAGAAGCGTGCCGCATACGCCGGGAAATACGGCATAAAGTATGACGTGACTTTCTCCGAGCAGAAACCGTCGACCGACACAATCGCAGCCAACCCCGACAACACACCGTTCCGCAACGAGGACGGCTCGCTGCTCTTCCGTCCCGGAGGGCACGGCGCGCTCATACAGAACCTCAACGACATCGACGCCGACGTGGTGTTCATCAAGAACATTGACAACGTTGTGCCCGACCGCCTGAAGGGCGACACCGTTACCTACAAGCAGCTCATCGCAGGCATCCTCGTAACGTTGCAGGCAAAGGCGTTCGACTATCTGCGCCTGCTTGACACCGGGCAGTACACCCACGAGCAACTGGAAGAAATAATACGCTTCGTGCAGCGTGACCTGTGCTGCCGCAAGGCCGACATCAAGCAGCTTGAAGACGCCGAGCTGGTGGTATATCTGCACAATAAGCTCAACCGCCCGATGCGCGTGTGCGGAGTGGTGAAGAATGTGGGAGAGCCTGGCGGCGGCCCGTTCCTTACATACAACCAGGACGGTACCGTGAGCCTGCAAATACTCGAAAGCAGCCAGATTGACAAGAGCAACGGCGAGTACATGAAGATGTTTACCGAGGGAACCCACTTCAATCCGGTTGACCTTGTCTGCGCCGTAAAGGACTACAAGGGGCGTCACTTCAACCTTCCCGACTATGTTGACAAGTCAACCGGCTTCATAAGCAGCAAGAGCAAGAACGGCCGCGAGCTGAAGGCGCTCGAGCTGCCGGGACTTTGGAACGGTGCGATGAGCGACTGGAACACCGTCTTCGTTGAAGTTCCGTTGTCAACGTTCAATCCCGTCAAGACTGTCAACGACCTGTTGCGCGAGCAGCACCAGTGACATACATTCCGCCTGAACCCTGTCGATGCACCTTATATATAAATAAGGTGTAGGCATAAGGGCAAGGGCGTGTAAGCAGCCGTGGGGCGTGGGCAAGGCGCAAACAGCCTTGCTTGCGCCCCATAATTGTAGGTGTTTGTCTTGGTGTACATCCTTGCGCTCAACCGCCTGGCGTTCAGGCTGTTGCCAATATGCGGCAAAATGCCGTCCGAAAGGCCGTGTTTCAGGCTGCAAAATGCCGTCTTTTGCAATGCAAACGACGGCATCTTGGGTTCATCCGCAAATCTGTTGGATGGTTTTTATTCTATTTTCAGTAAATAATCGT
>ENA-ORSY01001780-ORSY01001780.1-human-gut-metagenome-genome-assembly--contig:-NODE-1780-length-14018-cov-5.773473_pt1 | contig 14018 bp, 11 predicted proteins | sample MGYA00242193_ERZ509160 | MGnify/ENA primary metagenome ERZ509160 (study PRJEB26280, sample SAMEA2338670) | human gut metagenome | biome: human gut; feature: human-associated habitat; material: faeces...
GGCCAGCCTCACAGACCGGCCGGTGCTGCCCACCTGGTACCCAGAGGGAAGCCTGCTGACCCGGGTGGAGGAGAACCCCATGGATGATGGGTATATGCTCTTGGCCGCCTTTTCTCTGAATGGGGAGGAATTTCATATTTGTGTCACCGTTTATAACACTGAGGAAGAAATGGACGTCCGGAACTACGAGAAAAACGAAGGTATGCCGGAAGAATACCCCGTCCATGGCATCACCCACTACATCATGGGGAACATGGCACGCAACGTTGCAATTTGGAGAAATGGAAACGTCGAGTGCAGCATCCAGGGCTTCCTGACGGTGGACCAACTCGAGCAAATGATCGACTCAATTTATGCATAGGAGGCGCAGCAGTACTATGAAACGCATTGGAACCAAAACCCTCGCCCTTTTTCTCTGTCTGACCTTGGTATTCAGCGCGGCACTCTCTGCCAGCGCCCGGGCCAGCACCAGCCCATTGTTCAGGATATGCAGCACCACCCCGGGTGCAGGACTGTCGGTCTGCTCTGCGGCCCACCCGAAGATGAGCCCCATGCCCAGCGCGTAGCACTTTTCGGTCAGCGTTCCGTGCAGGGCCGCAAAGAGCACAGCCTGGCAGAGGTTTGCCGGGTGCTCCCCCAGCGGCCGCAGCAGGCGCAGCAGCGCCCCCCGGAACACCAGCTCCTCAGCCAGCGGCAGCACCAGCAGGCTGCGCAGCGTGCCGGGCACGCCCTGCGGCAGTTCTGCCGCCCCGCCGGGGACCAGCACACACCAGACCGCCGCCAGCCCGGCCCAGGCCAGTGCCGCGATGCCTGCCGCCCGCAGGCGGCGGTTCTGTTCTGACATCTTCTCCGTCCCCTCTCCGTTTGGGGGTGCGCTGTTCCGCTGCTTCGGGCGCACAGCGCACCGCCCCGCAATGCCTGATGCCCATTGTATCATGTTCCGGCCCGTTTGTGCAAGAAAACGGAGCGGAATTGCGAAAATACGAAGAAATATTGATTCAAACAATTGACATTTCCCGTCGTCTCTGGTATATTCCTATACGACTTTTTGATTGATTTGGTCGGGTTATCCGTTCTTGGCCCCGTTGGAGGTATTACTATGATCCGCATTCTTACCGATTCCGCATCCGACATCCTGCCCGCTGAAGCCGAGCAGCTGGGCGTGACCGTCATCCCCCTGAACGTCACCCTGGAGGACGGCACCGTGCTCCGGGACGGCGTGGACATGACCCCCACCGTGTATTACGGCGTGATGGCCCGCTGCCACAAGCTGCCCACCACCAGCCAGCCCAGCCCCGAGCTGTTCCAGCGCTTCTTCCTTGAGGCGGCTGCCGCCGGGGACGAAGTGGTGGGCATCTTCCTCTCCCATGAGCTGTCCGGCACCTGCCAGTGTGCCCGGCTGGCCGCAGACATGGCCAATGTGGACAATGTCCTCTTTGTGGATTCCGAGAACGTCTGCCTGGGCGAGAGCCTGCTGGTGCGGCTGGCTGTTCAGCTGCGGGATGCCGGAAAGACTGCCGGGCAGATCGCCGCCACCCTTGAGCACGCCAAGGAGCATCTGCATCTGGTGGCTGTCATCGACGACCTGAAGTATCTGCGCAAGGGCGGCCGCCTGCCCGCCGCCGTGGCCGTGGCCGGTGGGATGCTGGGTATCAAGCCCCTCATCACCATCAAGGAGGGCAAAGTCGCCATGGCCGGCAAGGCCCGGGGTCTGCCCGGCGCATACGTCGCCCTCTTCAAGAAGATCGAGGAGCTGGGCGGCATCAGCACCTGCGCCGACGCGCTGGCCGGTTACACCCTCGCCCCCCGCGAGGTTCAGCCCATCCAGACCTACCTGCAGGAGAATCTGGGCCGGAACGAGGCCCTTGTGCGCCAGATCGGCTGTGTCATCGGCACCCACGCCGGCCCCGGTGCGTTCGGCCTGGCCTTCCTCGATGAAGGCTTCACCTTCTGATCTTACCCAATCAAAAAGAGGAACTGCTTTCCCGGCAGTTCCTCTTTTTTGTTGGTTCATTCGTGTCCGATCTTCGACCAGTCGATCTCTTCGGCATCTACAAAGCCGCTGTCCTTCGCTTCCTCCAGCTGCTTTGCTTCCTCTGTGGTCAGCTTGGTGAAATCCGGGTCCCATGCCAGTACCAGCTTTTTGATCAGCTCGTAGGCAAGGTTCTTGTCCGGGTCCGGCAGCATATCGATCATGTGTGCTGCATTCATTGCAATTTCAGACATCCTGCCACCTCCTTATTTATAGATATCGCCACGATTCCCGATATCCAGCACCAATAGAATGAAGATCCGTTCATTACAGCACCGCATCCGAAACGATCTTGCCCAGCAGGAGCACCAGCACCACGAGCATCATGGGGCGGATGAACTTTGCGCCCTTTCTCAGGGCGAAGTGGGAGCCGATGATGTTGCCGACGATGTTGCTGATGGCGCAGGGGATGCCCACCGGAAAGACCACCAGCCCGCTGCTCAGATAGGTGAAGAGGCTGGCGTAGTTGCTGGCGAGGTTGAGCACCTTGGCGTTGCCGTTGGCGGTGCGCAGGTCGAAGCCCATCAGGCTGGTGAAAGCGATGATGGCAAAGGTCCCGGTGCCTGGCCCCACCATGCCGTCGTACAGACCGATGCCAAAGCCGATGCCCAGGGCCAGCAGGGTCTTTTTCAAATTCAGGGTGCCGTCATCCCGGTTCTCGTCCGGGAGGTTGCGACGCCACAGGATGATGACTGCCGCGATGGGCAGGATGATGAACATCATCATCTGCAGCACCTCATCGCTGAGCATCAGGACGATGTGTGCGCCCAAGGCACTGCCTGCAAAGCTGCCGATGGCTGCAAGAACGCCCACCTTCACGTTCATGGCACCGCTTTTGAAAAAGCTTGCCGTGGCAAAGGTAGTGCCACAGGCGGCGCTGAACTTGTTGGTGGCATAGGTGTAGTGGGGCGGCAGCCCGGCAAACAGATAGGCCGGCAGACTGATCAGCCCGCCGCCGCCGGCTGCCGAATCCACAAAGCCTGCAAAGCCGGTCATCAGCATGAGAAACGCCATCATCCACGGCGAGATCGTGATACCCATTGTTATAATTCCTCTTATCTTTCCAAGTCGTTTGTTCTTTTTCAGGGGACGCGCGCCTCAGACCATATAAAACCTCCCCTCGCAGGGCAATACACAGCCCGGGATACCTGCACGCAGCAGGGCATCTCCGGGCATTTTTGCAATTTTTCGACTTGATATTACAGATTGTTTTTAAAGAAGCGGTAAGCGTTGCGCCAGTAGATGGCCTCCACCTCGTCCTCGGTAAAGCCCTCGCGGCGCAGTGCCTCGGCCAGCAGCGGCATATCTGCCGCCGTTTCCAGCTCGTGCTGGCCGCCGATGCCGTCAAAATCGCTGCCAAGGCTGATGACCTCAATGCCGCCCACCTGCTTGAAGTGTGCCGCGTGCTTTGCCAGCCGTTCCACCGTGCTGCGGCAAAGCTTGGGGTGTGCCGAGTCTGCGTCCACAAAGGAAGCGCAGTAATTCAGCCCTGCAATGCCGCCCTTTTCTGCCAGTGCGCGGATCATCTCGTCGGTCAGGTTGCGGTTGTGGGGCGACAGGGCACGGCAGTTGGAATGGCTTGCCGCAAAGGGACGGGTGCTGTGGTTTGCGATGTCCCAGAAGCCCTTATCGGAAAGGTGGCTCACGTCTGCGGTGATGTGCAGCTTTTCCATCTCCTCCAAAAAGGCAAAGCCTTGCTCAGTCAGACCGGTCTCGGTGTTGGCCACCAGCGGCCCGCCGGGGTTTGCGTTGGGGGCTGCCAGCTCGTTGGGGTAGTTCCATGTCAGGGTCATCATGCGCACGCCCAGTTCCTGCAGCCGCCGCAGCACGCCCAGACTGCCCTTGCAGCAGCCGCCCTCTTCCACCGTCAGCATGGCGCTGAACTTGCCCTCGGCGCGGTTGCGCTCAAGGTCGGCGGCGGTGTACACCGGGGCGATCTTTTCCGGGTAAGCTGCCATGAGCCGCTTGAAGATGTCGATCTCCTCCAGCACGCTTACCAGCGGGTCGGCCCCGGGAGCGGGGTCGGCCAGATCCACATAGGCCGCAAAGCATTGCAGCAGATAATCCCCCTGCTGCAATTTTTCAAGGTCGATATGCAGATCGTTGTGCAAAAAGCTTTTGGGTGCGCCCGCCTTTTCGGCGCGGCGCAGTTCGTACAGGGTATCGCAATGCAGATCCCAAACCTTCATGATGGATACACTCCTTTATGCTTCTTCTCCCAGCAGCTGCAGCAGCTGTTCGGGGTTCATGGACAAAATCGCGCCGTCTGCCCCGCCGGTAACGGTGTCGGCCAGCGACTGCTTGGCCTGTTGCAGCTCCACGATCTTTTCCTCAATGGTGTCCTGCGCGATCAGCCGGTACACCTGTACCGGGTTGCGCTGACCGATGCGGTAGGCGCGGTCGGTGGCCTGATTCTGCGCGGCAAGGTTCCACCACGGGTCGTAGTGGATGACGATATCGGCGGCGGTCAGGTTCAGACCTGTGCCGCCCGCCCGCAGCGAGATCAGAAAGACGTCCGCCTCGCCCTGATTGAACCGGCGCACCTGCTCGGCACGCACCGGCTTCGGGGTAGAGCCTTGCAGGGTGAAGTGGCTCACCCCGGCCTCGTCCAGCCGCTTTGCCAGCAGTTCCAGCATGGAGGTGAACTGACTGAACAGCAGAATGCGGTGCCCGCCCGCCACTGCCTCGGTGACAAGTTCCAGACAGGCTTCCAGCTTGGCGCTGCTGCCGGTCCAGTTGTCTGCCACAAGGCGCGGGTCGCAACAGATCTCCCGCAGCCGCATCAGCACGGCAAACACGGTCATCTTGTCCTCCGGCTTTGCCGCCCGCAGCTTTTCCCGGGCGTCCACCACCGCTGCCAGATACAGCTTGCGCTGCTCGGTCTCCAACTCAACGCGGCGCACATTCTCCGTTTTGGGCGGCAGCTCCCGCAACACCTCGGACTTCATGCGCCGCAGGATGAAGGGGCCGGTGAACTGGTTCAGCCGCCGCACGGCGTTGGCATCCTCGTCCTGCACGATGGGCTTTTCAAACCGGGCGCAGAAGGTCTTGTAGGGGGGCAGATACCCGGGCATCAAAAAGGAGAAGATGCTCCACAGCTCGCCCAAGCGGTTCTCCACCGGGGTGCCGGTCAGCGCAAAGCGCACCCGGCTGTTCACCCGGCACACCGCCTTGTATTTCTGGGTGGTGTGGTTTTTGATGGCCTGCGCTTCGTCCAGAATGCAGGCGTAAAAGCTTTGCCCGGCATACAGTTTTTCGTCCCGGCGCAGCAGGTCGTAGCTGGTAATGACGATGTCCGCCTGCGCCCACCCATCGACCAGCGCGGCGCGGTGGGCGGCATCGCCATCCATGGCAACGCTTTGCAGCTGCGGGGTGAACTTCTGACATTCCTCCTGCCAGTTCAGCACCAGCGACGCCGGGCAGACGATAAGGCTGGGCAGCTGCTGCCCGCCCTCCTTCATTGCCAGCAGGTAGCTGAGCACCTGCACAGTCTTGCCCAGACCCATATCATCGGCCAGAATGCCGCCCATGCCGTAGCCATCCAGTGTGCGCAGCCAGCGGTAGCCGTCCCGCTGGTATTTGCGCAGGGTCTTTTGCAGGGAGAGCGGCGGGGTATATTCGCTGTCCTGCACGGCGTGGAAGCTGCGGCTGATGCGCCGGAAAGCGTCGTCCCGGTCGAACCGCAGACCGTTCTGCCCCGAAAGCGCCCAGTCCAGCGTGGGCGCGCGGTAGAGCGGCAGGGCGGCGTGGCCGTCCTTCAGCTTTGCGCCGGAAAGCTCCAGTGTGTCGTTCAGCTCGTCCAGCCCTTCCAGACTGTCGTCCAGCCGCAGCAGACTGCCGTCCCGCAGGCGGTGGTAGCGCTTTTTCTGGTGCAGGGACTGCAAAAGCTCCCGCAGCTCCTCCACCGGGAACGCGCCGGTGTCCACTTCCAAGTCCAGCACGCTGCCGTGCACCGACACCCCTACCGAAATTTTAGGCGGGGCGGCCTGCAGGTTGCGGAAGGCATCGGTCTGGTACACCTCGCCCATGGCCAGCAGGGCGGGAATGCCCTCTTCCAGCAGCTGGAAAAGCGCTTCCTCCCCGGAAATGCTGTAATGCCCGGGCTTGCCGCTCTCGGGTTCCAGATAGGTTTCCAGCAGCCGCTTTGCCCGGTTCTCGGTGCGGGCATCCCGCAAAAGATCCGGCGGCACCGGCTCGCCGGGGGCTACCCTGTCCTCGCCGTACAGAAAGACCGGGTACGCCGTGACGGTAAGCCCCCGGTCGGCGTCCAGATAAAACTGCACCACCGGCTCCAGCGGGATCTGGTTCAGCAGCAGCCGGTCGGGGTCCACGATGTTGACCCGGTTGCCCAGTTCCGGCAGCACATAGCTGCAAAAAGCGGCGGCGTCCGCGCTGGTAAAGAACAAACTGCGCCCGCCAAAGGTATCCAGTACCGGCAGCACCCGGCGGCATTCCTCCCGCTGCATCCGCCAGAGGGTGGTTTCGCCCAGCAGGTAGGCATAGTCCAGCCCCTGCACCCCGCTGAGTGCCGGGGTACAGCTCAGCTGCACGCCGCCCTTGCGGCGCTCCACCTTCAGGCTGATGACCGGCAGCCCCTCTTTAAGGGTATAGCCGCCCACAACGCCCTCGGCGGCGTAAAGTTCTACAAGGGCATCCAGCCCCTCGCCGGTCAGCGGCAGACCGCCCGCCGGGCCTTTCTCCCAGCCGGAGCGCATGGTGCCCTCGGCTTCAAACGCCTGCCGGGCGCTCACCTGACGGCGCAGCAGCCGCAGCAGCTGCTGTGCATCCGGAGCAAAGGCATCCCACCGGTGCACAAAGGCCAGCGATTTCCCGTAGCTGACGCTTTCGCCCCGCTCGATCGCATCCAGAAACTGCGGAATGCTTTTTACCAGATACTGCCGCCCGCCGATGCCGTCCGAGACCCGCAGCCGCAGCCAGATGCGGCCATTGTGCGGCGTAAGCTCCGGTTCCAGCAGGGCAAAGCCGGTGCGCTGGGCAGCGTTCTGGGGCTGGGGCTGCGCATCCTCCCGCTGGTAGCGCTTCAGCAGCAGCTGGGCCTCATAGTCGGTCTCCGGCTCCTCGCCCCGCCACTTGCGGCCGAACAGCATATCCAGCCCGGCGCTGTAACTGTCCTTGCGGGGCTCCGGGTTCAGCCCGGCAACGCCCCGCTGCACCCCGGGGATGCTCTCCGGCTTTTTTTCCGGGGCGGGCGGGTTCTTTTCCGCGTCCTGCAGCAGCAGCGCGCCAATGTGCTTACAGTAGGTGCCGTCGCCGTTCTGGTTATAGGGGCAGTCGCAGGAGGCGCTGACAAAGCTGCCGTTTTCCCGCAGCCAGACCTGCGTATAATAGCAGTCCGGCCCGCTGCCCTGCACCAGCGCTGTCAGGTGCCGCACCCCGTCCTCGTTGGTGGTGCAGCTGCTTTGCAGGATGCGCTTGCGGTACTTCTGCGCCCGCTCAAAGATAGACTTGCCCAGCAATGTGCGGATCTCCTGTGCGTCCATGTGGTCTCCCTCCCCTGTGCTGTCGCGGTTCCGGTCTATTCTATAAGAATACCGCGTTCCACCCCGGGATGCAAGGGCAGAAGGGTAAAAAACGTTTAGAAAGCGCGGGCGGGACGATTTTGAATGGCCTCCGCTACGCTCTAGCCATTTTCAGCGGAAGAATTATTTTGATTTACAATTTCGAAACGCCTGCGGGCGTTTCGAAATTGCTTTTTCACAGGAGGGGTCGTAGAGGGAAACGGCATTTGCAGTGCCTGTTTCCTGCGGAAACATCCGCACTGCGGGGTTGCTTCTTGGCTCTCAACAGGCCAAAGAAAAAGCACCCGCAAACGCCTTCGGGTGCCAATGCACAGACGGGAAGGGTTGCAGGTGCTTTCTTTATTTTAGGAAATTCCGCGCTTGCGGGTCTTAAGGTGGTACATCTCCTGATCGGCTTTATCGATCAGGTCGTGCACGGTGGCAATGTCCGGCTCAAGACGGGCGCAGCCGATGCTGATCTCGATCTGGTAGGGCTTGCCGGAGGCGGCGTTGGCGGCATCCAGCTCTCGCTGGATGGAGGCGATCAGGGTGCGCACCTCCACGCTGTTGCAGCCGCAGGCGATGCAAAATTCATCGCCGCCGTAGCGCGCCAGCACGCCGTTATAGTTGGCGCACACCTTTTTCAAAATGCCCGCCAGCAGCACCAGCGCGGCATCGCCCTCCAGGTGGCCGTATTCATCGTTGATGTGCTTGAAGTGATCCATGTCCATCATGAGGAAGTGCAGCGAGCGGTTGGGGTGACGGCGGTAGTAGGGCAGCTCGCTTTCCAGATAGCGCAGCGCCACGATGCGGTTGCTGACGCCGGTCAGGGTATCCACCGTAAACTTGGTCTGCAACACCAGCACATACACGCACACCAGCCCCAGCGTAATGCCGCAGCACAGCAGCCCGCGCCCGGGCAGCCAGCCTTGCAGCAAAAAGCCTGCCGCCGGCGCAAGCGCGAGCAGCAGCAGGGTCTTCAGTTCCTCCTTGGGTGTTTCCTGCTTCCAGTAGCTCAGCGTCCAGCTGCAACGGAGAAAGGCCGCCGCCAGATAGGCAAGCCCCACCAGCTTCGCCCCCCAGAACAGGGTGCTGCCCCGCAGCCCTTCTGCATCCAGATAGCAGAAGCCGTTTTCGTCCCGCGCTGTCAGCAGCGCCAGCAAAAGCAACGCCACCGGTGCGGCGCTGAGCGCCAGCCTGCGGCCGTCCTCCATCCATGTACGCCCCAGCTCTGCCTCCACATACAAAAACACCAGCAAGCAGCAGCACGCCGCCAGCAGATAAAACAGAATACTGCCCCCGGCGTTCAGCCGGTAGGTCAGGGGGATGCCCAGCTCCTGCCACGCGCCCAGCTGCGCCAGCGCACTGCCATGATCTACGATCGTCAGCGCCCCGGCAGACCACAGCAGCGCCGTGAACAGCCGCCCGGGCAGACTTTTATCCCGCATTTTCTGCTGCGCCCGCAGCAAAACCGCCAGCGTGACCAGACAGAACCCACTGACCTGAGTATGCGCAATAGCATCCATGCCGCAACGCTCTCCTTTACCCTAGGGCGGCTTTGCGCCGTCCCGGCCCTTTTTCGCTCTTCCAACGTTCCTTTTCCGCACAGATTTATTGTACCAAATCCGTAACAGATATGCAACACAAACCGAAAATTTCATACAAAAAAAGACACCGGAACGTCTTTCGGCGTTCCGGTGTCTCTTGGAATCATATCACTTTGCCTGCGGATGGGCGGCGTCGTTGCGCAGGGCGCTTTCGCGGATCTTTTCCAGCGTCTGCTCGCTGAGGATGTGCTCTGCCTTGCAGGCGTCCTCGGCGGCGGTCTGCTCGTCCACGCCCAGCTGCACAAAGAAGTGGGTCAGCAGTTGGTGGCGGCTGTAAATGCGCTGAGCGATCTCCAGCCCGGGCTCCAGCAGGGTCAGGTTGCCTTCGCCGTCCACCGCGATATAGCCGTTCTCCCGCAGCTTTTTCATGGCGATGCTCACGCTGGCTTTGGTAAAGCCCAGCTCATTGACTACGTCAATGGAGCGCACTTTGCCCATACGCTGGCTCAGCATCAGGATCGTTTCAAGATAATCTTCTGCGGACTGGTGGATCTGCATGGTTTGTCCGGCCTCCTGCCTCATTCCCTCTGGGGGATTTTTCCGACAGGGGATGTGTACCCTCTGTCGTATGTTAAAGGATATCACACTTTTGCGGTTGATGCAAGTAATTCGCAGCAAGTTTTGTTAAACTAACCATATTTTTCTGCACAGAACTGCTGTTTTGCCGGTTTTGTACCGCGCCTGTTTTGTGCAAAGGGTGCAATTTAGAGCGCAGCCAGATAGGCCGCAGGGCCTTCCTCGTACAGGTCGCCGCCGTGGGCATCCAGCACAACGGTCAGGGGCATATCCTGCACGGTCAGGCGGCGCACCGCCTCACAGCCCAAGTCCGGCCATGCGATCACTTCCAGCGTCTGCACGCTTTTTGCCATCAGCGCACCGGCACCGCCCAGCGCAGCCAGATACACCGCGCCGTTGCGCACCACAGCTGCCTTGACGGCGGCATCCCGCTTGCCCTTGCCGATCATGATCTTGTTACCAAGGTCCAGCAGCCGGGGGCTCATGGCGTCCATGCGCCCGCTGGTGGTAGGCCCTGCCGAACCGATGACTTCGCCCGGGCGTTCCGGGGTGGGACCCACATAATAGATGGCGCTGCCTTCCAGATCAAAAGGCAGAGTCTCGCCCTTGTCCAGTGCTTCCATCATCCGCTTGTGTGCCTGATCCCGGGCGGTGTACACCACGCCGGAAAGCAGTACGGTATCCCCCGCTTTCAGCGGGGCAAGATCCTGCGTGGTGCAGGGGGTAGTCAGTCTGTATTCCATCGTTCTCCCCTCCTTACAGCTCCGCGCTGGCGCGGCGGGTCACATGGCAGGAAACGTTCACAGCCACCGGCAGACCCGCCACATGGGTGGGCATCTGCTCAATGGCAAGGCCAAGGCAGGTGGTCTTGCCGCCAAAGCCCTGCGGGCCGATGCCCAGTGCATTGATGGCGGCAAGCAGCTCCTGCTCCAACTGGGCGTAGTAGGGGTCGGGGTTGGGGATATCCAGCGGGCGCAGCAGCGCCTTTTTGGCAAGATACGCCACCTTGTCAAAGCTGCCGCCCACGCCGATGCCCAGCACGATGGGCGGGCAGGGGTTGGAGCCCGCCAGACGCACGGTATCCACCACGAACTTCTTAAAGCCCTCCACGCCGTCGGCGGGTTTAAGCATCTGGATGCGGCTCATGTTCTCGCTGCCAAAGCCCTTGGGTGCTACCGTGATGCGGCAGCCCTCGCCGTCCACCAGATGCACCGTGATGGCCGCCGGGGTGTTATCGCCGGTGTTGCCCCGGCGCAGCGGGTCGGCCACGATGCTCTTGCGCAGGTAGCCATCGGTGTAGCCCCGGCGCACGCCCTCGTGGATGGCGGCTTCAAAGCTGCCGTCAATGTGCACATCGGTGCCCAGCTCCACGAACACGCAGGCCATGCCGGTATCCTGACAGATGGGCAGGTCTTTTTCCTTTGCAGCGCCAAGGTTCGACCACAGCAGGTCTAACGTGTTCTTTGCCAGCGGCCACGGTTCTTCTGCCCGTGCCTTTTCCAGCGCTACCTGCACGTCCTGCGGCAGCTGGGTGTTGGCTTTAATGCAGAGCCGCGCCACCGTATCCGTAATGCTCTGTGCGGAGATCGTTCTCATGCCTGTGTCCTCCGCTTACAGCCGTGCCACGCCGGTCTCGCGGGCAGCCTTTGCCACGGCATTTGCCACAGCCTCGGCCACGCGGGGGTCGAACGCGCCGGGGATGATGTTCTCCTCGCTGCGGTCGGCATCGGTGATGAGGTCTGCAATGGCGTAGGCAGCAGCCAGCTTCATCTCATTGTTGATATCCCGGGCGCGGACGCTGAGCGCGCCCTTGAACAGGCCCGGGAAGCACAACACGTTGTTGACCTGATTGGGGAAGTCGCTGCGGCCGGTAGCCATCACGCGCACGCCGCCCGCCTTGGCTTCGTCCGGCATGATCTCCGGGGTGGGGTTTGCCATGGCAAAGACGATGGCGTCCTTGTTCATGGTCTTGCACAGCTCGGTGGTCAGGATGCCGGGGCGGGACACACCGATGAACACATCTGCGCCCTCCAGCGCTTCCTTCAGGCCGCCCTTGATCTGGCGGGGGTTGGTCACCTCGCCCAGCCAGTTCTTGTGGGCTTCGGCGCTGTTGCAGCCCTTGTACAGGGTGCCAAACTGATCCACCGCCACGATGTCCTTGGCACCGGCGGTCATGAGCATCTTGATGATGGCGGTACCGGCAGCGCCGGGGCCGTTCAGGACGATGTGCACGTCCTCCATCTTCTTGCCCACCACCCGCAGGGCGTTGATGAGGGCAGCGGTGACTACGATGGCGGTGCCATGCTGGTCATCGTGGAACACGGGGATGTCCAGCTCCCGCTCCAAGGTCTCCTCGATCTCGAAGCACTCGGGACTCTTGATATCCTCCAGATTGATGCCGCCAAAGGTGGGCGCAATGGCCTTGCAGGCTGCAATAACGCTGGCAGCATCGTGGGCGTCGATGCAGATGGGGAAGGCGTCCACGCCGCCAAACTCCTTGAACAGCACGGCCTTGCCCTCCATGACCGGCAGACCGGCCTCCGGGCCGATATCGCCCAGACCCAGCACGGCGGTGCCGTTGGAGACAACGGCTACCATGTTGCCCTTGAAGGTGTACTTATATACATCCTCCGGGTTTTCCTTGATCTTGCGGCAGGGCTCGGCCACACCGGGGGTGTAGGCGGTGGACAGGTCATCGCGGGTGACGACCTCCACCTTGCTCACGATGCCCACCTTTCCCTTGTGGGTCTCGTGCATTTCCAGAGCTGCTTTATTGTAATCCATGGTTTTATCCTCCAATTTCAGCAAAAGGCTTTCCCCCGCAGGGAAAGGCTCATACAGTTTTATTGTAACAGAACCGTCCGGGTATTTCCACCGGTTTTGCGGCATTTCCCGCCCCAAAGCGGGCAAAAGTGATACCTGTGCCGGGCGGCATTTGTGGAATTTTCGCAAAAATCTTTTCTTTTCGCATTTTTCCGTTATAATAGGATGGTATGATATTTGCATTCTCCGTGAAAACGGTCTGCTATTTTTAGGAGGTATCTCTTTTGAAACGCATTACCAAGATCCTGTTGTGTGTGCTGTGCGCGGTGGCTGCTGTGCTGTGCGTAGCTGCTGCCTGCTTTATGCTGACCAAGAAGCAGAGCGGCACCACGGCAAACTCTGCCGCATCCGGCGCAAGCGTGTCCACCTACGGCAAGGTGTCGGATTTCGACTACGCCAACTTCGATTACTCCAAAGGGCTGGACGATAACGGCCACTGGACCGGCATCCGCGCACTGGACTATGTGACCCTGCCGGATGATGTGTCCGCGCTGCCGCTTTCCAAGGCCGACATCGAGCCCACCGAGGCCGAGATCCAGACTCAGATCGACACTTTGCTGAACCAGTACGCCACCACCCAGAACATCACCGACCGGGCAGCCCAGAGCGGCGACACCGTGAACATCGACTATTCCGGCGCGGTGGACGGCGTAGCCTTTACCGGCGGCACCGCCACCGGCTACGACCTGACGCTGGGCAGCCACGCCTTTATTGACGGCTTCGAGGATCAGATCATCGGCCACAACATCGGCGACACCTTTGATGTGACCGTTACCTTCCCGGAGGGCTACGGCGACTCCACCGACGCCGAGGGCAACACCATCACCCTCAGCGGCAAGGAGGCCGTGTTCAGCGTGACCCTGAACGCCATCACCCAGAGCGTTGTGCCCACCCTGACCGACGAGTGGGTGGAGAGCAATTTTGCCGCCAGCGACGACCTGCACACCGCAGACGCCCTGCGCCAGTACTTTGACAGCGCCCTGTACGCCAACAATCTGGACAACGCCGCGATGGACTATCTGCTCACGAACTCCACCTTTAAAGAAGTCCCCACCCAGATCACCAGCTACTACATCCGTATGTTCCTGAACTACCACTCTCAGCTGGCTACCCAGTACGGCATGGAGCTGGACGCCTACGCACAGGCCAAGGGCTACGCCGATGCCAACGCGATGCTGGCGGATTCCGATGCTTACTTTGAGCATCTGGCCAAGCAGGATCTGGTCTTTCAGGCCATTGCGGAGCAGCTGGACATCACCCCCACACAGGAGCAGATTGACAGCGCCAACAGCTCCTACGCCGACACCTACGGCGCACAGCGCAGTATGCTGAACGCCTTGCAGCTGGCGGTGCTGGACAAGGTGGAGGAAAGCGCCGTGCTTTCCTGACAGTGCGTCTGCCGGAGCGTGAACGATTTCAATGCGCTCCGCTTTGCTCTGCGCATAGATAGCGGAAAAATTATTTTTAATAGAGCAATGCCGGAGCGTCTGCGGACGCTCCGGCATTGCATTTTCACGGGAG
>ENA-ORSY01001782-ORSY01001782.1-human-gut-metagenome-genome-assembly--contig:-NODE-1782-length-13996-cov-2.527581_pt1 | contig 13996 bp, 7 predicted proteins | sample MGYA00242193_ERZ509160 | MGnify/ENA primary metagenome ERZ509160 (study PRJEB26280, sample SAMEA2338670) | human gut metagenome | biome: human gut; feature: human-associated habitat; material: faeces...
CGGTCAATTCGGCCTCCGCCAATAGCCACCTCGAAACCTTCCGGCTCAAATCTGCCGTTTTTTAACTGTTCCTGCAAGGCCCATACGGTTCTTCGGAGAATTCGTCTCGTCCGTTCTATCATGTAGTGATTTCTTGCACTGCTCTGCAGAATCGTATTTCCATAATCAGCAGCAATTTTATCCAGACAGTTATCTGCGATCGTATCTCGTTCTTCATCAGAGAGTTCTCGCCAGTTCAGTTGTTTTTGCCGCAGCTCTACTGCAAACTCCTCCAGGGCCTGATGAATAATGTTTCCCATATCCATTGCCCGAAACTCATATTCTACCCGTTCCGTAAGTTCAAGTCCATATTTCAGAAAATGTGCAAATGCACATGCAGAAAAACGCTCCAGCCTCGTTGCACCATTTGGTGAGATTTCCCCATACAATGCTTTTGCGACACTTTTGCTGATCTGATCCACCGGTTTTCTGAGGAAAGCTGCCTCGGTCAGTTTTTTTGTCATTGTACAATAATCGGGACTATTCAGATACCAGCTGTAGAGTTCTGCAAACAGCTGATTTTCTTTTCGTTTCTCTTCATCTGTCAGATTTTCCAGAAGATATCCTACCGATGTATTTGGCGTTTCCAACAGATCCAGTTCCTTTTCCGGTTTCTCTGCACGCTCTATATGAATTTCAGGAAAAAGTGTCTGTATTGTACGAATCAGAAATGCCGGTCCTACTGCTTCTCCTTTTCCATTTGATCTGCTGTAAGAAAGGCAGAGACTTTCACTCGGTTTTGTCAGATTCAGATACAGATAAAAACGCTGCATGTTCATCAATTCTTTTGGTCCCGGTGCCAGCTCAATCCCCTGATTTCCCAGGAAGTCTCTGTCCATCTCTGTCAGTATTCCACCGGACTCCGTATTTTTCGGAATGCATCCTTCATTAACCCCGACAAAAAACAATGCCCGAATATCTTTCAGTCGTGTTCTCTCCATATCTCCGATCAGAACCTGATCGATTCCCGGAGGAATCAACGCAACTTTCGCCTGCGTCATACCGGTCTCCAGAAGCTGTCTGAACTCTTCAGGAGAAACTACTTCTTCACCAAGGATACTGACCATCTTGTCCAGAAGATCCATGATAATCCCATAGATCTGTGCATATTCTTTCTCCCTGGCACGATCTCCCTGCTGTTTAAAATGCAGTTCCTGCACTTTCAGTTTTTCCTGGATCTGTCTCTTTACAATAAAATCATACAGATATATGCTGTATTCTCTGACCGTTTTCTTTTTTCCGGAAAATCCTTCTGCCAGTTCACGTACTTCCTCTGTAAAATGTTCACGAATTTCATTCAAATCCATGATAACCGCCGGATCCATGCCACGGTAGATCCTTACCCATGTCTCATTCCATTTGCGAAATCCACGGATTCCAAGTGCAATCACATAATTTTCCAGGATATCCACTTCTCTTCTTGAAAGATCCGACATTCCACATCGCAGATAACGAAAAACACTTTCATAACTGAATCCCTGTACTGTCATTTCCAGAGCAGCACGCAGATACTCCACAAATGGATTCATCAATACCGAATGTTTTTCATCCACAAAAAAAGGAATTTCCGCTGCATCAAACACATGTCTGGCAATGCTTCCATATTCCTCCAAATTTCCCGTGATCACAGCGATCTGGCCGTATCTGTATCCGTGTTCACGCACCAGCCGGCTGATTCGCCTTGCCGTTTCTTCCATTTCACGTTCCGGATTTCCTGCCTGAAAAATCTGCACCTCCTTCTGTTCTTCGTTATAGGCTCCTCTGTGATAACGAAACAGATTCTGTTCCAGAAAATTCAATGCAGGTGCTTTCGCAAATCTGGATTCAGCTCCGGCCTTTACCCAGATTGGTTCTTCCATATCCCTGGTAAATTCCGAAAGGGATCGAATCATTTTGTGACTCATATAAAACAACTCATGTGGTTTTCCTTTCGCAAGCAACTGTTCTCTGACATCCATTGTTACTGTCACTGTTACATGTTCACAGACCTGAAGGAGTTCCCGGATAACGGTATGCTGCACTGGCGTGAAACCGGTATATCCATCCAGCACAACTGTACTTCCTTTCAATTTTTCTGAAAAAGGAATTTCTTTTGCCAGCACTTCCAATACCTCTTCTGCCGTCATAAAATGATCGGACAGGTATTCCCGAAAAGCCTCATACAAAACTGCCACATCTTTCAGTTTCATCTGAAGAAGTGGTTTGTCTGACGCATCCTGGATCATCTTATCAAGTTCTTCTTTGCGAACCTCATACTGCATAAATTCAGAAATCAGTGATTTTACTTCATCCAGATATCCTGGCTTTTTCATCTGGTTTTTCAGATAGACCAGTTTCTTCTGGCTGACCTGCACCAGTTTCTGAAGAATCATATTTTTGCCGGTTTCCTCCAATACTTTACGGGTATCTCCACCTACTTCTTCAAAAATCCGATAGGCCAGTCGTTCAAAACTCAGCACATCAATATTCAGGATTCCTTTCTGCGGATGCATCTCTACAAGTGTTTTCTGTGTCTGCATCGTGAACTGCTCCGGAACGATCACATAATACATTTTTTCCGGATGAGCAGCGGCTTCACGAATCACCCTCTGGTAAGCCCTGAAGGATTTTCCTGCACCTGAATTTCCTATAATAAACTGAAGTGACATAAAAGTCCTCCTCAAAATAATTCTTTCTATTAATTTAACATAAATCTACTCAAATTGTAATAAGATATACAGAATCAGAGTTAGATCAGATCTGCATCTGCAACAAACCATATTTCCGAAATCAGGAGGCTTATCCATGAGTTCCAAGACCAAAATTGTAGTTCTACATATGAAAGAAGTGATCTATACCGGAATCTTTCTGCTGCTCCTCGTGATTTTAGGTGTGGTGATGTTCCTTATGTTTGGTTCCGGCAAATCAAAAACGGCATCTTCCGATGCCGTTTCAAAATATACGCCCGGAATCTACCGCACTTCTATCCGATTGAACAACAACACGTTCGATGTAGAAGTAACGGTAGACCAGGATCAGATACAATCCATTCATCTTGCCAACTTAAGCGAAAGCACTTCTGCCATGTTTCCACTGGTTGAACCTGTACTGGACTCTCTGTCCAGCCAGATCTACTCCGGCCAGTCCCTGGATGATCTGGAATACTCCAGTGATCAGAAATACACTGCTCTGATGCTGATTCATGCGATCGATGAAGCAGTCACCAAAGCCGAAGCAGATTGACGTCTTCCCGTGACCACACCAGCACTTGTGTCTGTCAGATACGAATCTGTTCCAGTTCTTTCATCCACAATGCAGCGCTCGCATCACTTGGCATGCGAAGGTCTCCTCGCGGTGACACTGCAACGCTTCCGACTTTCGGACCATCCGGCAGACAGGAACGCTTGAACTGCTGCATAAAGAATCTTCGATAAAATGTTTTAAGCCATTTCAGGATCGTTTCATCATCATATTCTCCTGCAAATGCATTCTGAGCCAGACGGAAGATCTTTTTCGGTGGAAATGTCCAGCGAAGCATATAATACAGGAAGAAATCATGCAATTCATATGGTCCGACCAGATCTTCTGTTTTCTGAGAGATCACACCATCTTTCGGCGGCAGGAGTTCCGGGCTGACCGGCGTATCCAGAATGTCCAGCAAAATCTCTGCAAGCTTCTGATCCTCACAGGTATCTGCATAATATCTTACCAGATGGCGGACAAGCGTCTTTGGTACGGATGCATTGACCGCATACATGGACATGTGATCTCCATTGTAAGTTGCCCATCCCAGTGCAAGCTCTGAAAGATCTCCGGTTCCGATCACAATACCACCGGACTGATTTGCAATATCCATCAAAATCTGCGTACGTTCGCGTGCCTGTCCATTTTCATAGGTTACATCATGCACTTCCGGATCATGTCCGATATCACGGAAATGCAGATTAACAGCCTCACGGATATTTACTTCTTTAAGTGTTGCTCCAAGGCATTTACTTAAACTGCATGCATTGTTATAGGTTCTGTCAGTCGTTCCAAAACATGGCATCGTCACTGCCGTAATCTTGCCCCGGTCCATGCCAAGCATGTCAAATGCCCGCACGGTCACAAGAAGTGCCAGTGTAGAATCCAGTCCACCAGAAAGACCGATCACTGCGTTCTGACAGTGGATATGTGCCAGACGTTTTTTAAGTCCCATTGCCTGAATATTCAGGATCTCATCACAACGGCGTTCTCTTTCTTCTTTTATGCCCGGTACAAATGGTCTGGAATCAAATTTACGGGTAAGTTTTGTTTCTTCTCTTTCAAGAGTAAACAAAGCTTCATTATAACTGATATCCTGTCCTTCCGGAGCAAGATCCGGTGCAAACTGACAGGTTGTCATTCTCCTTCTTTCATTATCCAGACGATGAATATCAAGATCCGCATAGATGATGCCATTCACAAACCTTCTGCTCTCAGCGAGAATCGTCCCATTCTCGGCAATCAGATTCTGTCCACCGTAAACCACATCCTGCGTGGACTCGCCCTCCCCTGCCGTCGCATAAATATATCCACAGAGAAGTCTCGCAGACTGAGCACTCACAAGACTCCTCCGGTAAGAATCTTTGCCAACAACTTCATCGCTTGCAGACAGATTGACGATCAGATTCGCACCATGATATGCATGTGCAACACTCGGTGGATTCGGTACCCAGAGATCCTCACAGATTTCGGCTGCAATCTGAAGCTTCGGCATCTCCTCACAGGTAAAGATCATATTCGGAGAAATCCAGATATCTTCCTCATACAGTTCTTCATCCTCTTCCTCATCATTTTCGTCTATATAATCCGGCTCTTCATCCTCTTCAAGTTCTTCAAGTTCTTCAAAGCCATCAAATTCAGACATCTCAATCTCAAATTCCACATCATCGGATTCTGTATCTGATTCATAACGAGCTCTGTACACATCCCGATCAATATGCACGGTTCCGTCAAGGTTTTCTCCTGAAGTAAAATATCTTGCTTCATAAAACTCATTGTAATTAGGCAGATTGATCTTCGGCACAAATCCAAGAATTTCGCCATGATTCAGTCCTGCAGCAACATTATAGAGTTTTCCTTTATATTCCAGTGGCAGCCCTACAAAAATAAGCGCGTCCACATCAGCAGTTTCTTCTGCAATACGTACCAGCTGCACCTTTGCCTCTTCCAGAAGATTTTCCTGCCAGAACAGATCTCCACAGGTATAAGCAGTAATACAGAGTTCCGGAAAAACCATGACCTTGGCTCCCTGCTCTTCCATTTCATGTACCATGCGAATGATCTCTGTTGCATTAAATTCACAGTCTGCTACACGAACATCCGGTGTTCCGGCAGCAGCCTTGATAAAACCATCCTTCACAGCTTCTTCCTCCTATTTGCACTTTCTGAGAATTTCTTTTAATTCTTCTACGCTGAACACATAATTCTGATTACAGAAATGACAGTTCAGTTCTACATCTTTTCCATCCTGAATCAATTCATTCAGTTCTTTACGTCCAATACTGATCAACGCTCTTTCAACACGGCTCTTGCTGCAGTTACAATAAAACTCCGTAGGAATCGTATCATTGATCTCAATATCAAATCCGTCAAGTACCTGCTCAAGAAGGCTCTCCGGTGTATGTCCCTGCTCAAGAAGCGTTGTAACAGACTGGATCTTCTGTACATTCTCTTCTAGTTTTGCAATTGTAGCTTCTTCTGCAAACGGCATGACCTGCACAATAAATCCGCCAGCCTGACGTACAGTATTATCCTTATTCATCAGGACACCAAGGCCAACTGCAGATGGAACCTGTTCACTTGCTGCGAAATAATAGGTCAGATCCTCCGCGATCTCACCAGTCTGCAGTGCGACCTGTCCGACATATGGTTCTTTCAGTCCCATATCTTTGATCACCTGGAGAAATCCATTGCCGACAGCTCCGGATACATCCAGTTTTCCCTTTGCATTTGCCGGAATAATAACTTCCGGGTTGCCGACATATCCCTTTACACGGCCTTTGGAATCTGCAGTAACTGTAATTCCCTGAATCGGTCCGTCACCCTTTACCTGAAGTGTCAGGATATCTTTATCTCCCTTCATCATTACACCCATCATGGTTCCTGCTGTGAGCAGACGGCCAAGCGCCGCTGTAGCAACCGGACTGGTATTATGATCCTGTCTCGCTGTTTCTACTGTTTCTGTTGTAACCGCTGCAAACGCACGAATCTGACTGTCTGCCGCAATTGCTCTTACAATATAGTCTTTCATAAAATACTAACCTTTCTTTAGTTCTTATTGTTTCTTCTTGCCTTTCTCCCGCGCCACAAAAAATAGTCTTTCACTGTCCTCTGTTGCCGGATTTAATGTATATGCGTCATACACCGCAAGAAGCTCCATGCCTGCTTCTTTGATCAAAGTCTCTATTTCTTCCTGCGGATATGCCTTCTGGCAATGGACTTCTTCAGATTTCTCATACAGTCCGTCTTCTCTCGGAAGAAATACAGCCAGTTCATAATAGTTGAGCCCTTCTTCCTCATCATAACTGTTATCCCAGATGAAACTTCCCTCATCACGGTTCTCTGCGATCGTGGTATCTCCCAGCAGATCCCGGTATTTATGTACGGTATTCATGTCAAACAGAAAAATGCCTTCCGGATCCAGATAATTATTTACCAGTTCAAACACATGACGCAGTTCATCTCTGTCCGTAATATAGTTCAGACTGTCACAGACACTTACCACAGCCCGCACCGTACCATACAGTTCAAATTCCTGCATATCCTGCAGAAGATACAGAATATCCTGTCCGGATTCTACTCTTTTCTCCATTGCTTCTGCAAGCATTTCCTCAGAATTATCCACACCAATCATATCATAACCCTTGCCAGCAAGCAATCCTGTCATTGTCCCGGTTCCACATCCAAGTTCCAGAACCAGACCATCTGTAATCTCATATTCTCTGAGACGATCTGTAACATACTCCGCCCATCCTTCATAATCAATGTTATCCATGAACAGATCATAGACCTGTGCAAACTTCTCATATGCACTCATAGTTTTTCTCCTTTATCCGTAATTTTGTACCTGTTTCTTCCAAACTCCTGTAGTGTCCAAAAAGGCAGATGATCTCTCACCTGCCTTTTTTAATACATATTTCTGCAAGCAGCCAGTTTATGCTTCCCGCTTACTGTACAGGCATATAATATACGTCTGCTGCTTCTCCGTGCCAGTAATAGCTGTTGCCTTCTGCATCATATGCATCCTGTTCATCGATGAAGTTGTAAACATTTCCATCAGAATCAACCCAGTTTCCATTTCCATCTGGTGTGATAACAAACGGATGTCCGTCAGAGTTACGATACAGGGTTCTTGTCTCATCTGTATTGGTCAGCTGTTCCTCTGTGAATCCACCGGAATTTGTTGCTGTTCCGGAGCTATCACTGTTGTCTGTTGCTGCTGCATTTGCCGTTCCATCTGTTGCTGCTGCGTCCGTAGAACCATTTGCTGCTGCATCACCGGTATTTGCATCTGCTGCCGGCTGAGCTGCTGCATCACTGGGATTTGCATCTGTCTGTGCTGTATTCTCTATCGGAGCCTGCTGTGGAGCTGCTTCCTTCAGTGTGGAATCCCCAAGGATCTGGAAAGATTCTACTGCGGCTTTAACAGAAGCAAGTGCATCCTCTGTTTTTACTCCGGCGTCGATCGTATAGTACTCTGTATCATTTGCGAATACTTTATGAACAACATAAAGATTTCCGTTGCTCTTGTCTGTATTCAGCATTTTTGTTGTATAGCTGTATACACCGATTCCATTGACATCATTGGCACTGTATTCCTGAATCTCAAAATCTGTTCCGTTGACTTTGTCTCCATCTGCCTGTTCCAGAGATACTGCCATATCCTGTGTACTTGGGACAACCGTTGCTGCCATCGTATCCTCGCCCTGTCCATGCAGAATCAGGATATTTCCCTGCTCTGGTGATTCGAAGCTGAGCATATCTGTTTCGTCTGTCTTATTTGCCCATGTAGCATCCGGCAGATTGATTGCAATGCTCTTATCTGCTGATGTATAAGTTGTACTCTGTACATTTGGTGCGATCGTCGGTACCGGTGTCTCTGTCGGTGCTTGCGTCACCTCCGGTGTCGGTGTATCAGTAACCTCCACAGTTTCTGTTTTATCTGTTTTGCCGTCTCCGCCAAAGCTGCATGCTGTCATAAAAACAGATGCAGATATCGCTATTGCCGAAATTGCAAGTAATCTTTTATTTCTCATAGTATCCTCCTTAATATGGTTATCTCTGTAACCACGCATCTGTGCATATCTGTATTCCTGTGCACTTCATTCACAGCAGTCTATATTTTACATTTTTATTACAAAATTGTCAACAAATTTCAAATTTAGTCTTCTACATCATACATATGCAGTTCATGCAATGCTCTTGTCGCTGTGATGTATCTGGCCTGTGCCGCAAGACCGCTGTTGTCCTCTGCATGAAACACCCCAAAAACCTGGTCAAACTCAAGTCCCTTTGCAAGATAAAAGGTCGTTACTGTCAGTCCTTTTTTGAAATTCTGGCTGTCACGATTCATGTAAGTAAGCTGATATTCACCATCTGGATCAAGTGTTCTGAGTTTTTCTTCCAGATAAAGAAACGCATGCTCTGCTTCTCTTTCTGTAAAAAGAACCAGTGCTTCTGTTTCATAATCCTCTCGTTTCTGTTCCCGTTTCTCAAGAACCCTGTCCAACGCTGTATGCAGATTTTTGAACTGCATCTCTTCCACTGCATCACCATGTCGGTCAAACAGCTCTATATCCGAGACACCGGTAAGACGATTCGCATATTGTGCAATTTCCATCGTATTACGGTAACTGCGGTTCATCACGATCTTACGGATATCTCTTCCGAAGATTTTCGGCAGAAACTTAAGCACATCCTGCTGCTGTTCTTCCATGGTCTGTGCCTTGTCCCCCAGGATCGTCATCTTACATGGAAACAGTTTCTTCAGAAGCACAAACTGAATCCAGGAATAATCCTGCATTTCATCCACTACCACATGCTTGATTCCGTGATGTCCCTTGCATCTGAACAGAGAATATTTCAGATAAAGTATCGGATATACATCTTCATAACGAAGTTTTCTTTTTTCAAGCGGAAGCCGTGGAAGTGCTTTATAACCTTCCTGTTCCAGAAAACGGCTGTACAGTATATAGCAGTCTCTTGTCTCATACATCCGCTGGAAACGCTCGGTCAGCTCTTCCTTTTCTTCATCTGCAAGATCTCTGTCCCTCAGTGTTTCCACCTGGTCAATGAAATATTCTGCTACTGCTTCCATTCTGGAAAGAAGCGGGATATCCAGGAATTTGAAATAAAAAAGATCTATGATTTCTTTTTCTTTCAGAATGCAGCCTTTGTACTCTACATCCTTGAAATTCATCAGGTCATCTTCCATGCCAAGCATAAAAACATCCAGCTTGCCGGCAAATTCTGCTGACTGTTTTTTCCTGCACAGTTCCTGCGATTCCGGACAGATGATTACCCGTTCGATCTGATCATAGCGGTCTTCACAGTCTGCAGCAATTCCCTTCAGTTCTCTATACGCAAACAGGTCAAAACTCATTTCACGAATGTTTTCTTCTCCCAGCTCCGGCAGAATGTGTGAAATATAATCCGCAAATACCCCGTTTGGTGAAAGTACCAGTATATTGGAAGATTTCAGATTTTCTCTGTCATGATAGAGAAGATATGCAATTCTGTGAAGTGCTACGGAAGTCTTACCACTTCCGGCAGCTCCCTGGATCACCATGATCCGGTCCTTGGTATTACGGATGATCGCATTCTGCTCCTTCTGAATCGTGCGTACAATATTTTTCAGCTGGACTTCTCCCTTACTTCCAAGCTCCGCGCCAAGAATCTCATCATCGATCTTTACATCACTCTCGAACTCGTAGATCATCTTACCGCGTCGGATCTTGTATTGCCACTTGGAGACCACTTCCCCGGAAAAGGTTCCGGAAGGTGCCTCATAAGCCGCCGGTCCTTTATCATAATCATAAAACAGACCGCTGACCGGAGCTCTCCAGTCATATACCAACGGACGATGTCCGGCTGTCTCGGACAGGTTTCCAATTCCTATATAAAAGATTTCCGGCTCATCATCTCCATCATACACAAAATCTACCCGCCCAAAGAACGGTGAATCCAGCATTTTCTTAAAACGTTTTCTTAGAAGAAACTGTTCTTCATTCGCATGCATCTGGTGAAACAGTGCCTGCTGGTTATCATAGTTCTCATAACCATACTGGTCCATCTCTGTATAATTTTCCCAGTAATATTCATGCATATCCTCGACTTCTTTTTCACCTTCGAGAATTGCCTGATCGATCTGTGCAAGCCTTGTACAGAGACAGTTCAGCACATACTGCAGATAATCTCTGCCATTTTCCATATTTGTCATAACTCATCAACCAATCATCATTTATTTTGCTGTGATTCTGCTTATCTTATCACATACACTACAGTCATCTGTAACCTGTTTATTTTCAGCTTATTTTACCAACTGTAAAAAATTATTATACCGAAAAAGGCGACTGCTGACAAGAGGTCTCCTGTCCGGCAGCCGCCCGGTGTCCTATTAATTATTTGTCAAACTGGCTGTTGTAAAGATCCGCATAGAATCCATTTGCTGCCAGGAGTTCTTTGTGATTTCCCTGCTCGATGATATCGCCATCCTTCATAACAAGGATCAGATCTGCATCTTTGATCGTAGAAAGTCTGTGTGCAATAACGAAGCTTGTTCTGCCCTTCATCAGGTTGTCCATTGCTTTCTGGATCTGCATTTCTGTTCGGGTATCGACAGAAGATGTTGCCTCATCAAGGATCAGGATCTTGTTGTCTGCAAGAATTGCTCTTGCAATGGTAAGAAGCTGTTTCTGTCCCTGAGAGATATTGCTTGTCTCCTCATCCAGTACCATCTGGTATCCGCCAGGCTGCTGCATGATGAAGTTATGGATATGAGCAGCCTTTGCCGCTGCAATAACTTCTTCATCGGTTGCATCCAGACGTCCGTAACGGATGTTTTCCATGATCGTTCCTGAGAAAAGCCAGGTGTCCTGAAGAACCATTCCGAACATTTCATGGAGCTCACTTCTGTTGAAGTTTCTGACATCATGGCCATCAACCTTGATCGCGCCTTTGTTTACATCATAGAAACGCATCAGAAGTTTTACCATGGTTGTTTTTCCCGCTCCGGTCGGACCTACGATAGCTACCTTCTGGCCATCATGCACATCTGCTGAAAAATCATGCACGATGATCTTATCCGGATTATAGCCAAACTCTACATGCTCAAACTGTACATTTCCGTTGAGTCCTTCGATAGAATCCGGATTTTCCGGCTGCTGTACTTCTTCCTCTTCATCTAGGAATTCAAACACACGCTCGGATGCTGCAGCTGAAGACTGCAGAAGGTTTGTAACCTGAGCGATCTGCTGGATTGGCTGTGTAAAGTTACGGATGTACTGGAAGAAGGACTGGATATCACCGACTTCAATACTTTTTTTGATTACAAACACGCCGCCTAAGAGAGCTACCATTACATATCCAAGGTTACCTACAAACTGCATGATCGGCATCATCATTCCTGAGAAGAACTGAGATTTCCATGCTGATTCGTAGAGCTTTTTGTTGTCCTTTTCAAATTCCTCCAGAACATCATTTTCTTTGTTGAAAACTCTTACCACATCATGGCCGCCAAAGTTTTCTTCGATCTGGCCATTGACTGCACCAAGGTAATTCTGCTGTGCCTGGAAATATTTCTGTGAGTGCTTCATCACTGCCTGAATGATAAACATAGATACCGGCAGGATCAAAAGGGCTGCCAGAGTCATCCACACATTGATGGACAGCATCATGATAAATACACCGATCAGTGTTGTTACGGATGTGATCAGCTGCGTCAGACTCTGGTTCAGACTCATCTGTAGAGTATCAACATCGTTTGTCACTCTTGAGAGGATCTCACCGTTTGTTCTGCTCTCAAAATAATTGAGCGGCAGTTTATTGATCTTCTTTGAAATATCTTTTCTTAAATTATAGGTTACATCATTGGAGATTCCTGTCATAATCCATCCCTGGATAAAGGAGAAACATGCACTTGCCAGATATAATCCCAATGTCCACAACAGAATCATTCCGATCTTGCTGAAGTTAATGCTTCCTGTTCCGTTTACCTTGGCAACCAGGCCATTAAAAAGTTCTGTTGTTGCTTTACCAAGGATCTTAGGACCTGCAATATTAAAAACGGTTCCTGCAACTGCAAAGATGAATACCATTACAAAACGTAATTTATAACGGCTCATATAACGGAACAGTTTTCCCATTGAACCTTTGAAATCTTTTGCTTTTTCTGTCGGGCGCATTCCAGGTCCATGACCGCCCATCGGTCCGCGTCGTCTCTGTCCACTCATGCCAATTCCTCCTCTGACAGCTGACTCATTGCGATCTGACGATAAACTTCACAGTTTTTCATCAATTCTCCATGAGTACCGATTCCAGCCATATGTCCATCATCCAGTACAATGATCTTATCTGCATTCAGGATCGTGCTGATTCGCTGTGCGACTATGATCGTTGTAGCATCTTTGGTATGTTCTTTCAGAGCCTTACGCAGAGTACTGTCTGTCTTGAAATCCAGAGCGGAAAAGCTGTCGTCAAAAATAAATATCTCTGGTTTCTTGGCGATTGCTCTTGCAATTGAAAGTCGCTGCTTCTGTCCACCAGATACGTTTGTTCCGCCCTGAGCGATCGGAGAAGTATATTTCTCTGGTTTCGCATCAATAAATTCTGTTGCCTGCGCAATCTCTGCGGCTTCTTTTACTTCTGCTTCAGAAATATCGGTCTTGCCGTAACGAATGTTGGAATCGATCGTACCTGAGAAAAGCACACCTTTCTGCGGTACATAACCAAGTCTGGAACGAACTTCTTTCTGAGTCATTTCACGAACATCCACTCCATCGACTAGAACACGGCCTTCTGTCACATCATAGAAACGAGGGATCAAATTGACAAGTGTACTCTTACCACTTCCGGTACTTCCGATCACGGCGATTGTTTCGCCCTTTTCTGCCTTGAAAGAAATGTCTGTGAGGACATTTTCGCCTGCTTCCGGATATGCAAAGCTTACATGATCGAATTCAACAGTACCTTTGACATTCACCTCAGGCTGAACCGGATTTTCCGGATCTGTTACGCTGACCTTTGTCTTGAGTACATCGTTGATACGAAGTGCTGCAACATTTGCTCTTGGGAGCATAATGGACATTGCTGTGATCATCAGGAAGGACATGATGATCTGCATCGCATACTGAATGAATGCCATAACATTACCAACCTGCATGGTTCCATTGTCTACTGCATAAGATCCACTGTAGATGATCAGCACAGAGACACCATTCATAATGAGCATCATCGTCGGCATCATAAAAGTCATACATCTGTTAACAAACAGGTTTGTCTTTGTAAGTCTTAGGTTTGCCTCTTCAAAACGTTCTTCTTCGTGTTTTTCACGGCTGAATGCGCGGATAACAGGGATACCTGTCAGGATCTCACGTGTTACCAGGTTCAGTTTGTCAACCAGAGTCTGCAGTATTGTAAACTTAGGCATTGCCACCTGGAACAGAACAACGATCACAACAAGGATCAGGCCTACTGCAAGACCAAGGATCCATGTCATAGAGGAATCCGTCTGCAATACGCGGATCACGCCACCGATACCAAGGATCGGCGCATAGAGTACGATACGGAAAAACATTGCCATTACCTGCTGCACCTGCTGAATATCGTTCGTGCAACGGGTGATCAGAGATGCTGTTGAGAATTTATGGTATTCACGGCTTGAGAATGAAATAACTTTATTGTATACCGCATTTCTCAGGTCATGACCAAGTGCTGCTGCCACTCTGGATGAAAGGAA
>ENA-ORSY01001786-ORSY01001786.1-human-gut-metagenome-genome-assembly--contig:-NODE-1786-length-13973-cov-6.427360_pt1 | contig 13973 bp, 8 predicted proteins | sample MGYA00242193_ERZ509160 | MGnify/ENA primary metagenome ERZ509160 (study PRJEB26280, sample SAMEA2338670) | human gut metagenome | biome: human gut; feature: human-associated habitat; material: faeces...
AATGAAGGACGCCTTACAAATACATACAGGTGTAAAATAACAGGAGAAGATGGAACTGCTGTATATACTGATGAGGTTGAAATAATACAAATTAAAAGTCCGGAGATAATAAGGCAGCCGCAGAATGCAGAAGGAAAAATAGGTTCCACAATTGTTTTTAGTGTTGAAGCTGCAAATGTAAAGAACTATGAATGGCAGTATAAGGAAAAAGGAAGAAATAACTGGATAACATTCAGCTGGCAGGATAGTTATGATACAGCAGAGTTTAAACTGCCTATTTTAAATGAAGGACGCCTTACAAATACATACAGGTGTAAAATAACAGGAGAAGATGGAAGTATTATATATACACAGGAAGTGTTTATATATTCGATAAAAAAAGATGATTTTGAAACTCCAATACTTTGATTAATGAATATATGAAAGAGATGTAGTTTGACGCGAAAATTAAATGAGGATAATAGTATGAATATGAATTTTTTACTGCCTGATAGATATGAAGGATTAAATGAGACTGCTGGAAACAAAGATGTTACTAAAATTATTGTTCCTGTTCAATCGGGAATTGAAAAGATAGAAGAATATTATGAGGAAATTGTGAGTAGTGGAAGAGGAGCATTTTTAATTCTTTTGGGTAAATCGGGAAGTGGAAAAACTACATTTTTAAGAACGTTATCTATATTTATTAAGAATGTTGAAGTTATAACAATTTCTAATGATATGAATATTCTTGAAGAAATTTCGAGCTTATCTAAAAGCAAGTATAGCTTAAGAATCTTGATAATTGAGGGTAGAGAATCTATTTTAGATATGAGTAATATAGAAGTAACTAATGCTATTCAGACGATTAATAGATTCATTAGAACAGATAAAGGAAATAATACATTAGTAGTATGGCCTTGTAATAATCAAGATATAGTCGATAATCTGGTCGAAACATCACGAACTGTTGGAGGAACATCGCTGCTTGATTATGAAAATACATATTTTAGTTTTGTTGGACCAGATAAAAGTCAGTTTGTTTATATTGCTAAACAGACAGTTGAATTTTTTAATGATGGAAAAACACTATTGGATTTCGGAGTAACGGATGAAGTGGCTGGAAATTGTGTAGAACAAAGTGAAACTATAGGGGAATATTTAAAATTAATCAATAGAAAAGTTCGTAAAAATAAGAAGTATATTTCTGATTTTTTGGTAAAAAAACGTTGCAACATGTGGGTATTAGTTTTAGGTTTGAATGAGCCATCTAAAGATGTAGAGGCACTAACAAAAGGTGAAAATCTTGAAGCTGATATACAAAGATTATTAATTTCAACAGATGCAAATATAATACAAGAAGTAAAAAAAATACCAGATCAAATTGCTTTATTATCACATTATCTTGATACTAAGATTATATATATTCCAATAGTTGATGCATTATCAATTATAAGAAATTATGCTAATAATGATTTGAAAAAAATTATGAAAAATCAGTCTATGTCGTTAAGTGCAGATACATCAATTTCTGAGAGGATGAAGAATATGGAATTGGTTAGAATGATTCAATCAGATACCAAGTTAATGGGGAAAAAGGGAGTAACAGGTTCGAATAGTAAATCTGCATTTCAAAAGTTATTAGATATTTCGAGAAAGAATGATAGTTTATTAAACGACGCTTTTGGAAGAGCTTTGTTAGAAAATAAATATATAGAGGATTATTCTACGGAAGTTGATTTTGGAGAAGGGTTGACAAGAAGAACTGACTTATTATGTGTTAAGGACGGGGAAGAAATTAGACTTGAGTTTATGTGGAGAACAAAAACATCAAAAGCAGAAATTGCAAATTATACATTGACAAAATTATATAATTATGGAAAGGCTTTAGAGTTTATAAAAAATTGATTATATGATATGAGGGGCAAAAGGTATCCGATTCAGGATCCTTTGTAAACCATAAATTTGTACCTTGAAAACTTCATATAAACAGAGATTTCGTTCCTCATAAGTGGTATTATAGATGTAGAGAAAAGGGAGGAAACCACGAAATATTCATTAATTAATATGTATAGATGAGATTATAGATTTTACGTTCACGATATAAGCTTTCCAAGCAATAACGTTTAAATTGTGTTCTACATGGCAATCCGCTATACCAAAGTCTGGTATAGCGGAGCGCTTTTTACGAATTCAGCATTTGGGATATCTCAGAGAAATCTATGAACAGATCATCGTATATGTTTACTTTGACTACGGAATCAAATGTCATCTGATGCATTTCCGTGAGATACGATTTCTATTATGAAATCAGGGGCACCGTTGCAGTGCTTGCCATTCAGCTTGCTTTTACCACAGACTATCATCAGATTGGGTTGGACATATTGTAGGCTATTCCATTGAATAAATTGTGCATACAATGCAAGTATTTGAATTGTATTTTACATGGCATTCCGCTATACTAGTATTAAGTATAGCGGATTATTTTTTGGAGGCTTTTATGGCAAATACTTTGAAGTTACCGGTTGGAATTGAAAATTTTGAGGAAATTCGTAAACTGGGTTTCTATTATATTGACAAGACAAGGCTTATAGAACAGCTTTTACAGGGATGGGGAAAGGTGACTCTTTTTACACGTCCAAGGCGTTTTGGAAAGACACTCAATATGAGTATGCTTAGGAGCTTTTTTGAAATAGGAATGGACAAATCTTTGTTTGACGGCTTATATATTTCTGGCAACAAAGTACTTTGTGATGAGCATATGGGTAAGTATCCTGTCATATTTCTTTCATTCAAGGGTGTGGATGGTTTAGACTTTACTACGGCAAGACGTATGCTGTGTGCTATTTTAAAGGATGAGCTTGACAGACATTACTATTTGAAGACCAGTGATGTATTGACTGATGAGGATAGAATACTGTTTACAAAGATGCTTCATGGGCAGGATGACAATATTGAGGATAGTATACGAATGCTTTCAAAGCTGTTGTATAAGCACTATGGTCAGAAAGTAGTTATTCTCATAGATGAGTATGATGTGCCACTCTATAAAGCTTTTCAGAATGGCTACTACAAGGAGATGGTTTCTCTCATCAGGGGGCTTTTCGGGCAGGCGCTCAAGACCAATGAGTTTTTACAGTTTGCGGTGCTCACGGGCTGCCTTCGCGTGTCAAAGGAGAGCATTTTTACAGGGCTCAATAACTTTGAAATCAATTCTATTGTGGATATTGACCATGATGAGCAGTTTGGCTTTACTGATGATGAGGTCATGAAACTTCTTTATGATTATGACAGGAGCGAGAGGTACCCGGACGTAAAGGAATGGTATGACGGTTATCATTTTGGTAATGCGGATATTTATTGTCCATGGGATGTGATAAATTTTGCCAAGAAGCTTGTTTCAGATCCGTCAGCCAGACCGAGTGCGTTCTGGATTAACAGCAGTGGCAATGATATGGTGAAGCGCTTTGTGGACAAGGCTGATCAGACCACGAGAGATGAGATTGAGAAGCTCGTGGCAGGTGGATTTGTGGAGAAGCAGCTTCGGCTTGATCTGACCTATGATGAGATTGACAATACGATTGACAATCTGTGGAGTGTGCTCTTTACTACAGGCTATCTCACCAAAATCGGAGAGGTCAAGGTGCCTGACAGTGAGAGCTATGCCTATAAGCTTGTGATTCCTAATAAAGAGGTGCGTGAGGTGTTTATTCTCCAAATTCAGGAGTGGTTCAAGGCTGTTGTTGCAAAAGATGATGATACTATGAAGCTTTTATCAAGGGCAATTCTGGATAAAGATGAGAAACAGATTGCCAGGCAGCTAAACATCGTGATGAGCCGCATGATAAGTATACTCGATACAAAGGCGCCTGATGCTATGAAGGAGAATTTCTATCATGGCTTACTTCTTGGTCTGCTTCGAGGCAGCAATCCGGACTGGCTTATCAAGTCGAATCGTGAGTCGGGAGATGGTTTTAGCGATATTTTAATCATGCCGGAGGATCCTGATGCGGGCATCGTTATAGAGGTGAAGTATGCTAAGGAGATGAAGGAACTTGACGCAGCGTGCGAGGCTGCGATAACGCAGATTAAGGACAAGCGCTATGATGAGGCTCTGCGGGATGAGGACCGGTGTGATATTTTAGCCTATGGCATTGCTTTTTGCAGGAAACGGTGCAGGGTGGTTGGAGAGAAATTTTAAATTGGCTGTAATCGTTGCTGGTCACACTGTTAGGTGTGAACAGTAACTATCTGGGATGTTGCATCCGGTAATGAAAAATATATTGCTTTCGTAGTCAAAGTATGTTACGATACTCCATGGTTACAAATTACAGTGACAGTTATTATATCATTTAAACAAAAGAAAGGTAGGAGAATAGTTATGAGCGACAACTTCAATATGTATGATCAGGCGAATCAGCAGGGCAATCCAAATATACCGCCTATGCCGCCGATGGAGGAAAAGAAGGGAATGTCAATTGCATCTATGGTGCTTGGTATTATCGGTCTGGTATTCTGGTGTATTCCAATCCTTGGCGGACCTATTGGTATTGTAGGACTTATCCTCGGTATCGTAGGCAGGAAAAATGGTGGAAAGGGCATGGCAACCGCTGGTATTGTTATGTCAATTATTACCATCGTACTTGCAGTTATCAATGCTATTGCTGGTGTTTATCTGCAGACATCAAATGTCTTGAACCAGTTATAATCACATAACAGGTGATATCTTTAATTGCATTTTATTTTTTAATCCGCTATGCCAGAGGTTGGTATAGCGGATTTTTAGATTCAATTATCATTGTATTAAAATAAAAAAGTACGTATTAGGAAAGGTCGAAAATAAAATGAAAAAACGAATAATTAATTATAGACTTAAGATTGACAATCTGCTTGCCAATCCTGATAAGATATCAAAAGAAGAGTGGAAGAAAATACTGCAGGAACACCTGACACAAATAGCTTTCTTCCAGCATGAGCGCCTCGTGCACCTCATAGTGACAGTAACCTTTGCCATACTCACCATGATGTCAATAATCGCATCCATCATGATAAGCAACCCAATGCTTCTTGTACTTACACTGTTATTCTTAGTGCTGTTGGTGCCATATATCATGCACTACTATACACTGGAAAATGAAGTGCAGAAGATGTATAACCAATATGATGAGATATTGAATCATTTAGAATAAGAAACATCTGTACATAAAAAAGTGGAAAGTTACCAAAGACAGAACCCGGCGCAGCCGGGGCTTTTTGCCCTTGCCCGCATATACGAAGCTGCTTAGAGTCTGTAGAATTGCATACGAAAACCAACAACGCCCATGCATGAATGCATGGGCGAGGTGTTATGCGCCATGGACGGCGCATAAAAGCCGGTTGTGTCAAAAAGCCACAACTGGCATATGCAATTCGTACAGACACTTAGCAGCGTAGTTCATGCGGGAAAGGGCAGAAAGCCCCGGCTGCGCTGGGTTCGTCCCACTAGCAACAACAGTGCAATTCTCTTACTTCTTAAGCTTCTTCTGTGCTGTAGAAAGCATCAGCTTAATACGGTTCAGCTGGTTCACCTCAGAAGCACCCGGATCATAATCGATAGCCACGATATTGGCATCCGGATGATCATGTCTGATTTTCTTTATAACACCCTTACCCACAATATGGTTCGGTAAGCATGCAAATGGCTGTGCACAGATGATGTTTGTGACGCCCTCATTGATGAGCTCAAGCATCTCACCTGTCAAGAACCAGCCCTCACCGGTCTGATTACCGCAAGAAACGATAGGAGAAGCATACTCTGCGAGATCCTGCACGTGAGCGGTTGGCTCAAAATGCTTGCTCTTAGCCAGCTCATCCCTTGCATCCTTTCTGAGCCACTCGAAGAAGGCGATAAGTCGGTTGTTCATAAACTTAGCTTTCTTAGAAGCACCGAGATAGTCAGCCTTGAAATTCGTGTTGTAGCAGCAGTAGAGTAAGAAATCAGTCAGATCAGGCACTACAGCCTCGGCTCCTTCAGCTTCGAGCAGGTCAACCACATAGTTGTTTGCTGCAGGCAGGAATTTGACGAGAATCTCACCGACCACGCCGACACGCGGCTTAACTTCATCTGTCATAGGCAGATTGTCGAAATCTCTTATGATTTCGCGGCACATCTTCTTGTATTTCTTGTGAGAGAGCATCTTTGTATTGCCGACAAAGTCGATGACTCTCTTTTTCCACTTCTCATGGAGTGCATTGGCACTTCCCGGCTCTTTCTCATAAGGACGTACCCTGTAGAGACAGCGCATAAAGATATCGCCAAACTCAAGTGCATACAGTCCGTGCTGGATGAGGCTTGGAGTAAACTTAAAGCCCGGGTTTTTCTCGAGACCTACCATGTTGATTGAGATAACAGGTACATCAGGATATCCGGCTTTTTCGAGGGCTCTACGGATAAAACCGATGTAGTTTGTTGCACGGCATCCGCCACCTGTCTGTGAGATGAGGATGGCTGTGTGTGTCATATCATAGTTGCCTGATTTGACGGCTGCCATAATCTGTCCTACGACGATAAGTGAAGGGTAGCAGGCGTCGTTGTTTACGAACTTAAGTCCCACGTCCACACATTCCCTTGCAGGGATATCCGGTATGACCATATTGTAGCCGGCTGCCTTAAAGGCCGGCACGAGAAGGTCAAAGTGTATAGGTGACATCTGAGGGCAGATGATGGTGTAGTTGTCCTTTTTCATCTGCTCGGTGAATACAACACGCTCGTAGTTAGACGGTTTTAAGTCACGCTTTTCATGCTTGGCTTCCTTGACTCTTATGGCGGCAAGGAGCGAGCGGATACGGATTCTTGCTGCGCCCAGGTTGTTTACCTCATCGATCTTCAGGCAGGTGTATATCTTGCCGGAGCCTGTCAGGATATCATTTACGCAGTCGGTTGTGACAGCGTCGAGACCACAGCCAAACGAGTTGAGCTGGATTAAGTCAAGGTCATCACGGGTCTTTACAAAGTTGGCTGCTGAGTACAGTCTGGTGTGGTACATCCACTGATCCATGACGATGAGAGGTCTCTCAAGCTCGCCCAAATGGGATACTGAGTCCTCTGTCAGCACACAGATGCCATAGCTTGTGATGAGCTCAGGGATACCGTGGTTGATTTCCGGGTCCACATGGTACGGACGGCCTGCGAGCACGATTCCGCGACGTCCGGTGTCCTCCATGTAGTCGAGCACTTCCTCGCCCTTTCGCTGTATCTCAAGCCTTGTCATTGCAAGCTCCTTCCAGCCTGCGGCTACCGCATCACGAATCTGTGACTCAGGCAGATTGAAATCGCCTTTTGAGAAGGTGGCTACGAGCTGCTGTGAGATAGTTTCCTCACTCTCAAATGACATAAACGGATTTATGAATTTAACCTCGCCTGAGGTAATCTCGTCCACGTTGTTTTTGATATTCTCAGAGTATGATGTGACAATAGGGCAGTTGTAGTGATTGTTTGCATCAGGAAACTCCTTGCGCTCATATGGCACTGCCGGGTAGAAAATAAAATCTACATTTTGTTTTATGAGCCAGCTTATATGACCATGTGTGAGCTTTGCAGGGTAGCACTCTGACTCACTTGGGATGGAGTCGATACCCATCTCATAAATCTTTCTGGTAGATTGTGGTGACAGCACTACAGAAAAGCCGAGACGTTTGAAAAATATAGCCCAGAACGGATAGTTCTCGTACATATTCAAGGCTCTTGGGATGCCGACTGTACCGTGTGGAGCATCCTTTGGGTCAAGTGGCTCATAGTCAAATATACGCTTGTTCTTGTATTCAAAAAGATTTGGGATGTTATCCTTGTTCTTCTCCTTGCCCAGACCCTTTTCACAGCGGTTTCCTGTGATGTACTGTCTGTTGTCGGAGAATTTGTTTATAGTCAGAAGACAGTGGTTTGTACAGCCCTGACAGCGTGCGAGCTTTGTGGTGTAGGTAAGCTCGTTTATCTGGTCGATTGTGAGCATTGTTGTCTTGTAATCAGCCTCATGGCGCTCACGTGCGATGAGTGCGGCACCAAAGGCACCCATGATACCTGCGATATCAGGCCTTGTGGCATGTACACCTGCTATTTTTTCAAAGCTTCTAAGAACGGCATCATTGTAGAAGGTACCGCCCTGGACTACGATATTTTCACCGAGGTCGCTTGCATCAGAAAGCTTGATAACCTTGAAAAGTGCATTCTTTATTACTGAGTAGGCAAGTCCTGCTGATATATCTGCGACAGATGCGCCCTCCTTCTGGGCCTGCTTTACCTTTGAGTTCATGAAAACCGTACATCTGGTTCCGAGGTCGATAGGGTTCTTTGCAAAAAGGGCTTCCTTTGCAAAATCCTGTACTGAGTAGTTTAAGGACTTTGCGAAGGTCTCAATAAATGAGCCGCAGCCTGAAGAGCAGGCCTCGTTGAGCTGTACTGAGTCGACTGTCTGGTTCTTTATCTTGATGCACTTCATGTCCTGTCCACCGATATCGAGGATACAGTCTACCTTTGGGTCGAAGAATGCTGCTGCGTAGTAGTGGGCTACAGTCTCAACTTCGCCGTCGTCCAATTTTAAAGCTGCCTTTAATAAAGCCTCTCCGTAGCCTGTAGAGCAGGAGTGTACGATGTGTGCATCCTCAGGAAGCTTTGCGTAAATCTCCTGGATAGAACGGATGGCTGTAGCGAGAGGGCTTCCGTTGTTGTTGCTGTAGAATGAGTATAAAAGGTCTCCGTCCTCGCTTACGAGAGCGATTTTGGTGGTGGTTGAGCCTGCATCTATTCCGAGATAGCAGTTGCCCTTGTATGTAGAAAGGTCACCGGTCTTTACGTGATTGTTGCCGTGACGCGTTGTAAATTCATCGTAATCAGCCTGATCCTTAAAAAGAGGCTCCATACGTGCCACCTCAAATTCCATCTTTATGCCGTTTGAGAGGCGGTCGATTAAGGATGAGAGTGTGGTGACAGAGTTGTCTTTATAGTTTAATGCAGAGCCTATTGCTGCAAACAGATGAGAGTTCTCAGGAACGATAGTGTGCTCGTCATCGAGATTTAAGGTTCTGATAAATGCTGATTTAAGTTCAGACAAAAAGTGCAGAGGACCGCCAAGGAAAGCAACATGTCCCTTGATTGGCTTACCGCAGGCGAGGCCACTGATGGTCTGGTTTACCACGGCCTGAAAGATTGAAGCGGATAAATCCTCGCGTGTGGCTCCTTCATTGATGAGAGGCTGGATATCTGTTTTGGCAAATACTCCACAGCGGGCTGCGATAGGGTAGATGGCCTTGTAGCTTTTTGCGTATTCATTTAGTCCTGTAGCGTCTGTCTGGATGAGAGAAGCCATCTGGTCGATAAATGAGCCTGTACCGCCGGCACATATGCCGTTCATACGCTGTTCCACGTTGCCGCCCTCGAAGTATATGATTTTGGCATCCTCGCCACCTAGCTCTATTGCCACATCGGTCTGTGGAGCATAGTGTGTGAGTGCGGTAGATACAGCTATAACCTCCTGTACGAATGGCACCTCAAGGTGCTTTGCAAGAGTGAGTCCGCCGGAGCCTGTTATCATAGGACAAACTGAAAGGTCACCTGTCTTGTCGTAGGCCTTTCTGATAAGGGACTCAAGTGTCTCCTGTATATTTGCAAAATGACGCTCATAATCGGAAAAGAGGATATTGTCATCGGCATCAAGAAGTGCAATCTTGACGGTTGTTGAGCCGATATCAATGCCCAACTTATGTAAGCTGTTATTTTCCATAGTGGTTCCTCCATAATGTATTACTTATATGTTTTTATATATCTTTCTTCTTATTAAAATATATAATTGTTCTATTATCAAAACAGAGATTATTATACGACAGATATCGACAAATTACAATGACTATAATTATAAAGAATTTGTGAATAATTCGCAGTCTCGTTGACAAAGTATGATTTAACTATCATAATAAATTTTGTAATAACCGCTGCCCTTTGCACTATAGTGTAAAAGGCAGCAATAATATGACAGGAGGATGCAGATACGTGGTTTTATTGCATCGTGATGTAACCACTGCTTGTCACATAATGGTGTGAGCAGCAGTGAAATGAACCATGTCTGCTAAAATGTATGAACTGGCTTAACAAACTAGAACAAAAATATGGAAGTAAAGCGATTCCGAATATCACTAGAATATTTATCGCTGCGAATCTGATAGGCAGTGTGCTGCTTTTGACAAAGGGAGATGTTGTCCTTTATTATCTGCAGTTTTCAGCTTCTGCTATTTTGCACGGACAGGTATGGCGTCTTATAAGCTGGATTTTTGTGCCGAGCGGCAGCATATCATTTTTACAGCTTTTATTTATATTCTGTCTGTGGACGCTTGGAGACAGCATGGAGTCATATCTTGGCTCTTTTAGGATGAATGTGTACTTTTTCGGAGGCTTTTTGCTGTATGATATAGTAGGAATGCTTGCATTTGCAGTGACACATGTATCCATCAATCTGACTATGTACTATATACTTATAGCTATGTATCTGATGCTTGGTCTTTTGATGCCGGAGGCAGAGGTGAGGCTTTACTTTGTGCTTCCTATAAAGATGAAGTGGATGGTGCTTGTTTACATCGTGATGTTTGCATATGATGTGTATACCTATATGAGCTTTGGATGGCAGATTGGATTGGCATACGGCTCAGAAATCGTACTTGCACTTATAAATCTGTTGGTATTCATTTATGGCTGCAAGCACAGGCTCTCATTCAGACAGAATATGCACCAGAAGAGGAGAAAGGCACAGTTTAAGGCTCAGTTTTCCGAACCTCGCCCGGGAAGTGGCATCTCACGTCACAAGTGTTATATATGCGGCAGAACGGAATTGTCAAATCCTGAATTAACATTCAGATACTGCTCGAAGTGCACCGGCAACAAGGAATACTGTCAGGATCATCTGTTTACACATACGCACGTATAATATACATGTACTACTTTTTCTAATTCATTGACAAAGTAAACTGATGAATTTATAATGGACACAGTATTATTTTCGGAGGAACATTTATGGAGAACGAGGCAACAGTTTCGAAAAATTTTATTGAACAGATTATTGAGAAGGACTTGGCTGAGGGTCATTGCAAGACAGTAAAGACCAGATTCCCACCGGAGCCAAACGGTTATTTGCATATCGGCCATGCGAAGTCTATTCTTTTAAACTATGGACTGGCAAAGAAGTATGACGGACAGTTCAATCTCAGGTTTGATGATACAAACCCTACCAAGGAGCGTCTGGAGTTTGTAGAGTCTATCGAGGCCGATGTTAAGTGGCTTGGTGCTGACTGGGCTGACAGGAAGTTTTTTGCATCCAATTACTTCGACAAGATGTATGAGTGTGCAGTAGGACTGATAAAGAAGGGAAAGGCATATGTATCTGATCTGACACCTGATGAGATAAGAGAGTATAGAGGTACACTCACAGAGGCCGGCAAGGAGGATCCATACTCAAAGAGAAGTGTTGAGGAAAACCTGGACCTTTTTGAGCGCATGAAAAACGGTGAGTTTGAGGATGGCACAAAGGTGCTTCGTGCGAGAATTGACATGAGCTCTTCAAACATCAATATGAGAGATCCGATTCTTTACCGTGTGGCTCATATGACACATCACAATACAGGTGATAAATGGTGTGTATATCCTATGTATGATTTTGCTCATCCATTAGAAGATGCCATAGAAATAGAAGATGTGAATGAAAACAGTGGAATTGATCCATTCAAGGTATTTGATCCTTCCTGGCCAGTCTTAGAGTGTGATAGAGTTGAAGATGTCAAGAATGGAAAGAAGATAAAACTTAACACAGATGAAAAACGTGTTATTCTAGTACATGGCTGTGAAATACTGGCAGCATATGAAAAGAAAGATGATGGGCTTTATCATAGCGTGAGAGGTTTGTTTTAATGCGTATTATTAAGATGGGAATTGATACAAAAAGAGTATATACAAATCCAATGTGTGCATGTATTGGATATTTTGATGGTATGCATAAAGGACATCAGCAATTGATTCGCCATACGATTGAAATGTCTAAAAGACTACATTGTGAATCTGCATTGATTACATTTGATCCAGATCCATGGGTAACTATCAAGCATATTAAAGATGTTAAGCACATTACTACAATGCGTGAAAGAATTAATCGTGCAGTAGAATATGGCATTCAGAATATTATTATTCTGCAGTTTACATCAGAATTTTCTCAATTGTCTCCAGAAGACTTTGTTAATGAAATTTTATCTAAAATTTCATTGAAGGGAATTGTTTGCGGGTTTGATTTTCATTATGGTGCAATGGGAAAAGGCAGTGCAGATACATTAAAACAGACAGAAGGTATTGAAGTAGATGTTGTAGAAGCCATTGAAGATGAAATGGGAAAGATTTCATCAACACGTATTTCTCAATGTATTGAAAGTGGAAATGTTGAAGAAGCAAATGCAATGCTTGGCTATCGTTTCCGTATCAGTGGAATCGTTGTACATGGAAGACATCAGGGACATGCCATTGGTTTTCCAACAGCGAATGTGCAATATGATTCAGAATACCTTCTTCCAAAAAGCGGTGTATATGCAGGATATGTCGTATTTGATAACAAGCGTTATGAAGCAATGATCAATCTTGGACATAATCCAACATTCAATTATAGAAATGATATGTCTTTAGAAGCACACATTTTAGATTTCAATCAAGAACTCTATGGAAGATACGTCGGTGTAGAGTTTGTCCGCTTTATTCGTGATGAAAAAAGATTTAATTCCAAAGGAAATCTAATCATGCAGCTTGAACAGGATATTTTGAATACAAAAAAGATACTAAAAGAATATGAATGAACAGTTTTTACTTCAAATGCAGCAGATCCTCAAAGATGAGTATCCGGCATATTTAGAAAGCTTGTCGAATCCTCCAACAAGAGGATTTCGTATCAATCCTTTAAAAACAAACGAAAAAGATTTCTTTGAGAAAGTGGATGTTTCTCATACAAAAAGTCCATATGCAAAATATGGATACTATACGGATGACAAAAAATATGGTTCTATGCCAGAATATACTTCTGGTGCTTTTTACATGCAGGAAGCAAGTGCATCGAGTGCTGTGACTGTCATGGATCCAAAGGGTGGCGCAGTGATACTGGATATGTGTGCTGCACCAGGTTCAAAGACAACAGAGATTCTTGAACTATTAGAAAATCAAGGATTGCTTGTTTCAAATGAAATTGACAAGAAACGCAGTCATATCTTACTGGAAAATGTTGAAAGAAATGGTGCCAGCAATTGTATTGTTGTAAGCAATGATCCGCTGCAGCTTGCAAAACAGTTTCCTGGCTTCTTTGATATGGTTTTATGTGATGCTCCATGCAGTGGAGAAGGAATGATGCGCAAAAATACAGAAGCTGTGGATCAATGGACACCACAGCTTGTAGAACATTGTGCTTCTGTTCAGAAAGAAGTTTTAGAAAGTGTATATACGTGTTTGAAAGAAGATGGTATTCTTCTGTATTCAACATGTACTTTGAATTTAAAGGAAAATGAATATCAGATCAAGCAGTTTTTAGAACGTCATCCAGATATGCAGATGATGGATACAAATGTAAATTTTGGAAGACGCGCTTTGTGTGAAGAACATGACATTCAAAAAGCCATTCGCATCTATCCGATGGATCATGGTGAAGGACACTTTATCGCAAAAATGAAAAAGTGTTCTGTCACTGCACCATGTTCCATCAAACAGCTAAAATCAGATTTCATTCCAAAGGAAATACTGTCTTTACTGAAAGATACAATAGAAGAAGTGTATCCATATCTGTATTTTAAGAATAACAGACTTTATGGTGGAACATATCCTTTTATTGATACAGGAAAATTACATTTATTAAGAAATCAGGTATATATTGGAGAAATGCTCAAGGGAAGATTTGAATTCTCTCATCATTTCTTTATGTCTTCATATTCTAAATTTAAAAACACTTATGAAA
>ENA-ORSY01001794-ORSY01001794.1-human-gut-metagenome-genome-assembly--contig:-NODE-1794-length-13933-cov-6.422179_pt1 | contig 13933 bp, 10 predicted proteins | sample MGYA00242193_ERZ509160 | MGnify/ENA primary metagenome ERZ509160 (study PRJEB26280, sample SAMEA2338670) | human gut metagenome | biome: human gut; feature: human-associated habitat; material: faeces...
GGCCTCTTGAACCCCATTCAAGCGCGCTACCAAAACTGCGCTACACCCGGATATCGACCGCCGCTTCCCTACCGAAGCGTGGCGACAAGAGATATTATACTCAGGCAAGGCCGTTTTGTCAACAGATTTTTCGATTATTTTTGGTTTTTTCTGAGAAAAGTCCGATTTTTACACGGATACGCGCTTTTTTGTTTTTTGCTGTTTTCAGTGTTTTTCTGCTTCTGCGGCGCGCTGTGCGCGGTCGCGTTCCAGCAGCGGGCGCAGATACTGGCCGGTAAAGCTGCCGGGCACGGCGGCCACCTGCTCCGGGGTACCCTCGGCCACGATCTCGCCACCGGCACTGCCGCCCTCCGGGCCAAGGTCGATGATATGGTCGGCACACTTGATCAGATCCAGATTGTGCTCGATGACGATGACCGTATTGCCCACGTCCACCAGCTTTTGCAGCACCTCGATCAGGCGGTGCACGTCTGCAATGTGCAGGCCTGTGGTGGGTTCGTCCAGAATATACACCGTCTTGCCAGTGCCGCGGCGGGCAAGCTCGTTGGCCAGCTTTACGCGCTGTGCCTCGCCGCCGGACAGGGTGGTGGCGCTCTGCCCCAAGGTGACATAGCCAAGACCCACGTCCAGCAGCGTTTGCAGCTTGCGGGCGATCTTGGGCTGGTTGGCAAAGAACACTACCGCTTCCTCCACGGTCATGTTCAGCACATCCGCAATGGTCTTTTCCTTATACTTTACTTCCAGCGTTTCGCGGTTGTAGCGCGCGCCCTTGCACACCTCGCAGGGCACATATACATCCGGCAAAAAGTGCATCTCGATCTGCAGAATGCCGTTGCCCTCGCAGGCTTCGCAGCGGCCGCCCTTGACGTTGAAGCTGAACCGTCCCGGGCCGTAGCCGCGCATCTTGGCATCCTGCGTCTGGGAGAACACGGTGCGGATATCGTTGAACACGCCGGTGTAGGTGGCGGGGTTGGAGCGCGGGGTGCGGCCGATGGGCTGCTGGTCGATGCCGATGACCTTATCCACGAATTCTAACCCCTCTACCCCATCGCACTTGCCGGCACGGGAGCGGGCACCGTTCAGTTCGCTGGCCAGCGTCTTGTACAGGATCTCGTTGATGAGGCTGGACTTGCCCGAACCGGAAATGCCGGTGACACAGATGAACTCCCCCAGAGGGAAGCTGACGTCGATGTTGCGCAGGTTGTTTTCCCGTGCGCCCTTCACGGTCAGGCAGTGGCCGTTGCCGGTGCGGCGGGTCTGGGGCACTGCAATGCGCTTGCGGCCGGAGAGATAGTCGCCGGTAATGCTGCGCTTGGCCTTGCAGATATCCTTTACGCTGCCTGCGGCTACGATCTCGCCGCCGTGCACACCGGCACCGGGGCCTACGTCCACGATATAATCCGCGCTGCGCATGGTATCCTCGTCGTGCTCGACCACGATGACCGTGTTGCCCAGATCCCGCAGGTTTTTCAAAGTAGCGATGAGCTTATCGTTGTCCCGCTGATGCAGGCCGATAGAGGGCTCGTCCAGCACATAGAGCACACCGGACAGGGCGCTGCCGATCTGGGTGGTCAGACGGATGCGCTGGCTCTCACCACCGGACAGCGTGCCCGCCGCCCGGGCAAGCGTGAGGTAATCCAGACCCACACTCTGCAAGAATTGCAGGCGGTTCTTGATCTCCTTCATAATCTGGCCGCCGATCTGCTGCTGCTTTTCGGTAAGGTTCGGCTCGTTTTGCTTGATAAATTCCAGCTCGTCCCGGATGGACATCTCACAGAACTGGCTGATGTTCTTATCCCCGATAGTCACGGCAAGCACCACCGGCTTCAGGCGCTGACCGTGGCAGTCCGGGCATTCCACGCCGGACATAAAGCTGCCGATTTCTTCCTTCATCCACTCGCTGCTCGTCTCGCGGAAGCGGCGCTCCAGATTTTCCACAATGCCTTCAAAGGTGTTGTAGTACACCCCGCTGCCGAACTCGTTGGTGCGGTGCATCTCGATCTTTTCGCCGTTGGTGCCGTAGAGCAGGGCGTTCACCGCCTCGGTGCTCATTTCCTTGATGGGCGTATCCAGCGTAAAACCGTATTTTTTGCCAAGGCCAAGATAATACATCTCGCTCACAGAGCCCTCGGCGTAATACCAGCCGCTGGCCTTGATGGCACCCTCCCGGATGGAAAGGCTGCGGTTGGGCAGGATGCGTTCCTCGTCCACCCGCATAAAGGTGCCAAGGCCGGTGCATTTTTCGCAGGCGCCCAGCGGGTTATTGAAGGAGAACAGCCGGGGCGACAAGTCGCTGATGGAAATGCCGTGCTCCGGGCAGGCAAAGTTCTGGCTGAAGGTCATACACTCGCCGCCGATGACGTCCACCTCGGCCACGCCCCCGGTAAGCGCCAGCGCGGTCTCCAGCGAATCCGCCAGACGGCTGCGGATGCCCTTGCGCAGGGCAAGACGGTCCACCACGATTTCCACCGTATGCTTGATGTTCTTTTCCAGACTGATCTCCTCGTCCAGATCATACAGGTTGCCATCGATTTTCACGCGGGCATAGCCGGCGCGGCGGGCGGCGTCCAGTTCCTTCTGCTGGGTGCCCTTGCGCTGACGCACCACCGGGGCTAAGATCTGGAACTTTGTGCCCTCCTCCAGCTTGAGGACGGCATCTACCATCTCGTCCACGGTCTGCTGGCTGATGACCCGCCCGCACACCGGGCAGTGCGGCACGCCGATGCGGGCGTACAGCAGGCGCAGATAATCGTAGATCTCAGTCACAGTGCCCACGGTGGAGCGGGGGTTGTGGCTTGTGGTCTTTTGGTCGATGGAGATGGCCGGTGAAAGGCCGGTGATCTCGTCCACGTCCGGCTTATCCATCCGTCCCAGAAACATCCGGGCGTAGCTGGAAAGGCTTTCCACATAGCGGCGCTGCCCGTCCGCGTAGATGGTATCGAAAGCCAGACTGGACTTGCCCGAGCCGGAAAGGCCGGTCATGACGATCAGCTTTTCCCGCGGGAGGGTCAGGTTGATATTTTTCAGGTTGTGCTCGCGGGCACCCTTGATGATGATTTTATCGTTTGCCAAGGTATTTTCTCCCTTTTCGTTGTGTCTGTGCATGGTTCTGTTTGCGTTCGGTCTCGGCGGCGGAGTCCACGGTGGGGTTTTCGCCCCGGCGCAGACGGTCGATCTGATCCCGCAGGAAGGCTGCGTGCTCAAATTCCAGCAGCTTCGCAGCCTCCTTCATCTCCCGGGTCAGGCGCTCGATGGCAGCTTCCCGCTCCATCTTGCCCATGCGGCGGGTGTTGCGCTTGGCGTTTTCGGCCTTATCGCTGATCTCGATGCTGTCAGCAATGGCCTTGACGATGGTCTTGGGCACGATGCCGTGCTCCTCATTATAGGCCATCTGAATGGCGCGGCGGCGCTCGGTCTCGGTGATGGCGCGCTCCATGCTGTCGGTCACCACATCGGCGTACATGATGACCATGCCCTCCGCGTTGCGGGCAGCGCGGCCGATGGTCTGGATCAGGCTGGTCTCGCTGCGCAGAAAGCCCTCCTTGTCGGCATCCAGAATGGCCACAAGGCTCACCTCCGGCAGATCCAGCCCCTCGCGCAGCAGGTTGATGCCCACCACCACGTCGATGCTGCCCAAACGCAGATCCTTGATGATCTCCATCCGCTCAAAGGTATCCACCTCGTGGTGCATATACTTGACCTTGATCCCCTGCTCGGTGAGGTAATCGGTGAGATCCTCGGCCATCTTTTTGGTCAGGGTGGTCACAAGCACCCGCTCCTGCCGCTGGATGCGGGCGTTGATCTCGCCCAGCAGGTCCACCACCTGCCCTTCCACCGGGCGCACCGAGATGACCGGGTCCAATAGACCCGTGGGACGGATGACCTGCTGCGCCACCTGCGAACTGTTCCGGCGCTCGTACTCGCCGGGGGTGGCGGAGACAAAGATCATCTGGTTGAGTTTGGACTCCACCTCCTCAAATTTCAGGGGGCGGTTATCGAAGGCGGACGGCAGACGGAAGCCATACTCCACCAGCGTTTTTTTGCGGGCGTAGTCGCCGCCGTACATGGCGCGCACCTGCGGCAGGGTGACGTGGCTCTCGTCCACGAAGAGCAGAAAATCCTCCGGGAAATAATCCAGCAGGGTGGTGGGCATACTGCCCGGCGCACGACCGGACAGCACTGCCGAGTAGTTTTCGATGCCCTTGCAGATGCCCACCTCGTTCAGCATCTCGATGTCGTAGTTGGTGCGCTGGGCAATGCGCTGGGCCTCGATCAGCTTGCCCTCGGCGGTGAACTGCTTGACCTGTGCGTCGCACTCGGCACGGATCTTTTCCAGCGCAGCGGCCTTTTTTTCCGCGCTGACGATATAGTGGCTGGCCGGGAAGATGGCAACGTGCTTGACCACGTTCTGCTTGGAGCCGGTCAGGGGGTTGAACTCGGTAATGCGGTCGATCTCGTCCCCGAAGAACTCCACCCGGATGGCAAGCTCGCTCATATAAGCCAGATAAATGTCCACCGTGTCGCCGTGCACCCGGAACTTATTGCGCACAAAATTCACGTCGTTGCGCTCGTATTGCAGGGTAACTAGCTTTTTGCACAGCTCGTCCCGCTCCATCTGCATCCCGGGGCGCAGACTGATGACCATGCTGCGGTAGTCGATGGGGTCGCCCAGCGAGTAGATACAGGATACTGATGCCACAATAATGACGTCCCGCCGCTCGGAAAGCGCCGCCGTAGCCGAGTGGCGCAGACGGTCGATCTCGTCGTTGATAGCGCTGTCCTTTTCAATATAGGTATCGGTGCTGGGAATGTAGGCCTCCGGCTGGTAGTAGTCGTAGTAGCTGACGAAGTACTCCACCGCATTGTTGGGGAAAAACGAGCGGAACTCGGTACACAGCTGCGCCGCCAGCGTTTTATTGTGCGCCAGCACCAGCGTGGGGCGGTTGCACTGGGCAATGACGTTGGCCATGGTAAAGGTTTTGCCGCTGCCGGTCACGCCCAGCAGGGTCTGGCAGCGGTCACCCCGCTGCACCCCCTCCACCAGCTGCGCGATCGCCTGAGGCTGGTCGCCAGTGGGGGCATAGTTCGACACCAGTTCAAATTTTTCCTCTGCCATCGTTTTCTCCCTTCCGTGCGTATAACCACAATCCGTTGTTTCTCCAAGTTGTATTATAGCATGCACAATTTATAATGTAAACAGTTTTTTGTTTTACGGCCAGAACAGCGTGCCGGTCTTGAAATCGTAGATAGGCAGGCGGTTGGCGTCCCGCATGGAAAAATACTCGGTGTCGGTCAGGATAAAGTGGTCCAGCAGGTGCACATTTACCAGTCCCAGTGCCCGGGCAATGCTGCCGGTAGCGTCCATATCCTCCAGCGAGGGTAGCGCCACCCCGTTGGGGTGGTTGTGGCAGAGCACCACGGCATCCGTACCGCCCTTGATGGCGGCTGCTACCACATTTTTGATATCCAGACTGACCCGGTCGGAGGTGCCCTCCCGCAGCCAGACGGCGGCGCGCACCCGCTTGCGGCTGTCCAGACTGACCAGCATGGCGCGCTCGTAGTCCGACCACGCAAACTTTGCCATCAGATAGCTGCCCATCTGCTCGGTGGTCTTGATGCAGCGAGTGGTGCTGGTGCGGCTGCGGCCATAGTACCGGCTGATCTGGGGCAGCAGATGCAGCATCCGGGCAGTAGAGGGGCCTACGCCCTCCACGGTGCACAGTTCCTCCTCACTGGCCTCCAGCACCGCCGCAAAATCCCCAAACCGGTCGATCAGGTCGTGGGCGATACCGTTGGTATCCTTCTGGGCGTTAGTCAGGTAAAGCACATATTCCAGCGCCTCGTGCTCGGCCAGACTGTCCAGCCCGTAGCTTTGCACCCGCTCCCGCATCCGCTGGCGATGTCCCTTGTGCCGTTTATTCTCTGCCATGGCGGTACTCCTTTTTCTATGTTCTCTCCTTATAGTACCCATTTTGCGGCGCAAACACAAGCGTTCTGCAAAAATAACCCGGATTTTGCACCGGAATGCGCGTTGACTTCCCGCCCCGCCTGTATTACTATAAAAGCATGATTCTGACAAAAACGATGAGGATAGCTTTATGAAACAATTTACTGCCACCGCCAACGATGACGGCGTGCGTCTTTCGCGCTTTGTGCAGAGCGTGACCCGCGATTTTCCAACCAGTCTGCTGTACAAGAGTTTCCGCAACAAGCGGGTGAAGGTGAACGGCAAAAAGGCCGCACCGGAGTACCGTTTGCAGGCGGGAGACCTGATCGAGTTGTACATCAACGACGAGTTCTTCCCGCCCGAGGGCGCAAAGCCGGTGCAGAAGGCTGCCCCCAAAAAGCAGCCCAATCAGCCCAAGGTGACGGTCATCTACGAGGACGAAAACCTTGCAGTGCTGTACAAGCCCACCCATCTGCTGTGCCACAGCGACCGCACCGGCGATGCCAATCTGGTGGATGCCTTTACCCAGTACCTGACCCAGAAGGGCGAGTATGACCCCCACGGTGAGAACCGCTTCAAGCCCGGCATCTGCAACCGGCTGGACCGCGGCACCGAAGGGCTGGTGATCGCTGCCAAGAACTACGCCGCCCTGCGGGACATGAACGAGATCATCCGCACCGACCTGCTGAAAAAGGAATACTACACCATCACGGTGGGCATTCCGCAGTCCGGGCGGTTCACCGCATGGTGGGAGCACGACGAGAAAAACAACAAGGTCAGCATCCACGCCCATCAATCGCAGGACGAGCGCCGCAAGCAGATCATTACGGACGTGGACGTGCTGCGCACCGCAGGCCCCTTTGCCCTGTGCAAAATTGGCCTTGTCACCGGGCGCACCCATCAGATCCGCGCCCATCTGGCCTATCTGGGCAAGCCGGTGCTGGGCGATATCAAATACGGCAACCGCAAAATGAACGAGCGTACCGGCACCAAGACGCAGGCGCTGTGCGCGGTGCGCATCAGCTTTCTGGATGTGCCGGAGGAAAACACCCTGCACTACCTCTCCGGCAAGGTCATCAAGCTGAAAGACCCGCAGATCCTGCAGCAGTTTGATGCGCTGGATAAAAGCAAAAACGCATAACAATAAGACCGCTGTTTGCTACAACTGCAAGCAGCGGTCTGTTTTTTGCGCTATTTTCTTTTTTTGCCCTGTTCACGCCCGGCCGGGCAGCCAGACCGTTGTTTTTGCCCCGCAGGGGGTGTTCTGCCCAAACACTGCCGTGCCGCCATGGGCGGCGGCGATCTGCTGCACTACATACAGGCCAAGGATATGAGGCGCATTTTCGGCAGGCTCCGCAGCGTTCAGTGCCACCAGAACGGCAGCCGGATAGCCGATACCGTCATCTGCCACGGTCAGGCAGAAGCGCTCCCCTACCTGCCGGGTGTGCACCGTAATGTTCACCGGCTTTAGGTTATGCCGGACGCTGTTGTTCAGCAGATTTTCCAGCAGCCGTGCCAGCAGCGCCTCATCCACCGAAAGCACTGTCTGCTCTGCTGGTTCTTCCTGTTCCAGCGTGATCTCGCAGCGCTCTGCCAGTGGGCTTTCGCAGAACTGCGCCACCAGCTGCCGGAACAGCGGCCCTGCCCGGAGGTCTTTCCGGCGCAGGGGTTGGGCACCGTATTCCAGCTTACTGGTCAGGTTCAGATCATCAATGAGGGTACGGAGCTTTTCGCACTGGGTGCGGATGCCGGTCGCTTTCTGCCGGGAGCTGTCCGGCAAAAGTGCATCCTGTTCCAGTTGCTCCGCCCAGCCTAAGATCAGCGCCAGCGGAGTGCGCACGTCATGGCTGACCCCTGCGATCCACTGGGTGCGGGCATTGTCCCGCCGGGAAAGCATCTCATTTCTGGCTTGCAGCTGCGCCCCGGTCTGGTTCAGCTTTTCTGCCAATTCCCCGGCAAAACCGTCGGTAGGCAGCCGGACGGTCTGCCCCTGCGCCAGTGCTTCCAGACCGTTTGCCACGGTCTCCAGCCGCTTTGCCCCCCGCCAGCTCAGCCAGAAGCAGAGCGCCAGACCCAGCAGCAGCATTCCCAGCACTGCTGCCGGGAGCACCCGCACCATGCTCAGGGCAAAGTCCGGTGAGCTGTAAATGCTGTACTTCCACAGGCTCCCCTTTGGCAGCCCGATGACGAACAGTCCGTAGGGTTCTGTCCAGCAGAACACCGGGTAATCCGCCAGATACCAGCGGGCAAATCTGGCGATATCGCCGGGAGTGTAGGCATGGTTCAGCTCCTGCGGCAGGCCGTAGCTCCAGCGGATGTTTCCCACATCGTCCAGCACCATCGCCCACTCGTAGCCGTTCATCCACTCCTGCGGGGTGCGCTCTGCCCCAAAGGCAAGCCCTTCGGCGGTCTCCACCATGGAATCCGCGATCTCGCTGGAGGAATACTCCCGCTGCGGCAGGCGGCAGCCCTCCTGCCAACCCAGCCAGCCCAGCACCGCAACACCGGAAAACAACAGCAGCAGAACAATGCCCACCGCCGCCAGCACATACCGCCGGATCAGGCGCACAAAGGTTTTCATGCTTCTTCCCCCTTTGTCAGCTTATAGCCAATGCCCCGCACCGTCCGCAGAAACTGCGGCGCACCGGGTTCGGCTTCCAGCTTCTCCCGCAGATGCCGGATATGTACACCCAGACTGTTCTCGTAGCCATAGTAATCTGCGCCCCAGACCGCCGCACAAAGGGCATCGTAGGTAACGATGTGTCCCCGGTTCTCTGCCAATTTCCGCAGCAGCGCCAGTTCGGTAGCGGTCAGCGTCAGTGTTTTGCCCTCCGGCAGGGTAACAATGGCATCATTCAAGTCTACGCACCGCTCCCCCAGCTGCAAAGGTGCCGGTTTTGTACGGGACAGTTCTGCCCGGTACGCCCGCTGCAAAATATGCTGCACCCGCAGCAGCAGTTCCTGCATCAGAAAAGGCTTGGTCAGGTAGTCATCTGCGCCAAGACCCAGCCCAAACAGACGGTCGGCATCCGCGTCCCGTGCGGAGAGGAACAGCGCCGGGACATCCGCTTTTGCCCGCAGCGCCCGGAACAGCGAAAATCCATCCCCATCCGGCAGGTTGATATCCAGGATCATCAGCTCCGGCTGTTCTGCCGCAAAGCAGGCGCGGGCAGCGGCGCAGCTTTGGGCGGTTCTGATATGGCCATATCCTGCGCCCAGCAGCTGCTCACATAGCAGTGCCAGCAGCTCGGCGTTGTCATCCACAACGAGAAACTTTGCATCATAAATGGTATCCATAAGGGCAGTTCTCCTTTCCCGCCTTTACTATACCACACTTTTTGCGCCGCAGCGGAAAACATCTGCAAATTTAAGGGTAAATTAAGCTGCGCTTCCGGTCAGTTTAAGGCAGCGGGTGTATTCTGGCATCGTTCCGAAATCCATGAATGCGAAAGGAGACCATTTATGAAACCTGTGATTGAGACCCATGCCCTTTGCAAAAGCTACCATGGCCGTCCGGTGGTGGATCATTTGAACCTGACTGTCCCGGAGGGCTGTGTTTACGGCTTTTTAGGCCCCAACGGTGCGGGCAAATCCACTACCATGAAGATGCTGCTGGGGCTTGTACACCCCACCGGTGGCAGTGTGGAACTGCTGGGTCACACCCTGAACGAAGCAAACCGCATTGTCCTGCTGCGGCAGACCGGCAGCCTGATCGAATCTCCCTCCGGTTACCTGCACCTGACCGCCCGGGAAAACCTTTCCATCGTGGCTGACCTGAAAGACGTGGACCGGAAGGACATCAGCCGGGTGCTGGAGATCGTGCACCTGACCAAAGACGCTGACCGGAAGGTGGGGCAGTATTCCCTTGGCATGAAGCAGCGGCTGGGCATTGCCATGGCGCTGCTGGGCAGCCCCAAACTGCTAATTTTAGATGAACCCACCAACGGTCTGGACCCGGCGGGCATTCAGGAGATGCGCAGTCTGATTGCTTCCATGCCGCAGACCACCGGAGCCACCGTGCTGATCTCCAGCCACCTGCTGGGCGAGATCGAGCAGATGGTGGATCAGGTGGGCATCCTGAACCACGGCAAACTGCTGTTCGAGGGTTCTCTGCAGCAACTGCAAAAGCACAGCCGGGGCGGCATTCTGCTGCGGGTGCTGGATGCACCCAAAGCCGCAGCCGTCCTGCAGCAGCAGGGAGTAAAAGCCGCTGCACCGGCAGACCAGCCGGACACCCTGCAGCTGCCCCCGCTGCCGGACGAAGCGCTGGCGGCACTGGTCTGCACCCTTGCCGAAAGCGGCGTGGGTGTGGTGGGTCTGACTGCGCAGACAAAGAGCCTTGAGGACATCTTCCTCAGCCTGACCCAGACCAGCGGGGAGGTGGCGTAAGATGGCAGCTTTCCGTGCAGAACTGCAAAAAGCCCACCGTCGGCACGACCTTGCTCTCTGCCTGTTCATCCCCGGCATTGTTGTGCTATGAGTGGGCGGCCTTGCCCCAGCTGACCCGGAGGAGCTCGCCAACGGTTACAGCGCCCTGCTTTACAGCCTGCCCGTCATTGAAGCCATTCTGATGCCGGTGATGATGGCAGTGCTGGCCTCCCGGCTGTGGGATATGGAGATCAAAGGCAACACCGCAAAGCTGCTCTACACCCTGCAGAGCCGCCGCAGCCTGTTTGCAGGCAAAGCGGTCTTTGGGGTGCTGGAAGTTCTTCTGGTCACGGTGCTGGAGCTGGCCTGCGTTCCGGTGCTGGGGCGCGTTCATGGTTATACCGAAGCCTTTCCCACTGGGCAGCTGGTCTACCTATTCATCTGCACGCTGGCGGTGGACACAATGCTCTTCTTTGGAGAATTTCTGCTGATGCTGTGGGTGGGCAATCCCCTGCCGGCGCTCTGCGTGGGCATTGTAGGGGCGCTGGTGGGGCTGTTCTCTGCTTTTATGCCGCCGCTTGCCAGTTATTTTGTGCCCTTTGGGTACTACATTCCTCTGAGCGCCTACGAAGTGGCGAACTGGGACCAGGCCACCCACACCGTCACCTACGGCACCCGCCCCTTCAACTGGGGGCTGCTGGCTTTCACCCTTGCGCTGGGCGCTGTGCTGTTTGCCCTTGCGTGGCGCAAGGTACAGGACGAGGAGGTATAAAACCATGCTGAAACGCTGTATTCTTGCGGAGAACCGCAAACTCCACGCATCCCCCATCTGGGCAATGTTCTTTGTGCTGCCCATTCTTTCGGCCACCTATGGCACCTTCAATTATCTGCAAAATCTTGAGATCCTCACCGACGGCTGGTATAGCCTGTGGACCCAGCACACCCTGTTTTATTCCATGCTCTTCTTCCCTGCCATGGTAGCCACCTATGCTGCCTACTTGTGGCGGCTGGAACATCTGGGGCACAACTGGAACCTTATCATGGCAAGCCCCGTACCGCCGCTGGCCCTGTTTGCCGCAAAGTTTGCGGTGGTGACAAAGCTGGCGCTGCTGACCCACGGCTTTGTGTTCGCGCTGTTCGTGTTCTGCGGCAAGGTATTTGCCCACCTGCCCGGGCTGCCGCCGGTCACCTTACCTCTGTTTTTACTGCGGGGACTTCTGGGTGCGTTGGCTGTCATTGCCGCACAGCTGGTGCTGGCCATGGTCATCCGCAGCTTTGCCGTGCCCATTTTTCTGGGGCTGCTGGGCGGCATTACCGGCATCTTTATCAGCTCCAAGGGTCATGGGCTGTTGTGGCCCTATTCCCTGATGCAGCTTGGTATGAACTCCAACAAAAGTGCGGATGCTCTGGCTGGCAGCTACGGGCTGTTTGCCTTCAGCTGCATCTTCTGGCTGGGGACAATGTTCCTTCTGGCATGGCTGCTTTTACGCCGGGAGGATGTGCGGGCATAAGGCACGGCAGTGCGCATGACGATTCCAAAAAATGACTCTGTGACACAATTTTCGCATCGCTGACAGACAGAAAAAACCTCCCCATGCAGTTGTCCTGCACGGGGAGGTTTTGTTATATGGGAATAGGGATGCTGCCTTAACGCTTATACTTTGCGGCGGTCTGCAAACGCTGCATGGCACGATCCAGCGCAATTTTGCTCTGGTAATACTCGTGCATGCTCTGCTTATGCTGCAAGCGTTCCTCGGCGCGGATGCGGGCGGCCTCGGCACGGTTCTTGTCGATATCCTCCGGGTTCTCGGCGCTGTCCACCAGCACCATCACATAGGCGGGGGTCACCTCAGCAATGCCGTCGCCCACCAGCACATCCCGGGCTTTGCCGTCCACTACAAAGTGGAGAATGCCCATGTGCAGCGCCACCAGAACCGGGTTATGCCCGGCCTGTACGCCGTAGATGCCATCGCTGATGGGCAGGGTCAGATCCTCGCAGTCACCCTGATAGAACTCGCCGCTGGATGCTGTGATGCTCAGCATGAACTTGTTCATCAGACGGCACCGCCCTTTTCCTCAGCCAGCTTCTTTTCTGCCTTTTCGCGTGCTTCCTCCAGCGTACCTACGTTGAAGAATGCCCACTCCGGCAGGTCATCGGCCTTGCCGTCCACAATGGCGGCAAAGCTGCGCACGGTGTCCTTCAGGGGCACATACTTGCCCTTGAGGCCGGTAAAGTTTTCGGCCACGGCAAAGGGCTGGGACAGGAATTTCTGCAACTTGCGGGCGCGCATGACGGTCAGCTTGTCGTTCTCGTCCAGCTCGTCCATGCCCAGAATGGCAATGATATCCTGCAGCTCCTGATAGCGCTGCAAAATGGACTGCACCTTGCGGGCTACGCGGTAGTGCTCCTCGCCCACGATGTCCGCTTCCAGAATACGGGAAGTGGAAGCCAGCGGGTCCACAGCCGGGTAGATGCCCTGCTCCACGATCTTACGGGACAGCACGGTGGTGGCGTCCAGATGGGCAAAAGTGGTGGCGGGGGCGGGGTCGGTCAGGTCATCGGCAGGCACATAGACGGCCTGCACCGAGGTGATGGAACCGTCCTTGGTGGAGGTGATGCGCTCCTGCAGAGCGCCCAGCTCGTTGGCCAGCGTGGGCTGGTAGCCCACGGCAGAGGGCATACGGCCCATCAGAGCCGAGACCTCACTGCCGGCCTGCACGAAACGGAAGATGTTATCAATGAACAGCAGCACGTCCTTGTGGGTCTCCTCACGGAAGTACTCTGCCATGGTCAGGCCGGTCTCGGCCACGCGCATACGGGCTCCCGGGGGCTCGTTCATCTGACCAAAGACCAGTGCGGTCTTGTCCAGCACGCCGGAGGCGTTCATCTCGCCCCACAGGTCGCAGCCCTCGCGGGAGCGCTCGCCCACGCCGGTAAAGATGGAGTAGCCGCCGTGCTCGGTGGCCACGTTATGGATCAGCTCCTGGATCAGCACAGTCTTGCCCACGCCGGCGCCGCCGAACAGGCCGATCTTGCCGCCCTTGGCGTAAGGAGCCAGCAGGTCGATGACCTTGATGCCGGTCTCCAGAATCTCAGTTGCGGGCTTCTGCTCTGCAAAGCCGGGTGCCTTGCGGTGGATGGGCCAGTGCGGCAGCTCGTCCACAGCGCCCTTGCCGTCAATGGGGCGGCCCAGCGGGTCGAACATACGGCCCAGTGTGCCCTCGCCCACAGGGGCGGTCAGGCCGTGGCCGGTAGCTTCCACCGGCATACCCTTGCCCAGACCCTCGCTGGCAGAAAGCATGATGCAGCGCACCGTGGTCTCGTTGACGTGCTGCGTCACCTCCATGGTGCGCTCGGTGCCCTCTGCGGTCACGGTAAGCGCCTCCTGCAGGGCAGGCAGCCTGCCGGCGGTGAACTGCACATCCACCACGGGGCCTGCTACGCGAATAATAGTTCCCTGTATCATTTGGATTGCCTCTTGTCAAATCTTGTTTGTCCAACGAATCCTCTCAGTCATCGCCGTCAACTGCCCTGAAACATCCCCCTTCGGGGGAGGTGGCACGCCGTCAGGCGTGACGGAGAGGGTTTTCCTTTATTATGTCCGGTCCTGCACGGCA
>ENA-ORSY01001803-ORSY01001803.1-human-gut-metagenome-genome-assembly--contig:-NODE-1803-length-13856-cov-9.224549_pt1 | contig 13856 bp, 19 predicted proteins | sample MGYA00242193_ERZ509160 | MGnify/ENA primary metagenome ERZ509160 (study PRJEB26280, sample SAMEA2338670) | human gut metagenome | biome: human gut; feature: human-associated habitat; material: faeces...
TTACATAATTGTGTGCCAGTTTTATTTCCGGATTGATGCCGTTATCCCTGGCAAAAGTGTAGTCATAGAGTGCTTTGTCCTGTAAGCCGCTGGTTTTAAGATGCTCTATTTCCATTTGTTTTTCATGAAGTTTTCTCTGGGCTTCTTCCTGCTCAAAGATTTCCTGCTGGCATTTACAGCGGATGGAAGGAATAAGAACCTTTCCCTGTAATTCATGCCGGCATTGTCTTGGCGTATTGCATTTGGAACAGTAGATCAGGTGGTCTGTTTCGTTAAAATATTCATCAGGCTGAAGCTCTCTGCTTGGTGTTATAGCGGTTGCTTTTTCTGTAAATCTTGTCATAGTGTTTCGTATTCCTCACTTTCGTAATTTCTTTGCCGGGAAGCAGGATGATCCTGTCTTGCCCAACTGATGATGGTAGCTGCATGGTTCTGATATTGCTTTCCGGTAGAAGCCATATAACCGGATAAGCGTTCAATATAATCCTTCCAGTCAGGGATTGTCTGCCGGATATCTTCAAGCTCTTTTTCTGACAGAAAAACATTTTGAAATTTTCCATAGGGTGAGAGTGGCTCCTTACTCCCTCTTATTGCTAAATTGTTCTTTTTTATCTCTTTCTTATTACCAGACAGTTTTCTGTCTGTATCAGGGAAAGAATCCTGTCTGTCAATAGGACAGTTTTCTGTCTGTCTTAGGGAAAGAAATCTGTCTGTATAGTGGATGGTTTCTTTTGGGAGTTTTACATAAATCCGATTGGGCTGTCCGGGTCCCTGCCGTTTTCGGAAGATAAGCTCCTGTTTTTCCAGTACTGCCAGAGCAGTTTTAACCGTCATCTGGCTTTTGTGGAGAACTTCTGCCAGTGCTTCAATCGTAAAGTAAATGAACACATGACCATCTGTATCTGACCAGCCCTCATTTTTCTGGGAAAGCCTTGCCCGGTCGAGCAGGATAATATAAAGCATTTTGGCAGTTTCGTTTATTTCCATGTCCAGAAGAAAACGGGGAAACATCATATAAGATGGCAGGTTGGTGTCTGCTGTCAGAAAGTCCGTCATGTGTTCACCTCCAATCAGTTATTCTCCAAGAAAATCCCAGTCTACATCACTATCTGGCTGTGAATTTTCAGGTGCTGGAAAGGACGCCCTGATTTGGGGCTCCCTTTGCACCATGCCTGCAGTCAGTCCGGAAAGAAAAAGTGGCAATGCCTGTTTCAGACTGTTTTCCACTGCATCTACAATCTGTTTCACAAAAAGTTCTTCCCGTTCTCTTGTTTCCAGATAAGGATCAGCCTGTGTGCGGTAGTAGCGGTCAAAATAATCTACCAGTGCAAGAGAGATTACCTGACTGTAAGATTTAAAATCCTGCCTGTCCATCGTCTGTAAATATTCCCAGGCTCTCCGTTGCTGTTCTTTGTCCAGATTAAAGCGCAGGTTTGTGTTGCGGATATTGTTCTGCATGGTTTATCCCCTCCTTTTTTCGTATTGATTGATTCAGCAGGTTGTACCGGTGTGGTACTGCTTTGCTGTGAGATAAGCATACGAAAATCGGAGGAAAAAGGCATTGAGGGGAAATTGAGCTGGAATTGAGAAAAAGATGCAATATTTTTTGAGTTGAAGTATAATATCAAGTGTTAAGCCAATAGAAATAAAAAACGTTATTACTAACGTGTATATAAGAACAAAGGAATGAATTACATGATGTATAATCCACAACTTGATACATTTATCTGCGTTGTCGAAGCTGGAAGTTTTAGTAAAGCGGCAGAAGAATTATATATAAGTGCACCTGCGGTTATTAAACAGATAAATTCTTTGGAAAACAGCTTAAATTTGCAATTATTTGAAAGAACACACAGAGGTATTATTATTACGGAAGCTGGTAAATCGCTCTATCAGGATGCAAAATATCTGATTCAATATTCAAAAGAATCGTTGATACGGGCGCAGGAAGCAATGAATCATAATGAAGAAATCATTCGTGTTGGAATATCTCCGATGACGCCACCGGAAGTTTTTGTGGAACTTTGGCCTAAGATACAGAAAATATATCCGGAGATGAAGTTTAAATTGATTACATTTGAAAATACACCAGAGAATGCAAGAGAGATACTGGCTAATATGGGAAAGAATATTGATGTGATAGCTGGAATCTTTGATGAAACAATGCTTGAACTCAGAGGCTGTGATGGTACTGAGATTTCAAGAGAACCATTTTGTGTGGCGGTATCAATTCATCACAGGCTGGCAAAAAAAGAAAAAATTACACTTGATGATCTGGCTGGAGAAAATCTTATGCTCATGCGAAGAGGATGGAGTTATTATGGCGATATGCTAAGGGATGATATGATGAAAAATCATCCTGAAATCAATATTGTAGACTTTAATCTGTACAATGTAGAAGCATTTAACCGATGCGAAAACAATAATGAGGTATTACTGGCATTCAAGAGCTGGGAAAGTGTTCATCCACTGATCAGAATCATTCCAGTAGAGTGGGATTATACTATGCCGTTTGGAATTCTTCATTCGAAAAAACCGTCCATTAAGGTTAAGCGGCTGATAAATGCTATTAACAAGGTAAAATAAAAATTGAATACATGCGAGTAGAAACCTAAAGGTTAATACTGAATAACAAAACGAGACTTCTAATGGAGTCTCGTTTTGTTATACTTTAGCTGAAGTGAAAATGGAGGATACTATATGCAGATAAAGAGGATAGCTCTTGGAGGAATCATCAAGACTGTTATCATGTTCAGTGGGTGTAGCACAACAGTCCAGAACCTGGCAATTGGGGAAGAAAAAACGCTGGAAACAGGAAAAACAGAGCAAGAGAGCGTGACAGAGAAGGATATCAATATGAATGAAAAAGAAAGTTTTAATGCAGAAAGTAATATAAATGATGTTATCCATGATTCAGCTTTCGATGATTATGGCAGACTCATATTTCCGGTAGATATGGAAATAGAGGACAATCTGAAATTAAAAGACGTCAGCTCTATTTTGCCGTGGTACAGCGAAGTCAACACCGATAAAACAGTAGAAATCGTAAATTATATGAAAAATCAGGCAATGAATGGTGAGCAGATTTTTTATCCAATATACAGTGAAGAAGAAATGCAGGCAGATGCGGATAAAAAGGATACAGGTTTATTTTTCTTTCAGGGAAATGCAGGAGCAAAAACAACGATTATCAATGCAGGAGGAGGCTTTGTATATGTAGCCGGAATACATGATAGCTTTCCTCATGCCTTAGAATTGTCAAAGAAAGGCTATAATGCATTTGCTCTTATTTATCGTCCGGGAGCACAGACTGCCTGTGAGGATCTTGCCAGAGCAATTGCATTTTTACATGAAAATGCAGAGAAACTACAGATTGATATGACGGATTATTCTCTCTGGGGTGGCTCAGCAGGAGCAAGGATGGCGGCCTGGCTTGGTTCTTATGGAACAGCTTACTTTGGAGAAAAAGAATATCCTGCACCGGCTGCGGTGATTATGCAGTATACAGGACTTTCCCAGGTGACAGGAATGGAGCCGCCAACCTATGCCTGTGTCGGAACAAGTGACGGAATTGCATCATACAGAAGTATGGAAAAATATATTTCCCAGATACAACAAAATGGCCCAAATACAAAAATAGAAGTATTTAAAGACCTTTCTCATGGATTTGGATTGGGAGAGGGGACTGTAGCAGAAGGGTGGATTGATCGTGCAATATCTTTCTGGGAAGACAATATGAATGCTTTAGATAAGAGGTAGGATATGAAAAATAAACGATTTACAGCAAAAATATTGATAGATATAGGAATGACGATATGTTTGCTTCTTCTTATGCCATATAGTCTGCTCAGCGAGACTGCACATGAGTGGATTGGTATGGCGATGCTTGTGCTTTTTATTTCACATCACATACTGAATCATAAATGGGTGACCTCTGTAAGGAAAGGAAAATATAATGCGTTCAGAGTGATACAGATAGTACTGGTTATCATCATGCTTATTCTTATAATGGGTTCCATGATAAGTGGAATATTATTGTCAAATCACATATTTAAATGGATAAAGATTTCCGGAACATATATGACAGCCAGACAGATACATATGTTTTGCGCATACTGGGGACTGGTGGTGATGTCATTACATCTCGGATTTCATTGGAATATAGCGGTAGCAATGGTAGGACGATTATGGGAACATTTATCCGTCATCAGAACATGGGCAGCAAGATCTGTCGCAACCACAATTGCAGGTTATGGTTTATATGCATTTTACAGGAGACAGATAGGAGATTATCTGATTATGAGGATGCATTTTGTATTTTATGATTATGAAAAGGGGATCTTTCCTTTTCTGTTGGATTATCTGGCAGTAATGATATTGATAGCATTTATTGGATATTATAGTGGAGTGTTTCTAAAGAAAACAGGTAAGAGAAAACGAAAAGGTTCATACTGAAAGAAGGTGGTGTATTTATGGAAAAGCGGAAATTAGTACTTACAATTATTGGAGTTGTTATTTTAGCAATGGTAATCATGGTATATATCTACTTTTCAAAACCTGGCAAGGATGAAAAGAAGAATCAACAAACAATAAACCAGGTACAGACCGTACAGCAGAAGACAAATGAGAAAAAAGAAAATACAGAAAAAAATACATCCGGAGATGAATTGGAAAATGTTACGCCGGGAAGCGAAGAATACCGGGGCTTCCTCCTGGATAATGTTCTTCATTCTCCAAATGAAGGGGACATTCATTACAATGTATATATTCCGGATGCATATGACGGGACAAAGGAATATGCACTATATGTAACATTACCCGGATATCAGGGATTATATTTTCAGGGCGTGGGAGAAAATATCCGGACAGAAGATTTTGGATTTGAAGCACAGAAGTATATTACCGATATGATTATTGTAGCTCCACAGTTAAATGACTGGGGACAGACATCAGCAGATCTGACAATTGAACTGACACAGTATTTTCTGACGCATTATATTATTAATCCATCGAAAGTATATATTAATGGTTATTCCGGAGGAGGAGAAACCCTGTCACTGGTATTGGCAAAGCAGCCGGAATTATATACAGCGGCACTTATGTGCAGCTCTCAGTGGGATAGTGCATATGAGCCGGTTGTGGAGATGAAAACGCCGGTATATTTTGTGATTGGCGAAAGCGACGAATACTATGGATCAGAACCTTTTAAAGAGGCATACCAGCAGATACATGAGCTTTACAAAGAACAGGGATTATCGGAATCAGAGATTGATAAACTGGTGGTACTGGATGTAAAAGATAAAGATTACTTTGAAGGAACACCGGTCACTTATCAGCATGGCGGTGGCTATCTGTTTTGTCGTGACAAAGAAATTATGGGATGGCTGTTCAATCAGTAAGAACCAGAATAAACCGAAAGGTTAAGACTGAAAAACTTATCGAAACTTCTCAAAGGAATCTATCAGTATTATAGTATGAATGTAAGATGAATGAAAGAAAACAAGGAGGATACGACAATGGAATATATTTCATTAAATAATGGTGTAAAAATGCCAATACTGGGATATGGCGTATATCAGGTAACAAAAGAGGAATGTGAAAGATGTGTGCTTGATGCTTTAAAAGTTGGATACCGGGCGATTGATACAGCACAGAGTTATTTTAATGAGGAAGAGGTTGGGAATGCAATCCAAAAGTCAGGCATTCCAAGAGAAGAAATCTTCCTTACAACAAAGGTGTGGGTTGAACATTATGGATATGAAGAAGCAAAGAAATCAGTTCTTGAATCCATGAAAAAGTTAAAGACAGATTATCTGGATCTGGTATTGCTTCACCAGCCATTTTCAGATGCTTACGGTGCTTACCATGCATTGGAAGATCTGTACGATGAGGGAAAAATCAGAGCAATCGGAATTTCCAACTTTTATGTAGACAGAATGGTTGATTTTGCATCCTTCAACCGCATTAAACCTATGGTAAATCAGGTGGAAACCCACATCTTCAATCAGCAGAAAGAGATGAAGGAATGGGCAGACAAATATGATATCCGGTTAGAAGCATGGGCACCATTCGGTGAGGGCAGAGGAGGCACCTTTGAGAATCCTGTCATCGCAGAGATTGCAGAAAAATATCAGAAGACTCCGGCACAGGTTATGCTTCGCTGGCATATTCAGAGAGGGGTAGTGGTTATTCCGAAATCAACACACATTGAGAGAATGGAAGAAAACTTTAATGTTTTTGATTTCACACTTTCTGATGAAGATATGAAGACTATTGCAGAACTGGACAAGAAGACAAGCTCCTTCTTCTCGCATCAGGATCCGAATATGGTGGAATGGTTCGTGAAGATGGTTGAGGAAAGAAAAAAGAATAATGACAGTTCAAAAGAAAAAAAGAACTGGTAAGCATAAGAGGAAAAATCAATGAAAGTATTACTTGTCAATGGCAGTCCACACAAAAATGGCTGTACTTATACAGCTCTTTGTGAAGTATCCAGTGCATTAAATGAAAATGGCATAAGTACAGATATTTTTTGGATTGGAAACAAGCCGATTTCAGGATGTATTGCCTGCAGAAAATGTCAGGAAAAAAATAAATGCATCCTGGATGATATCGTGAATGAATTTCTGGAAATAGCAGGGGATTATGACGGATTCGTATTTGGAACTCCGGTACACTGGGGTGGTGCAGGCGGTGCAATCACATCCTTTATGGACAGAGTCTTTTATGCCGATTTAAACGGTGGCGGCGACAGATTCCGCCTGAAACCTGCCGCTGTGGTAATTTCAGCAAGAAGGGCCGGAACAACGGCCACATGGGATCAGGTAAATAAATATTTTGGTCTGATGCAGATGCCGATTATCACATCGAGATATTGGAATATGGTACATGGGACGAATCCGGATGAAGTAAAACAGGATCTCGAAGGAATGCAGGTTATGCAGATCCTTGGAAACAATATGGCATATTTCATTAACTGTAAAAATGTTGCGACAAAAATGGGAATTGAAATGTCAAAGGCACCGGATTTTGTATTTACCAATTTCATCCGATAGAAATTAGAGTGACAAACATTTTATACGACAGGAGGTGACCTTAGAATGAAAACAAAGAAAATAGCAGCAGTACTCTTAACATGCATTGCGGCAATCGGTTTGATGGCAGGATGTGGAGCAAGCAATACCAACCAGTCTGCTTCTAATAATGACAGCCAGTCTACAAGTACAAACCAGTCTGGAAATGAAGAAGCGGATACAAATTCCGAAAACACTACAGATACAACAGAAAATACATCAACAGGAAATGGAAAAACATTGGTTGTATATTATTCAGCTTCAGGAAATACAAAAGATGTTGCTGAAAAGATAGCAAAAATTACAGAGGCAGATCTGTTTGAAATAGAGCCTGTGGAGCCATATACAGATGATGACCTTGACTGGACAGATGATGACAGCCGGGTGTCAAGAGAACATGATGATGAGAGCTTAAGAGATGTGGAACTGGTATCTACAACAGTTGATAACTGGGATTCATATGATACGGTATACATTGGCTATCCTATCTGGTGGGGAATTGCAGCATGGCCAGTAGATAACTTTGTAAAAGAGAATGACTTTACAGGAAAAACAGTCATCCCATTCTGTACAGCAGCGACCTCGGGAATCGGTGACAGCGGTAATCTTCTGGAAGAGATGACAGGAACAGGTGACTGGAAAGAAGGGGAACGATTCCATGGTGGAGCGTCTGAATCAGATATCAGTTCATGGATAGACAGTCTTGGATTATAAAAGAATATAAAAATATTTGGAGGAATCGTAGTGAGTTTTAATTTTTCAGTACCAACAAATGCATTATTCGGAGCAGGGAAACTTGGAGAATTACATACACAGATTAATACACCAATGGGAGCAGTACATGGCAGAAAGGCATTAGTTGTTATTTCCAATGGTAAATCTACTCGTACAAATGGATATTTAGACAGGCTTGAAAATGAATTAAAGCAAAGCAATGTAGAGTATGTGATTTTTGATAAAGTTGGCTCCAATCCGACAAAACCAGTTGTAGAAGAGGGCGGCAGATTTGCAAAAGAAAATGGGTGCGATTTTATCGTTGCTTTAGGTGGTGGAAGTGTTATGGATGCATCAAAAGCAATCGGTATTATGGCAACCAATGAGAGCGATGATCTGTGGGACTATGTAATGTTTGGAACAGGAAAGAAACAGTGGCCGCCAATGCCATCCCTTCCGATTGTTGCTATCACTACAACTGCCGGAACAGGATCAGAAACTGATGGAGGCGGTGTGATTACCAATCCGGAGACTCAGGAGAAAACAGGAGTATTCGGTACAGGTACGATGCCGGTTCTTGCAATTGTTGATCCAGAATTAATGACAAGTGTTCCGTCAGCATTCAAGGCTTATCAGGGATTTGATGCTTTATTCCACTCTACAGAAGGATATATTTCCGCAAATAGAAATGAATTCAGCAAAATGGTTGCAGCAGAGGCAATTAAGAATGTAAGCCGTAATCTTGTTACATCAATCCGTGAACCTGAAAATATTGAGGCAATGAGTAATGTAGCATTTGGAAGCTATCTGTCAGGTATTCAGATGACAGTTGGAACATGTGTCAGCGAACATCCTCTTGAGCATGCGCTTTCTGCGTATCATGAGAAACTTCCGCATGGTGCCGGTCTGATTATGATCTCAAAAGCATTTTATAGCTTTTTTATCAATAAACATGTCTGCGATGATCGTTTCATTGAAATGGCAAAACTGATGGGAATGGAAGATGCAAGTAAGCCAGAAGACTTTATTACTATGCTTGTAAAATTACAGGAAGATTGTAATGTGGCAGAACTGAAAATGTCTGATTACAGAATCACACCGGAAGAATTTCCTAAAATGGCAGAGAATGCAAGAGCTACACTTGGTATCAATTTTGAAAACGATATGTACAAGCTTACGAATGAAGATTGCGTTACAATTTATCAGGAATCTTATAAGTAAGACATAACCTTTAGGTTTAAACTGCCTAACAAAGAGAGACTTCTGTCCGGAGTCTCTTTTTCTTATACTTACAGTAAAGTTTGAAATATAGAAAAGGAAGATAAAGATGGAGATAAGAATTTTAGGAAGAGACTTAGAAGTATCAGAAATCGGATTTGGATGTATGGGAATGAGTCATGCATATGGAACTGTTTCAACACAGAAAGAAGCAGAAGAATTGATTGAAAAAGCGATCGATGAAGGCTGCACATTTTTTGATACGGCAGAGATATACGGAACAACAGAAGACCCTCATCACAATGAAAAACTGCTTGGGAAAGTGTTAAGGCCATATAGAAACAAAATTGTTCTTGCATCAAAGTGTGGGATACGTTTTGATGAAACTGCAACAACTGTAAATAAACCTTTGATTCCTGATGGACGACCGGAGACGATTAAAGCATCGATTGAGGGATCTTTAATGAGACTTAACACAGACCATCTTGATTTATATTATATTCATCGTATTGACATGACTGTACCGATTGAAGAGACGGCAGGAGCTATGAAGGAGTTAATGGAGCAGGGAAAAATCACACACTGGGGGTTATCAGAAGCCAGTGAAGAGATTATTCGACGTGCACATAAAGTATGCCCGGTTACAGCGATTCAGAACAGATATTCCATGATGTACAGGGATTATGAGAAATTATTCCCGGTGCTTGAAGAATTGAAAATAGGATTTGTTGCATTTTCGCCGCTTGCAAATGGATTACTGACAGCAGCATATCATTCCCATGGGGAATTTGAAAAGCCGGGAGATTATCGAAGCGCAATGCCACAGTTTACAGAAGAAGGATTAAAGGAAAATAATGAATTTATGTCCTGGATGAAAGTGATTGCAGAAGAAAAAAATGCCACGCCTGCACAGATTTCTCTTGCATGGATGCTTGCAAAGAAACCATATATCGTACCAATTCCGGGAACAAGAAAAGTAAATAGACTGGAAGAAAATATGGAATCAGCAGATATAAAGCTGACTCAGGATGAAGTAAAATCTATTGATGAGATGCTTGCCCATATGCCGATGTCGCAGGTGTTTGGAGGTTCAAAAATACAGAAGAAATAAAAGAGGTGAGCAATGAAAACAAGGAAAAAGATAACCATCGGGGTAATAGTGGCTTTCTTAGCGGTAGTCATGGTGGGTTATATCTATCTGTTTACAGGGGTTAAAATAAGTAAAGGAGAATAGAGATAATGAAGAAAATGTTAGTTGTATATTATTCCTGGTCAAATGGAAACACGAAAAGAATTGCAGAGCAGCTGACTAATGGGACAGGTGCAGATATTGCGAGAATCGAAACAACAGAGCCATACAGCGGCAGTCATGAAGATGTGGTTGAACAGGGAAAAAGAGAGGTAGAGGCAGGCTTTATGCCTCAGATCAATCCGATATCTGTAAATCTTGCTGATTATGATGTGATTGCTATCGGAACTCCAACGTGGTGGTATACGATGGCACCTGCAGTGCTTACATTTTTGACAACAAATGATTTTACAGGAAAGACAGTGATTCCATTTACGACAAATGGTGGATGGCCGGGGCATGTTATAAAAGATATGGAGGAAAATTGCAAAGGAGCTGCCTTTGCACATGAAATGCAGATTCAGTTTGATTCCAAAGGAAAAGATCATCTGGAAACTTCAGAAGAGGTGATTACAGAATGGATTGGGCAGATAAATACTGATATAAACAAATAACCATAAGGAGAGATAAAACAATGAGAAAAAATTTTGGAGCAAAGCCATTTTTATATCCACAGCCGGTTATGATTCTGGGAACCTATGATGAAAATGGAAAGGCAAATGCAATGAACGCTGCATGGGGCGGAATTGTAGGTGCAAATGAGATTATTGTAGATTTGTCTGCCCATAAGACAACAGACAATATTATAAAAAATAAGGCTTTTACAGTAGGGGTGGCAGATCTTGAACATCTGGTTGCCTGCGATTATGTGGGAATTGTTTCTGCAAATAAAGAAGCAGATAAGATGAAAAAAGCAGGCTTTACTACAACGAAAGGTGAATTTGTAAATGCACCAATCATCAATGAACTTCCATTGACTCTTGAGTGTGAACTTGTAAAAGTCATTGATGGCAGCAAGTATCTTGCGGAAATTAAAAATGTAAGTGCAGATGAGAAATATCTCGGTGATGACGGAGAAATTGATCTTAGTAAGTTTACACCAATTACATATGATCCGGTACATCACGGATATTACAGACTTGGAGAACGTGTGGGAAATGCTTTTAAGGATGGAGCAAAGTTAAAATAAGGACAGGTGATTAAAGTGAAAAAAATTGTACAGACAGCAGGAAGAAACGCACTGAATGAATTTGCACCACAGTTTGCACATTTTAATGATGATGTTTTGTTTGGAGAAAACTGGAATAATCAGGATATTGATGTAAAGACAAGATGTATTATAACAGTCACAGCACTTATCGCTTCAGGAATGATTAATACATCTTTAGTACATCATTTTGAAAATGCAAAAGCTCATGGAGTGACTCAGAAAGAAATTGCAGCCGTGATTACCCATATAGCATTTTATGCAGGGTGGCCAAAAGGATGGGCGGCATTCAATCTTGCAAAAGATGTCTGGAGTATAGACGAAGGTGATCTTTCATATGAAGATGAAGCAATGAGAGCTCATGCTAAAAAGATGATATTCCCGATTGGAGAGCCAAATGATAAATTTGCACAATATTTTACAGGGAAAAGTTTTTTGGCTCCTGTGTCTACGTCACAGGTTGGAATTTTCAATGTGACTTTTGAACCTGGTTGCAGAAATAACTGGCATATTCATCATGCAAAAAGCGGAGGCGGACAGATTCTTATCTGCATTGCAGGACGTGGATACTATCAGGAAGAAGGAAAAGAAGCAGTAGAAATGAAACCCGGAGATTGTGTCAATATTCTGGCAGAAGTAAAACACTGGCATGGAGCAGCACCAGATGAATGGTTTTCACATCTGGCAATTGAAGTACCGGGAGAAAAAACATCATCCGAATGGTGTGAAATAGTAACGGATGAGATATATGGAAAACTGAAATAAGTACTTTCTCCCAAAAGTGGGAAAAAGAAATTTTACGGCGAACAATTATGTCCGCCGTAAAATTATGTCTGTTTTGTTAAAAAGTCTGATAGCTGTTGTCCAAGAAAGAAACCAACCTGTGGATATAACTCCTGGATTTCCTGATATTTTGCTTCAATCATTTCTGGTTCATCAGTCCAGATCTTTTCATATATTTTGAAAGCTCTTTTAAAATGTGTTTTGGCTTGCGGAAGATTGGCAGTCATTAGATAAATGGTTCCAAGGGTTTCCTGTACTTTGGCATAATCCAGACAGTGATCGGAATGGTATTCCTTGATGATGCCGGATAATTTTTGCAATTCGGAGATTCCTCTTTCGGGTTCCTGCTGTTCTGTCAGGAACATTGCATAATTGGCAATCTGAGGTATGCTGTCATTTATATGAAGCAGGTTAAATTGGTCAAGCAGAGAGATACTTTTTTCCATGTGTTCTCTTAAAAGTGGTGAAATAAGAACGGAAAATGCCACAGGAAATACGAGAAAACTATTTGCATATGTGCCGCAAGGAAATACTTTATTTTCCGGAACATTACGAGAGAATTTTTGTATGTTTACGGAAAAGGCAACAGATGAAGAAATTATGAAAGTTGCACAGATTGCCTGTATAGATGAGTTTATTCTGAATCTGAAGGAAGGACTGGATACACTAATCGGAGAGCGTGGAATGGGCTTATCGGAAGGACAGGCTCAGCGAATTGCGGTTGCAAGGGCATTATTGAGCGATGCACCTGTCTTATTGTTAGATGAGAGTACAAGTGCTTTAGATGAAAGAACAGAAGCAGAATTATTGAAAAATATACATTGCTTAAAAGATAAAACTTGTTTAATTGTGACGCATCGCAGGGCTGCACTTGATATTTGCAATCGGAGAATAGATATGGAGAATATAAATAAAAGAGGAAGTGATTATAAAATAAGGTAATGCATGTGAAGAAAATAGAAATTATTGAGAGAATTACAGATGCAAATGGGAGCGTAAGTGAAAATATATTAACCAGTTGGAATCATAAAAATTATTTTTTACCAGAAATAATAGATTTGGGTAGTTTAAAAATATATTGTCAAAAACGAATTGTCAGAAAAAATGATAAGGATATTCATCTTACGAAATATGAATAAGATATTTTATTATTATTGGCAAAAAGTCCGGGTAGAATATTTGGAAAAGAAATGCTTTATGATCTGGTTTGGAATGAACCATATTCTGGTGATTATAATGTGGTTATGCGACATATCTGTAACATTAGAGAAAAGATAGAAGATGATCCTGGAAAACCATTATATATACAAACGGTGCGGGGCGTAGGATATCGGTTTAATGGAAACTTAGGCAGTGAGTAAAGAAACTGCCTATCATGGCAAAGAATATAAAACACAAACAGAACGGTAAGAAGTGGTTGAGAATGCAAGAATGATAGCGTATAATCAAAGCCAGAAATCGTAAGTGAGGGCTAAAGTTGAAACGTGAAGAAATTTTTCAATATGTAAAAGAACAATATGGAACGGAACCAGAATATTTATGGAAAAAAGATCCTGATTCTGCGGTGCTTCGACATAAAAGTGGAAAATGGTATGCTATAATTATGGCAGTAGAAAAAGAAACACTGGGCTTGGAAGAAAAGGGAAAAATTGATATTCTGGATAAAGAGAGGTGCAGATGCTATGCCAGGTATACTCGTGGTTGAAGATGATGAAAATTTAAATCGTGGAAT
>ENA-ORSY01001814-ORSY01001814.1-human-gut-metagenome-genome-assembly--contig:-NODE-1814-length-13785-cov-2.808667_pt1 | contig 13785 bp, 20 predicted proteins | sample MGYA00242193_ERZ509160 | MGnify/ENA primary metagenome ERZ509160 (study PRJEB26280, sample SAMEA2338670) | human gut metagenome | biome: human gut; feature: human-associated habitat; material: faeces...
GCCAGACGATGAAAACGAAGATTTCTGCGATATGGGCTTTGCCCGCAGCGCGGCGGAAGCCCAGCCGGAAAAGCTGATTTTCTGCTGCTGCTATTCTGCCCTCGATGACGAGGACATGAGCTACTACCGGCGCGTGTGGAACATGAACCACTACGGATATGAGCTTTGCGAAAATTCGGACTTGGATCACATCTATGAAATCCTCGAAACGCTCGGCTATGAAAAGTCGGACGATGAAGAAGAAATGGCAGAAGGTACGCACCGGCTCTTTGATACATACGGTGCGCAGCCGAATGATGCTTCGGAGGATTCCGATGATGAGTGACGTTTTGACAGAAATGTGCGTCTTGGGTGGCTGTGCCGCCCATCGCGCCATCACTGAAGCCTGCAAGCATTGTGGGAATTATCGCTCCGAGATTGAGCGCAGCCGGGCGCTTCCTCTGACGGACGGTGCTGACGGACTAAGATTCAAGTGCGTTTCTCAAAATTTGCAGACACAGGCGCTAAAAGGAGGTCAGCATGAGCCAGAGACGTGAAAAACGGAAGCGCCGCGAGCGCCGCCGGGAATACGCGCTGGAACTCCGGTGCTGGCAGCACAATGAGCCGCCGAAGATTCTGTTCTGGCGCTGGCGCAAATGGTATCGCTCGAAGCCGACATTGAAGGATGGTGGGCATTGGAGCGTAAAAGGCACGTGGAGGATGTTCTATGATTAAGACGCTTCTACTTGGAATCGGAGCTATAGGACTTGGCTTGACTCTTGCGCTTCTGCTCATCTTCACCTACATAGGGATTCGGGAGCTTATTTTCGAATTGCGGATGAAAAAGGTTATGCGTTTTCTCGATACGCCAGAGGGCAAGCAGAAGCTAGAAGATCTTTCGGACGCGGTTAGCCGGGAAACCGGCCTGCCGAAATGGGCGCTTTTCTGTGGTGCCGATGAGTTTGGCAACATCATCGTTTCGCCAAGATCACCTGATGCTCATATCGAACAATACGAAATGGAGGATGAAAACAATGGCCGCTTGTAAAGCGTGCATGGCTGCGCTCATCTGGATTACGACGCCAGCCGGGAAATCCATCCCCTGCGATGCTACCCCGCGCTACTACATCGAAAAGCCGCGCGTCGGCAGCAAGAAAATTGTCACCCCAAACGGGCAAGTGCTTTCGTGCGAATACACGGAAGACCCAGCCAAAGCAACCGGCGTGGGCTATGTGCCGCATTGGGCAACCTGCCCCTATGCTAGACAGTTCAGGAGGAAGCAGAATGGATAAGCTCATATGGTATGACAACGACGGGCGGATTATGTGCCGCCGAGGGTACGAGGTCGCATTGGCACGGCTGGCTTCTTACGAAGCTACGGGGCTGACACCGGAACAGGTGGCAAACGCCAAGACCATCATCGAATCCGCATTTGCGGAGGACACTTCAAAAGCTGAACGAATCAGAAAGCTGCTGGCTGCTGATAATGAAGGGCGCGTTGTGATGCTGCCTCCCTGCAAATACGGCGATACGCTGTATTGCCTTGAAAATGGAAAGATCTATCCAAAAACCATTACCCAGATAGCTTTTTACCTCCAAGATACACTTCGCACCATAATCATATCCGCAAAAAACTACCGGGGCGAGACGAATGGCTTTTTGGCAAGCGAGCTTGGCAAAACCGTGTTTCTCAGCTTAGAAGAAGCCGAGCGGGCTTTGGAGGAACAGAAAAATGTCTAAGCCGAAAAAGCTGGGTATGCCAGCCGCCTACACCTCGAATGCCAGAGCTGATTTCCTGCGCCGCCCGAAAGCGGCAGAACGTCGGAAAAGGGCTGTCGCAAGCGACGATCGGCTGGAACGTATGGAACAGAAACGTATGGAACGTGAAAAGGAGGCTGTGAGGAGCAATGAATGATACTCAGTTTGCTGCACGGCTCCGTGCTGCACGTGAGGAAGCTGGATTGACACAAGCTGAACTTGGTGCGAGGATTGGCGTTTCTGGCTCAATGATCGCACAGTATGAAAGCACATCCAGCTACGCGCGAAATCCAAAGCCAGTCACGATTGAACGATTCGCAGAAGCATTGAGCATTCCAGTGTCAAGGTTGCTCGGACTTCCCTATGGTGAGGGTGTCCGTCTGGTACGTTACCCTTGCAATATTTACACTGGCGATTCCAACGAGCCTGCCCTCAAGGGAGAAATTATATCAGCGCACCGCTGCCCGATTTGCAGAAGCAAAGTCAACGGTTTTCGCGATAATTTCTGCTGGAACTGTGGCGTGAAATTTATCAGGAAGGAAAGAGACACATGACAAGAAAACGCGCAGTTAAGCTGCTGATGGCTCGCGGGTATAGCCGAAATCATGCAAACGGACTTATGCGGAACAAGGCACCCAGCGACAGCAATTTCCAAGCATACAACGCATATCTGCGTTGTGAGAGAATCTGCGATGCATTTGACCGGCTCTCAAGCTGCTTTTACAATTATGGTGCTTCTGCGGACGTTCTTGCCAAAGCTCTTTTCCCTTTTGGCAAGTCTTTGACCGGGAGGTGAAGTGATGCCGAGAACCGATGAATTGACCTGCCGATTTTGCGGCGCGGACAGCCGCTGCAAGATCGAAAAAGTGTGTATGCGAGCCAGAACACCGCCTATGTTTTGCGTCAGGTGCTATAATTGCGGTAGAGCGGGTACACCGAAAGGCACAAAGAAAACCGCAATCCGGGCTTGGAAAAAAGCAAAGTAACGATGGAAAGGGGCGGCGCACATGACTCTGGCGGAACTGAATGGACACCTTGACCTTGTCCAGCAGCTTCAGAAAACAGAAGAATTGATCCAGGGCTTGTGGGATGCTGCCGTTCCCGGCGCACAAAAGCTGGATGGAATGCCTCATGCTTCGGGTGTCAGCGACAAGGTTGGAATCCTCGGCGCTGAGATCGCGGATATGGAAACGCAGCGCGACGAGCTGAAAGAGCAGATCGCAAAGAGCGAGGAAACCGTCGCCGTCTGGATCGCCAGCATTGAAGACTGTATGACACGTATCATCTTCCGCTTGCGGTTTATCCGTGGAATGTCATGGCGCGAGGTGTCTCAGACCGTCGGAGGGCGCAATACAGAGGATTCTGTGCGGATGGTATGTTATCGTTACTTATGCGCTCAAAAGTCGTTCTGAGGGGTTGCAAGTCGTTTGTTGCTTTTCGTTTGACAATCTGATATGGTTATACTCGCAAATCCTAAATCAAGCCGGGCGGCGCTCCTGATCGGGGGCGCTGCTCATTTTATTCGGAAGGAGGGCTTGCCTCCACGATGCTCCTTGCGTGGAGGATGGCTCGGACCTGCGGCGTATCGCCAACGCTGCCGGCTGCGGGTACATCGAAAAAAGGAGGAAACCCTATGTTGCTCACATGAGCGGCGCGGGGTCAGCAGCAATGATCTATTTGCAAAACAACGTATTCGATGAAGCATTGGAGCGGCTGCGGATGATCTTCGACGGCCACGACGATGTGATCGTCAGTATGTCTGGCGGCAAAGACAGTACCGTCCTGTTCCGCATGGCGCTTATGGTTGCGCAGGAGCGCGGCCGTCTGCCGCTCAAGGTGTTCTGGCTCGATCAGGAAGCCGAGTGGCAAGCAACGGTGGACTATATGCAGCACATCATGGAGCTGCCAGAAGTCACGCCGTACTGGTATCAGATCCCCTTTGAATTCACAAACACGCTCTCCCCGGAGAAGAATTTTATCAGTGTTTGGGATCCGGAGGACAAAGCGATCTGGATTCACCAGCAGCACCCGCTCTCCATCAAGGAAAACCCCAGCAGCGAAAACCGATTTCATGAGCTTGTCAACGTCCTCCCGTCCTACTGCACCGATTCTGAGAATTGTGCCGTGCTGGTGGGTATGCGCATGACGGAAAGCCTGAACCGGCGCGTTGCCATCACGCAGCATGAGGCTCGATACAAAGGCGTGACGTGGTGCAAGAAGAAAGTCGGCAAGTGTCAGGTGTTCTGGCCGATCTACGATTTCACCAACGATGACATCTGGACAGCCATTGCCCGGAATCACTGGGCATACAATCGTGTCTACGATCTGCAATACCAGTGGGGCTTGGCCAAGGAGGCCATGCGCGTCTCGGCGCTCATCCATGAAACTGCCTGGCACTCAATCGAAATGCTGCAGGAGTTTGAACCGGACACCTACAACAAATTCATCCGTCGCGTATCTGGCGTCGGCACATTCGCCCATACCTTCGACAGCGGCGATATTATTCCGCGCCAGCTCCCGTTTGCGTTCAAGTCGTGGCAGGAATACCGCGACTACCTGCTTGTCAATATCGTGAAGCCCGAATATCACGAGCTGTTCCGGAACCGTTGGAAGAATCAGACCGGCGACGAATGGTATCGCGTCCACGTCAAAGAGATCGTCCTGAATGATATTGACGGCACAAACAACGCAAATGCCCGCTCCCGTTTCCGTATCCGGGAAAAGGCGCCTACCTACCGCAAACGCGACGCCGCGCAGTTTGAGCAATATATGGGCAGCAAGAAATGATTTCAGATCAGCCCATTCATCAGGTCGAGTGGATACCCATTGAAAAGGTCCACGCAAACGACTACAACCCCAACAGTGTTGCCACGCAGGAGATGAAGCTGCTTTATCGCTCCGTCAAAGCGGACGGCTACACACAGCCCGTCGTTACCATCTACGACGAGAAGAAAGACCGCTATGTCATCGTCGACGGCTTCCACCGATACAGCATCATGCGCAGATTCAAAGACATCTACGCTTCATGCGAGGGGAAGCTGCCCTGTGTCGTGCTTCATGGCAAGACCATGAACGACCTCATGGCCTCGACCGTTCGGCACAACCGCGCCAGAGGCAAGCACTCCATCAACGGTATGTCCAATATCGTCATGGAAATGCTGATGAACGGCGCAACCGACCTGCAGGTCTGCAATGAGCTTGGCTTAGAGCCGGAGGAGCTGGTGCGCCTCAAGCACATCACCGGCTATGCGAAGCTCTACGAAAACAATTCATTCACACGCGCTGCAATCTCCGAGAATCAGGCGCGTCAGCTTCAGAAGTATCGAAAGGAGGCTGGCACTGATGGAGATTGTTAATCAGATCGTGATGAAGAAGATCTCCGAGGTCAAGCCCTATGTCCGCAATCCTCGGAAGAACGATAAGACCGTCAACCTGCTTGTTGAGATCATCCCAAAGGTCGGCTTCAATGTGCCGCTTGTCATCGACCGCAACGGCGTTATTGTCAAAGGCCACGCCCGATATGCTGCTGCCATTCGACTCGGCATGGAGGAAGTGCCATGTGTCGTGACAGACGCAGACGAAGAAACGATCAAGCTCGACCGCCTGGCAGACAACCGTATTTCTGAATTCTCCGAGTGGATCAACGATGAGCTGCTCCACGAGATTGATATGCTCAACCTTGACTTCGACTTCGACCTCGAATCCCTCGGCTTCCCAGCTCCCAGCGACGATTTTGACGCCGACGCTCTTTTTGATGATGGGGTGGCCGGTGAATCTGAAGAAGAACGCCGCGCCAGATACCAAGCCTATCTGGATAACGCCGCAAAGGAAGAAGCGCAGAATGTTGCAATCACCACGCAGGAGCAGGTAGACCGCGCCAAAGCATCTGCTCTGAGCGTGGCCGAGAAGCCGCCCAAGTATGCCAAGGTTGTTTGTGAGCATTGCGGCCACGTCATGTTCATCAAGGAGGGCGATGCAGTTTTCTCCACCGAACAATCGTAGCCCCCGGTAATTATTCGTAAGGGCTGGGTGGGTATGCAGCCAATCCCCTGTCAAATCCGTACGGATGTGAGGCGATAAACGATGCAAGAACAAGAGAAGATTCCTGTCTGGGTGCAGATCGTCAATGGAAAGACGGTGTGCATCTGCCATCGAGGGCGCAAAGGCTGCAAGAAGCCCTGCGAGAAGGACGTTGTCACACGCGATAAGTTTGCTGGGTGGCAGGGTATCATGCGTCGTGATCGATTCGGCCGCTGAAAAGGTACTGTGACGCCCGCCCCCTATCTGTTGCGGGCTCGACGACCCCAAATTTCGCCTAGTTAGTTCTACGTTTTTTTGGTAATTTCGTTACGATTACCGCTGGAATGTGCGCAGGTATCGACGCAGATACCGCGCATTTTTCATACCACAGCGCGGGTGAGGCATACCGCGCTGACCTCCTAAGTTCATATGACCACATCGGGGTAAGGGTCACGCCCGTGCAGCACGGGTGCTGCGGTGCAATTCCGCTGAGCCCCCTCGAAAAAAAGCGAAAGGAGCTTGCTATATGGCTGAAACGAGACTCAAGATTGATGCTGAGGCGGAAGTCAGCACGACAGAGCTTGCCGCGATCCTCGGCGTGACAGCACGCCGGGTGCAGCAGATGGCGCAGGACGGCCCCGTGCCGCCCTGCCGCAAGGGTTTCTTCCGGCTGGCCGATTCCGTCCAGCGATATATCAAGTTCCTGTCCGACGGTCCGATGGACGAGGAGGACAAGAAGCTGGAGAAGACCCGCCGCGTGGCGGAAACGACGATGAAAGCGTCCAAGGCCACCATCGCCAAGCTGGAGGCTGAGGAGCTGAAAGGCACTATGCACCGCGCGGAGGACGTTGCCGCGCTGACGGAGGATCTTGTCTACACCATTCGCGGCGCGCTCAATGCGCTGCCGGGGCGGCTGGCCGTCGATGTAGCGGCTGTGTCCACGCCCGCCGAGGCATCCGAGGTCATCCGCAAAGAGGTCAGCAAGGTCATGCGGGAGCTGGCCGGGTATCACTACGACCCGAAGAAATACGAGGAGCGCGTGAGGGAACGGCGCGACTGGTCGGAGCGTGACAGCGATGACGAGTAGGCTCGCCGCCGTCCGGCTGAACAAGGTCATTGCCAAGGCAATGGCCGGAATGCTCCCGCCGGACGACCTGACCGTGACCGAATGGGCGGAGCAAAACCGCCGCCTGTCGGCCGAGAGTGCTGCCGAACCCGGCCCCTGGCGCACCGAACGCACCCCTTATCTCCGCGAGCCGATGAACGCATGGACAGACCCGAAGGTGCGGCACATCGTCATGGTGGCCGCATCCCAGGTCGGCAAGTCCGAATTTCTCAATAACTGCATCGGCTATGTGATCGACCAAGACCCCGGCTCGATCCTGTTCATTCATCCTACCACCATTGACGCGAAGGAGTATTCCAAGCTCCGCATCGCGCCGATGATCCGCGATTGCCCCACGCTGCGTAAGAAGGTCAGCGATCCAAAGAGCCGCGACAGCGGCAATACCATTCTGCAAAAGACGTATCCCGGTGGCATCCTCACAATGTGCGGTTCCACCGAGGCCCACGCGCTGGCGTCAAAGCCCATCCGCTATGTGCTGGGCGACGAGCGCGACCGCTGGGCGCTGTCTGCCGGCAACGAGGGCGACCCGTGGGATTTGGCGATGGCGCGGCAGACCACATTCTACAACGCAAAGTCCGGCGAGGTGTCCACCCCCACCGTTAAGAACGCCAGCGCCATTGAGGCGGCCTATGCTACCGGCACGATGGAACGGTGGAAATCCCGCTGCCCCCATTGCGGCGAGTATCACGAAATCCAATGGGCGGACATTCGCTTCGAGCATGACGAGAACATCGTCGCAGGCAAGAAGACCTACAAGGTCCGCAATGTCTACTACGCTTGCCCGGGCTGCGGCTGCGTGTCCACCGAGGCGGAGATGAAGAAAGCTCCCGCCAGATGGGAAGCCGACAATCCTGATGCCTATGAACAAGGCTCCCGCTCCTTTTGGCTGAACGCTTTTGTCAGCCAATGGGCGAGCTGGGAGTCTATCATTCTGAAATACCTGAACGCGGTCGGCAGCACCCGCAAGATGCAGGTCGTTTACAACACCTGCTTCGGCGAGCTGTGGGAGGATCGCGGCGACCTGGAGGACGAGGACAGCCTGATGGCGCGCCGGGAGGAATACCCCGCCGAGCTACCGGAGGGCGTGCTTGTTCTGACGGCCGGCGTCGATACCCAGGATGACCGTATGGAGTACGAGATCGTCGGCCACGGCCACTTTGGAGAAACCTGGGGCATTGAGAAGGGCATCGTCATGGGGCGGCCCGATGATGATGCCGTATGGGCGCAGCTGGACGAACTGATATTTGACCGCGTTCTGCGCTTCGAGAACGGCGTGGGGCTGAAAATGTCAATGTCCTTTGTGGACGAGGGCGGACATTTCACACAGGAGGTCCGTATGCAATGCCGGGCGCGACTTGGGAAAAAGGTGTTCTGCATCAAGGGTATGCCTGGCAGCGATAAGCCCTACACCGCGCCGCCGAAAAAGCAGAAGATCATCATCAAGCAGACGGCGGTCGGCACCTGCTGGCAGTACCAGATCGGTGTTGACTCCGGCAAGGAGGTCATCATGGACAACCTGCGCGTGCAGACGCCGGGAGCGAAATACTGCCACTTCCCCAAGCGGGATGACTACGGCTCCGGCTATTTTACAGGGCTGCTCTCCGAGGTCAAGGTCTACGACCCCAACAAAAAGCAGCCGTGGCAGTGGAAGAAGATCCCCGGCCACGAGCGCAACGAGGCGCTGGACTGCCGCAACTATGCGCTGGCGGCGTTCAAGGCGCTGCCTAAGAACCTGGACGAGATAGACAGGCGGCTAAAGGAGGCGGGCGGCGAACGCGCTCCCGCCCCCGTTGCAACGCCTGTCATGCCGCCTCCCGCCGCCAAGCAGAGACCGAGGCGCAGGAGTGGGAAGAAATACTACGACGATTGGTGAGGTGTCCGATATGGATAAAGTTGAACTGCGGGCGCGGCTGGACTTCTGGCAGAGCGCCCTTTCCAAGCTGCGCGCCGCGTATCTGGCCCTTGTGGACGGCGGCGTGAAAAGCTATGTTATCGACGACCGAGAGCTGACGCGCTTCGACCTGCCTGATCTGAAGAACGAGATCGAGGACGCGGAGAAGAAGGTCGACGAACTGCTCGCGGAGCTGAACGGCCGCAAGCCAAGGAAGGCTTTCGGCATCATTCCCCGCGACTGGTGACCTTTTTCGTGGGGTCACGAAAATGATACCGGCAAAGCGCCTGAAAGGGCTTTTTGCACAGGCAGCCTGGCGGAGTTTGCTCCTTTCGCCGCCGGGCCGCCTGTTTTTATTTCCGAAAACGGGAGGCGATAAGCATTGAGCAACAAGAAAAACCGCCGCCGCGCAGCAGCGCCGCAGGCGAAGGGGTACAGCGAAGCCGGGGCCAGCTTGACGCGGCGGGCGCTCAAGGGATTTGTTCCGGACAGCGGCGCTCCCAATGAGGACATCAACCGCAACAACGCCACCCTGCGGCAGAGAGCGCGAATGCTTTATATGGCCGCTCCTGTGGCAACGGCGGCAATCAATACCAACCGCACCAAGGTCATCGGAACGGGGCTGACGCTCAAAGCATCTGTAGACCGCGAGGTGCTGGGCATCTCTCCGGAGGCGGCGAAGAAGTGGCAGCACGCGGCGGAGATGGAATTCCGGCTGTGGGCCGGGAAAAAGCAGAACTGCGACGCGCTGGGGCTGAACAATTTTGAGAGCTTGCAGCAGCTTGCCCTGAAATCGTGGCTGCTCAGCGGCGACGTGTTCGCGCTGGTCAAGCGATACCCGGCAACGCCCCTCAATCCCTATTCCCTGCGGCTCCACATCGTAGAAGCCGACCGCGCCTGCACGCCCAGCGAGTACGGCGGCGGCGTCACCATCGGCGGCTACGTGGAGGGCAAGATCCCAGAGGGAAAACCCGGCGCTGGCCACAAGGTCTATGACGGCGTGGAGGTGGACGGCAACGGCCGCGTGGTCGCCTATCATATCAGCAATACCTACCCGCACCAGATCACCAGCGAGCCGCAGAAGTGGCAGCGCGTGGAGGCCTACGGCGCCAAGACCGGCCTGCCGAACATTCTCCACATCATGGACAGCGAGCGCCCGGACCAGTACCGCGGTGTTCCGTACCTGGCGCAGGTCATCGAGCCGCTGCTCCAGCTCCGGCGCTATACGGAATCCGAACTGATGGCAGCGTTGGTGCAGAGCTTCTTCACCGCGTGGATCGAAACGGAGACCGACCCCTCCGATACACCGTTCAACGAAGTCGGTGCCGGGGATATTGCCGGTGTTCCCGCTGAGGTCAACGCGGACGGCGGGCCGCTGGCGAACAATATCTCCGAGGACGACAACGAGTACGAGATGGGGCCGGGTACGGTGACGCACCTCGCCCCCGGAGAAAAAGTCAACTTTGGCAACCCGAACATTCCAACGGCGGGCTTTGAGACCTTCGTCAAGACGCTGTGCAAGCTGATCGGCTCGGCGCTGGAGCTGCCCTACGACGTGCTGATCAAGGAATTCAACAGCTCCTATTCCGCAAGCCGCGGCGCGTTGCTGGAGGCGTGGGAGGCATTCAAGATGCGCCGGAAGTGGTTTGTGGATGACTTCTGCCAGCCGGTCTACGAGATGTTTCTGGCCGAAGCGGTCGCTCTGGGGCGCATCAATGCCCCCGGCTTTTTCACAGACCCCCTCGTGCGGGAGGCATGGTGCGGAGCACGCTGGATTGGCCCCGTACAGGGCAGCCTTGACCCCAAGAAGGAGGCAGAAGCAGCCCTCATGCTGATCGACAACGCCATCAAGACCCACGAGCAGGTCAGCCGCGAAATGAGCGGCGGCGACTGGGAGGAGAACGTGGAGCAGCTGCAGCGTGAAAACGAGCTGCTGGCACAGGCAGGAGGCAACAAAGTCACCGTTGTATCGGCATCGCCGAAAGAAGGTGACGGCAATGGTGACTAATCTGGAGCACCTGCAGAGTCTGAATGCGCGGCGCATGGCGCTCGCCATCTGGAACTACGCAAGCGACTACTGTGCCTACTGCCCGAAGAACATGGAGCGCCGCTGCAACGAAAACTGCCGTGCAGGAATCCGCGAGTGGCTGAACAGTCCCTACATTCCGTCAAGCGATATTTGGAAAGAGAGGTAATGCGCATGAGCATTCCGGTAAAGAGAGCTGGGCGAAAGTCTCCCGCCGTCAGCATCTCGAAAAAGGTCTATACGATGGCCACGGTGGACGGCAGCGATGCCGAGATCACCATGTACGGAGACATCTACGAGGAGCAGCCCACAAACTGGTGGGGCGAGCCCATCGAAGGGCAGTACATCCTGCTCTCCGAGTTTTTGGAGGATCTCAAGCAAATCTCCAGCTGCGCATCCATCACCATCCGCATGAACAGCTACGGCGGCGACGCCGGAGCGTCCAACATGATCCACAACCGCCTGCGGGAGCTGGCGCGGAACGGCACGAAACTCACCTGCATCGTGGACGGCGTGGCCATGAGCGGCGGCAGTCTTATCATGTGCGCCTGCGATACGGTCAGGGTCAATCCCTCCAGCCTCATCATGATTCACAAATGCTGGACCTTCCTGTGGGGTGGCTACAACGCCGACGAGCTGCGAGAACAGGCCACCCAGCAGGATGCGTGGGACAAGATGCAGATGGAGGTCTACACGCGCAAGACCGGGCTGTCGACCACGGTGATTTCCCACTTGATGGCGGACACGACCTATATGACCGGCCGCGAGGCCATCGACAAGGGCTTTGCAGACGAGCTGATCGAGGATGCGGAGCCGACCAGCATCGCCGCCAGCGCGGACGGACGCAGCCTGTTCGTGAACGGACGGCAGATGCACCTTGCCCCCGGCATGTTTGCGCCGGACAACATTCCCACGGTCACACCCGAGGCCTCCGCCCCGGTTGAGACAGATAAAAACAAGCCGGAAGTCACCGGCGATGAAGGAGGAATTTCCATGACTAAGGAAGAGCTCCGGGCAAAGTACCCGGACGAGATCGCCCAGGTGGAGGCCGACGCCCGTGCTTCCGTCGATCACACCGAGGCGGTCAACGCCGCGATCCAGGCCGAGCGTGCGCGTATGCAGGAGATCGACGAGATTTCCGGTCTGCTCGACGCGACGGCCGTGCAGCAGGCCAAGTACGGCGACAAGCCCTGCTCTGCTGCCGACCTGCTGATGGCAGCGGCCAAGACCGCCGCCAAGCAGGGTAAGAAGTTTCTGGCCGATCTGAAAGATGACGGCGAGGAATCCGGCGCCGAGGGCGTTCCTGCCGCTCCCGCCCCTGCGGATGAAACCCCCGAGGACGAAGGCGGCAAGGAGAACGACACCCCCGAGGCGCGCATGACCAATGCCCGCAGCATGGTCGCTGACCTGCTGGGCAAGAAGAAGGAGGGCTAAGAACATGATCAATCTGAGCGAAAAGATCGGCGAGATGACCTTTGACGGTCTGATCACCGACATTAAGCCCGCACCCGAAGTGCGCGGCGGCATCATCCGCAAGCTGACCGCTGCGGCCACCCTCAAGCGTGGCACCATCCTGGCCAAGTCCTCCGGCACGGCCGGCGATGGCAAGCTGGTAGTGCTGGGTACCTCGGCTGCCAGCAACGAAACGCTGACCCCCGATTGCATTCTGTGTGATGACATCGAGGTCGGCACCGCTGCCGACGAGAAGGTAGCTGTCTACACCGCCGGCTGCTTCGACATCGGCAAGGTGACTGTTGCGGCCAGCTACACCATCACCGAGGGTGATAAGGACAACCTGCGTATGCGCGGCATCGTCTTCAAGGCTGCCGCTGCTGCCAACTAAGGAGGGAATCAACAATGGCTGCTGAACTGAATTTCTTTGACACTTATGTGCTGATGGCGATCACCGAGGAGATCGTTCCTCAGCAGACCTTTTTCAAGGATCGCTACTTCCCCACCGGGGAGGGCGACATCTTTGCCTGCGACAAGGTGCTGACCGAGTACCGCAAGGGCGACCGCAAGATGGCGGCGTTCGTCTCCGCCCGCGCCGGCGATATTCCTATGGATCGCCGCGGCTACGAGATCCACGAGTATCAGCCCGCATTCATCGCGCCGTCCCGCCTGCTGACTCTGGACGAACTGCGTAAGCGCGGCTTTGGCGAGGCCATCTATGCCAACAGCACTCCCGCTCAGCGCGCGGCACGTCTGCAGCTGGGCGACCTGACCGACATGGACCGCCGCGTCGTGCGCCGCGAGGAGTGGATGTGCGCGCAGACCATGATCAACAACGCCTGCACCATGCAGACTTACATCGACGACAAGACCGAGGGTGAAATCCTGTATGTCAAGTTCTTCGACGATGCCAGCGACCACACCTACACCGTCAGCACCAAGTGGAACGCCACCGGCGGCGACTTCTTCGGCGACGTCAAGGCGATGTGCCGCAAGCTGTCCAAGCGCGGCCTGCGCGCGGTTGACCTGGTGCTCGGCTCCGACGTAGCCGACGCGATCCTCGACATGGAGAAGGTGCAGAAGCTGCTCGACCGCAACAGCGGTATCATCATCGGCACCATCGACCAGGAACTCAGCCGCTACGACGGCGTTGTCTATATGGGTACGCTTAATTTCGGCGGTTTCAAGCTGAACCTGATCTCCGTTGACGAGACCTATGTTGACGATGAGGGCAAGGTGCGGCCTCAGTTCCCCAAGACCGATGCCTTGGTCACCGCTCCCGGCTGCGGCCACCTGATGTATGGTGCCATCACCCAGATCAACTACGGTGATACCAAGCATACCACCATCGCAAGTCGCCGTGTTCCGAAGTTCAGCCTCAATCAGGAGAACGACCTGCGCAAGACCATTCTCAAGGCCCGCCCGCTGGCTGCACCCCACAACTACTGCCCGTGGATCCGCGTCAAGAACGTGGTCGGCTAAGTCTGGCCAGAAAGGAAGTATACCGATGCTTGTTGAGATTCTTTGCGGCGG
>ENA-ORSY01001817-ORSY01001817.1-human-gut-metagenome-genome-assembly--contig:-NODE-1817-length-13776-cov-5.641790_pt1 | contig 13776 bp, 10 predicted proteins | sample MGYA00242193_ERZ509160 | MGnify/ENA primary metagenome ERZ509160 (study PRJEB26280, sample SAMEA2338670) | human gut metagenome | biome: human gut; feature: human-associated habitat; material: faeces...
CCCGCCGCAAACACGGCCGGACGACCGACTGAGGTTTACTTTTGATGGAAGGGGTAAAACTGCTGGAGTTTCATGTTTTAATTTGTGAATTTTAATCACCTGAATAAAATACTATTTATTATTTATAAGCAATAACAAACTTACATATATTCGGTTTGCCTATGATGTAAAAAAGGTATAAACAATGGCTTAATTATTACGTATAATGCTATTTTTATAAGATTCTATACCGAATATTGGTGATAAATCCATATATTTGTGGCAAATTTCTATTTCTTACCACTTGGCATGAATTATTTTAGGATTGTTTTCATATCTGTTATAAATAAAATATAATACTTGTTGGTATGGTTTTAATTGAATCTTTCAAATCCGGTTATATCCGTTCTATATGTATAAGAATTGAAGTGCCACGACAATTCTAAATGTATTGATTTGTGAATGGATATTGTAATATTATTATACAAATAGTATCTTTACATTGTAATTATTGAATTTTTGAAACTGCTATGTAGGAAATATGTTTGGCCTGAAAGCAAAAGAAACGGTTGATCACTGAAAGCAGAATATACGAAAAAAATATGGGACTTCAACTGAAATTATTTTCAATCTATATATTGGCATTAGCCTTGTCGGGGTGTATTGTGACCATATTCTTGCAGGAGATAAAGGTAATACATGAAATCGAATCGGAAAAAGATGAGATGCGCAGGCAATATTCAGTAATGGATGATGTGCGTAGCCGTGTAATAGAACTTTATGCGATAGGCGAATATGTCTTAGGTTGGGACGAAAACGATTATGCCATATACAGGACGAAACGTCTGGCTACAGACAGCGTATTGGTGTCTGTAAAACCTTTTTGCATTGGAAGTTCTGCATATGGAGAAGTTGACAGTTTGCGTTCTCTCTTGGCTGAAAAAGAGAGGCATCTCAGAACTATCATGCAGACTGTAAGACGCCAGGACGCGGCAGAAAGAACTTTTAATTCCGATTTTGCCTATAAGCCTGTAAGATCTGTGCGAACCCGTATTGTCAAGGAAAAGAAAAAGGGCCTTGCCGGATTGTTCGGTGGAAAGAATACGGTCAGGATTATAGAAAAATCAGATAATTTGCGTGAACTTGGAAAGGAGCTTGTGAGAAGCAGGGAGGAATATATGAAGCAGATTTCCGCACATATGGACAGTCTCAAACAGCAAAACAAAGCATTGGATATTGCTTTGTATTCTCTGGTCATCCAAATGGACAAGGATGCAAACATTATACTGAAAGACAAGGCCAATAAAATAAAGAATACCTTTTCTTCTTTTTATTGGTTTTCAGTATTGGCCGCAGTGTCTGCGGCAGCCCTGCTTGTAGTATTGTTCACTATGACAATGCGTGATATTCACAGGGAGCGTAAAAGAAAGGATAAGTTGCAGGGTATTCTCCGTGAGAATAATGAATTGCTTGAGATGCGCAAGAACATCATCCTTACCGTAAGTCACGACATACGCGGGCCGCTCGGCAACATAGCAAACTGCGCAGAACTCGCTTTTGGAACATCATCGAAGAAGAAAAGGGACGGTTATCTTGATGACATAAGCCGCTCGTGCGCTCACGCACTTAGGTTGGCCAACAGGCTGCTTGACGTCTACAAGACATTCGAACCGAACGAGCCGTTGAACGAAGCGCCGTTTCGCTTGGATGCATTGCTCGACGGAATATCCGATGACTTCAAGCGTAAGGCCAACGCCAAGGCTCTCATGTTTGAATGTGAATACAAGGGCTGCGGCGTGACAGTGAAAGGCGATGCAGACAAGCTGGAACAGGTGATAGACAATATTTTGTCGAACGCCGTTAAGTTTACCAATTCTGGAAAGGTGTGCTTCAGGTCTGTTTATACTGGTGGAAGATTGGCCGTTGAAATAAGCGATACGGGCATAGGAATGGATGAAGAAACGCTTGAACGCGTGTTCCGTCCGTTCGAGCGTGCCGCACAGGATGTGAACTCTGACGGTTTCGGCCTCGGACTTGCAATCACAAAAGGCTTGATGAATGCGCTTGGAGGAAGCCTTGATGTGGAAAGTGAATTGGGTAAAGGTAGCGTGTTCCGCTTGAGGTTACATTTGACTGAAACGGATGAAGAGTTGGTTGCGGTTGACATTCCGACCATTCCGCCTGCCGTGTTGCCCAAGCGCGTGCTTGTTGTTGACGACGACTGCATATTATTGAAAGTCATCGAAGAAATGCTTGGACGTAGCGGCGTGGAATGTACGGCATGCCGTAACGCACGCGAGGCAATGGAAGCGTTGGGCAAGGAGGACTACGACCTTGTTCTGACGGACGTGCAGATGCCGGATACCGACGGCTTCAGACTGTTGAATTTGTTGCGGACGGCCGACATAGGCTGTTCGCGCACGGTATCCGTGGCCGTAATGACGGCGAGGGGCGACGGCGACTCGGACGTTTACTTGCAGGCAGGCTTCTGTGGTTGCCTACACAAGCCGTTCTCCATGAAGCAACTTACAGCGTTTGTCTCGTCGTGTGTCAGCCGTAAAAAACTGATGCCTGAATTTGACTTTGACAGTTTACTGGAACACACGGGCGACAGGCGGCATATGCTGGATGTGCTGTTGCGGCAATCGGAAGAAGACATGGCTGACTTGGAGAAGGCTCTCGTAGGACCGGACCGCAAGGCGCTGCGTGCCGTAACACACCGTATGTTGTCGGCATGGAGCTTTCTTGGAGCCGAGAGCTTGATTGAAGGCTTCCGCAAGGTACTCGTTGACGAAAATGTTGATGACGCGGCCGTCCGCAATGAATCTACAAGGATGGTTTACGCCACGAAATGCCTTGTCGGAGACGTGAAAGCATTGATTAAAAATGAAGAATTAAAAAAATTACAATAAAGAATGAGCGGAGAGATACTGATAGTTGAAGACAATATCGTTTTGGGCGAAGTGCTTTCCCGGTGGATAGGCAAAGCCGGTTTCGGAGTAGACCTCGCCACGCACGAACCTTCAGCGAGGCGCAAGATGGAACGCAAGGCCTACTCCCTTGTGCTTACCGATGTGCGCCTGCCAAAAGGCGATGGTCTCAGCCTGTTGGAGTGGAGCATTGATGCACGCCACGGCGTGCCGTTCGTCGTGATGACCGACTATGCCTCGGTGCCCGACGCCGTACGGGCTGTGAAAATGGGTGCGGAGGACTATTTGCCCAAGCCCGTGCATGAGGAACGCCTAACTGAACTACTCGGCAACATTATCGGTAACGTTGGCAAGGCTTTTGGCTATGAGCGTAGCCTCTTGAGGCGGCGCAGCCCGCAAGCATTGGCTGCGGAAGATATGGCGAAGCGCGTAGCCGGCACGGACTGGTCGGTAATGATACTCGGACCTAACGGCAGCGGCAAGGAATCAGTCGCACGTACAGTCCACAGGCACAGCCGTCGCAAGGACAAGCCGTTCGTGGCGGTAAACTGCGGTGGCGTTCCTAAAGAGCTTGCCGCCTCGGAGTTCTTCGGTCATGTGAAAGGCGCGTTCACCGGGGCGGACGGTGACAAGGACGGGTATTTCAAGGCGGCGCATGGTGGTACTTTGTTTCTTGACGAAATAGGCAATATGCACTACGAAACCCAGTCTTTATTGCTTAGGGTATTACAGGAGCGGGAATATTGTCCCGTGGGCAGCCTAAAGTCGTGCAAGACCGATGTGCGCATTGTGTCGGCAACCAACGCCGACATTGCTTCGGCGATAAGTGGCGGCAGTTTTCGTGAGGACTTGTATCACCGCCTCTGCGAGTTTGAAATCAGGCAACCACCATTGAGGGAATGCCCAGAAGATGTACTCTCGCTGGCAGAATTTTTCCTGAATAAGTATTCGGCGGAGATGCGTCTTGGTTGCGCAGGCTTTACAGAGGGTGCCAAGATTGCATTGCTCTCGTGGCAATGGCCAGGCAACATCCGCGAGCTTGCCAACAGGGTGAGGCGCGGCGTGCTGCTTTCCGAAGGCGGACTGCTGTCAACCGAGAGCCTCGGCCTTGACGGAGAGCTGTGCGCCTGTCCTGCTTCAAGTCTGAAGTTGATTGGGAACGAAGACGAGAAAAGACGGATCACGGCCATATTGGATGAATGCCGCGGCAATGTAAGCCGCGCCGCCGAACTACTCGGTTGCAGCCGGCCTACGCTGTATAAAAAACTACGGACTTATGGAATGATGAGAAATGAAAAGTGAAGAATCCATTTGCTTAGAAACGTTCATATTGCACTTGGATTTTTCACTTTTCGTTTTTTCACGTTTCACTTTATGTTATCTGAAATGAACCTTTTAAGAAGAAAAGTCAGGAAATACGGAAACGTATAAATCTTTCCGTTAAAGCCGATGTTTTTGCTACAGAGCTTGATGCCGTATTTCACGTCTGGGTATTTGTCGTCACGGAGCAGGTTGTTGAGCGAAGCTGTAGCCCCGTCAGTAGCTTTCACCTCGACAGGAATCAGTGAGTCTGCATTTCTCAAGAAGAAATCCATCTCCAATGACGGTTTGTCCGTATGGTAATAATACAGGCTGTAGCCTTGCTTCACGAGCATGTCGCCCACGATGTTCTCATAAATGGCACCCTTGTATGTGCCAAAGTTCTTGTTGGCCCTAAGGTCTTCTTGGGCCTCTTCGTCCAGTGACGCAATCAGCAGCCCGGTGTCTTTGAAGTAAATCTTGTACAGTTTGGGGTCATAGTTTCCTTTCAACGGCAGTTCGGGGAAGTTTAGGCAATAGCAGATATTCACTACCCCGGCATCGGCAAGCCATTCCACGCTGCCTATGTAGTCGCGGTTGCGGGCGTTGCGGGCAATCTTCGTCACCTGAAACCGTTTGTTCTCCTTGGCCAAGAATACAGATATGTGGTTGTACACGGCTTTTATCTTCGCCTTGTCCACCCCGACGGCATACTTTGTTATGTCTTCCTCGTAATCGAGAAGCAACTGGCGTTGGATGGCGAGTGTGCCGCTGAAATTACCGTTCTTTATGTAAGTATTGACAACTTCCGGCATACCTCCCAATGTTATATAATCGCGAAAAAGCCCCGACAGGACATCCATCTGCAACCCGCTGAACGGATTTACGGCAAGCATATTGGCGTAAATGTCTTCAATGAAACCGCCAGGATAGCCTTTCGCCCAAAGAAACTCCTCGAAGTCCATCGAATGCATTTCATAATCCTCCTTGTAACCGACGCTGTTCGATTCTATTTCACGATAGTTGATACCCATTAATGAACCTGAGCAAATGACATCAAAACGTCCGTCCAACTTGAAGAACTTTAATGCCGTGGCACAATTGGGGCAAGCCTGCAACTCATCGAAAAAGAAGATGGTTTCATGCGGAAGGAAAACATAGTCGGGATTCAGGAGGGAAATGTTCTTCAGTATTTCGCCGACCTCGAACCCGTTGTCGAAAATGCTTTTATACTTAGGCTGTTCGACAAAATTTATCTGCACTACGCTTTTGTAATTGTTGTAGGCGAACCATTCTATAGAGCGTGTCTTGCCGACCTGCCTTGCCCCCTTGACTATCAGTGGCTTCTTGTCCTTTCTGTCTTTCCAGTCCAAAAGGAAAGTGTCAATCTTTCTTTTTAGCAGTTTCTCCATGCGTCCAGTGATTTTTATATGTGCAAAGATAATGCTTTTCACATAATCAGATGATTAAAACGGTGGATTTTTCACATAATCCGCCTTGTTTTTCTGCCAAATTTCACATTATTCCCAATTTAAGTATGAAAAGCCATTGTGTAGAGATATTGAACAACATTGAAGATTACGACTCACTCTTGATTCATAAAAGATGAATTCTTCAGTCTAAATCCGTAAACATTCCTATGAAACATTCAGAATTAGCCTTTCAAATCTTCCATAATAACAATAATTATATTTATTCTTAACAACTAAATAAGGGCTTAACGCTAATTCTGTTTAGTGTTATTTGCAAAGATAAAGATTATTGTCGAAAGCGCAATAAATATCGTTCAGTTTTTCATAAAAGCCCGTTTTTATGACTGTTCTTCTCAGTTAGCATTGTCGTTTCCAAGTCCCAACCGCCTACACAGCTCCGGGTCGCTTTTGATGCGTTCCATCTCGTCGTTGACGATGGCCTGCGCGTCGGCTTTTATGCGGTCGTAGTTGCGCTGGATTTGCTGTGCCATTACGTCATTGCCGTCCTTGTCCTTGAACTCGTTTATTACCGGGATTTTCATGTAAGCACGTTCCTCAGCGCCGACCTTGACGTGGTCAACCACGATTTCGGCGTGGAAAATCTTTTGGCTTATCTTCTCGCCTATGTTGTCGGAAACTGCGCCTACGAACGTGCCTTGCGACAGGTTTGATATTTTAGAGGCCGGTATGAGCTGGTCGAGCTGGGTGTTTATCGAGGTCGACACGTCCTGCCGGTTTATCGAGACGGACTGCCGCTGTTGCAGGATTTTGCCGAAACGCTCGGAAAGTGTCTTCGCTGTTTCGCCCACCACCTGGCCGCTGAAGATGTTGCCGACGGTATTTTGTATTACTTTTGACTCCTTCTCGCCGTAGTCGCGGTTAAGTTGCGAGAAGTCCTGAAAGCCGAGGCATACCGCCACCTTGTTGCTGCGCGCCGTGGCGATAAGGTTGTCAAGGCCGCGGAAGTATATTGTCGGCAGCTCGTCGATTATTATTGCGCTCTTCAACCTTCCCTTCTTGTTCACGAGTTTCACTATCCGCGAGTTGTAAAGGCCGAGCGCGGCGGAATAGATGTTCTGCCTGTCGGGGTTGTTGCCGACGCAAAGTATTTTCGGTTCCTGCGGATTGTTGATGTCGAGCGAGAAGTCGTCACCCGTCATCACCCAGTAAAGCTGCGGCGAAATCATGCGCGTCAAGGGTATTTTCGCCGATGCAATCTGGCCCTGCAACTGGTCTTGCGCCCCGCCTTTCCATGCGTCCATGAACGGCGAGAGGTAGTTTTCAAGCTCAGGATACGACGTGAGAATGACAAACAGGTCGGCATACGGCTTGTTGAGCAGCTCCACGGCGTGCGGAAAGGTGCAGTATATGCCGCCCTTGTATATTTTGAGGTACCAGATTATGGCCGCCAGCAGGATAATCGGTGACTCAACGAAGAAGTCTCCCTGCTTTTCAATCCACGAGCGGTTGAGGTTGAGCATGATGGTGTAACTTGCCTCGTAAGCGTCGGATATGTCGGTCATAAAGTCGGGATTGATGGGGTTGCAGCGGTGCGAGCGGCGCGGGTCGTCGAAGTTGATGACGTAGAACTTCGGTGCGGCGGCGTACTTGTCCATGTTGCGTAGCAACGTGTTATAGGCTATGACGGACAGATCGTCGAACTTGTAGTCGTAAATGTACGCACTGTAACCCTTAGAAATCATCTGGCGGATGTAGTTGTTCACCACGGCGTATGACTTGCCCGAGCCGGGCGTGCCCAACACGATGGTTGCGCGGAAGGGGTTTACAACGTTTATCCAGCCGTCGTTCACCCTGCCGCCATACATGAAGCGCGTTGGCAGGTTGACGGAATACTCGTTCTCCATGAGGCGCGTTTCCTGCATGAAGCTCTCGTTTTCGGTGTTGAACACGTCCTTCATCAGGCCGTGCCTGAACAGGCGGCTCATCCACAGTCCGGCCATAAGCAGGGCGAGATAGCCGCATGTCAGGGTGGAAACATACAGTGCCGTGACCGCCGCGTGCGGCAGGCGCAGGTCGAGCAGCCACCAGTTGAAGAAGAACAACGCCGTGCCGACGGACAGCGCGGCGAGTATCTTGCGCCATGTTATGCTCTCGCCCTTCACGCCGATTGTGCCCATGCAGGATATGGTTAACAGCAGCACGGCGGCCAGCTTGCTCCACAGCGTGTTGCCGAAAATGCCGGTGGTATGGTTGAAATTAAGTATTATTCGGTCGATTACGCCGATGTCAAGGTTCCATTCCCTCATGCTTTCGTGGCAGAACACGTAGACGTGCGCCACCATTATGAATATGCTCACCGCGCGGCCGAATTCCATTATCTTGGCCAACGCCCTCAAATCGTCTTCCTGTTGCATACTTTTTCCTTGTTTTGTGGAAGCCCGCCATGTTGCGGCGGACTTTCGGTTTGTATTCTTTTCATTGATATTTGTTTAATTATACAGCATTTATTTCTGCTGTGTCGGTAACATCTTGATTTCCAGCTTGTTACCTTACATTCTCCAAAAGATGGCCTTTCGGCTTCCAAAAGGCCACCTTTTACGTTGCGATTTGCCGTGTTTTGCAAGCTCAAAGACCATGTTTTGCAAAACCGTGGATTTTGATACGGTTCGCGGACGGTTGCGTTTCATATACCACGCGACCTGCGCCTGCCCGGCTTTTTCTTGCGGTTCATGCGCCGGCGGAAAGCCTCTTCCTCGTAGTCCGTTGCCGGGTTTGTTTCCAAAGACAACACACTTGCGGCCTGTTCGATGACATTATTGCTTTCATTTTTCCCATATTGCCAATGATGATGTTCAGCAAATGATTGCCTGCCCCCATTATAACTTTCAGCATTTTTCCACGACTTGAACAGTCTGTCGAACACGTTGGCGGAGTATTCCTTACCGAGACGTGAGCCATTGAACGCCTCGCGCCTGCCGTGGTCGATGAACGTCACGCCGTATATGCGCCTGTCCTCGTTCTCGCGGAACACCACGCCGACGCCTTGCGCGGCAAGCATTGCCGTGAACTCGCCACGCGAACGTGCGCTGCGCATCGCCTCCTCAACTTGCTTTTTAATGGCAGGTTGCCACTTGCCGGCCTTGAAGTCCGCCGTGTGCCGCTGCATCAGTTTATTCAGTCCCCCGTCGCCGAAACGTTTGCCGAAGCGCGAGCTTTTGTAGGTTGCGCCCACAGGCTTGCCCGTATCGTCGGTGGCTGTATAGACAACGCCCACGTATGGCCGCCCCTTGTACTCGCCTTTTACCTGCCGCGCCTCGATGTTAAGCGTGGAAAGCACCGCGCTGTACTCTCCGAACGACTGGAAACGGTAGCTCTCCAATACGGCTTTCAGGGTGTTTGCGACTTGGTGGCGCACGTCGCCTTCAGACACGTTGACCTTTTTCAGCTCTGCTTTTGGACTGTCGTGCAGCTCTGCTCCGTTGCGCAGTCCGAATGTCCGTTCCAGTTCACGGCAGACGGCCATCGAGCGGCGGTGCTCGTAGCGGTCGCTTATTTTCCTGCCTTCGCCGTCAACACAGACGCTCACTATGTGGATATGCACGTTGTGCGAGTCGCCATGCTTGAATACGATGTAAGGCTGTTCGCCGTAGCCCATCATCTCCATGTACCTTGCCGCAAGCTCTTCAAGCTGTCCGTCGGTGAGCCTGTCCTCGGGCGCGGGACTTATCGCGATGTGCAGCACCGGCTTCTTCGTGTTGCGGTTTGCCGAAAGATGGCCGTCGAACGATAGCAATGCAAGGCGGATGTCCGCGCTTGGCTGTCCGAGGCGGTCGGATATTATGCGGTTGCCCGACAGTATTTCGGCCACGCCTTTTTCCACCTTATTATAATTATACGCCAGCGCGCCGTAAAGGCTTGCGCCGCGGCTTATCTTTGCAACCATTTCCGTTCGTATTCCTGCGTGAGTGCGACAATCTTCTTGCATACCAGCATCAGTTCGAGGCTGCATTTCTCAAGGCGGTAAAGCAGCGCACGGGCGCGCTTCTCGTCGAAGTTCTTTTTCACGGCCTTCACCGTCTGGTTGTAGTTGTTGCCTACGGCCTGGAACTGCTTGTAAAGGTCGGTCAGGCGGACGTAGTAGTCAAGCGTAACTTTGTCCGTCTTGACGACCCTCAGCGTTTCCCCGAACAGCGACTTCTTTATGAGCAGCGTGCGGTCGCGCGCCTCCGTTTCGGCCATCATCCTGTCGAACCTTTCCTTTTCCTCCGCGTTAAGGCGGAAGCTGAGCTTGCAGCCGCGTTCTTCCGTTTTTCGTTTCCTTGCGTTCATGTTTCCTTTGTCTTTTTCCATTCCTTTTGTTTTGAGGTTAGTATTCTTTTTTCCCTTGGCGGCGACTTTGGAGCGTGCCCGCCCGACCGCGAGGGAGGGGCAAGGCGTTTTCGTCGGACGGAAGCCATGACGTCGGACGAAAACACAACTTGCTCTGTTCTTGTGAACAGAAAATCCTTCCTGCCGTCGGATTGCCGTGCGGAGCGTGCGACGTGCGGTGTTCCGGCGGAGCGATTTACAGTCGACCGTTCAGGTTTTGCAAAGTTATGCGCTTCCGCACTTACACGGAATAGCCCGGTACGTGACGTCTTGCGACATTTTACGACACGTGTTGCCAAACGGTTTCTTAGGTATTGCGCAGTATGCAAAGTTGCCTATTTTTGCACTGACGCATTGATGTAAGCATTGCATTGCGTCACGCAATGTATTGAAGCAATGCAGCATATAATGCAATGGTGCAAAGCGTCACCTGATGCAACGACGCAAAGCGTCACTTTTTGCAATGGCCTGATGCGTCCTGCAATGCAATGACGCAATGCACGGTATGTCGCAATGCGGCACGGAATGTAACGATGTTAACATAAACGACGATTATGAAGAAAGAACCTGTATTCGTTGCCTTGGGCAACCAGAAAGGAGGAGTGGGCAAGTCTACGCTGACGATACTCCTCGCAAGTTATTTCCATTACGTGAAAGGTTTGGATGTCCTCGTGGTGGACTGCGACTATCCGCAGCACAGCGTCCGCGACATCCGCGACTGGGACATCAAGACAGTAGAGAAGGACGGGGCGTTGCAGCAACGCCTCGTAAGTCAGTTCGGCGATAGCGGACGGAAGGCCTACACCGTGCTTACTGCCAAACCGGAGGAGGCTAAGCGGGCGGCATATGGCTTCATTGACCGCTCAGGCCTGTGTTACGACGTTGTTTTCACGGACCTACCCGGCACTGTGAACGCCACGGGAGTGTTCAGTTCCATCGTGAACATGGACCGCCTTATAGTGCCCGTCACGCAGAACCGCATGGTGATGCAGAGCAGCATGAGTTTTGTTTTGGCCGTCCGTGAACTGCTTGGGCGCAACCCGGAGTTCCCGTTGCACGACGTCCGCCTGCTTTGGAATTGCATGGACCGCCGCGCGTCGAAGGAGCTTTACAACGCTTACAGCGAGATTTTGGGGCATTTGAAAATCCCCGTATTCAAGACGGTGCTGCCGAAGGCAGAGCGCTTCAACAAGGGGATATGCCGCGACGGACGGGTGTTCCGCAGCACGTTGTTCGCCCCGTCGCCATCATTGCTCAAGGACAGCAACATCGACTTGCTGGCCGACGAAATCCTCGAGACGCTTAACCTTGAAAGACAATGACTATGGCTGACGGCAAAAGGAAAATATACAATGTTGACGAGGACGTGTTTAGGCGTGTCGTCGCGGGCGACACGTCGGCCTTGAACGAACTTGACGGGAAGGCGGATGAAAAGAAAGGAAACACGGCAAGGCAACTGAAGGACGGCAAATCCGATATAAAGCAGGACGATTACCGTGAGCGTTTCCTGACGGGAAGGATTACCGGCACGCGGCGGCAGACGTACATCCATGACTCGCTTTACCGCGCAATAGCGGGCATACTGCCCGTCATCGCCCCTGAAATGTCCGTGCCGACATTCGTGAACAACGTCCTTTCCGACCATCTTGAGCGCTACGGTGAGACGATAAACAGGATGTATAACGAAACCGCTTCAAAAAGACAACTGCAATGGAAGAAATAGTTTACGTGTCGGTACGCCTGCTTTGTGCCGCATATATATTAAAAAAGGTGTGGGGCTTCAAGGCGGAAGTCCGCCAAGTCTGCGACCTGTTTTGCCGTAACGGCAGGCAAGATGTAGGTGAAAAAGAGAAAAATGTGCTGATTGACAACGGCGCAGTAATTGGTGAAACGAAGTTCGTCTATCTTGACGAGAATGCCGGAACGGCTGTGGCTCCTTACATGAGCCAGTCTCTTGAAAGCGCGGCTATCGAGGAAGAAAATGACATTATCGAGGCTGATGACGTTGAGTGCAACCTCCCGTTGGAGGAAATGAAACTGTTGATGGAGGAGCAGGCACGGCTTGATGCGGACTCTCCCGAAGTGGAGACGATTAGCGGGGCGGTCACGCAGGCCGACCTTGAGAACATTGGCGACGTGCTGTTCCGCATCGACGGCTCAGCCGCGGATGAGAAAAAGTCGCTCCGCGCCGCCAAGACATTATACGCCATAAGGGAGACCGAGATGTTCACCGTCATCTCATCGCAAGTTGAGAACAAGGACTTCATCACCGAGCTTATGGACAAGTACCTTGACGAGGACGGCAACCCGCTGCCGACAGACGGGAATAACGTACCTAAACTCATTGCGAACAAGGATTGGCGAACTGTGCTGTAATACGTGACTTTTTAATTGTCATTAATGTAAAGCGAAGAAGAATGACATTCACGATTTTATGATATCTTTCTTGATTTCATATATATCAAGACAGATACTTCTATGTAAATTCCAAATTAACAAATACAATAGTTATACGTCTTATCCTTTACCGAACTTATTATGTATTGTAATATGTTAAATATTAATAAAAGTGGTCTTATTACATAATAATTTTGTTTAAGCACTCGCGGCGTTCATTTTACACTTTAAATATTAGTAAAAATAAACGCTTGCCGTCAATTTTGACAAGCCACATACATGCAAAAACCAATAAGCAAACAGCCACTATTACAGCAGCACTTAATTTTACCAACTTAGGAGGTATTTCGCCTATGATATGTCGTATTTTCTCGCTTCTCAATTCAATATTTTCATCATTATCCATTGCTTTTATTTTTAATACAGTATATTTTATAAGTTTTATCAGATATATCCTATTTTTTATGAATGATATGTATTTAACATTAGTGGATGATATTATTTTAATTGCCAAGTTCTAGTTGATTTTTCACTAATTCATAATACAAGCCCTTGCGTAGCGTTAGACTGTCATGTGTACCAATTTCTGCCACCTGTCCTTTATTTATGACTATTATCTGATCGGCGTTTCTTACGGTACTAAGTCTATGAGCAACAATAATAACGGTGCGGTCTTTGTAGAAGCTGTCAAGGTTCTCTACAATTTTTCTCTCGTTATTTGCGTCAAGAGAGTTGGTCGCCTCATCAAAAAATATGAAATATGGATTCTTGTATACAGCCCTAGCTATCAATATTCGCTGTTTCTGTCCTTGGCTTAATCCGCTACCGTCACGTCCTATTTTTGTATTGAACTTCAGTGGCAGACTCATAATATAATCCTTTATGCAGGCTGTTTCTGCAGCCTTAACCATACGTTCCTTGTCTATATCGTTGTCGTCAACGGCAATATTTCTTGCTATTGATTCCGAAAAAATCACACCATCTTGCATTACCACTCCACACCGTTTACGCCATTCATCCAAATTTATCTTCGTTATGTCTGTTCCGCCTACTGTTATATGTCCTTCATCTACTGGATAATATCCTAACATCAACTTTACTAAAGTAGTTTTTCCACTACCGGATGCTCCTACTATCGCCGTCACTTTCCCTTTGGGTATTTCTATGCTCACATTGTCTATTGTCTTGTGAAGCGAATGCTTGTCATATTTGAAACTGACATTATCGAGTTTTATAGTTTGCGCCTCATCATTTGCTATAATATCATATCCATCAGCATTCTCATCTTTAGCTTTGTGGATTTCATTGATGCGTTCACGTTTTGTATTTATAACCATAGAACAACCAAAACTAATCAGAAATATCCGAGT
>ENA-ORSY01001822-ORSY01001822.1-human-gut-metagenome-genome-assembly--contig:-NODE-1822-length-13741-cov-2.558673_pt1 | contig 13741 bp, 9 predicted proteins | sample MGYA00242193_ERZ509160 | MGnify/ENA primary metagenome ERZ509160 (study PRJEB26280, sample SAMEA2338670) | human gut metagenome | biome: human gut; feature: human-associated habitat; material: faeces...
CTTCCGATATAACCGGTAACGCCCCTGTTCGTCCCTATATCCCAACAGCAATTTAATATACTCCAATGTCAGGGTATAAGTCTTACCCGAACCGGCCGATGCTTTGTATATATGTAACATAAAATCAGATAATGCGAGCTCGATACCCTTCCGACAATAAAATTTCCAACACTTTTTGACGGAAATCTCCCTGAATCAATATATCGCCTTCTTTATCAGACCCTCCTACCCCGCACTTGGTTTTCAACTTTTTCGCCAAAGCCTTCAAATCCTCGGCAGTACCGACAAATCCGGTCACGAGCGTAACCGATTTTCCGTTTCTGTTGCGTTTATCCAACGATATGCGCAACTGTTGTTTCCCCGGTTCCAAAGTTTCGGGTTCATCTTCCTCGCCATTATCGAATTTGAAATCGGGATTCGTAGAATAAACTACATTCAATCTGTCTTTCCAATCATTATTTTTTTTCATTTCGGTAATTTTATCTCTTCTATTAATTTAGGATATAAAAGGCAATCTCGCATAGTTAAATTCAAAAACCGTTTTCATTTGCCTCTACTCCCGCCTTTCGCTATATTTGTAGAATATAGGATGCGTTTCGGCATAGCCAACCCCGAAATACAATTTCCGTTTGTCTCTGCTCTCACCTTTCGCTATATTTGTCCTCAAAAATAATAAAGATAGCGATACGAAACAACCCGCATCGCTTTTTATTCAGCAATAAACCGAGCGATTTCCCGTTATATAAAATACGATGAAAGATATTACGAGACATCACGATATATTCTTTGCAAACCGTTTGTCCTTATTGCGTATATGGCTGTGCATAAGCACGCTCTTTTTTACCATAGAGACATCGTTTGCACTCAACCCCAGCCGTTATGCGACCCAATCGCAACTCGCCGACGGATATTGGGTAAAAGTGGCTGTTTACGAATCCGGTATTCACCAAATCACCTATCGGGAACTCCGTAGATGGGGATTTTCCGATCCTTCGGCCGTGACCGTTTTCGGATACGGAGGCGCCATGCTACCCGAAACATTTTCTGAGAACGATATAGACGACCTGAATCAGTTACCCGTCATACGCACCGACAGTAAAATATTGTTCTACGCACAAGGCCCCACTTCATGGTCGTATAACGAAAAAACCAAAGAATACGACCATGAACAAAACACATATTCTACCGCAGGATATTATTTCCTGACCGACAGTAAAAATCAATCGGCGACCATCGCCGAACGGGAAGGGGGACAAACGACCGGATTACAGGACATAACTTCATTCGACGAACACGCCGTGTACGAACAGGAATTATATTCTCCCGGTTCGACAGGACGATTATTTTTAGGCGACGATTTCCGTTATACGACATCTAAGAGTTTTACATTCGAACTTCCCGGTGTAGACAATTCCTCTCCTGTAAAATTAAGAACTTCTTTCGGAGCGAAAATATTAGGTGGAACTGCCACACTTGTCTTTACCCGCAATGGACAAACTCTTCCATCGAGCAACACCGACAATATAGGAGCAGGATCGAGCAGTTCTTATGACTTCGTAAGAATGACCTCGACGCTCAAAGAAATCGACCTCGACAGCGAGGAACTGGCTTTTACGCTCCTTTTCCGCCAAAACGGAGGTTCTCTCTCTATGGCCCGTCTCAATTATTTTCGGTTCAACTACAAAAGGAAATTGCAATTATACAACGGAAGTATCCAATTCCGGCTGGGTCAGCTCCCTGCGAACAGTTGCTATAACCTGCAAGGATACTCGGCGACGACTCATATCTGGGATATATCGGATCCTCTGAATCCCGTTTCTATCAAACCCAACGTCAACAACGGTAATGCACGTTTCGTGCCTACGAAAGGAAATGAAGAATACATTGCATTCGACGAACAAGCTACCGTTGCCTCGGTAGAGTTTATTGAAAAAGTACCTAACCAAAATTTACACGGTTTGACAACCCCCGACATGGTTATTCTCACGCCCAAAGAATATATCTCCTACGCCCAAAGCATCGCTCGATTGCATAATGAGAACGACGGTATGGAGGTAGCTGTCATCGACCATGAAACCGTATTCAACGAATTCTCCTCGGGAACACCCGATGCGACAGCCTATCGACGACTGATGAAAATGTTTTTCGATCGAAAAGGCGGCCTCGATGGAGAGCCTTTATACCTGTTGCTTTTTGGAAAAGGATTATACGATAACCGAAAAATAGGAGAAACCGGTAAATATGTGAAATACCCCACACTCCTCACATACCAGCACGGCAGCGGAACAGACGAACGTCAATCCTATACGACAGACGATTACTTCGGATTCCTCGACGACGATTCCGGGAATAGAATAGCGTCGGATAAACTCCGTGTCAATATAGGCCGTTTGCCCATAAAAAGCGAACAAGAAGCCAAAGATGTGGTATCCAAATTATACAATTACATAGAGAATAACGATAAGGGCTCTTGGAAAAATCAGGTTCTTGTCGTCGCCGACGATGAAAATTATGCCATTCACATGGAACAGGCCGAAGAGATTTGCAGCATTATGGAGAATAGCGATGCCCACTGTTTCATCAACAAAGTCTACACGGATGCTTACACGGCAGAAATAGGCTCCACGGGACGAACATACCCTTCGGCCAAGAAAAAATTATTACAAATTTTAGATGACGGCGTTCTCGTAGTAGATTATATAGGTCACGGCAGTACCGTGGCATGGACACATGAAGATTTGTTGAATATAGGCGACATTCAATCCATGTATTTAAAAAGGTTGCCACTGTTTATCACAGCGACTTGTGACTTCGGACGTTACGATCACGAAGAAACATCGGGTGGAGAAATCCTTTGCCTGAATCCGAACGGAGGAGGTATAGCCCTCATCACCACGACCCGAGTCGTTTATATCAGCGACAATCACTATCTCAACAGTGGTGTAGCGCAACAAATATTCAAAAAAAATGAAAATCACGAGTATCCACGACTCGGCGACATATTGCGTGAAGCGAAATGCAACATTGCACAAACAGACAGCAACAAATTGAACTACACCCTATTGGGAGATCCGGCTCTAAAATTATTATACCCCGATTACCAAATTAAGGTAACCGAAATAAACGGGCATGACATCACTCAAACCACACCGACCATACAAGCGAGAGACTCCGTTTCTATAAAGGGAGAGATATATACCCCCGGCGGAGAAAAAGCGACCGATTATAACGGTATCATCTGTCCGACGGTCTATGATTCCGAAGTAACCGTAGTAACCCACGGCTATGGAGAGGAAGGCAAAGCCATAGAATTTAAAGAAAGGAGCAACCGCCTTTATGTGGGAAAAGACTCTATCGTCAACGGCATTTTTGAAATTTCATTCAAAGTCCCGAGAGAAATCAACTTTGCCGATGACAAGGGATTGATAAATCTATATTGCTATAACGATGAAGGTCAAGAGGGAAACGGCAATGAATCCAACTTTATCGTAGGAGGATTTAACGACGACTCGAACGAAGATTTTGAAGGTCCGCAGATATATTCTGCCTACCTCAACTCCGAAGAGTTCAAATACGGTGATACGGTCAACGAATCGCCTCTGTTTATGGCCGAGGTGTATGATGAATCGGGAATAAACATATCCGATGCCGGTATCGGGCATCAGATGACTATTACCTTAGACGATAAAACCGTATATACCGACGTATCTTCTTACTTCCAACCTGCATTGGGCGAATTCGGCAGAGGGTTTATCGCATACCCTTTGAGCGGACTGAGCGAAGGGGAACACTCTTTACGATTAAAAGTGTGGGACACCGAAAACAATTCGTCGGAAACCGAAATAGGCTTTACGGTAAAGGCCGGATTAAAACCTGTTATTTATGACTTGTATGCCGATCGTAACCCGGCCAGCACTTCGACAAATTTCTATTTGAGACACAACAGACCGGATGCCGTGATAAACGTAACCATATCGGTATATAATCTGATGGGAGTAGAAGTATGGCGTTATACGGGGAAAGGCCTCTCCGACATGTACAAGTCTTACCCGATTACATGGGATTTGACCGACGGTAGCGGAACTCGGGTTCCCGGTGGTATCTACTTGTACAAAGCGATTATATCGACCGATAACGAACACGAAACCACTCGTTCGAAAAAACTCTGTGTGACCGGCAGAGAATAGACTGTTTCTTCGACAAGGATATACATCGCCGATCCCTTTTAAGGGATCGAGTAAAAAATATTTGAACCAAATTTCAGTATTTTGTTATATCTTTGTATATCAAACAGTCAAAAAGATGTATAATTCGGAATCGAAATCTACAATTAAATTACCGGAGCCTTCGCTTCGCAGGCTTCCGTGGTATTTGGCTTATATAAAATTGCTACAAACAAAAGGAGAAGAATATGTTTCTTCCACACAAATAGCAAAGGAAATAGGCGTAGATTCGTCGAAAATAGCCAAAGACCTCTCTTTTATCAATATTTCGGGGAAAACACGTGTCGGTTATGAAATAAATTCGTTAGTCGCAGTACTGGAAGAATTTCTCGGATTCACGTCTATGCACAAAGCATTCATTTTCGGAGTTGGAAGTTTGGGGGCCGCGCTCATGCAAGATTCGGGATTGTCGCAATACGGTCTCGAAGTCGTTGCCGGGTTCGATGTCAAACCCGAGTTGACAGGAACCTTCATTAATCATATTCCGGTATATCCCCTGTCTCAATTCACTCAAAAGCAAAAAGAGTTGGGTGTCCAAATAGGAATATTGACCGTCCCGATAGACAAAGCTCAAAGTGCGACAGAAGAGATGATAGCCGGAGGTATCAAAGCGATTTGGAACTTTACCCCTTACCGGATTCGAGTTCCCAAACATATAGTTATTCAAAACACATCTATTTATGCTCATTTAGCCGTTATGTTCAATCGGTTAAATAATATCAAGTAAATCTCATGAAAATAATTGCCGTCGGTTGGAATTATAGAGGACACAATGCAGAGATGAACCAAAAAGAAACTCCTCAAAATCCCATCATTTTTTTTAAACCCGAAACGGCTTTACTAAAAGACGGGAAGCCATTTTTTTTACCTCAATTCTCCGACCGTATCGAATACGAAACCGAATTGGTTTTCCACATTTCCCGATTAGGGAAAAACATAGCCAGTAAATTTGCACATCGATACTACGACTCTGTAACGGTAGGCATCGACCTCACGGCCAGGGACAAGCAAGCCGAAGCAAGGGCAAACGGAAATCCGTGGGACATTGCAAAAGGATTCGACAACTCGGCTCCCATCGGAAAATTCATTCCATTACCCGAACAAACACCCAAAGCCGACAATATAAATTTCTCTTTGTTTATAAACGGAGTAAAAGTACAACAAGGCAATAGTCAAGATATGATTTTCCACATCGATGAACTCATCGCTTATATCAGCCAATTCTATACCTTGAAAATAGGAGACCTCATCTTTACCGGAACACCGGCAGGAGTAGGACCCGTAAAAATAGGAGACCATCTCGAAGGGTATTTGGAAGAAACAAAAGTTCTTGATTTTTTTGTTAAATAGCCATTAGTTTATACCAATGCCTCATACGATTAAGCGAACACAAAAACAAAGAATATTATCCATTATAGCTTGTTTTTATATTTTACTCCAACCTACATACGGAAGAGATCGACAAGACTATGCGGAAAACTCCATATTAGCGGAAGGCAATTGGGTAAAGATATCGACAACCGATGCAGGAATTTACCAAATAACAGAAGACTCTTTGAGGGCTTGGGGTTTTACAGACCCTTCAAAAATAAAACTGTTCGGATATGGAGGAACCGTCATCGATGAACTATTTGCAAACAGCGATAACTACATAGACGACCTACCGCAAATTCCACTTTGGCGGCATAACAACAAACTATATTTTTATTCGCAAGGCACTACCAAATGGTCTTTCGATTCTGCCAGTCAAGAATTTGTACATCGGCTTCACCCCTATTCTACATATGCCTGCTATTTCCTGACAGATAGAAACATCGAATCTTCCGACTTTCCTACCATATCATCTTCCTTACCGACCGAAATCGATACCCCGATTACCGTATTCGACGACTATGCCCTACACGAAAAAGAATTAATATCGGTAGGCAAAACGGGACAAAATTTCTTCGGTGAAGATTTTCTATCGAATTCGAATCAAGACTTCACGTTTCACCTATCGGGAGCACAACCCTCTCCGATAAAAATAAGAGTATCTTTCGGAGCAAAAATCAGTGGAAGCGAAGGGTATATACACATTTCTTACAATGGGACCGAATTACCGACCAATACCTCGAACAAAATCACAAAATATTACGATAGCCATGAATTTCTTCGAGTAGCTTCCCCACTTAAAACAGTGAACCGAGCCGAGGAAGAATCAACGATAAGCCTTCGCTACGCCAGTACTGGAACAACCCTATCGGCATATCTCGATTACATCAGACTCAATTATAAACGTAAGTTACAATTATACAACGGGCAAGTCTGCTTTCGTTTTATCAACCGGCAAACCGACAATTATTACCAAATAGAAAACAGTACAGCCACAACATTGGTTTGGGACGTCACTACGCCCCATAGACCGAAAAACATTACAACCTCATTCGATAACAACACAACCTCATTTACACCAGAAGATGCTCAACTCAGAGAGTTCATTGCGTTCGACCCGGAACAAAATTTTCCTTCTCCGTCCTTCGTACGGCAAATCGAAAACCAAAACTTACACGCATTGAATATCCCCGAACTAACGATCATCACCCCAGCAGCATTACAGACAGAAGCCGAACGCGTAGCTCAGCTGCACAGAGAAGAAGGACTAACCGTCGCAGTTATTGAACAAGAAAAAATTTTCAACGAATTTTCATCGGGAACACCCGATGCCTCGGCCTATCGAAGATTAATGAAAATGTTTTACGACAGAGCCGAAGGTAATGAAAACGTTCGTCCGCGTTATCTGCTTCTTTTCGGAGACGGTTCTTACAACAACCGCAAATCTATGGAAAAGTTACATTCACCCGAATGCAACATGTTACTTACCTACCAATCGAAAACAAGTATCGACGAACGAGAATCATTCGTTATAGAAGATTATTTCGGTTTCTTGGAAAACAATTCGGGCGAAGAAATAAAGGTCGATAAAGTATGTTTAGGAATCGGTCGTTTTCCCATTTCCTCGATTAAAAACGCACGATTGGTAGTAGATAAACTATATCGATATGTACACGACAAAGACTTCTCCTCATGGAAAAACAATATCTGCATAGCTGCCGACGATGGAGACGAAGCGATACACGCCGAACAAGCCGATAGAGGAAGTGACACCCTTTTACTCAAAAATACTTCTCAACCGAGATTGGGATTCAGAGTGAATAAAATATACATCGACTCCTATTACATGGATCCCCAAACAAAAAAATACCCCGAAGCCAATCGGGAGTTGATGAAACAATTCAATGAAGGTATGCTCGTCTTCAATTATATAGGGCACAACGACCCCGAAGTAGGATTTACCGGAGAAGGATTATTTTCCCGATATGAAATGGACCATCTTACCAATACGCGGTTACCCCTATTTATCACCATCACATGCGACTACTGCCAATTCGATGCCGAAGACGTTTCAGCCGGAGAGAACGTATTCCTCAACCCCTCTGCCGGAGCCATAGCCTTAATAACGACTACCCGTGTGGTTTATACCGATGGAAACGATAAGATCAATCAACGATTAATGAAGCGACTCTTAGAACGGGATTCCAATGGTTCTCCTTTACGAATCGGAGATGTTTTAAAACTGGCTAAACAAGATTTCAACACCGAAATCGACAAGAACAAACTCAACTACGTTCTTATCGGAGATCCGGCTTTAAAACTTGCTTACCCCGAACATTCCATACAAGTTACCCGCATAAACGGAAATAGCGGCGAAAAAAATATCGAAATGATTCCGGGCAAAAATTATACGGTGGAGGGTGAAATACGATCTCACCAAAACGAGCTACTTTCCGATTTCAACGGTTATATATACTATAACCTATATGACAAAGAAAAACAGTTCACCACATTGGCACATCAAGACAAAAAAACATGGACTTATACGCATCGCCCCGATTTATTGACTACCGGTAAAGGCACGATACAAAACGGGACATTCCGAATCACCGTCACACTCCCGATTGACAATTCACATTCCGGAAAATCCGGGCTGCTAAATTTGTACGCCTATGACGAATCGGGCAGAGAAGCCAACGGATATACCGATAAATTAATCGTCAGCACGGCTGTCGAACCGATAACAGAAGATATACAAGGCCCCGACATCAAGTTCGCCGGAATTAACGACGATTCCTTCACCGAAGGAATATTAGTAAACAATCCGGCCACGTTCGTTTGTAAATTCTCGGACCCTTCCGGTATATGGAACGGAAACAGCTTAGGCAAACAAATGACCTTATCGCTCGATGGCGCATGTATCGAAGAAAACGTCGCTCGCTATTACAAGCCTATCGCAGAAAGCAAGATTCCCGAAGGAGAATTCATATACCCCCTCCCTCGACTGAGTAACGGATTGCACACACTTACATTCAAAGTATTCGACACCTTAGGAAATTCATCGGAAGTAACCATAGCTTTCGAAGTCAAAGAGAACAGCGAAACATATACTATCTCCCTTGAAGAAGAACCGGCGACCGAAAGAGCGACAATCTCGTGTCAGGACCAAAACGGGAACGACGTCACAGAATCGAAACATACCCGAATCTCTGTTACTAACACCTTAGGCGAAGAAATCTGGTCGTATGAAACGACCGAGAATAACCCGTTCCCCTTGACCTGGAATCTCCAAGACAACAACGGAAAAAGAGTATCCGCCGGTCAATACTATTGCAAGGGTTATTTCGAAACATCTGCCGGGACAATCGTTACACCCGCTAAAAAAATCGTGGTTATCACGCAATAATCCCCACGATTCTCTGTTTATTATATACATGTAATTCGTAATGTCAGCAAAGATGAAAAGACTGTCTTTTTATATTATAACAATTATTCTTGTATCGCTATTCTTGCCGGTATATGCCCTTGCAGCCAACGGAAATTCGACCAAGAATGAATTCAACCCTATCAATACAGGAGTCACTTCGCTAAGCATAACTCCCGATTCTCGTGGAGCATCGATGGGTGACTTAGGTGTCGCCACCGACCCCGATGCAAACTCTCAATTCTGGAACCCTTCCAAATATGCTTTCGCTTACAGCCAAGCAGGTGTATCTCTATCGTACACACCGTGGTTACGCAAACTGGTAAACGACATCTATTTGGCCTATTTAGCGGGGTATTGGAAATTGGGAAGCAGCGATTTACAGGCATTAAGTGCCTCTTTACGCTATTTTTCATTGGGAGAAATCGTACTCACCGATAATCAAGGAAACGCACAAAATAGCATAACCCCTTATGAAATGGCTTTCGATGTAGGATATTCCCGCAAATTGTCCGATAAATTTTCTATGGGTGTCGTATTCCGTTACATTTATTCCGACTTAGGGTTTCATTATGACGAATCGAGTGTTTCCGATGCATCGGGTGCATCGGCCTTCGCTGCCGATATATCGGGATACTACACGACTTATCCCATCATAGGTCGTAACGAATGCCAATGGTCTTTGGGTTTCAATATCTCCAACATCGGAACCAAAGTATCTTATGACGGAGGTAATGAAAACGCATTCCTACCTACTAATTTGAAAATAGGTACATCGTTTCTTTTTCCATTAGCCGAATATAACACACTATCGTTGAACCTCGATCTCAACAAATTATTAGTTCCTTCTACCCCCCAAGTTTCCAATTACGAAACAGAAGAAGAGTATGAAGAAGCCAAAGAGAAATGGCAAAATACCTCACCTATATCCGGTATATTCAAATCGTTTACCGATGCTCCGGGAGGATTCAAAGAGGAGCTTCGAGAAATAAACTTCTCGATAGGAGCCGAATATTCTTACAATCAACAATTCTTCCTGAGAGCCGGATACTTTAACGAAAACAAATACAAAGGAAACCGCAAATATTTTTCTTTCGGAGCCGGATTTTCCTTGAACGTATTGAAAATAGATGCGGCATATATGGTGGCAACAGCACAAACAAGTCCTTTGGATCAAACACTTCGTTTCACCCTCTCGTTCGACATGGACGGGCTTAAAGACCTTCTGGGAAGACGATGAAAACACGTATAGGTTTCGGATTCGATGTCCACAAATTGGTCGAAGGACGGGAATTATGGTTAGGAGGAATACGTATCGAGCACACCCTCGGACTCCTGGGACACTCCGATGCAGATGTTCTTATCCATGCCTTATGCGATGCCCTGCTCGGAGCGGCGAACATGCGTGACATAGGATTTCACTTCCCCGATACGGCCAACGAATATAAAAACATAGACAGCAAGATTTTACTAAAAAAGACCGTGGAGCTCATTCGAGAAAAAGGATTTTCGATAGGAAATGCCGACATAACGGTCTGTGCCGAACGCCCTAAACTCAACCCACATATTCCTCTCATGCAAAAAACACTTTCAGAATGTATGGGCATCGATCTTGAAGATATATCCATTAAAGCCACTACTACCGAAAAATTAGGCTTTACAGGAAGAGAGGAAGGAATTTCTGCTTATGCCGTAGTACTTTTGGAAAAATAACGAAGAGAAAGCCGTAAAATCAACAGCTTTCTCTTCTCTTTTCTGCGATTTTTTTTAACCAAACAATTCTCAGAAAAAAGGGCTATGACCCAATAAGTAGCCCACAAGTTCAATTCATGGTCTTTTCGCAGAAAATAAACAGGAAAATCCCCTCTTTCGTAATCTCGTCTAAACGAAATAGACTCACGAAACTTTAAAATAAAAAAGCGTGAGCCTGATAGTTTATCCTATTCGAGGTTCAGCAAAACCTTTGGTGGATAAACAACCAGCCCACGCTTGTCCATATAACAAGCGTAGGCGCTTAGTTGTCTATTACCCCACCATAAAAAGAATTTTGCTGATTCCGAATAGAGGTAATATTCTAAACGCTTATATTCCCAATATTTTTTCAAAGATACTCTTTTTCCCATGAGACGTCCAAAAACTCCCCGTTTTTTAACATTCTCAACAGATACGTTTTTATGAACAGATTGTACCTGGCTTCGTAAAAGTTCGCTATTTTTGCAATAGATGCGAAACAGGATACAACTCGACATAAAAATGAGCGAATACATTTTATTCGGTTTTCACCTTTCCGCATTTTTGCAGCAACACGAAACGCTATGGATTCTGACAAACGAGTATTGATAGGTATGAGCGGAGGTATAGACAGCTCTGCCGCATGCATGATATTACAAGAACAAGGGTACGAAGTAATCGGTCTCACCATGCGCATGTGGGATTTACCCCGACATTTCCCGAACGAAGGACAAACGATTCCTCAATTTGCCATAGAGGCCAAAGAACTGGCAGAGAAGATAGGAATAGAACACCACATTCTCGATGTAAGAGACGATTTCAAGAGAACGGTCATAAAAAGTTTTACCGACGAATATTTAAAAGGGAATACTCCCAACCCATGTGTTCTTTGCAATAAACAATTCAAATGGCATTACCTCTTGCAGGAAGCAGACCGGTTGAATTGCCAATGGGTCGCCACCGGACATTATGCTCGGATTTCACGGAAAAATAATCGCTTCATACTAAACAGGGGCGCCGATCCTAAAAAAGATCAATCTTACTTTTTGTGGAGACTCGGACAGCAGGAACTTGCCAGAACCATTTTCCCGTTAGGCGACATCACCAAAGAGGAAATAAAACAATACGTCGAGAAAAAAGGATTCCACGAAAAAGTCGAAAAAAAAGAGAGTATGGAAGTTTGTTTCATACCGGGAGACTATCGGGACTTTTTACGTGAACAACTTCCCGACTTAGACCGGGAAGTGACAGGAGGATATTTTATCGATGCCGCCGGACGGAAGCTCGGACAGCACAAAGGATTCCCATTCTATACCATAGGGCAGCGCAAAGGATTGGAGATAGCTTTGGGGAAGCCCATGTTCGTCACCCGCATAAATCCGATAAAAAACACGATACGGTTGGGAGAACGGTCGGAACTGCTCACCCGGAATATGGTTATTACCGATGTTATCGAAACCATACCCGGCATTCTGAATACATCGGAACCGGTCGACGTTCAAATTCGTTACCGCAGTGCGGCTATACCAGCGACCCTTCGCAAAGGAGAAACTCCTAACGAATGGATAGTCTGCTTTCAATCCGATGCTTCGGCGGTAACTCCGGGGCAATCGGCAGTCATTTACCAGAACGACTGTATTATCGGCGGTGGAATCATTGCCGATCAACGGTTATTAAAAAAGTATGCTCTATGATACGCCCGATACTGCTATTATCCTTTTTCATCGCTTTCACAGCCAATAATATAGCACAAGAGCAACAATACCGGATATGGTTCAACGACAAGCCCGAATCGGTTCACTCGGTCGATGAACCCGAGAAATTCTTATCAGAACAGGCTATCGCCCATCGGGAAAAACAGAATATTCCCATAGACTCCACCGATTTACCCATAGACCCCGTCCGATTAAAAAAACTTTCGGAACTCGGAGCCCGTATATTGGCCACATCGAAGTGGCTGAACACCGCCACCATAGCATTGACCGATACAACCGACTTATCGGCAATCGCCTCTCTGTCGTTCGTCAAAAAGCACGAAAGTTTAGGAATAGCCGTACAACCTGTCTCTAACCTCAAAAAAAGGCAGAAACAAATCGAATCGGAATCCGAGAATCCCTACGGAGATGCCACCCTGCAAATAGATGTACACAATGGGGACGAATTACATCGAGCTGGATTCACCGGAAAAGGAATGACAATCGCCGTCATCGATGGTGGATTCTTCAACGCAGACCGCAATCCCAAGTTCGACCCAAATAAAATTATCGGGAACCAGGACTTCATAGACAAGAAAATGGATTTCACGCACGGAGATACACACGGTTCGTCCGTCCTATCGACCATGTTGGTCAAAGACAGTTCCGTCTTTATCGGTACAGCCCCCGATGCCGCATACTGGCTCTTGCGTTCGGAAGATACCGATACGGAATATCCGGCAGAAGAAGATTATTGGGTGGCGGCTCTCGAATATGCCGACAGCATAGGAGCCGATGTGATAACCTCTTCTCTCGGTTACTCCGAATTCGACGATTCCCGATTCAACCACACATGGGATCAACTTGACGGCAAATCGGCATTTATTTCCCAAGCAGCCGCTATGGGAGTACAAAAAGGATTGCTCATCGTGGTAAGTGCAGGGAACGAAGGAGGTAACACCTGGGGAAAGACAACTTTTCCGGGCGATGTCGATGGCGTTCTCACGGTAGGAGCAGTTTCACCCAATCTGAAACCTGCATATTTCTCCGGCAGGGGATTTACGGCCGACGGCCGCATTAAGCCCGATATCATGGGAATCGGGGCTACCGCCGCAACAATAACACCCGAAGGAAACACGGCATTGAAACTCACGCTCCGCGCCGAGTTGAATCCTTTCATCAGAGGCATGATTTCAAAACCCTTGCAAGAAGGCGTCAACAAATTAGCCGAGACGATCGCTTTCTTGCCGTTTGACTAAAAAACGACATAGATATGGCTCAAAAACTTTGGGAAAAAA
>ENA-ORSY01001838-ORSY01001838.1-human-gut-metagenome-genome-assembly--contig:-NODE-1838-length-13660-cov-3.086145_pt1 | contig 13660 bp, 13 predicted proteins | sample MGYA00242193_ERZ509160 | MGnify/ENA primary metagenome ERZ509160 (study PRJEB26280, sample SAMEA2338670) | human gut metagenome | biome: human gut; feature: human-associated habitat; material: faeces...
TTCCCGGTCCATCTCGGACAGATGGCTGGTCGGAACGTCCTTCCTGCCATGATTGGCTTTATCATCACTGCCGTCGGCATTCCCATCTTCGGTGTTGCTGCCATCGGCGCGACGCATTCAGACGGCTTGCAGACGTTATCCAGTAAGGTCGGCAAGGGCTACGGCGTGTTCTTTACGTGCCTTCTGTACCTGACCATCGGACCGCTCTTTGCCATCCCCCGCTGCGCGACGACGTCTTTTACCACCGGCGTGACGCCGATGCTGACGGACGCCTCGCGCGAGCCGCTGGCGCTTCTGATTTTCTCGGCAGTTTTCTTTGCATTCGTTCTGTTCTTCTCGCTCAGACCCGGTAAGATTACAGTCTGGATTGGTAAGATCATCAATCCCATTTTCCTGCTGTTCCTTGCGGTGCTGGTGATCCGGGCGCTGATGCATCCGGGCGCGGCGGTCTCCCAGGTCGAGCCGGAGGCGGCGTATGAGACGGGTGCGTTCTTCTCATCGTTCATCGAAGGCTACGGCACCATGGACGCCATTGCGGGTCTGGCTTTCGGCATAGTGGTCATTGACGTTATCCGCCGCATGGGCGTTGACGACGATGACGCTGTGGCGCGCGATGTGCTCGGTTCCGGCATCCTGACGGGCATTCTCATGGCGGTCATTTATATTCTGACGATTCTCATGGGCACGCAGTCGAGAGGGCTTTTTGAGCTCTCGGCAAACGGTGGCATCGCCCTGACGCAGATTGCCGGCCACTATTTCGGCACGCTCGGTCAGCTGATTCTCGCCGTGACCATCACCTTCGCCTGCCTCAAGACCTCCATCGGTCTGGTGACCTCCTGCTCGGAGACATTTGTCAAAATGACGCACGGTAAAATCTCCTACCCCGTCTGGGCGATTATCTTCACTGTCTTCTCGTTTGCAGTGTCCAATGTGGGCTTGAGCACCATCATTGAGTACTCCATCCCGATGCTGATGCTTATCTATCCGCCCGCGATTGCGCTGATCGTTCTTGCCTTTGTCGGCAGATTCTTTGACCATGACCGCAAGGTCTATGTCGCGGTGATGATCGGCACCTGGGCTGCCGCGATTCTCGACGGCTTGAAGACGCTGCCGTCTGCGATTCAGGAAAACCTGCATCTTGATGCGCTTGTGAACTTTGCCGCCGACCATCTTCCCCTGTTCAACCAGAACCTGTTCTGGCTGATTCCGGCGTGCATCGGCTTCGTGATCGGCATGCTGCTGCACCGCGCGAAGGCAAAAGCATAATGCAGCTTTCATTTCATATCGTTCTCTCCACGGAGGCATTGCGCGCTGCAGTGCCTCCGCGCGTTTTATAATAAAAGACTATATTTTTGGAATTTTCCGCAGGAAAAATAGTAGGGATATTTGTATGCGACGCGAAGCTGCCCATGCTATAATAGCCGCAAAGAGAAAATGGACGGAAAACAACGGAGGCATCATCATGGAGTTCATTCGCGAAGAAAGACAGACCCCAATCAAGGACCGCTGCCGGGTACTGGTTGCAGGTGGCGGCTATGCGGGCGTATCGGCAGCGCTTGCTGCGGCGCGCGGCAGTGCGGATGTGCTGCTGCTCGAGCGCGAGTTTATCCTCGGAGGGCTCGGCACATCTGAATTGAACAGATAGGGATCATATTTGCTGTAGTAGCTGTATGCCGTAGCGCATACTCTGACGACAGCAGCGTCGATCGGGTCGAGCGTACAGTGGCAGGACGGATGGTGCGGACAGGGCGGCGCCTAGTCCTCCCGAAACCAGCATCCGTCCAGCATCAGGCATTCTTCGCAATGCGTTTTTCCCTCTGCGTAGTGGGTCCACCGGACCCAGCCCGGAGAATCGTCTGATTTTCGTACAAGGATTTCCCCTGTACATCGTTTATAGTACATGCTTTTTCGCTCCTCAGCAAGTAGTAAGAACAGATGTTCTTCTACAAACAGCGAGAAAACAGCCAGAAAATGCACGTTTTTGTGCAGCGACCTCAAAAAATAAGCAAAAAAGCGGGAAGTCCCATCAGAACTTACCCGTCCTGGAGCAACCGGCTTCGAACCGGCGCAGATCAAACGGCGCTTCGCGCCCAAGAGCCCGCTGGTTCTTTGCGGCAAAAGAACGAAAAAAACGCAGAGTATCGAAAACCGATACTCTGCGTTGGTCCGAGTGACTAGATTCGAACTAGCGGCCTCTTGAACCCCATTTCCATATTTCGTTTTTTCTGTGCTGGTACACAGCTGCATGTGAAAGACCGGAAAGCCCTATAGTTTCAATGACTTTTCGGCTTTGCAAGAGAAATATCCGGAAAAATCTGCGATTTGCAAAAATCACAAAAAATGAAAAACTGTTAGAAATGTGTTAGAAACGCAGCCTGCTGTTATCGATGACAAGCCCTCCCTGCGGCGCAAAAAATATGCGCCGCAGGGAGGGCTGTTTTCGTTATGTTACAGGCTGAAAAATGCCTGCTCAATCTTCACTTCATCGAAAGCATTAAGACGCAGAACCTTGTATCCGACTGCTTGCAAGACTGAATCGACAAACTGATCTCGTTCTGCACGATCTGGCGCAATATGGCTGTTATCGTCCAATTCGATGATATACCTCGCCACCAGCTTTGAATCACATAGCAAAAAGTCAACGTGTTTCGCCTGCACTTTGTAGAAATAGGTCTTGTATTTCGGCTGATTTTTTACCGGTTCCAGCAGGTCAAGCAGACGGACTTTAGTGAAGACGGTCATATTTTTCTTTGTCGCGAAGCTGCATAATTGCCGGTAAAACGCCTTTTCGTTCATCGTCAAGAGCCATTTTTTCTGATAAGCCTTGTCGTATGACAATGTATCCGCTTCCGCCTGTGATGCAGCAGAGGTAGTTGACTGTTCCTGCGGAAGTGTCCACTGCGAGTGATAATTTCTATGTTGTCCACTTGAAACGCGGGAAGATAGAAGTGGTGCGAGAACAGCCAGTATCAGGAGCAGAAAAAGCAGTTCCATATTACAGCGCGTTCCTTTCACAAATATTTCGTCCCTGTCTTATGACAGGACATGTTTGGGAATAATATACCCTATCATTTGTCCTGAGTCAAGACAAGTGGAGGGATTTCAACGTGGCCAGAATTGTGGACGGAACAGAAATGAACATGATTGGTGATAAGCTGCGAGCGCTTCGGACTGCAAACGGATGGAGCCAGCAGGCAGTATCCGATAAGCTTGAAATGCTTGCAATTTATGTGTGTCGCGGCTCTATTTCCAGAATCGAGGATAAGCAGCGCACAGTGACGGACATTGAGCTTTACGGGCTGTCACAGGTGTTTCATGTACCCGTGACATACTTCTTTCCAGAATAACAAAGCAGCCGCAGACGTGCCAGAGGCGCGCCAGCGGCTGTTTTCTTTTGCAACCTGCAAAATTTGCACAACCTTCCGGTCGAGCAATACGCGAGAGCGAAGCGGCTCGCGTGTATGCAGCCCCCGCGCACCCCGCTGCACTGGCAGATTTGCAGAAGAGTTGGTGCGTTGCAGAAGACTGCCCCATGAGAGCCTGCACCACCTTGTATGCCTCCGCGCCGCAGGCGCGGCAAAAATGGAGTTACTCCAAAATACTCCTTGACTAGAGTTACTCCGTGTGCTACTCTTGCAATATGGAGGTGACAAATGATGCCATCAGATAAGAAACGGATAAACCTGACGGTTCCGGATGATGTTTACACGCTGTTGCAGGAGTACAAAAGAGAAGCATGCGTCTCCAATGACGCAACTGCGTGTTTGCAGCTTATTGTCCTACAGTTAAAGGCACAAAAGAAATCTAAAATTGCTATGAGCGTTTTTGCAAATTTATCGCCGGAACAGCTTCAGCAGGCGTTTAATGAGGGTGTTAGCTTTATCAAAGAGAACCTCTAAGGACAGGGAAGTATTACCCTGTCCAACAACGTAAGTTGTGTACACCTATCCGCCTAGAATCATCAGAAATATTTTGAATATGTTTTTGAAGATGGATTGTAATTTTGAAAGGAGATGATTCGCAGACTAAGAAAGGAGCCGCAATGGCTAGAAGTAAAGCCTATCGCAAATTTCAGTTGACATTCAATAATCCGCAGGAGCATGATTATGACCATGAGAGCATCCGGTGTATTTTGCAGGAAATTTCCGGCATTGTCTATTGGTGCATGTGCGACGAAGAAGGCTCGACATATCATACTCACCTCTATGTCGCATTTGAAAATGCCAAAGAGTTTTCCATGATGCAGCGCCGCTTTTATGGCGCGCATATTGAAGCCGCCAGAGGTACGCACCGCGAAAACCGGGATTATATCCGCAAAGAAGGCAAATGGCGAGAAAGCGACAAATCCGAGACGAATAAGCCGGAAACGTTTGAAGAATCCGGTGAATTGCCGGAGGAATCTGACCTCCGTGTCAAGAAGACGGAAACGATTCTTGCAATGGTCGAAAACGGTGCATCCAATGCCGAAATTATGCGGGAGTGTCCAAGCGCGATGCTGCATCTGCCTCGTATTGAGCAAGCCAGGCAGACATTTCTGGAAGAAAAGTACCGCAAGGATTTTCGCGAGTTGGAAGTTGTATATATCTGGGGTGAAACAGGCGTTGGCAAGACACGCAGCGTTATGGAAAAGTACGGATATGAAAACGTCTTCCGTGTGACAAATTACGATCATCCGTTTGACGGTTATAGCGGGCAGGATGTAATGCTTTTTGACGAGTTTCGTTCCAGCCTGCCGCTGTCCAATATGCTCTGCTATCTGGACGGGTATCCACTCATGCTTCCGTGCCGGTATGCAAACCGTGTTGCATGCTATACGAAGGTTTATATCATCAGCAACATTCCGTTGGAAAAGCAGTACCCCAATGTACAGCTGGAGGAACTGGCGAGCTTTGAAGCTTTCAAACGCCGCTTGACGTCCGTATATCGGATGCTGCCCACCTTGCCGAACGGCGAGCCGTTTTAAGGAGGCAGGCGGATGCTGAACGACTATCGCGATGTCCTCACGCCGGATGAGCTTGCAAAAGCGCTTGGCGTAAGTCAAAAATCCGCCTATCGCCTGCTGCACGAGCGTGTGATAGGTTACAAACGGATTGGAACGAAATATCTGATTCCCAAAGTGTGCGTGCTGGACTATCTGAACTCCGCACGCTACACAGCAAAACGATAACAGCAGGCTGCATGTCTGAAAGGAGTAAGCAATGACAGGAAGCCTGCAAGTAAAAAATGATAAATTCTACATGGTGCTGAACAGCACCGAAAACGGCAAACGCAAACAGAAATGGATTTCAACCGGCCTGCCGGTCAAGGGCAGCAAGCGCAAGGCTGAACAGATGCTGCGTGAAAAACTTTTGGAAGAAGAGACAGCCTCCCCAACTATCCACTCTGACATGCTGCTATCTGCATGTGTCCGCAAGTGGTTGTCGAATGTCAAAAGGCGCGTAGATGATGTGACATACCAAAGCTATGACCTCATTGCCAAAAAGCACGTCCTTCCCTATTTTGACGCAAACGGACTCAAACTTTGCGACTGCGATGTGAAAGCGCTGCAAGCATACTTTGACGAAAAGTATGCAAACGGTCGTCTGGACGGCAAGGGTGGGCTCTCGGCTGCATCGCTGCGCCAGCTTAAAAACATTTTGTATCAGGCGTTGACAGACGCTGTCAAAGAAGGAATGATTGCCTCTAATCCGTGCCAGTTCGTAGAACTGCCGCGCAAGGAACACTTTGAAGCCAGCTTTTACAGCGCGGAGCAGTTACAGACGCTTTTCAAGGCACTTGACGGCGATCCACTTCTGCCGCTCATTAGAATTACCGCGCTTTACGGTCTGCGCCGCAGTGAACTGCTGGGGCTCAAATGGGACAGCATTGATTTTGAGAATGATTTGGTAAGAATCTGCCATACGGTTAGTAAGGTCACAAAAGCCGTGGAGAAGGACAAGACGAAAAGCAAAAGCAGCCGTCGAAGCTTTCCTTTGACAGAAGAAGCACGGCAAATTTTTTTGCGAGCCAAAGCAGATGAAGCTGAAAACCAAAGACTGTTTGGAAAAGCCTATCAGAAAAACGACTACGTGTTCAAGTGGTCGGACGGACATCCGTATTCACCGGATTATATTTCCGAACGATTCTCGAACCTTTTGAAAAAGCACGGTCTTCCGCATATTCGTTTTCACGAGCTTCGTCATAGCTGCGCCAGTCTGCTTTTGAATAACGGCTGCAACCTCAAGGATGTACAGGAATGGATGGGTCACAGCGATATTCAGATGACAGCAAACATCTATGGTCATCTGGACAATACCCGCAAACAGGGATTGGCGGAGAAGTTGACCGGCTGTCTGCATGGCACGGGTGGATGAGTCTGTTAGAAATCCGTTAGAAACCGAAAAAGTGCGACACTTGGAAACAGGGCAGAAAGTTTGAGAAAGCAAAAAAGAAGACTCAAAATCATACGATTTCAAGTCTTCTAAGTTGGTCCGAGTGACTAGATTCGAACTAGCGGCCTCTTGAACCCCATTCAAGCGCGATACCAAACTTCGCCACACCCGGAAATGAACTGTATTTCTTTCAGCCCACATATAGTAGCATATTGCGGCGGGTTTTGCAAGTGCTTTTTTTGAAAATTATGAAATTTTGCGGCGTGCCTGCTCCCCTTCCGCGCGCGCCTGTCACGAACGCTCCAGAAAGTCCTTCAAAAACCGCACCAGATCCATTCGCGTGCCCACGCCGCAGGTCTTTTCCATCTTGCGGATGCGGTACTTGACGGCGGTTTCGGAGATAAAGCTCTTTTCTGTCATCTGCGCATAGGAATCCCCACTTAAAAGCTGCTGAATGAGCGCCATGTCAATTTCGTCATACTGCTGGAACAGCGTCTCCAGCCGCGCAAGATTGGAGATTTCCGAGTCCTTAAAAAAGCGGTTTTCCAGCACGGGCTCGGCTGCCTCGTCTTCGGCGGATACCGGCAGCGGACGGTTCTCCGTCGTTTCCCGGATGTTGAGCTGGCAGTGCAGCTGGATGTTGACGGTCGAAATGCTGGGGTTTTTCTCGATCAGCGAGCTGATGGAAAGCGCCGCCCGCCCGAACTCCTCATAGCCGTCGGAAATCGACGTGATCGACGGGCGCATGAGCTGCGAGAGCGCCATATTGCCGTAGCTGATCAGGTAGAGCTTCTCCAGAATCGGATAGCCGTCCTGCTGGAGCCGGCGCACGAGGCTGATTGCCGCGTAGTCGCTGGCGCAGATCACGCTGTCGTAGTTTTCAATTACCGCGCGAAAGCGCTCGTACAGCGCTTCAAACGAATCCCCGCAGACAAACACATCGTCCGGCTTTCCCGTCAGAAGCGCAAAGCACTCCGCACGCCACGGGTCGGACGCTGCCAGCGGATTGACCCCGTAAAGCGCCAGCCGGTCTCTTCCGAGCGCATGCAGATACTGCACCGCCAGCTGCATCGAGCCCTGAATGTCCATCATGACCGAGCTGAACGGAAACGGCGAGGCGCCCGGCTGGCGGTTGGTCATAACAATGGGATGCAGCCCAACCGCACGCGCCTTTTCTGCCATCGTGTTCACCCAGCTGCTGGTCGCGCCGATCAGCAGCACGCAGCCGAATTCCGAAGGCTTTTCCTCCAGATTCGTCAGCTGCGTGATTTCTATGCGCTTTTTGCGTGCTTCCTCATTCAAGCCGCGCAGCAGACGCTGGCACCAGGGATACGGAAAAAACTGTTCTTCCAGCAGCGTATAGGTCATGCACGGCGCCTCCTTCGACGAAAAAGATCAGATATTATATCAATTGTATTATAACGGCTGCCGGGACCGAAGTCAATTGCGCGCCGGACGCCGCTTCCAGACTAATTTCGTTTCAGAAAAATCCCAAATCTTTGTCTTTCCAGCACGGCATTTTTTGTTCATAATAGAGATGCTCCAACGAAGAAGCAAATCTGAAGTCATGAAATCTTGAATTCCGTATCTGGAGGGTTCAACTATGAATAAAGCATCCATCCGTGTCGAATCGCTCGTGATTCCGACCTACCCGGAGCCTGCAAAGGAAGAAATGCCGCTGTTCGCGGAATACCGCGTCCACCAGCGCTCCACCGGCAGACCCTATCCCAACAAGGCGACGCTCGACGTCGGCCGCCAGCACCGGCAGGACAAAACCTATACGGTGGTCCATATGGAAAACGAATATCTGGACGTGCTGATCATGCCGGAAATCGGCGGCAAGATCTATGCGGCAAAGGACAAGACGACCGGCTACGACTTTTTCTACCGGCAGCATGTGGTAAAGCCCGGTCTGATCGGCGCATTCGGCTCGTGGGTCTCGGGCGGCGTCGAGTTCAACTGGCCGTTCCATCACCGCCCGTCGAGCGATTACGCGCTGGAGGCGTGCGAAGACGGCAGCGTCGTCTGCTGGCTCTCCGAGCACGACCCGATCGACCGGATGAAGGGCATGGTCGGTGTGGTGCTGCGCCCGGGCGCGACGTATCTGGAAACGCGCGTCAAGCTCTGCAACCGGACGGAAACGACGAAGTCGTTCCTCTGGTGAGAAAATGCGGCGGTGCCCGTCAACGAGCAGTATCAGATTTTCTTCCCGAAGGACGTTACTTATGTAAACTTCCATTACCTTGATTTGCACACCTCCTACCCCATCGCGGGCGACACGACCTACAACGGCATCGACATGAAGACCGCTCGCGATATCTCCATGCACAAAAACACGCACGACGCCACATCCTACTTTGCCTGCGCGTCGAAATACGATTTCTTCGGTGGCTATGACCACGGCAAGCAGTGCGGCGTGGTTCATATTGCGGACCATCATATCTCGCCGGGTAAAAAAATGTTTACCTGGGGCTACAACCAGCTCTCGAAGAACTGGGAAAACACACTGACCGATACCGACGGGCAATACGCCGAGCTGATGGCAGGCTCTTACACCGACAACCAGCCGAATTTCTCGTGGTTGGAACCGTATGAGACAAAGGAATTTTCGCAGTACTGGTATCCGATTTCGAAAATCGGCATTCCAGACTACGCGAACCTCCGCTGCGCGGCGATCAGATTCTCATTGAGCCAACCGAAACGCTCGGCGAGGTGCACGTCGAGGTGCGCGCAGACGGCAAGGTACTTCTTGCAACAACGGTGGCGCTGAACGCGGCAGAGCCGGTGTCTGTAGCATGGCAGAAGCCGGACGCGCTCGTCACAATCACAATTACGGCAAACGGCAAGACCATCGCCTCTTATACCGAAGAAAAGCCCGATCAGCTCAAAAAGCCGCCCGTCAAGGACCCGATGCCGCTGGCAGCTGAGGTGCAGTCGGCAGACGAGCTTTACATGGCAGGACTCCACGTTGAGCAATACCGCGACCCCGCGGTCATGCCGGACGCTTATTTCCTGGAGGGGCTCAAGCGCGACCCGCGGCACGCCGGGTGCCTGCTCGGTATGGCGGCATACTGCTACCGGATGGCGCTCCTTTCCGAGGCGGAGAACTATGCCAGACGCGCCATCAAGCGCCTGACAAAGTTCAACGCGAGAATCCCCAGCGGCGATGCCTATTATCAGCTGGGTCTCATCCTGGAAGCCGAGGGAAAGACCGACGAGGCATATGACTACTACCGCCAGGCTGCATGGGTCGGTTCGAGCGTTTCCAAGGCAATGACGCGCACAGCCTGCATCGATCTGGCGCGCAGTGATTATGAAGAGGCAATCGCGCATACAAAGCAGGTCCTGACCCACGACGCGAAAAACCCGCTTGCTCCCGTTGTTCTTGCGCTGTCCTACCGCGCGCTGGGAGAAACCGAAAAAGCTGACGACGTGATTGAAGCAGGCAGACAGGACGACTGTTTCCATATGCTGCTGCGGTGGCTGTCCGGCATGAGCGAGGCGCATTTCTTCTCCAAAATGGATTCCGAGCCCGCGCAGACGACGCTCGATATGGCATTTGACCTTCTGTCCATGGGGCAGGCGGCGCAGACAGAAAAGCTTCTGACCTCCTTCGGCGCGCACTGCGGACATACGGTCATGACCGCGCTGACACTTGCCTACGCGCTGCATCTGCAGGGAAAGCCGGAGGACGACGCGCTTGCTGCCGCGGAAACGGCGCCAGTCGGTGATACCTTCCCCGTGCGTCTCGGCGAGATTGCCGTTTTGCAGCATGCGCTTGCCTCCGGCGTGAAGCGTGCGGCGTTCCTGCTCGGCTGCGAGTACTATGACAAGCGGCAGTACGAGCTTGCCGGAAAGCTCTTTGAGCAGTCGACCCACGACGAGCCGGACAATTACATGACCTATCGCTCGCTTGCCATCGCCTGCTTCTCCCACCTGGGGCGCAAGGCGGAGGCAATGCCGCTGATGCAAAAGGCGCTTTCCATGACGGACTCGGAGGAGGTCCTCTATGAGACCGTGATTCTCATGGACCAGCAGAACGCCGCGCCGGAGGATAAAATCGCGCTGCTCGCGCCGAGAGCCGCCTCCATGCACCGCGATGATCTGTTTGTCGAGCTGGCGAAGGCGTATAATCAGGCGCGGCAGCCGGAAAAGGCGCGCGAAACGCTGCTCGGTCACGTCTTCACTGCCTGCGAGGGCGGCGAACACGCGATTGCCGACCAGTACATGTACTCCTTCTTCCAGCAGGGCATGCAGGCGGAAGCAGCCGGCGATTTCGAGACTGCACTTTCCGTCTTCCGCCAGGCTCTGACGCTCCCGGCGACGCTCGGCGCGGGCATCTGGAACCGATGCAAATATGTGCCGTATCAGTATCAGATTGCGGTCTGCCTCGAAAAACTCGGCAAGAAGGCGGAGGCAGACGAAATTTTCTGCACAATTCTCGATATCGAGATTGAATTCTTCAGCAAGATGCACCTGCGGGAGCTTCCCTGGTATCAGGCGCTCTCGGCAGAGCACCTGGGTCTGCAGCAGAAGGCGTGGAACCTGATGGGCAAGGCAAAGCGCATCTGGACCGCGGAGCTTGACAAGGTCGACAACGGCTTCTTTGCGACAACGCCGTTCTTCATCTCCTTCGCCCAGCCGGCAAGCGAGCTGCGCAAGGCATATTACGGCTACCTTCTCGGTCTCGTCAGTCTCTACGAGGGCGAAAACGAGCAGGCTGCAGAATGGTTCCGCGGGCTTGCCCTTCGCAAGCTGATGCGCTTTACCGAAGCCGAGCAGGTGCTGCAGGAAATGATCGACACCGGCACGTCGCAGATCGAAAACAGCGACCTTCGCGCCTACTATGGCGTAGGTGCGCCGACGCCGATGCCGTTTGAATACGACATTGTCAAGATCAATACCGTAAACGGTCATGTTCTGCGCGCCTACGGACTTCTGGGACTCGGACACCGCGAGCAGGCGCTGCAGGAGATCGAGGCGGCAAAGAAGCTCAGCCCCAACGATTTCCGTATCTACGCCTTCGAGCAGATCAAAGATACGTTCTGATCAGCGCTTTTTAGATAAAGAAAGAGGAAAACCGCCCGCTGCATCACATCATGTGCTGCAGCGGGCGGTTTTTATAGTTATTGCAGCGAATAGGTCACGCCGTCGACCGTAATGGAAGAGAGCTCATTTAAATCAACCAGCCGGGAAAACAGCCAGCTGGACTTTATTTCGCTGTCCTCTTCGCCTCCGCCCGTGCCGGAATGACCGAGAGAACCATACGTGCCGTAAGGTGTCGACTCATTTCCCGGATTGGTCAGAGAGAAGTTTGTCCCATCGTTCAGTGTGAGGGAAATCGTCGTCTCGTTGCGCCCATACCCGCTGCCGTCCAGCCGGAAGGAAATGGGCGTAATGGTTGCCGTATCCCAACGATAGGTTTTTCCATCGTAGGCGGACTCGTTCAGCGGGACGACAAGCTCTGTCTGAAGTTGCTCCGGAGCGGGAACTTCAAAGAGATAGGCATTCTCCCCGTGAAAGCTCATGTCGAACAAAATCAGGTCGCCGGGTTCAAATTCTCCGCCTAGATTGCACAGAAGCACATAAGCCGTGTTTCTGTCTACCTCGATGATGTCCATGCCCATACCGCCGTTTTTCCATTCGCGTTCGCGTCCTTCGCCGGAATTGTTGCTTGCCAAGACAAGCAGCATCCCGCCGCCCTCTTTTTCTTCCAAACTGGCGTCCGGCAGCGCGGCAAGTTCTGCCGCTGCGTCGTCCGTTTTTGCCTCAATGCGCATGATAGCGTACAACGTATCTTTGGATACCAGCATGGATTCCAGCGTGAAAACAAAATCGTCCGTCTGCGCGGATACGCCGGTTTCTGCAATCTGCGCCTGATCCGGTACCTGCATGGTACCCTCGGCAAGCATCGCCTGCTCGGCTTCGGTATAGGTTGGATAAGTTATGTCAACTTCAGTTGCCGCATCGTAGCTTGCAACGCTTTCTTTGACCAGCGCGGCGGACGATCCGAACAGCTGGTCGAACCAGCCGAGAGAATACGCGGCAAACACGCTGACACAGAGCAGTGCGGCAAGGGCTGCCGCAAGCAGAAACTTCCGAACGAATTTCTGCGGTTTGCGTGCTTTACCCGTGGTATTCAGCTTTGCCATCGTCCTTTTCAGAAGCCGCTCTGTTTCGCTGTCCTCCAACGGAGGAAGCGAATACTCTTGTTCCGGCGCATAGCGCATCAGTTCATCCCACGTCGTCTTCACAGATCATACCTCCCTTTTTGAGCTGCTTTCGCAGTGTCTGCCGTCCGCGCATCAGGCGCGAACGGACGGTTGCGGCGTTCAGATGCAGCTGCTCTGCGATCTGCCCGGTTGTCTGCGACAGATCATAAAACCGATAGAAAATCTTACGGTCCTCCTCTGACAGACAGGAAAGTGCCTGCCGGATTGCTTCGCAGCGCTGGCTTTCATACATTTGCTCCCAAAGCCGGTCGAGCGAGATAAGCGCGTCGTCTTCCAGCGGAACAAAGACCTTCTTCCGGCGCATGACCTCCACCGTTTTATTGCGGGCAACCGCGCCCAGCCAGGGGCTTACCTGCCCGGATGTAATCTCCCTTGCTCCGTGCCACAGACTCAGAAAGACATCAGACGCAATTTCCTCATGATCCTCCGGCGTCAGAACGCCGCGGCTGCGATTTCGTATGATGGTCAGAACGTAAGCTCCATACTGCGCAATTGCCTGCTCCAGTGCGTCTGCACTTTGCTTTTGCAAGGAGCGCAGCAAATCGCCGTCCATGTCGCATCCCTCCTTTTGCATTTTATCAGCATGCTGTTGTCTTTCATGTCGTGCGTTTGAGCGTTTCTGTTGCATAGAAAAAGAAAAACTCCTCAAATTCCGAAGAATCTGAGGAGTTGGTGCGCGAGGCGGGACTTGAACCCGCACGTCCGGAGTGGACACTAGAACCTGAATCTAGCGAGTCTGCCAATTCCACCACTCGCGCATTATTTTCTGCTGTCTCGCGACTGCTCCAGTATAGTACCACAAGAGGTGTAGATTGTCAAGCGCTTTTTTCTGCCTTTTTTCGGTTTTGGCTTTTACCATTAGCAGTTTTAATGGTAAACATATCAAACAGGTAATTTACTTATGTCATTTGCGTGCTATAATAGCTGAAGATAAAATAAAACGAAACGCATGAAGGAGATTAACGAACATGAGCAACTGCGCAATTGTTGGTATCAACTGGGGCGACGAGGGCAAGGGCCGTATGGTCGATCTGATCGCCAGAGAATACGACATCG